>Ga0310344_10000394_pt1 | contig 34956 bp, 29 predicted proteins | sample HC15DNA20200_MG_FD_203801 | JGI IMG/M metagenome (GOLD analysis project Ga0310344, IMG submission 203801) | Marine microbial communities from station ALOHA, North Pacific Subtropical Gyre - HC15-DNA-20-200_MG | ecosystem: Environmental > Aquatic > Marine > Oceanic | place: Pacific Ocean: North...
GTGATGATTCTCCGTTCGATCGCGGGGCGTTCAGCCAGCACTCGTTTGCTTCGACGCGACCGCTTGCGCGGTCATTTGAGATAGTGGATAACGACTTGGAAGGATAGAACTTAAAGAATGCGTGAACTGATTGTCAAACCTCGTTTCGGGGGAGCGCGCGTATTTCGTGCTTGACTTTCAGGAGCCTTCGATACGGGGGGGGCACGAGACGCCGAGGCGGTCGTTGCTCGGGGTGGGTCGAGCCGTGCGTGCCGGTACTCCTTCTGCTACGATCGGTCGCTTCGGGTTGTGGCGAGCGGGTCTGGCCGCGTCGCCTCCACAGTCAGAGGAACAGTGTGAACATCGCGGTGATTGGTGCCCAGTGGGGCGACGAGGGTAAGGGTAAGATCGTAGACTTGCTGACACGACACGTGTCGGTGGTCGCGCGTTATCAAGGGGGGCATAACGCGGGACACACCGTAATCGTGGGCGAGGAGCAGTTCATTCTGCATCTGTTGCCGTCCGGTATTTTGCATCAGGGTGTGCGCTGCATCATCGGCAATGGTGTCGTAGTCGATCCAGACGCGCTCTTCAAGGAAGTCGACTTGTTAGCGACGCAGGGGATCGACGTTGGTGACCGCCTGCTCATAAGCGACAAAGCGCATCTCATCCTGCCATATCACCGTGAGCTCGAGGTGCTGTCCGAGGCTCGGCGGGGCGACCGAAAGATCGGGACCACGTCGCGTGGCATCGGGCCCAGCTATGAGGACAAGGTTGGCCGTCGAGGCATTCGCCTCGCGGACTTGTCCGACCGGACCGACGATGGTCCGCTAGCGCACGCGATACGCGAGAACGTTTCGGTGCGCAACCGCGCGGTGGGTGGAGCGGAAGTGGACTGGCGCGTCGTGCATAGCGAGGTTAGGGCGGCATGGGATCGCCTCGAGCCTTGGGTGGGCGATGCGTCCCTGGCTTTAACTCGGGACATCGAGGCGGGAGCGTGCGTGCTGTTCGAAGGCGCGCAAGGGACGATGCTGGACATTGACCATGGGACCTACCCCTTCGTCTCCTCCTCGAATGGTACGGTTGGCGGGATCTGCACCGGACTGGGCGTGGGACCGAGGGCAGTCGGCGCCGTGCTCGGCATAGCCAAGGCCTACACCACCCGCGTGGGAGAAGGACCGCTGCCGACAGAGCTGCACGGCCCTGAGGGTGACGAGTTGCGCGAGAGTGGTCGCGAGTACGGCGCGTCGACCGGTAGGCCGCGCCGCTGTGGCTGGTATGACGCTGTGGCGGTGCGCTATGCGGTTCGGATCAATGGGATCGATGCGCTGGCGTTGACCAAGATGGACGTCCTCGACGGCCTCGCGGAGGTCCCGATCTGCACCGGCTATCGCCACCACGGCGGCGTGATCACCGAGTTTCCCTCGAACGGCTCTGCACTGTCGGAGTGCGAGCCGATCTACGAACGGCTTCCCGGGTGGGATTCTCCGACTGCCGGGATACGTCGGTATGAAGACCTGCCCGCGGCGGCACGTGCCTATGTGAGCCGTCTCGAAGAAGTGACGGGGATCCCGGTCGCGATTGTGTCGACTGGCTCGGATCGCGCCGACACGATCCTGGTTAAAGACGGGCTGATCGACCGCTGGCAAGTCGAACGAACCGTTGCGGCTCCAGCGCCCTGACCGTCTCTCCTGGTTGGTCCCGCTCCGGCGTTACGCGTTAGGAGACGGTCCGTTTCGTTTCTGAGGAAAACCGATGCAATCTTCGACCAGGGTGCAATGGCGACTGGCGATGCTATTGACCGCGGTGCTGTTCTGGATTGGCTGCAGCGAGGTCGGTCCGACCGCCGACGACGCGGAGTTGTTCCTGGCGGACGCCGAACAGGAGCTGCTCGCTCTCTGGATAGACGCGGGACGGGCCGCTTGGGTGCAGAACACCTACATTACCGATGACACAGCGCGAATGGCAGCTGACGCGCAGACCGCGGTCATCGGCGCCACGATGCGACTAGCCACCGAGGCTGCTCGGTTTGACCAGGTCGACCTGCCACAGGCGCTTCGTCGCAAGCTGCTACTCCTAAAGACATCGATGGGAGTGGCCGCGCCGTCCGATTCGGCATTGCAGTCCGAGCTCTCCCAGATCACGACAGGCATGGAGAGCACGTATGGCCGCGGTGTCTATTGCCCCGGGGGTGACGACAGGTGCCTGACTCTGCCGGAGATGGAGCGACGGCTAGCGGAGAGCCGGGATACTGACGAGCTACTCGACTTGTGGCTGGGGTGGCGCCAGGTAGCTCCGCCGATGCGGAGCTCGTACGTACGCTTCGTAGAATTGGCGAACGCAGGCGCCAAGGAGCTTGGCTTCGCCGACCTTGGGGAGATGTGGCGGACTGGGTATGACATGTCGCCCGACGCATTCACCGCCGACCTGGAGCGCCTCTGGGGACAGGTGCGCCCGCTCTACGAGGCACTGCACTGTCACGTTCGCGCCGGCCTAGCGGCGGAGTATGGCTCGGCCGTCGTGCCGGAGGATGAACCGATTCCGGCACACCTGCTGGGGAACATGTGGAGTCAGACCTGGTCGAATATCTATGACCTGGTGGCTCCTCCGAGCGCCGATCCCGGCTATGACCTGACGGCGCTGCTTGAGTCGAATCGAGTCGATGAGCTCGAGATGGTGCGCTATGGGGAGCGGTTCTTCAGTTCGCTTGGTTTCGATCCGTTGCCAGAGACCTTCTGGCAGCGATCGCAGTTCGTCCAGCCGCAGGACCGAGACGTGGTCTGCCACGCAAGTGCGTGGGATCTGGATTATGAGTCGGATGTTCGGATCAAGATGTGCATCGGCATCAACGATGAAGACTTCGTCACGATTCACCACGAGCTGGGCCACAACTACTACCAGCTGGCATATCAGGAGCAGTCTCCACTCTTCCGAACTGGTGCGAACGACGGCTTCCATGAAGGGATCGGTGACACTATCGCACTGTCGATCACGCCCGAGTATCTTTCGGAGGTCGGGCTGCTTAACCGGGTGCCGTCGCCTGACAACGATCTCGGCCTGTTGATGCGCCTAGCGCTCGACAAGGTGGCCTTCCTGCCGTTCGGCCTGATGGTGGATCAGTGGCGATGGAAGGTGTTCTCCGGAGAGATTGAACCGGAGGCTTACAACCAGGGGTGGTGGGATCTGCGCACACGGTACCAGGGCATACGGCCGCCGGTACGGCGCAGCGAAGCAGACTTCGACCCGGGCGCGAAGTATCACGTTCCCGCTAATACGTCGTATACGCGCTACTTCCTCGCCCACATTCTCCAGTTTCAGTTCCACCGCGCGCTCTGCGACGCCGATGGTTTTGAAGGGCCACTGCATAGCTGTTCCATCTATGGAAGCGGCGAGGCAGGGATGCGCCTGCGGCGGATGCTGGAACTCGGGGCCAGTGAGCCGTGGCCAGACGCTCTGGAGCAGGTCACCGGACGGCGAGAAATGGACGCGACGGCGATGCTCGACTACTTTGCTCCACTCAAGCGGTGGCTGGATGAGCAGAACGCCGAACGGTCGTGCGGCTGGCCAGCCGCCACTCCATTCCGATCCAGCTAGCCAGCGTCCGGGTTTAGAGTCTTCCGTACCAGATCCGGTGGCTCTTCGAGACGACGGGGACGCCGAGCGCGCGGAGCAGGGCTCCCGGCGCTCGATCCTTTACTACAACGGTCCGTCGGGCGACCCGGCGTGCTTCGGCGATGTCTGCTCGGGTGGGACGATCAGGAACGGCGAGGCGCCGCACGAGGTCGAGGCCGTGGGTGGCGAGGATAGGGGTCTCGAACATCGGGTCGAGATATACGACGTCCCAGCTTTCGTCGTCGAGGGTCGGTAACAGCTCGCGGTAGTTGGTGGTCCGCACTCTCACGCGACGCATCGCCCCTACCAAGTTTGGATCGCGGTGCTGGTATCGGTGCAGTCCGTGTTTGACGAGCTCTGCCAGCACGGGAGAGGCCTCGAGGGCGTCTACTGCGCCAGTCGTGCCCACCACGTGCGCCGCTACGATGGCGTCTGCGCCGAGGCCACAGGTGCAATCAAGAAACTGGTCCCCTGACGCCAGGGTGGCAACGTCAGTCAGTCGATCAGCGCGTCCCGCTATCAGCGTGGCGACACGGTGCCTGGCCATGTTCGGGTGGAAGCCGTAGAGGTGTCCCTGAATGCCGTAGCGAAGCGACTCTTCGCCGAGAACCAGCACGGCGGTGGCGTCCGCCCGGTGGAGAAGGACGCGTAGTGTTAAGCGCTCTCGTGAGACATACCGTTGATGCAGGCGGGCGGCTAGGTCCCTCGCGCGGTCCTCCAACTCCGTGGAGGGACCATCTGTGGTTGTGACCACACCCCGGGGCATGACCGTGGTCTACCCGCCGGCGTAGTCGTCGTCGGAGACAGGGTCGAACCAGCTGGTCGTGGCGTCGAGGTTGATGGCGATGTGGGTCATCGGTCCGTCCGGCGAGGCGCCATGCCAGTGTCGCTCCTCAGGGGCGATGGCGACCAGGTCACCGGCCGCGGCCTCCCGAACCGACTCCCCTGCCTTCTGGAAGCGACAGACGCCCTCGAGCACCTGTAGCAGCTGGTAGCCGGAGTGGGTATGCCAGTTGGTGCGCGCGCCGGCCTCGAACGCGACACGATAGACGTTGGTCGGCGGGCTGGAGGTCACGCCGTTCATCCTGGTCAGGCGCGCCGACCCGACGAACGTGTCGGGGTCGGACGCCTCGCTGTCGAGGGCGCCAAGGGTGAAGAGCTTCATGGCGCCTAGGCGGTGGCGGAGGCTCGGCCGTACTTGATGATGAAGTAGGCCGCGGCCGACGCGATCAAGGCCACGAGCAACGTTCCCACGTTCAAGAGGCCGGAACTGGAGTAGGACACTATCAGGTAACCCACGGCGCCTGGCAATAGTGCGTAGTAGGTGAAGGGCAGCAGGGTCATCCGGATGATCGAACCTTCCTTCCCAAGCAGGCCGACGACGGCCGAGGCCGCCACGACGTTGTGGACACAAATCATGTTGCCGGCGGCGCCACCGACCGCCTGCAGCGCCACGATCCAGACCGGGTCGGCTAGGATCCGTTCGCCCATCCCAAATTGGAAGAGCGAGAACATCATGTTGCTTACGGTGTTGCTGCCAGCGACGGCGGCGCCGATGCCACCGATGAAGGGCGCGAAGATCGGCCAGGCGCCACCGGCAAGCGAGGCCACCCCGTCGGCGAGCACGATCGGCATCTGGTCGTAGCCGGCCGCACCGCCGCCGGTGTTGAGGAAGACCTGCACCATCGGAACGGTGAAGATCAGTGCTACCGAGGCTGCCGCTGAGACTTTCAGGGAAGTCGACCACGCTTTCGCGTAGGCTGGTATGGACAGGCCGTGCATGGCCACGGTGATGAGCGACGCCACGATGAACAAGGTGCCTGGCAGATAAAACGGCTGCACGGCTCCCATGTTGATGGTGCTTCCCAGGATACCGTCCCAGGTGAGCGTGACCGACTGTAGCAGCGTCCGGAAGAATGGCACGGCGCGCGAGGTGAGCAGCAGGAGCGCCACGAGCACGTAGGGCATCCAGGCCTTCACGAGGTTCATGCGCGGTCCGGTGTCGCCGTCCTTGAATTCGGCTGAGCCGGTCCACTCTGCCGGCCACTGGCTCTTATCCTCAAAGTCCCACTGGTTTTCCTGCTTGGGCACCAGGAAGCCAGCCCGGGCAGCTGAGACGACAATTACTAGGCCGGTGAGGCTGCCGATAAGGGCAGGGAACTCTGGACCGAGAAATCGGGCCGCGAGCACGTAGGGCACGGTCATGGCGAAGGCGGAGAACAGCGCGAACGGCCATACGCGCAAGCCTTGGGCGAACGACCGCTCCTTCCCGAAGAACCTGGTAAGGAACGAAACGAGGATCAGAGGGATGAGGGTGCCGGCGATAGCGTGGAGGATGGCTACGCGTAGTGCCACGAAGCCGAGGAACTCTTCCCACTGAGCGTAGCCCAAGGTGGCGGCGTATTCGGCGATTGCCGGATCGGCGGAGAGCCCCGTGTTCACCCCGACGAGAATAGGGGTGCCCAGTGCGCCGAAGCTGACCGGCGTGCTCTGGATGATCATGCCGGACATGACGGCGGCCATGCCCGGAAAGCCTAGGCCGACCAGCAGGGGAACGGCTACCGCTGCAGGAGTGCCGAAGCCCGCCGAGCCCTCGATGAACGAGCCGAAGAGCCAGGCGATGATGATGACCTGGACCCGCCGGTCGCTGCTTATATCGGTGAATCCCTGACGGATGGCGGAGATCGCGCCGCTCTGCTGGAGCGTGTTCAGCAGCAGGATGGCGCCGAAGATGATGTAGAGCAACGTGAGTGCGATTACGACGCCGTTGATGGTGGCGCCGACGACCTGGAGTCCCGGAACCTGCCAGACGAATAGCGCCAGCACGGCGGCCACGGCGTAGGTCAGTGGCATGGCCCGGCTAGCCGGCCATCGCAACAAGACCAGAAACACCGCGACGGTCAGGATGGGCAATAGCGACAGGATCGCGAGCATCTAGGCTTCCTCCTTGGACGCGGCTCCGAAGCTTGCCACCGCGGCAGCTTCGTCGTCGACCAGCGCGAGCGCCTTGACCAGCCTGGCGACATAGAAGATCGCCCGCATGCCCTGGGCCAGAGTCACAAGCTTTCAGGAGCCCTGACGGCTACGCGTGCTGGGGAAGACGCTCACCAGCTGGCGGTGGTCGGGTGACAGCGGCGACATTGTAGCGCACTGGACTGACCGCCGTCCGGCCGGCAGCTGGGGTGGTGGTACGGTGCGTCGTTGCGGGGGAGAATGGGCGCATGAGGGTTGGTGGGTGGACTGAACTGAAGGATGACAAAGACCGGGGACAATCACGCCGGCCGGAGCCGGGAGCGTAATCGCCAGACGGCAGAGGGAGGCGCGGATGGGCCGATGGGTCGGCGTAGGTAGTGAGGGGGACGTGACACCGGGCAAGGCACGCTGTGTTCGACTGCAGGACCGGAAGATTGCCTTGTTTAATGACGACGGGATCTATCGGGCTTACGACGACTACTGCACGCATAACGGGGGACCGCTGACGGAGGGGGCCTGTGAGGACGGTCTCGTGACCTGTCTCTGGCACGGTGCCCAGTTTCGGGTGGCTGACGGTGCGCCCGTTACCCCACCCGCCGGAGGGAGGCTCCGTGCGCATCCGCTTAGGGTGGTGGCCGGCGCGATCGAGATCGCGCTCGACTAATGCGTCCATGGGCTTAGCTCGAACACCACGCGCACCCGACAGGCACGGTGTCGCGCTGAGTGCTCCCCCTCTGCACGCTGGAGCTACTTCGAAAGGTAGTTTCGGCTGTAGCCGGTGCGGCCGTTGGTCATCGTCCAGCTGCGACCATCAGCCGCCACGGTGGCCTTGAGCCAGTGTCCGCGGCACTCCGCATCTTCGGTTAGGTTGGCCGTCAGTGGTTCGTCCGTGTTGTGGGCGGCGTCGTCCATCATGGCGCGGTGCGACTGCCACACATCGCCGACCTCGGCTGTCTGTTGGATTACGGCCAGAGAATCGGGTGTGCCGCCCTTCCGGGGACCGTTGTTCACGACCGCAACGGTCGGTTCGAGCGCGCCGGCGAGCTCGGGTCGGATCGCTCCGTAACCACCATGGTGGGCTACCTGCCACAGGTCGACGACCCCGAGCCGGTTTTCTGGACAAGCGAGGGCGTGCTCCCGATCTGGGGTCATGTCGCCTAGATTCAGGAACTGGAACGCTCCTAGGGAAATCATGTAGCCGAGACTGTGTCCGTTCTCCCCCAGATCCGGCTCAGGAGAAGAGATGCCGGCGCAACGCGGGTTCGGTAGGCGTCGCTCCGGCGAGTCGATTAACTCCCTGTGGGCGCCGACGAACGTGAACTCGAGGCCACTGAAGGGAAGCTTGTCTCCGGGCGCGATGGAGCGCCGCCGGTCGCCAGCCAGACGAAGATACTCTTCCCAGAGTGGGCGGCCGCGGTCGGTGTCACGCTCCACGCTGTCGCCGTGATCAACGATCGTCCGGATTGGTACCCGGGCGTCGAGCGCCTCCAGCCCACCCACATGATCCGTGTGAAAGTGCGAAAAGAGCAGGTAGTCGATCTCGTCAACCGCGGCATGCGCCATGGCGGTGCGGATCCGTTCGGCGTCGCGGGCATCGTCGCGGGGCCAGCCGGTGTCCATTAGGATCACCTCCCGGCTGGGCGTGATCACGAGCGTGGCGGCGCCCCCTTCAACATCGATCCAGTAGATCTCCAGGCCTGGCTGGGCCTGAGCGTATGAGGTGGCGCTAAGACACAGGGTGGCCACGGTGAGGGTGCGGGTAAGACGGCGGAGGCGTTGGGACATGCGGGCTCCTGGAGCAGTGACCATCAGAAGGTAAACAGATACCACCGGCCGTCGTGCTCGATCAACTCCAGCCGTTCATGCAGGGGCCCGGCGACGAAGGCGAGATTAAGCGAGAGCAGTCGCATGATCCCGTCCCTTAGGCGATATGGTAGTCAAGTAAGAGGCATGCCGACACCGATTGGACACGCACTTGGGGGTATCGCGGCGGGAACGCTCATTGGAGGGGCGGCCGAGACCGACGGGGACCGATCCCGCCTATTGCGGTGGCTGGCGCTACTGGCGGTGTTAGGGGTGATGCCAGACGCCGACTTTCTTGTCGGAGCGCACCGCGAGGCCTCCCATTCGGTCGGGGCGGTGCTCCTCGTAGTGGGGGGGGGAGTGCTCGTCGTGCCGCGCCAGCCCCGTATCTGGGCGGCGACCGGCGCCGCCTACCTGACACACGTCGTGCTGGATTGGCTCGGTACCGACACCGTGGCGCCTTTCGGGCTGATGGCGCTGTGGCCGATCGACACTGCGTTCTATATGTCGTCCGTCGAATTATTTCATCCGGTCTGCCGGCAATACTGGCTTGTCGACTGCTGGGCGTCGCTCGGGCGTGCTGTGGCCGTCGAGCTTGCGGTAATCGGGCCTTTCGCGGTCGTGGGACTGGTGCGCACAGGTCTGCGACGTCGCCGGTCGCGAGACCGTTCAGGGGATACCCGGGCACCACGGTCACCCAGAGGCTGACCACAGTTGCCGCTGTTACGCTTGTCGAAGGACGTCGGAGCCCAGGCCCGACTCTGCCGGAACGGTGCCCTGTCTTGACCGTCACCGGGTCCCGATAGTACGTTTACCGAAGCTGAGTTCTCGGGTCTCCGGCCTGCGGCCGCCCCTGCACATCTCGCATCTTTTTGAGAACCGCGGTATGCGGTTCGGGCTGTCCTTGAGGCAACCGGTGCCACCGGTCCATGAACGACACTGCGGCCACGCTTCGCAAGACTTCGCTTCACTCTCGTCACGTCGCGATGGGGGCCCGCATGGTGTCCTTCGGAGGGTGGGAGATGCCGGTGCAATACTCCAGCATCACCGAGGAGCATCTGGCTGTGCGCCGCGCGGCCGGACTCTTCGATGTGAGTCACATGGGCGAGATCGAGATCGCCGGTGACGACGCGCTGGCGGCGGTGCAACGGATTTCGACCAATGATGCGTCCCGCCTCGAGATAGGACAGGCCCAGTATTCGGTGCTCTCGACCGATGCCGGTACGTTCGTGGACGACCTCCTTGTCTACCGCTTGGCAGATAGTCACTACCTACTCGTGGTCAATGCGAGTTGCATCGAGTCGGACTTCGCGTGGATCCAGCAGCACATTCAGGGGATCGGCGACGCGATGGCGGTGAACACGAGCAGTCGCTACGCGCTCATTGCCGTGCAGGGGCCGCGCGCGCTGGCAATCCTGCAGACGCTGACCGAGGTCGAGTTGGACCGGATCGACTATTACCGCTTCACCACGGGCGAAGTGGCGAGCATTCGGGCGACGATCTCACGGACCGGCTACACGGGCGAAGACGGGTTCGAGGTGTTCGTGCCTCCGCAGGGTGCCAACCGGCTGTGGGACACACTACTGTCGGCGGGCGACGCCGAGGGGTTGCGGCCGGCCGGACTCGGCGCACGCGATACCCTACGGCTTGAGGCTGCGATGCGTCTGTCGGGGCAGGATGTCGACGACACGACCACGGTGCTAGAGGCTGGGCTGGGTTGGACCATAGGCTGGGACAAGACGGAGTTCATCGGCCGCGAAGCGCTCGTTCGGCAACGTGAGACCGGTGTGACCAGCAAGCTCGTCGGTTTCGAGATGGTGGGACGTGGGATCGCTCGTCACGGCTATCGGGTCCTGAGAAACGGCGAGGCCGTGGGCAGGGTGACTAGTGGCACCAGAACGCCGTTCCTCGAGCGGGCGGTGGGATTGGCGTACGTGCCGCGTGAGATGGCAGAAGCTGGCACCGGTCTTGAGATTGAGATTAGGGAGCGGCCTGTGGAGGCCAGGGTGGTGTCGCTGCCGTTCTACAAGCGTGACAAAGGATGAAACACGGCCATGTATCCGACTGACAGACAGTACACGCGCGAGCACGAATGGGTGATGGTGTCCGGCGAGACGGCTCGGGTGGGCATTACGGATTATGCACAGCAGCAGCTCGGTGACGTCGTCTTCGTAGAGTTGCCCGAAGTTGGTCAGGAGTTCGCAGCAGGTGCACAGTTCGGATCGATCGAATCGGTGAAGGCAGTGTCTGACCTCTACTGCCCGCTGGCGGGCAAGGTGGTCGAGGTAAACGCGGCTCTGGCCGACCGGCCTGAGTCGGTCAATCAGTCGGCACACGAGGTTTGGATGATCGTGCTTGAAGTGGTTGAGCCTTGGTCCTCGGAGGGTCTGCTCGACGCGGCGGTTTACGGCGAATTGGTGGAGAGCCAGTGAGCGAGGGGCGTCAGGATCGGTTCGCGGATCGTCATATCGGGCCGAGCGCGGCAGATGTCGAACGGATGCTGGAGGAGGTGGGCGCTTCGTCTCTCGAGGCCCTCATCGATGAGGCGGTGCCGGTTGATATCCGGCTCGCTGCACCGCTCGACGTGCCGGGTCCGGAAACGGAACCGGAGTTTCTAGCCAGGATCCGCAAGGTCGGAAAGGGCAACAAGGGCGGGCGAGCCATGATCGGCCTCGGCTACTACGGGTGCCTGACGCCCAGCGTGATCCTGCGAAACGTCTTCGAGAACCCGGGCTGGTACACGCCCTATACCCCCTATCAGGCCGAGGTCGCTCAGGGGCGGCTGGAAGCGCTCTTGAATTTTCAGACCATGGTGGGAGACCTGACCGCTATGCCGGTGGCCAACGCTTCACTGCTGGACGAGGCCACGGCAGCAGCCGAAGCGGTGACGCTGCTGCATCGGGTGCAGGCTCGTCGGCGTCCGGACGCGAACCGGGTGCGCGTGTCGTCAGCCTGTTTCCCGCAGACCATCGACGTGGTGCGGGGGCGGTGCGAGCCGCTCGGCATCGAGGTGGAGGTGGGAGACCCCGCGTCTGTGTCCGAAGGCGATGGGGTGTTCGCCGTGCTGCTGCAGTATCCGGCTGAAGACGGGGAGGTCGCGCCGCTCGACGGTGTGATTGCTAGCGCCCACGCTGCCGGCGCGCTGGTGGCGGTGGCTAGCGACCTGCTGGCCTTGACCTTGCTGAGGCCACCTGGCGAGATGGGGGCCGATGTAGTCGTTGGTAATTCCCAGCGGTTCGGCGTGCCGATGGGCTACGGCGGACCCCATGCGGCGTTCTTTGCCACCCGTACCGAGTACGTGCGACAGATGCCAGGCCGGATTATCGGCTTGTCCGTGGATCGGCATGGCGAGCCGGCCTATCGGATGTCGCTGCAGACCAGGGAACAGCACATCAGGAGAGAGCGCGCGACGTCGAACATCTGCACGGCGCAGGCGCTGCTCGCTAATCTAGCCGGCTTCTACGGTGTTTATCATGGTCCGGATGGTCTGCGGGGCATTGCGAGCCGAGTGCACGGGTTTGCCAGACGACTAGCCGACGGGCTCGAGGCCATGGGAGCGGCCCCGGTGCATGGCACGGTCTTCGACACGCTCAGGGTCACTCTGACCGAGGCGACGCTGGAGCGCCTCAGGTACTACGCGACCGAGGCGGGCATCCACTTTCGGTATGTTGACGCCACTGGTGTGGGCATAGCCGTCGACGAGGTCACGACCGCGGCAGACGTAGTCGAGATTCTGCAACTTTTCGCGGCGGCGCTCGGCGCCGAGGCGCCGAGCGTCTCGATGGATGTGCCGGATCAGGCTCCGGAATGGTCTGAGGGCGTGCAGCGGACTTCCGCGTTCATGACGCACCCGGTGTTTCACCGACATCGGTCCGAGACCCAGATGATGCGCTACCTGAAGCGTCTCGAGAGCCGGGACATCGGGCTGGACACGTCCATGATTCCGCTCGGGTCTTGCACGATGAAGCTGACCGCGGCCTCGGCGATCTTGCCGGTAACCTGGCCGGCCTACGCCGAGATGCATCCGTTCATGCCGGTGGCGCTGTCGGAAGGCTACCAGACGCTGTTCCGCGAGCTTGAGTCGTCTCTCTGCGCGATCACCGGGTTCGACGCGGTTTCGCTACAGCCTAATTCGGGCGCGCAGGGGGAGTTTGCGGGCTTGATGGTGATTCGGGCGTACCAGCGCGACCGGGGTGATGGTCGGCGTGATGTGGTCTTGATACCGGCGTCGGCTCACGGCACGAATCCGGCGACTGCCGCTATGGCCGGAATGCGCGTGGTTATCGTGGCGTGCGATGAGGCGGGCAACGTCGACGTCGACGATTTGCGGCGACAGGTCGAGACTCATGCCGACGCGCTCTGCGCGCTGATGGTCACGTATCCCTCGACTCATGGGGTGTTCGAGGACGCCATTCGTGAGATCTGCGCCGTCGTGCATCAGCATGGCGGCCAGGTGTATATGGACGGTGCGAACATGAACGCACAGGTTGGGGTGACCAGTCCCGCCGCCATTGGCGCCGACGTGTGCCATATCAACCTGCACAAGACGTTTGCCATTCCGCACGGTGGAGGAGGTCCGGGGATGGGACCGATCGCCGTCGGTGGCCATCTTGCTCCCTATCTTCCCGGGCACGCGGTTGTGCCGGTCGGAGGGGAGCGCGCGATTCCCGCGATCGCCGCGGCTCCCTGGGGCAGCGCGAGCATTCAGCTGATTTCGCACGGATACATGCGGATGTTGGGCGCTGACGGGATGCGCCGCGCTACGGAGATCGCGATCCTCGGCGCAAATTACATCAAGGCGAGGCTTGCGCCGTACTACCCGGCGCTCTACACCCGCTCGAATGGGCGGGTGGCGCACGAGCTGATCTTGGACCTGCGAGAGTTTAAGCCGTACGGAATCGCCGAGATCGATATCGCTAAACGGCTTATGGACTATGGTTTTCACGCACCGACCGTGTCGTTCCCGGTACCTGGGACGATGATGGTGGAACCGACCGAGAGCGAGCCGCAGGAAGAACTAGACCGCTTCTGTGACGCGTTGATTGCGATTCGGGGTGAGATTCAGGCGGTGGTTGACGGCGTGGCAGATCCGGTCGACAACGTGCTCAAGAATGCTCCCCACACGGCGGCCGAGGCCGTCGGTGACCAGTGGGCGCATCTCTACAGCCGCGAGCAAGCGGTATTTCCGTTGCCGTTCGTGCGGGAGCACAAGGTATGGCCGGTTGTCGGTCGGATTGATGACGCTCACGGCGATCGGAACCTGGTCTGTGCCTGTCCACCAGTCCAGGCGTACGCCGAAGCTGGCGCTTAGCCGGCGGCTGGCCGAGTCAGAGTGTTGGCGCGTTCACGGAACCGGCTCAGGAGCCGTGCGGTGACCGGGCCCGGGCGGCCCGAGCCGATGCAGACATCGCCCACCTCTACGATCGGGACCACCTCACGCGTGGTGCTGGTTAGGAACAACTCATCGATCGACGAGAGGTCGGCTTCCCGCAGCGCCTCTTCGCGGACCTCTATCCGGAGGTCGGCGCCCATCTCGAACAGGAAGTTCCGAGTCACGCCTTCGAGAAGACCGGCGTCGAGCGGCGGGGTCATAACGATCCCTTCGCGGACCGCGAACAGATTCGACTGCGCGCACTCGGTCAGCTCGTCGCGGTGGTTCAGCAGGATCGCCTCGTAAGCATCTCGCCGGATCGCCTCCTGCATCGCTAGCACGTTGTTGAGCAGGTTGTTCGACTTGATGCTGGGGTCGACGCTGCGGGGGTGGTTCCGGAGCACGCCGGCGACGACGACGCGAACGCCGTCACGGTGCACCTTGGGAGGCGGAGCTTGATGGGGGAGCGCGATGATGACGACGGTCGGGGTTGGGCAGGCCGCCGGGTCGTAGCTCAGGGGTCCGACCCCTCGGGTCACCAGCATGCGCAGTGTTACCTCGCCCCCAACATTGACCTTGGCCATCGTTTCGCTCAGACGTCTGGCGAGTTCGCCGTCGTCGGGCGGAATCTTGAGTGAGAGTCTGGCTGCTGAGGCACGCAGGCGAGTCAGGTGCGGAGGCAACAAGAACGGCATTCGGTTGTAAGTGCGGATGGTCTCGTAGACGCCGTCACCGAACAGGAAACCGTGATCGAAGACCGACACCGTAGCGTCGGCGGCGTCGGTGATGCGTCCGTCTATGTTGACGGTGGCGGGAACTGGGTACATGAGCGTGCCGTCCGGGGTTGAGCGAGATGCGCTCACCGAGCGCACCCAGCAAAGTAGCATATACCGCATCCTGCGGTCCGCTGGCCGCTAGGAGGACCGACCAGATGCGGATATTAACCGGGGCACAGATGCGGGAGGCGGAGCGTCGAGCCATCGCGGAGTTGGGGGTTTCCTCGGCCGTATTGATGGAGAACGCCGGTCGGGAGGTCGTGGCTGCGATGGACGAGCAGCTGCCCACTACGTTGGTCGGACGCAGGATCACGGTTGTGTGTGGCAAGGGGAACAACGGCGGTGATGGTTTCGTCGTGGCCAGGATGCTGGCCGAGAGGGGCGGCAGGGTCACGGTCTGTGTCGCCGCACCCCGAGACGATATCTCTGGCGATGCGAGAGCGTTCCTGACGGCGCTCGACGGGAGCGACGTAGCCGTCGTTGATGCACCAACACTCGATGCCTGGGAGGCGATCCGTAGCAGATTGCTCGGTTGTGACCTCCTGGTCGACGCTCTCTTCGGCACCGGAGTGACGAGACCGCTCGAGGGTTATCCACGGGCGATGGTGGAGGACCTCAACCTCTCCGGCGTCCCGATCGTTGCGATCGACTTACCCTCCGGGCTTTCGGCCGATGAAGGAGTCCCGTTCGGCGAAGCGATCGAGGCGAGCCTGACGGTAGCACTTGGGGCGGTGAAAATTGCCCTTCTGGTGCCGCCTGCGGCCGCGCACGCTGGGGACCTGATGGTGGCCGATATTGGGATTCCCGACGCGGTGATCGAGGCGCTTGACGGCCCAGAGTGTGCCGTTATCACGCAAGAGTGGGCGGCCTCGCAGATAAGTCCACGCCCGGACGAGGTCCATAAGGGCGATTATGGACGGGTGCTAGTGGTTGGGGGAGCGGTGGGGACGACCGGGGCTGCGGTGCTGGCAGCAATGGGTGCCCTCCGGTCGGGCGCAGGGCTGGTTACGGTGGGAACTCCTAGCGTCTGTCAGGGAGGGGTGGCCGCTCACTTACCCGACTACATGACACTCGGATTGGCCGATACCGAGGCTGGGACCGTGCACCCGGCGGCGGCGCAAACGGTCGCTAGTACGCGAGCCGACGTGATCGCGCTGGGGCCGGGCTTGGGGCAATCCGCCGACGTTAGCGCATTTGTCGAGCAGGTCCTGGAGGCCACTGACGTACCGCTAGTGCTCGATGCGGACGGGTTGAACGCGCTGGGCGACGGTTGGTTTAGGCGTCCGGTTTCCCGGCCGTTAGTGATCACCCCGCATCCGGGTGAGATGGCACGGCTGACAGGAGCCTCGGTGGAGGACGTGCAGGCGGATCGACTTGGGGTGGCCAAACGAGTGGCGGGCGATGCCGGCATCTTCGTGGTGCTCAAAGGGGCGCGGACGGTGGTGGCGACACCTTACGGTCGAGTGTGGATCAATGTGACGGGTAATCCCGGGATGGCGACGGGCGGTACCGGCGACGTGCTGACTGGTGTGATCGCGGCCTGGATAGCGCAAACCGGTGACCTGGAAACGGCTTGTGCGCTGGGGGTGTATCTTCACGGCGCCGCAGGCGATCTTGCTGCTGAGGAACAGGGCGAGGTGGGCATGATCGCGAGCGATCTGTTGCTCGCGCTGGGGCCGGCGGCTGTCGGGTTAACAGTGGGGTCGGAGCCGGAGATATGAGGGCGGGGCGGCATGTGACCAGATCGGAGGCCGAGACCGAGCGCGTCGCGGCCGAGCTGGCGCGGGAGCTTTCGGCTGGAACCGTCATTCTGCTGCATGGCGAGCTTGGTGCCGGCAAGACCGCGTTCGTGCGCGGGGTAGCGAGCGGGCGAGGACTAGACCCGGACGAGGTCAGCAGTCCGACATTCGTCGTCATACAGGAGTACGGCGATGCCAGGCTCCAGCACGTAGACCTGTACCGTCTCGGGCCTGATGAAGTCGACGACTTGGGGCTCGACGAGCTCAGCGAGCTAGGGGCGGTCGTTTGCGTGGAGTGGGCGGAGCGCTGGCGTGAACCGCCGCCCGGCGCGGTGACGGTCAGGATGACGGTGGTCGGCGAAGAGGAGCGAGAACTGACCGTCTCAGGCATTCCGCAGCGGCCAGAAGTTGCGTAACGCTCAAGTGAAGCTGCCTAAGTCGCAGAACCGGTAGGGTCCTACTCAGAGCGGTAGTTCGGGGCTTCCTTGGTGATCACCACGTCGTGGACATGGCTCTCGCGCATGCCGGCGGGCGTGATGCGTACCAGGCGGGCGTCCCGATGCAGGTCTGGGATGCTCCCGCACCCGCAATATCCCATGCCAGCGCGGAGACCGCCGACTAGTTGGTGGATCATGGCACCGACCGACCCCTTGTACGGGACCCGCCCCTCGATCCCCTCCGGAACGAGTTTCTCACCTCCTTCGTCGGTGCTGGCGAGGTCGAACTCTTCCTGGAAATACCGGTCCCTACTCCCGGCCCGCATTGCGCCGATCGAGCCCATGCCCCGATACTCCTTGAAGCTGCGGCCCTGGTAGAGAATCATTTCGCCTGGACTCTCGTCGGTCCCAGCGAACAGACTGCCGATCATTACGGTGCTCGCTCCGACGGCCAGCGCTTTGGTGATGTCGCCGGAGTAGCGCACGCCGCCGTCGGCAATGATCGGCACGTCGTGGCGGGCGGAGGCTTTGGCGCACTCGGCTAGCGCCGAGATCATCGGCATGCCGATGCCGGCGATGATCCGGGTGGTGCAGATGGACCCTGATCCGATCCCCACCTTGACCCCGTCGACGCCGAGGTCGATGAGCGCCTCGGTGCCCTCGGCGGTGGCGACGTTACCGGCGACCAGATCTATGCTCGGGAAGCGATCCCGTAGCCGCCGCACTATTGCCATGACCCCGGCGGAATGCCCATGGGCGGTATCAACCACCAGCAGGTCGACGCCGGCGCCGATCAACGCCTCAGCTCGCGCCTCGGTGTCCTTGGCTATCCCCACTGCGGCGCCAACCCGTAGTCGCCCCAGTTCGTCCTTGGAGGCGGTGGGGTAGTTGATCATTTTCTGAATGTCTTTGACGGTGATCAGGCCTTTCAACATGAAGTTCTGATCGACAACCAACAGCTTCTCGACCCGGTGGGTGTGCAGAATCTGTTCGGCCTCGCTGAGTGTCGTCCCTACGGGAACGGTGATGAGGTTCTCTCGGGTCATCACGTCGCCGATCGGACGGTCGAGGTTGCCCTCGAAGCGGAGGTCGCGATTGGTTAGGATGCCAACGAGCTGGCCCTCGGTGCCGCCGTCTGCGGTGATGGGAACGCCCGATATCCGATACTTCTTCATTAACTCGAGCGCCTCGTAGATCCGGCCGGTGGGAGAGAGCGTGATCGGATTAACGATCATGCCGCTTTCGGATCGCTTGACGCGGTCGACCTCAGAGGCTTGTTCCTCGATCGAGAGGTTCTTGTGAATAATACCGATGCCTCCGAGTTGTGCCATGGCGATGGCCAGGCGAGACTCGGTTACGGTATCCATTGCGGAGCTGATGATCGGGACGTTGAGCGGAATGTTTCTTGTCACCCGGGTCGAGATATCGACCTCGCTAGGCAGTACGGCCGAGTGCTGTGGCACTAGCAGGACATCATCGAAGGTTAGCGCGACGCTGATGTCGGTTGTCGTGAAACGAGTCGCTCTGGTTTCGGTCTGCACGCTCATCTCAGGCCCCATGACATTTCTTGTATTTCTTCCCGCTGCCGCATGGACAGGGATCGTTCCGCCCCACTTTAGGGGTATCTCGACGGATAGTCTTAACCTTGGCATCGTCGCCACCGGTGCGCGCCGGTTGAGGTGCGCGCGCCGCGGAGCCGCCGCCGGCGAAGGCTGACGCTGTGGCACCGGGGTCGTTCAACGTGAGTGGAGCCCTCGGCCGCTGGGTGGGGCGCTGGATCTCGTCGCCTTGGCCCTGGACCACCGGGCGAAGCCGCCAGAGATAGCGGATCATCTCGGTATCGATCCGATCCTTCATGCCCTGGAACAAGGCGAAACTCTCGCGTTTGTATTCTACGAGGGGGTCTTTCTGTGCGTAGCTCCTTAGACTGATCCCTTCCTTGAGGTGGTCTAGGCTGTAGAGATGGTCCTTCCACTGAGCGTCGACGATCTGGAGCATAACGTCGCGTTCGACTCGCCGTAGGACTTCGGGTTCGACCGCCTGTTCTTTCTCCTCGTAGCGGCCCTTGACCGCTCCCCAGAGCAGGTCGAGCATCTCATCCGGGCTCTTGTCGTCGAGCTCCATCTCATCGAGCGCTTCTGCCGACAGACCGGCGAGTTCCCCAACCGACTGTTTGAGCGCGCCAGTGTCCCACTCTTCCGGGTCGAGGTCCTTGCCGCAGTTTGTTTCGACTGCATCGTCGACCAGGTCCTCGGCCAGTGTCATTAGATACTGACGGCTGTCGACCTCCTCTTCGTCGCTGAGGTGGATGTGTCCCTCGAGTAGCTCACGGCGCAGCGTATACACGTTCTCACGCTGCTTATTCATCACGTCGTCGTACTCAAGGAGGTGCTTGCGGACGGAGAAGTTCTGCGCCTCGACCTGTTTCTGGGCTCGCTCGATGGCCTTTGTAACCATCCCGGCTTCGATGGGCACGCCCTCTTCCATGCCCAACCGCTCCATCAGACCCGAGATCCGGTCGGAGCCGAAGATCCGCATCAGGTCGTCTTCGAGGGCCAAGTAGAACCGGGATGAGCCTGGGTCTCCTTGACGACCGGCGCGCCCTCGAAGTTGGTTGTCGATGCGCCGTGACTCGTGGCGCTCGGTGGCGATGATGTGCAGGCCACCCGCAGCGACCACCTCGTTGTGCTCGACCGATGTCTGGTCGGTGAACCTGGTGAAGATCTGTTCCCAAGCGTCGCGCGGTACTCGGAAAAAGTGGTCCACATGGTAGAAGTAGACGTAGTCTTCGTCGTCGACGAACTTCGCCTCTTCCTTCGGGAGCCGCTCGGCAACCTCTTCGGCTAGGGCATGTTGTCGTGCCATGAATTCGGCGTTGCCCCCGAGGAGGATATCGGTGCCACGGCCCGCCATGTTGGTGGCGATGGTGACGGTCCCCTTCTGTCCTGCCTGGGCGACGATCTCGGCTTCCTGCGCGTGGTACTTCGCGTTCAGAACGACGTGCTTGACGCCGCGGCGTTTGAGTAGCCCTGAGAGCTTTTCTGACTTCTCGATCGAGATCGTTCCGACAAGGACCGGGCGCCCCTGCTGTTGTTTTTCGAGCACATCCTCGACGATGGCGTCGTACTTTTCTCGCTCGGTCTTGTAGATGGTGTCTGGTTCTTCTATTCGGATCAGCTCGCGGTTCGTGGGGGCCACCATGACGTCGAGTTTGTAGATTTTGGCGAACTCCGGCGCTTCGGTGTCCGCCGTGCCCGTCATTCCAGACAGCTTGTCGTACTTGCGGAAGTAGTTCTGGAAGGTAACCGTGGCGAGTGTCTGGTTTTCACGCTCGATCTTGACCTTCTCCTTCGCCTCCACGGCCTGATGAAGTCCGTCGCTCCAGCGTCGACCAGGCATCAGGCGTCCCGTGAATTCGTCAACGATGACGACCTGGCCGTCCTTGACCATGTACTGCACGTCGCGCTTGAACAACGCGTGCGCCCGGAGCGCCTGGTTCACGTGGTGGAGCAGCGGCATGTTCGCCGGGTCATAGAGACCGCCCGGGTTCAGGCGGCTCGACAGAATCTTCTCCGCCTTAGCCATGCCGGTTTCGGTCAGGCTGACGGTCTTCGCCTTCTCGTCCTTGATGTAGTCGCCCGTCGCTTCGAGCTCCTCACGGTTCTCCGCCTTGATGTTCTCCTGTACCACCGCCCCTGGCGTGAGCTTTGGGACGACGCGGTCGACCTCGTAATACAGATCGGTCGATTGCTCGGCGGGGCCCGAGATGATCAGGGGTGTCCGCGCCTCGTCGATCAGGATGCTGTCGACCTCGTCCACGATGGCGAAGTTATGGCCACGTTGGACGAACTGCGACAGGTCGAACTTCATGTTGTCGCGCAGGTAGTCGAAACCGAATTCGTTGTTGGTGCCGTAGGTGATGTCGGCCGCGTAGGCTGCCTGGCGGTCGGCGTCGCGCATGTCATGCTGGATGACACCGACCGACATGCCGAGGAAGCGATAGAGTCGCCCCATCCACTCGGCGTCGCGGCGCGCCAGGTAGTCGTTGACGGTGACCACATGCACGCCTTTGCCGCTGAGCGCGTTGAGATATGCGGCAAGCGTGGCGACGAGCGTCTTGCCTTCGCCCGTCTTCATCTCAGCGATCTTGCCCTGATGAAGCACCATCCCGCCGATGAGCTGGACGTCGAAATGGCGCATCTTCAAGACCCGCCAGCCGGCCTCTCGCACTACCGGGAACGCATCGACGATTAGGTCATCGAGGGACTCTCCATCCTGGGCTCGGACCCGGAGCTGTGCGGTCTGTTCCTGTAGGTCGCGATCGCTAAGCGCCTGAATTGCACTCTCACGGTCGTTGATGGCTGCGACCATCGGCTGCAGCTTCTTCAGATCGCGTTCGTTCTGGGTGCCGAAGACCTTCTTGAGGACGTTTTGCAGCATCACGCGGTAACCGGCTGGAGGGCGGCCCGACGCCGGGAAAGAGAGGGCAGGTGACTACGGCGATGCGGTGAACAGAGGACCATCCGCAAGGTGCAACTCGATTCTAAGAAACGGTCCAAGACGCGTCAAGAATGCTGACGCGATAACTGGACGGCACTGTGCGGAGAGGGCTCAGTTGGCCGACTGGGACCGTGCCAGGGAGCCGAGTTGCAGCGGGTTCATGGCGCGACCATTGACGAGCACTTCGTAGTGCACGTGCGATCCGGTGGCGCGGCCCGTTGCGCCCGCGTAGCCGATCACGTCGCCCCGAGCGACGGTTTCTCCGGCGGTGGTCGCAAAGTCCGAGAGGTGGCCATAGCGAGTGATGAGACCGAATCCGTGGTCGATCCGGATCAGGTTGCCGAAGGCGCCGCTGCGCCCGGCAGACACCACGGTGCCGTCGGCGGTGGCGTAGACCGGTTGGCCATACCCGGTCGAGATGTCCACCGCGCTGTGGAAGCTGCGCTCGCCTGTGAACGGATCGATCCGATACCCAAAGCGGTCGGTGACCCGGCCATCAGACGGTAGGTTGAACGGGGTCGCGGCGGCCAGCGCCTGCTGTGCTTCGACACTCTTTCCGGCCACGACCAGCTCGGCGTCAAGCATGTTCAGCAGGTCCTGTAGGAGATTGAATGTCTCGGTGGGCGTGCTGAGTGCTATGGAGCGGAGGGGAGCGGAAGATTCAGACACACGCCCCATAGCTCGTCGGACTCTCGGATCGACGATGGACTGGTCGCGGAGCTCTCCGAGCGCCAGCTGCACGGCGGCGATGCGGCTCGACAGCTCCGCCGACGCGGAGCGGTAGCGGGCGTTCTCGAGTTCGAGTGTGGCGTTCCGGAGCTGCAGGTGCTGGATATGGGTTGCCGCCGACCAGCGGGAGTGCGCGGTCCAGCCGATCGGGATAGCCAGGATAGCGGCAAGTATAGCTATAGCCGGACGCACCGCCACCGTGAAGCGGTGTAGGGAGCCGGAGAACCGGTCAGCGACGATGAAGGAATAGCGCTTTGGCAGCATGCCTCGTATGCGGGACGCCCTTAAGATCCTCGAACTCTAACATGGAAATGATGTGCAGCCCAACAGGGTCATCGCTCGCAAGCCTAAGCGGTGGGTCACGGCTGGCCGCCCCTGAGCCGAGGGACCCGAGCCTTTAGTTCGGCGGGAGAGAGGCCCAGGCGGGCGTGGCTGGCCCTAAGCCGGTCAAGATCGACGCCGTAGAGGTGAGATGGGTTTTCCCCGAGGCCGATGAGGTTATAGGGATCGATGACTGCCTGCGCCCACTCTTTAAAGGACGCGGCGTCGGCGGCGTCGCGCGCGTGCTCGATGCGCGTTCGTGCTTCGGCGAAGATAGATGGCCAGGGAGGCTGCCCAGCGCCGAGGAATCCGCGCCAGGCCGCGGCGTTGTCATTCGGTAAGAGGCCGAGTCGCAGCCTGATCTCCGCATAGCTGACACAGGCGAAGTATAGGAATGTGAGCGGACGGAACAGTGCCATGTCCCGCCTCGCGCTATAGGCCGCGGCGATCAGCGCGGTCTGCTGATCGGCCTCGTCGGCGAGCAGCGCAGCGTACCGGCCAAGTGCGGTCTCACGGTCCGGACCGCACAGCGCATCGGCCAGCCGCTCGACCCCGAGTAGGCTCCAGGCAAGACCGGTCGAGAAGAATGGATCGAAGAAGGCGTAGCTGTGGGGGAGCAGCGCCCAGCCCGGTCCGGTGGCATACTGCCGCCTCCGCTGGAGCGGTCCGGCCGCTTGGAAGCCCGGTCCGTAAGGCTGGGCTCGCGCGAACGCCGCGCTCAACGTTGGATAGCGGGAGAGCGTGGCCCGCCAGGTGTCTTCGGGCGAGGTGCCTGTCGGCGCATTCTCTAGAAGGAGGCCCGCGCTAAGGCGGCCGCTGTCGAACCGCAGTGCATAGATCCATCCCTCATCGAGAAGATGATGTACGGCGGCCTGATCATCTGGATACGGGCCATCGGGTAGTGCGGCGGCAGCCTGGAACTCCGTGACGCCATCGAGGTGCGCGTAGATCAAGTGACTCGAGAATGGCAGCGATGGGCCCCGGCCTGCGCCAAGCGCCTGGGCCAGCGGTCCTCCGCCAGTGCCGTCGACGACGAACTGCGCGCCGATTGTCTCGCGACCCTTAGGCGTCTGCACCTCCACGGCCATCAGGCTCGCGCGGCGATCGATGCCTATTACCTCGGTCCGGTCCCTAAAGTGGACGCCGGCGTCAATCGCACGGTCGACCAGCGCCTTATCGACGTCGGCGCGCATCCAGTGGCAGTCGGCGACTTCGTCGTCCGGGCTGGCCGCCACGAGGAGGCGGAACTCGCTGTCGGAGCTCGAGAACGAAACGTCAGGCCGTTGCCGGTAGAAGGTGAATCCGCGCTTGAGTCCACAGCGGAGGGCTGGCAATGCCTGGCGCCAGCGCCCGTAAGAGGCGAGTGCGGCGAGATCCTCTTGGCCGTGGCGGCCGGCCAGGCGTTCGAGGCAGAGGGCGGCGAGGGGAGTCGATGACTCTCCGAGGGCGAACCGAGGATGTGTGTCTCGTTCCAGGAGGAGAACCTGACGGCCAGACAGCGCCACCAGACGAGCCAGAATCGAACCGGCGAACCCAGAGCCGACCACCAGGAGGTCGACGGAGCTCACGAGGCTACCCTCTCGCACCGCGAGCACCAGACCGCCGGGTGTACCCGTCCGTCTCGGTTCATCGCGTCGAGGCGCTTCCGGCGCGCGGGGAGACACGCCGTGCAGGTGGACAACCGTTCCAGATCCCACAGATCTGCCTGGACCAGCCGGCCGTGGCTGTCCACCGCCGACTCGACTACCGACTCGAACCGGGCGAAGCTGGGCGGGCGCCATTCGCCCCTGGAGGACAGGCCGTCGAGTTCGGCCTGCGGGCGGACCGGGATGAGAGAGACCTGTTCGGCGCCCTGCGCCACCGCGTGGTCGACAGACCGGAGTGTCCAGGTGTGCTGCTCCGAGGCTGTGAGAAATGGGGCACCGACGAGCACGAATGCTCTGAGACCGATCCGGCGCCGGCGGAGGGTTTCCGCGGCGCGGTCGAAGTCGGCCAGTGTCATGCCCTTGTTCAGGCGCTCCAGTGTTTCCGGATGCGCGGTCTCCAGGCCGAGTGCTACCTGCAGTCTCCCGGCAAGGCGATCGGCAAAGGCGAAGCACCGGTCGCCAATGAGGCACGGGTGACATTCCACGACCACCTCAGCGAACCGGTGTAGGCGTTCAACGATGTCCCGGTCCTCGGTGGCCGGGATCGCACGCTCGTCGAAGAAGTTGCTGGCATTGTAGAGCTTGATACGGTCCCGGTGAGCGATGCGGGACAGCGCCCAGTCCAACTGTCCGGTGATCGCCCCGGGAGGCGTCGGGCTGCCGATGGTGTATTGCCCGAGGTCGCAGAACACACAGGCAAAGGGGCACCGAGCACCGACAAGAAAGACGGTGCTGGCTTGACAGCGTGTCCCGGCGGGGCCGTGTTCCCACTCGTGCGCGAGTCGCACCGGAGGCTTTGGCCGGACCGGCCCTGGTGGGTCAGTCATGCCGGATTAGATGGTGCGTGCGCCGGTGGGGGCTCCCCAAAGCGTCTGGAAGTGGGCGCGATAGCGTTCTTCGGGTACCGAGAATCTCGAGGTAAAGGTCGATGGCGTCGTGGCGCCGTGCTGAAAGCGTCGTTTGGGGTAAATGGGCATGGACTGGCCGTAGCGATGCTCGAGTCCGCGCCTGACGATCTCGCCCTTCAGGGCGTAGAGCCGCTCGTTTGATCCTTCGGTCAGCGCGTCGAATGGGATGGCCTCCGCTACCCGCACGACACCAGGACGCGTGAAGGGGCTGAAGCCGAGAAAGCCAAGGCGGCGGGCTGGCGCGCGGCCTCTGACGCAGGCGCGGGAGAGACCGCCGGAGTAGGTCAGGGAGTGCTTGAGCGCGTCAACGCCCCACCCTTCCTGATAGAGCATCGAGTTCGATACGACGCTGCGGATCGTCAGCTCGTTGTCTTCTTCGAGAGGGTAGTCCTTAAGGTTTTCGTCACCGCCGTCGCCGTCAACGATGAGGCGCCAGTGGGGATAGCGAGCGCGGATGCCACCGAGCAGCGCCAGCATCATGGTGGCGCATTCGACGTCCAGTGGTTTGTAGTCCTCAATCACCTCCACCGCCTCGAGGGGATCCAGCACGTTGCTTGGGGCGTCCACCGGCTCGTGCAGGAATCCGAGCTCGAGGTGCGCGAGCGCACGACGTGCCTGTTCCAGGTCGGGGCCTTGGCCGTCGACGGCCAGCGTGAAGGCTTTGAGTCGTGCAGCGCTGTCGCCCCGATCAATTAAGGCGCGGTACAGCGTTATCAGCACGGCCGTGCTGTCGATGCCGCCAGAAAAGAGGACGCCGAGTGGCGCCTTAGGGTCTTGCGCGTCCAGCCAGGCGGTGACTTCGCCAGTCAACGCCTCGATATAGGCATCGCCGATCTGATCGAGGTCGGGAACGAGCGTGGCCCGGGGTGGAGCAAAGAACCGGCGCTGCTGTGGGTTGGGGTCAGGGCAGCCGATCAGTTTGAGCGCGGTTACGTGATGTGCCGGCACCATCCGCGTGTAGGTCGGATGGAACTGGTCGCCGTACCCCAGGCGCCGTAACTGGTCGGCGATTTCGTCGATTCGCTCCGCGACGACGAGCAATGGGCCGGCGACCTCTTTTGCGAGGAAGTAGCGCATTGGTCGGTCGAGACTCCGCGCCATGAGTACCTGTTCGCGGTCCCTGGCCGTCAGCGCAAATGAGCCCTGGATCCCGAGCATGCCGTCAGGAGCGCCGCGTAACCGGTCGCGGGCATCGGCTGTCGCCATGTTCTGAATCAGTTGCTCGGAATCGTCGATGAGGTCGATGACTCGATGAATCGGGCGGTCCATGGGACTGTCTCCTGTCCGTCGCATTATACGAGCCGGGCCAGGACTTAACTTGTCAAGCCGAGGCCGCGGCCTGCGTTGAGCTGGCTCTGGCCGCTGTTTTTTGCGAGCTGCTCGTGGGGCGAGGCGGAAGATTGTGCGGGGCGCGGCGGCTACAGACGGATGAGGAACTTTTGGGTGCCGTCGAGGACTAGGGTGCGGTGCTGGTTGTGCACGGTGGCGCGGAGGGTGACGACGCCCGTCGTGCGCTGCCGGACTAGGTCGGTAATCGTGAGCTCTGGATAAAGCGTGTCACCGAGATAGACCGGAGCGAGAAAACGGGAGGACTGTTCGAGGAAGCCCATGAGCCGCTGGCCCATCACGTGGGGAAAGAGCCCGGCGCCCGGAGCGGTGGCCGAGAGGACCTGAAAGCCATGTGCGATCGGCGCGGAATGTCCTTGGGAGCGGCAATACTCGGCGTCGTAGTGCACCGGATGATTGTCGGCCGAGACGACCTGGAACGCGGCGAACTGGCCGTCGGTCACCGTGCGGCTCGGGATCGGAAACTGTTCGCCGATCGTCAACTCGTCGAAGGTGCGGGTCGGGACCAGGCGATGCGCGGTGGGGTCGAAGTCGGCCACGGCGTCGGTTCGTCGCTAGCGAGGAAGTGATGCGTGAACGAACACCCGCTGCGCCTCCCCGAGATCGCGGGCGGCCGGAGTGATGATCGTTTCCGCGCTGACGAGAATCTGCCGGTTTTCCCGAAGCGCCTGGCGGACATCGTCCTCGCAGACGAAGTCCAGTGGCGTAGCGGCTGGAGTAGAGGGGGGGGGCGAGGTGGGTGCCGTTGGCGGCGCCGCGGGTGGCAGCGTGGGCGCCTGGTCCGCCGGTGGCGCGGGGGTGGTGCTGGCGATGCCGCGCGAGGCGAGAAACGACTCGACGCGTTCGTTCAGCACCGCCGGGTCCACGCCGCGGGTTACTGGTCGGTCCGGTGCCTGTTGTAGGGGGAGCGTGGGGTCACCGACGGCGGTTGCACTCGGTCGCGGCGCAGACCGAGTCTCGTACGCGAGCCGCTTGACGTTCAGTAGGTGCCTGGGCGTGATGTTGTCGGACGTTATGTTGCCCCCCCAGCCGCCGCAGCCGAGTGTCATCGACGGATCGAGACCGGTGGTCATGCCGATCGCCCCGAGAGTTGTCGGGCTGTTGACAACGATCCTGAACGCGGGTTTTTGGAGACCGAACTCCAGGACGATCCGCTCGTCGCCCGAGTGAATCGACATGGTGTGACCCATGCCGCCGTAGGCCAGAATCTCCTTGCAGCGCGCACAGGCGGCTCGCCAGTCCGAGACCTCGTAGAACGAGAGCACCGGGCAAAGCTTTTCCATCGAGAGCGGGTGGTCGCGGCCCACGCCCGTCAGCGGGGCGATGAGCACCCGTGTGTCCTCGGTGACTTCGATGCCGACGCGGGCGGCGATCTCGATAGCCGACTTACCGACCAGTTCCGGATTCGGTAGCCGCTGCGGCGTCACGAGCACCTCGGCCAGCTTGGTCGCTTCCCGCGGGTTGAGGAAACGCCCGCCCTGTTCTTCGAATGCCCGCCGAACGTCTCCAGCGACCGCCTCATCCACGACTACGGAGTTCTCCGACGAGCAGAGGACACCGTTATCAAAAGTCTTCCCGGTGATGATGTCCGCGACGGCTTTGGGAACGTCGGCGGTGCCTTCGATGTAGGCCGGCGCGTTGCCAGGGCCGACGCCATAGGCCGGTTTGCCAGCGCTGTAGGCTGCGCGGACCAGGCCGAGACCGCCCGTGGCCAGGATCAAGGCCACTTCGCGGCGCCGCATCAGTTCCTGCGTGCCTTCCTGCGTGATGGTGGTCATGCAGTTAACTGCGCCCTCAGGTGCTCCCGCCGAAAGGGCGGCACGGGTGAGTACGTCGGCGACTCGGATGATCGAGCGGGCGGCCGATGGGTGGGGGCTGAGGACGACGGCGCATCGCGCCTTCAGGCAGACCAGGATCTTATAGATTGCCGTAGATGTGGGGTTTGTCGAGGGGACGATCGCCGCTACAACTCCGAACGGCTCAGCGATCTCGATGATCCTCTCAGATTCGCGCCGGTTGATCACGCCGACAGTTCGCATCGGCTGGATAAAGTTGTAGATGGTCTCGGCGGCGAAGCGGTTCTTCTTAATCTTGTCCGCCTCGTTGCCGTAGCCGGTTTCGTCGACGGCGAGACGGGCGAACGCCTCGACCTCACCCTGCGCCGCCGCGGCGACGGCATCGACGATCGCGTCGATCTGTTCCTGGCTAAGGTTGGCTAGCCGGGTCTGGGCGGCTCGCGCCCGTCGCGCAAGCTCTCTGGCTTCGCGGATCGAGTCGAGGTCGCGGTCGGGGAAAGCGGCGGCGTCGGCCATGGTTCTCGACGAAGCCGATCAGCGTCGGGTGGAACCTAGGTGTCTACTTGGACTGCGGCAGGATCTTCTCGACCTCGCCGTGGGGACGCGGAATGACGTGTACGGAGACGAGCTCGCCGACCCGTCGGGCGGCGGCGGCGCCGGCGTCGGTCGAGGCCTTGACCGCGCCCACGTCGCCGCGCACGAACACGGTGACGTAGCCGGCGCCAATGTATTCCTTGCCGATCAGCACAACGTTGGCCGCCTTCACCATCGCGTCGGCCGCCTCGATTGAGCCGACCAGCCCCTTGGTCTCCACCATTCCGAGCGCTTCGAGCGACATAACCCTTCTCCGAAGTGTGCCGAGATGACCGCACTGGCGGCCGCGGCACGGGGCGTCCGGGGCGACGTGGCCGTGGTCCCGTCCTCCGGTGCACCGCGGGCACGAAAGCGCCGGAAATGTAACATATTGCAGGAGATGCGGCAACTTGCGGGCGCCGTCGCAAGAGAGCTACAATCCGCCGTCGTACGATGGTGTTGCGAATTACGAGTTCCCCACGCTCGATCTTGCTCTATGTGTCGGCCTTTTTGTGGCTCGTGACGGGGCTGTCGGCTTGCGGCCTGGCCGATACGGCACCCCCGATCGGTACCGCCGCCGTGGCATTAGGTCGCGATCGGGTGCCGCTTGGTGGGCCGCTTGAGATGACCTACCGGTTCACGCTCGCGCCGTCCGCGCCGGCGATCGAGGACGACTACCGCGTCTTTGTTCACTTCCTCGATGCAGACGGGGCCCTGATGTTCTCGGACGACCATGATCCTCCAGAGCCGCTATCGAGCTGGACGGCTGGGCGAGAGATCACCTACCGGCGTCGCTTTGTCACCCCGGTGTACCCCTACATCGGTGAGGCCACTGTCGCGCTCGGGCTTTACTCACCGGCGCAGGGCGATCGTCTGCCGCTCGGCGGTGAGCATCTAGGTCAGCGTGCGTATCAGGTGGCGACCTTCGAGATGGCTCCGCAGTCGGAAAGCGGATTCTTGTTCTTTGAGGATGGATGGCACGACGCGGAGTCGATGCCTGGAAACTCGGAGCGCGAGTGGCGGTGGACGATGGGGCGCTCGACTATTTCGTTCCGTAATCCGCGAACCGACTCCACGCTCTATCTTGAGGTCGACGGGCGTCCGGAACTTCTCAACGCTCCACAGTTGGTCACGCTGGCCATTGGCGAGACCGAGATTGCGAACTTCGAGATGGTACCGGACGCGAGTTTTCACGAGCTCCCTGTGTCGGCCGCTGTGATGGGCGAGGACGACACGGTGACGCTGGTGTTGACGGTGGACCCTGCGTTCGTGCCCTCGGATATCACCGATGGCGCCAACGCCGACAATCGCGAGCTGGGTGTTCAGGTGTTCTACGCTTTCCTAGAAATAGAATAGGTCATTCGACCAAATACGTGCAAGGCCGGCCAGGCCCGGCCCAGTTCACCCCCGGCCTTCGTCCTGCCGATAAGAGAAGAGATATGGCTCAGGGCGGCAGTAGAAGGGGTACGAATTGGGTCTGTGGTACGACTTTGGTCGCATTGGTCGGTCTTCGGACGACATGCTACGCTGCTCGGATGTGGAACGCGACGCGGGTCCTCCCTTTGGCCCTGCTGGCGGTTCTGTTGGTCGTCCGGCCGGCCGTGGCCCCCGCCTCGGCCGAACTGGTGCTGCTGACTACCGGACACACGCTTTCGGTAGTCGGGCACGAGTTTCAGGGGGACCGAGTGGTGCTGTATCTGCCCGATGGCGGCCAGATCGTGGCAGCACGCTCACTCGTGGTCAACATTGAGGCTGACGCGCCACCCACGCCTTCAGCACCGGTGGCCGAGGCTGAGACCGTGGCGAAGCCGGTTCTCGCATCGCTCCCCTATGCCGAGATCATCGACACCATTTCGGTGCGGCACGGAGTGGACCCGACACTGGTCGCCGCGCTCATTGAGGTGGAATCGTCCTATCGGCCTGACGCTCGGTCACCGAAGGGAGCAATGGGCTTGATGCAGCTGATGCCGGCCACTGCTCGACAGTACTCGGTGAACGATCCCTATGACCCTAGGGCGAACATCGAGGCCGGCACCAAGCATCTGCGCTCGCTGTTAGATCGGTACGACGTTACGGGCGCCCTGGCGGCCTACAACGCCGGAGAAGGGACCGTCAGGAGATTCGGCGGCGTTCCGCCCTATCCCGAAACGCGTCGCTACGTCGAGAAGATCTTAAGCATCGTCGACGCGGCCGGAGAGTAGGCCAGGTCCTAGCTAAGAGCCATCCGTTCCGGCACAGGACAACCCCAGTGTTCTCCGAAGCGGTCATCGGAGCCCAAGGTATAATTCTCGTTGGGCGGAGCGCCGATAATTGCATATCTGACAAGGGGTTGTACCGCCATTCCTTGACTTGTACCGCCATTCCTTAATTTAGACTCGGCGGGTCTCGTCCCGGATGGCGCTGGAAAGCATGGAGTTTCGCTGCAGGCTTGGCACCGAGACCGGAGAGGTCGTCGAGGAGGTGTTCGTCTCTGAAAGCGAGGCGCAGCTTCGTCAGGAACTGGAGGCGAAGGGGATGTACATCCTTTCGCTACAGCGGCGCGGCGGTTTCAGTATTCCCGTGCTCTCTTGGGAGAGACGCCGGCGGGTCAAGACACGGGAGTTTCTGGTCTTCAATCAGGAGTTGGCGACCCTACTCAAGGCCGGACTGCCCCTGGTCCAGTCGCTGGACATCCTGCGCCAGCGGGTCGACGATCCTGGATTCAAGCGGATTCTAAACGACGTGCACGATCGCGTCCGCGCGGGGGCGGCGCTGTCGGAGGCGTTTGAGGCGCAGGGTGAGGTGGTCCCGGGCGTCTACACGGCCTCGCTTATGGCTGGGGAGAAGAGCGGAGGACTCGAGGAGGTCATTCGCAGGTACGTCGACCACGTGAAGGTTATTAGCGCGGTCAAGCGGAAGACGCTCTCGGCGCTCGTCTATCCGGCCATCCTGCTTTGCCTTGCTCTGATCGTCGTCGCGATCATAATCCTGCGTGTGGTCCCAGAGTTCGAGGGATTCTACCTGAGTTTCGAGGCGGAGCTCCCGGTTATGACCCGCCTGATCGTAGCTGTCTCCGCATTCTTCCGAGCCTATTTCTTGGTGGTATTTCTGGGTGTGATCGGTGTGGTGGGCGGTACTTGGTACTGGCTCAAGCAGCCGGGTCGGGTGATGGGGTTAGACCGTCTGATCTTGCGGGTGCCGGCAGTCGGCAAGATCGCGGCGCGCTTCGCAACGTCCCAGCTGGCGCGAACTCTGGCCACCTTGCTGGGAGGAGGAATGCCGTTGGTCAATGCTATCGATGTCGCGTCACGCTCGCTCGGTAACCGCTTCTTCGCCGATCAGCTCACGCTGGTGGGGCAGCGGGTCCGAGAGGGTGAGGCGTTGGCGTCGGCGCTGGCTGACCGGAAGGTCTTTCCCGAAGTTGCCATCAAGATGGTCGAGGTCGGAGAATCGACTGGCTCGCTCCGCGAGATGCTGATCAGCGTGGCTGACTTTTTCGATGAGGAGATAGATACCCAGCTCGGGCGTTTTGTGACGATCATTGAGCCGGCGTTGCTTGTGGTGATGGGAGTCGTCATCGCGGGCCTCCTCATTGCCCTCTACATGCCGTTGTTGCAGATGGGATCGGTGCTCGCATGACAGACGAGACACAGGCTGAAATCGAGGCCGGGACCACCGAAGAGCTTTACATCGGCGGCGAACCGGAGGCCGTCGATCATGTCGCAGAGTTGGCACGGGGCCAGCAGCTGGCTGAGCGGTATCGGCTAGATTTCGTCGATATGGAGAAGTTCCGCATCGACGCGGAGCTGTTTAGGTCGATTCCAGCTGATTTGATGCTGCGCTACGGGTTCGTGCCGCACCGAAGGGACGGGCAGACCCTGGTCATCGTGGTGTCGGATCCAACCGATTTGCCTATGATCGACGAGCTGGCCCTGCTGCTCGGGACGCCGATCCGGGTCACGGTGGGCACGTCCTCGGCCATTGAGTCGATTCTTAAGAAGAGCGAAGGCTCGCAGCGCGTTCTCGATGAGGCGCAAGAGAGCTTCGAGCTCCAGATTCTGCACGAGGATGAAGCGGGCGAGGAGCACCTGACGGTCGAGCGGCTAACTAGCGACATCAGTCCGGTGATTCGCCTCGTGGATTCGATGATCTACACGGCCTTGCAACGGAGGGCCAGTGACATTCACATAGAGACGCAGGACGATGCGGTCTATGTCAAGTATCGGATCGACGGCACGCTGCAGTCGGCCATGCGGCCGGTGGACAAGCGGTTCCACAGTGCGATTCTCTCCCGCGTTAAAGTCATGGCCGAGCTCGACATCGCCGAGAAACGGGTGCCCCAAGATGGACGCTTCAAGGTTAAGGTGCCCGGGAAGACCATCGACTTTCGTGTCTCGGTCATGCCAACCGTCCATGGCGAGGACTCGGTCATCCGAATCCTGGACAAAGAGACGATCAGCGAACAGTTCCGGGAGTTGAGCTTGGATATCCTCGGATTCGCCGAGTCTGAGTTGAAACGGTTTAGGCGCGCCATCATGGAGCCGTACGGGATGGTGCTGGTGACCGGGCCGACCGGGAGTGGCAAGACCACGACTTTGTATGCGGCCCTGTCAGAGATTCACTCGCCGGAAGACAAGATCGTCACCATCGAGGATCCGGTCGAGTATCAGCTGCATGGGATTACTCAGATCCCGATCAACGAGCGAAAAGGACTGACCTTCGCCCGGGGCCTGCGGTCGATCTTGCGTCACGACCCAGACAAGATCATGGTGGGGGAGATTCGTGACTCGGAAACCGCCCAGATCGCGATTCAGTCCGCGCTGACCGGACACTTGGTCTTTACGACCGTCCACGCAAACAACGTGCTCGACGTGCTGGGGCGATTCCTGAACATGGGGGTGGAGGCGTATCAGTTCGTTTCGTCACTCAACTGCGTTATGGCGCAGCGCCTCGTCCGAATGATCTGCACCGAGTGCCGCCGACCGACGACGGTTAGCGAGCAGCAGCTCGAAGAGTCGGGGTTGGATACTGCTCTGGCGACCACCCATCAATTCTATGAGGGGACCGGATGTATCGAGTGCGGTGGCACCGGTTACCGGGGGCGCACGGCGCTCTGTGAGCTGCTCGACCTGACCGACGAACTCAGGGAAATGATCCTAGCCAAGGCTCCGGCCTCTGAGATCAAGCAGGCAATTCGGGCCGACGGTATGCGCTTCCTGCGAGACTCGGCGGTCGAGAAGCTTCTGTCGGGGTTCACGACCATTCGCGAGATCAACAAGGTTACCTTCGTCAAGTGATCTCCTCTAAGGAACCATCATGGCCATAGGTGCACGGCTTCGCCGTCTATTGGCTCCGAGTCCAGCCCGGGTCAGTCTGCAGATTGCCACCGACCGAGTGACCGGGGTTGCGCTCGGGCGGGGCGCGCGAGAGGTCACTGCAGTGTCCACGGCGTCGTTGCCCGAGGGTGTCCTGATAGCGTCGGCGAATGCCTCAAATCTCGGAGACCGCGCGGCCGTCGAAGCGGCGGTGCGTCACGTGCTCGACGCGCTGCCTGGCTCGCCGGGCCGCTTGGCGCTGGTGGTGCCGGACAGCGCGGCGAAGGTCTCGCTGACCAGCTTCAAGCAGATTCCGAGCCGGAGCGCTGACCTGAAGGAACTCGTCCGATGGCAGGCGCGCAAGACCGCGCCTTTTCGGGTGGAGGATGCGCAGGTGGCGTACTCTCAGGGGCGCGCGCTCGAAGGCGGTGGAAGGGAGTACGTGGTTTCGTTGATGCGCCGAGACATAGTCGAGGAATACGAGTCGGTCTGCTCCGCTGCCGGAGCGCACGCCGGGGTTGTGGATCTCTCGAGCTTCAGTCTGCTCAATGGCGTGCTGGCTGGCCGGGCGATGAATGAAGGGGACTGGCTACTGGTCCACGTGGCCCACAGCTACAGCACCATTGCCGTGGTACGAGATGGCCAGTTGATCCTATTCCGGAACCGCTCCTCCGAGGGAGACGGCAACCTCGTGGATCTGGTACACCAGACCGCGATGTACTACGAGGATCGTCTTGGCGGCGCCGGTTTCTCGCGCGTGCTGCTGGTGGTCGGCCTGGCCGAGACAAATCCGGAGGAGGCCGACGACCTGCGCGCCACGCTCGAAAGCCGACTCGGCGCATCGGTTGAGGCCATCGGTGCGGAGCTGGCGCTTTCGGGCGCCGGCGCCGAGGGTGTTTCACCCGATCTGCTAGCCGCGCCGGTGGGACTCCTGTTGCGGGAGCGCTCGTCGGCCGAAACAGCAGCATAGTCCCATGTTGCGCACCAATCTCGCCACGCGCCCCTTCTACAACGAGCGCGCCGTATATCTGGTTCTCGGCGTGGTGGCGGTGCTAGGCCTGGCAATACTGGGACTTGAGATCGTTGAGATCACGGACTTGTCCCGGCGGAACACCGAGCTCGTCTCTCGCGCCGAGACGGCCGAGGCTGAGA
>Ga0310344_10000395_pt1 | contig 34936 bp, 36 predicted proteins | sample HC15DNA20200_MG_FD_203801 | JGI IMG/M metagenome (GOLD analysis project Ga0310344, IMG submission 203801) | Marine microbial communities from station ALOHA, North Pacific Subtropical Gyre - HC15-DNA-20-200_MG | ecosystem: Environmental > Aquatic > Marine > Oceanic | place: Pacific Ocean: North...
TGGGGTATTAAATGCTGTTGTTATTAAAGGCAATTACGTAGGGACAACTACGTTTGAAGGGCCGGGTGCAGGAGCATTACCTACGGCTTCTGCCGTCACGGCGGATTTAATGGATATTGCAAGGGGTGTGATTCTTCCAACATTTGCAGTTCCTGTTTCTCAGCTAAATAACAAACTAAAAACACATGCAGAAAACCGGTGTTCACGCTATTACATTAGATTGACGGTGCTAGATCAATCAGGTGTCATAGCCGATATAACTAGCAGGCTTCGTGATTTAGATGTTTCAGTGGATGCAATGATACAGCATAGCCATGAAGATGAAGAAGCCGTGCCTGTTGTACTAACTACTCATCTTGCAAAAGAAAGTACAATTTTGCGCGCACTTGGGTCGATTGCTGAACTTAGTTCGGTAATAGAAAGTCCTCGTATGTTTAGAATTGCACATTTAGAATAGAGAATACTCATTTTCATTAAGAGGTATATATATGGTGGAGGCGCCGTCGTTAGACCGAAATTTGGCATTGGAAACAGTTCGTGTAACTGAATCAGCTGCACGTGCGGCTTCATTGCTTACCGGAAGAGGCGATGAAGTTGCGGCAGATCAGGCGGCAGTTGATGCAATGCGATCAGCATTGAATGCTCTTGATATAGATGGAACTGTTGTAATCGGAGAGGGAGAGCGCGATGAAGCTCCAATGCTTTATATTGGCGAAAGGGTAGGAACTAGAAATGGGCCTAAGGTAGATATTGCTCTTGATCCTCTGGAAGGTACGACCATTTGTGCAACTGGTGCTCCAAACGCACTTGCCGTACTAGCAATGGCTGAAGAAGGTGGTTTTCTAAATGCTCCCGATGTTTATATGGATAAGATTGCTGTTGGAGATGGACTACCCGCCGATCTAATTAACATTGATGATGAACCAAATGTGAATCTTAGTCGTCTAGCTAAAGCTAAAAAATGTGAGGTTCAAGATCTCGTTGTTCTAATTCTAGACCGACCGCGACATAGTGATTTGATTTTGAAGGTTCGTGAGTGTGGTGCGAAAGTGCAACTAATACAAGATGGTGATGTCGCTGGTGTCATTGCAACCACTAGGTTAAATCGATCTGTAGATATTTATATTGGTGTGGGCGGTGCTCCAGAAGGTGTATTGGCTGCGGCTGCTTTGCGGTGCATCGGTGGGCAAATGATGGGTCGGCTAATATTTAGAAATGATGATGAGAGGCAGCGCGCGCGGATTATGGGAATTGAAGACTTGAACCGGAAATACTCTCTCAACGAACTTGCGGCTGGAGACGTAATGTTTGCTGCTACCGGAGTGACCGATGGGCCGATGTTAAAGGGTGTTCATCGTTTCCCAGGCGGAGCTAATACTCAATCTGTAGTTATGCGATCAAAAACAGGGACTTTACGTTTAGTTGAAACCGAACACGATTTTCTTCGCAAACCATCTCAGGTTTAAAGTTTGATGGACTTGGCACAGACGATTCTCGGTGTAGAGAACTCTATTCTGGGTAATCATTGGCAACCCCGCATAAGTGACCACAGAAAAATTTTACATATTTCGCAACGGTTGGAAGTTTCGGAATTTTTGGCAAGTATCTTAGTTAGTCGAGGTATTGAAGTTGACGACGCAGAGCTATTTTTTAATCCGGTTCTTCGCAAAATATTACCAGATCCTTCAATAATAAGGGATATGGATACTGCAGCTACCCACATTTCTGATTCGATTCAGAAGTTTAAAAAAATTGCCGTTTTTGGCGACTATGACGTGGATGGAGCCACCTCTGGCGCTATTATAATTCGTTTTTTAAATTCTCTTGGACAGAAAGCTGTGCATTATGTGCCGGATAGACTTCGTGAAGGCTATGGCCCTAATCCCAGCGCATTCTTAAATCTTTTTGAACAAGGTGTGGAGCTCATTATAACGGTAGACTGCGGTATTTCCGCATTTCATGCATTGGAAAAGGCGGACAAGTTAGGGTTGCCTGTGATTGTGGTGGATCATCATATTGCTGAACCTCGCTTACCAAAAGCAACAGCAATTGTTAACCCTAATCGTTTGGACGATGAAAGTGGTCTAGGAAATTTGGCTGCTGTTGGCGTCACCTTTCTTTTATTGGTAGCAGTTAATCGTCTATTGAGAAAAAACGGATATTATAGTTCTGCTCGACCTGAGCCAGATCTAATGGGTCTTCTAGATCTTGTTGCTTTGGGGACGGTTTGTGATGTGGTTCCATTAGTAGGATTAAATCGAGCTTTTGTTCGTCAAGGTTTAAAAGTCATGTCAGCCCGGGGAAACGCAGGTTTAGTGTCGTTATCAGATATAGCAAAAATTCATGAACCGCCTAATGCATATCATGCTGGGTATGTCTTAGGGCCGAGGGTTAATGCTGGCGGAAGAGTCGGCGAATCCAGTTTAGGAGTTGAACTTTTAAGTAATCTGGATAAAAGCGTCACCGATCGTATTGCAATGCGGCTTGATGAGTTAAACAAAGAACGCCAAATGATAGAGAATGAGGTTTTGGAGTGTGCAAACAAGCAGATAGAGGAGAGAGGTAATGTTTACAGGCCATTAATCTTTGTTGCAGATTATGGATGGCATCCAGGGGTTATTGGCATAGTAGCGGGCAGGTTAAAACAGCGTCTTGGAGCTCCTTCGGTGGTCATTGCAATTGAAGAAGGTATAGGTAGGGCATCTTGTCGATCAATCCCAGGGGTAGACATAGGTTCAGCTATTACTGCCGCTCGCCAAACAGGTCTTATAGAGAATGGTGGTGGGCACGCAATGGCGGCAGGCTTTACTGTGGATGAAGGAAAAATAGAGGAATTGGCAATATTTTTAATGAAACGGTTAACCCCTGAGATCGAGTTAACGAAAATGTCATCTTCACTGAAAATAGACGGCGTGATTTCTGTAGAGGGTGCAACAGAAGAGTTAGTTGATCAGATTAATTCCGCAGGCCCTTTTGGATCTGGAAATGCCGAGCCCCGCATAGCAATCAATGGGGCGCATATTGTAAGGGCTGATACAGTTGGTGGTGGGCATGTTAGTTGTACCTTAGCTGGTGAATCAGGTAAGAGATTAAAAGCAATTGCCTTTAGAGTAGGTGGAGAAGAGCTGGGTTATTTACTGCTGTCAAAGTTTGGTGATCGGATTCATTTAGCCGGTTATGTAAGGATGAATTATTGGCAGGGTAAGCGAGAATTACAATTTATTATCGAAGATGCAGTGAGATCGCATTCCTAGTGCTTCTGAATTGATTTTAAGGATAATTGTGCACTTCAGAAATTAAAAATGATTTCATGGCTTGATTTTAGTTACAGGTCTGACTAGATAACTTGATTACGTTCAGACCCCTTCGTCTAGCGGTTAGGACACCACCCTTTCACGGTGGAGACACGGGTTCGAGTCCCGTAGGGGTCACCATCCGCGTCGTAAGTATTTGATTTAATTGGTGTTTTAAATAGTTGGCTATCTTTTCATCAGAATAGTTGGCTATCCTATGCTGTCTCATCGCTATTCGGGCTTGTTTCAATTTATTTGCTGATTCGATATACGGGCGTGCTTCGTCGGGTTTTTTCCATCCAAATATCGCCAAATAAACTCCGCCATACATTCTCTACTTACCTTGCTAGTCTAAAGTGCCCTAAAGTCATTCGTGCTGACTTACTTGGGCATAAACAAGGAACTGTTACGGATGACGTGTATCCCCATGCACCCCCAATCAACATATGGAGAGAGTAGATTAAGAAGATTAACTACCCACTTTAAAGGTTTTCAATAGGTGCTCTAAAATAAGAACTCAATGAACTGATAGCAAAAAATGCGCTCTAGAACGCCTTATGCTGACTGTACTGCCAACACGGGTTTATAAATACGGTGCTGCTTCCTTGGAACAATTTCCAGAGGAAGGTGTTAACAGCCTTTAGCTTTGCCAGCTCAGAATTCTTGAGGGGGTAAGTTCTAGTAAAACCCAATTCGTTTTTTTCGACCATACTTCGAGTGTTTTCTCAATTTTTTTCTTTTCTGAATAGTAAATTGGCACCAGTTTAAGTGCTAACTCACGGCCACCAGTGTCTTTTAACTCAATTGTTCCTTCAACTGTGACCCATGATTCGGGAACCCCGACAGGGTCATGTACTGCTACACAAGCGCGGTTGTCTTGTTTTAGCCGGCGTATTTTTCCAGTGTTGTGCGATGAGAACATTCTCAATTTTTCACCGTTCCATTCATACCATAATGGCATTGCATTAGGTGAGCCGTCGGAGTTTAGTGTTACTAGGGTTGCTATTTGAGTTTTTTTTAGGAAAATATCAATTTCTGACTTGTTCATCGAATTGTATCCCTTCTAGTTTTCCTAGGTTGGGAGGATAGATTAGTTTAACCCGCTGGAAAATATAAGAAGATAAATTAAGGTAAGAAAAATTAGTTAAGCAGTAATTTTTTATTATAACCCATACCCACACAAGCCGGTTCGAGGATTGTGTCACACGCAAATTATGATTTTAAAAAATCAAAGTAAAACCATAGGTGTCGCCGCCACCATTTAAAACCTCTAGTATTCCCGCCATTAACTTTCCGCGTAGTAATTTTACTAATTTAGCTTGGTTTGTAGCTTTTTGGGGTGAATTGAAGCCAGAACTTTGTAATTGGCCCAACGGTGCGGCCCTCATGGTCAAAGCGGTCCTGACGTTCAATGGCATTTTTAACCAGATGTCCCCCAATCCATCGAAAAGGTTCATTTGGAAAATCCCGGTTAAGGGGACGAACTAATGGGCAAGATGTCCATTCGTCTCTACGGTCCTGAACAAGTGAGGCCAGAATATGGCTGCCGACACGTGATGGCACTATCCCAGCTCCTGAATAGCCATACCCAAATATAATATGGGGGCAAGTGGGAAGCTTGCCAAATGTGGGCAAGCCATCTGCTGTTCGGTCTATCGGGCCACACCATGTCCCGTCAATCTCGGCGTCCTTAAGAGCGGGATGATAGGCTGATAAAATAGTACGAAGTTGATCTTCTGATCGAGAGGCGTGTTTTGGACAGGCATCAAGTCTATCGCCAAAGGGTAGCCAGCCGCCAGATTTAGTCAACATTACTCGTCCGTCTGCCGTCGGTCGGATCGATTCTATGAAAGTTCTGGAATCAGTAAATCCAGGTGCGTTATAAAACCCGATTTCGCTCAGTTTCTCAGGAATAGGAACAGTCATTGCAGCATCCGTGAACATCACCATAGCTGAACGTTTCAGTTCAGGTATTGAGAGTGACCAGCCATAAATGGCAAGAACGACCTTTCGGGCGGTTATCATCCCAGCTGGTGTCTGTACACTAGGTGGGGAGGTTCGGCCAAGTTTGGTCATAGATGTTTTTTCATAAATTCTTACGCCTTTTTTAAGGGCTACTCGTCGTAAACCGCGTACTAAATTTCCAGGATGTAGCATAATACTAGCTGTGTCGATCACGCCTGCAATTAAGGCATCAGAACCTGTCATTTCTTGAATTTTCTGTTGATCTAATAGTTGATAGCTATGAACCTGAAAGGTTTCCATAAGAGCTAGCATCTTGTCCCAGTGACCTGACTGCTTTTCGCAGGTGGCACCCCAAATAGTATTCGACTGACTAATTTGTGTATCAATGTTATTTTCTACACTGATCTGTTTTATATCATCAATAGCATCAATAGATGCACGCCCAATGTGAATTGCCTTTTGTGTATTACTTATTTTTTCAAGGAATGAAAGTTGAAGCCACATTGGGAGAGCGAAACCAGCGTTGGCCGCACTAGCTCCAGCGCCACAAACATCCTTTTCTATAATGGCTATATCTAGGGAAGGGTCACGATTCTTAAGTTCAATAGCTGTCCAAAGTCCAGTATATCCGCCACCTACAATCACTACATCGACTTTAAGATCGCCATCTAGTGGAGTGGCAGTAGGGCCGGTATCAGAAAGTAGAGCATGTTTCAGCCATGGACTTTGCATTAATTAAGCTTTTTATGTTTTTTAAAAATCTTAGTCAATTGAATAAATGACGGAAGTTAAAATTGGTGTATTCCTCATATTGTGCTGCTACTACTGCAACATTCGTGACAAATGAATTTGTAATGCAATTGAGGCAGAATGTTAATCCAAGAAATATATACAGTATTTTTGTCACATTAGGTCATTGATTTAATTGAACTTGTCACATACCGTAGAGGTCATTATTTGAACCGTAAGTGTTTGATTGTATTGAGTTTTTAAATAGTTAGATATCTTTTCATCAGAACAGTCGGAGCACCGACCCGCAGAATAAGTTTAGAAGGAGAAAAATTTCGATGTTTTCCCATATAATGATTGGTTCGAACGACATTGCAGCGGCTAGAATATTTTACGACGCAGTTTTGGCCACAGTTGGTGTTTCGGAGGGAGATTTTAACGAAGAAGCACAGCGAATTTTTTATCGTACCTCGGGTGGAACCCTTATTGTCACCAGACCCCTAGACGGAAATCCGGCTACGGCTGCTAACGGAGGTACCCTCGGGTTCACATGCGAGACTCCGGAACAGGCGAAAGCCTTCCATGATGCCGCTGTCGCTAATGGGGGAGTGAGTATTGAAGACCCACCCGGTTGGCGAAATTTGGGAGAGCGGAAGATGTACCTTGCTTACGTTCGAGATCCATCAGGACATAAACTATGTGCTATTCATTACGCTTAATATGCAGCAGATTGTCGGGGTCTGAGTTAAGCTTGTGTCCTCACCTTCGGATCGGGGATCGAGTGGCATCATGATCCGCGGTGCGTACGACGACCCAAGGAAAAGTGTCGTCATAGGTACCTTAGGGTGCGCCAGCATTTTTTCATGGATCACTTACGAGCTTAGCGGGGTGGGTGAATGACCTTTTCAGCCGGGTCATGGCACTTGGAGCAGTCAGGTTTAAAATCGACTATTGAGGTATTTCCATATCCTTCTGCGATAAGCGCATCCAGATCATATGTGTGAATATAATTGCATTTATGGCAATGCGCAGAGATTTGGAATTTTCTCTCTTTAAATTCACTAATTGTATCCACCGAAACAGGAGTATGAATTGGCGCCCCTTCGCAACAGGCTTCGATAACACCACATTGTGGGCAGCGGATATGCGCTTGTTCTTCTCTTATTTGGGTACCGCATCTAGGGCATAGTGGGATCGAATCGGACATGCCTAATTATGCCATAATCGGTCAGGAATTGAGGAACATTTTTCTCGGGTTTAGGCGTAACTCTTAATCAGACATGTAATACCATATATGGGCTTATAAATTAATATTTTTGTCGGAAAAGTATTATAACACGTGGATATTATTTACTTTTTACAGACATCAGGGGTCGCCAAAGTTTTTATCTATATTCTGATTTCTATTAAGTAATTAAATCCTTACCCGTTCCCATCTTAAGTAAATTTACTTACACTTTTCCTATGGGAAACCTTGTAGCATTTCTATGCTTAACTTTTACTGTTCTTTTCCTAGTTCATTATCGAGTGCAAAGCCCACGGAAAGGGTATCAGAATCCTGTTGTTAGGAGGGAGGTTCCAATGGAGTTAACGAATAAGTGAAATGGTCCTCAACATAGGGTTCAATCATTTTCTGAAATTCTGGATCTGCCATCATCGCACCCATTGCTTCCATGTCTACATCGAAAACCGTGATAACAGCGGTTGCCTCATTCGCCTTAGCAACTAATGTACGACTTTCATCACATACCTGAGAACGTCTATCGGCATCATCTGCAAAGAGTTGGTGCCATGCTTCATAGGACGATTTGAGTTTCGCAATTATATGAATATCCATCTTTTTACTCCCTGTTAGGGCTGCTTACCTTGAGTATGCCAATGATTATAGAGTGCTGGCAACAGATAAGAAATTAGGCCTATACCATTACTAGGGTCTTTTTAGTTATTCAGTGATTCTTTCCATCTGTAAAAACCAAATTTGTTCACTCTACTCAAGCACAAATTGTGCTGATATAGTTAGGTAGGCGATATGTATTGGGGAGAGCGACCCAATTATCTATAGAAAGTGGTTGGGAGGAGCAAGTGGTATTATTTTACGCTGGTGATATTCTTATCCACGTCTTTAGTAGAACGGCAGAAGCTAGGTAGGATGATAAAGGGAAATAAATTAAACTTCGTACATCTCGCAATGCTTCTATCTGCAGCTGTGTTATTCTCCATGACCTTTTCACTAAATCGGATTGCTATTACCGAAGGCATTCCAGTATTTGCCTTTGTTTTTTGGCAATGTCTTGGAGCCACGATACTGACACTCATCGCGGCTGTCGTCACGCGAAAACTGCCAAGTGTTCGACACAAAGATCTTCGCCTCTATTTTCTACTGGGTGCTTTGACGACAGCCGTACCGATAATCTTATTTTCTTTCGCTGCACCTAAGGTTCCAGCTGGCGCTATTGCTTTGGGTCTGGCCCTCCCGCCCATATTGACCTATGTTTTTGCTGTCCTCTTTCGTATTGACCAAGTTCGTTTGCTCCGTATTGTTGGAATTCTATTTGGTTTAGCTGGTATCTTATTGGTTCTTCTGCCAAGCCAAAGCTTGCCAGAACCAGGGATGGCGCTATGGCTATTGATGGCTTTTGGAGCTCCTCTCTGTTATTCGATAAGTAATGTATGTATAGCAATCCTCCGTCCGTCCAAGATGCATGCAATTCCACTTACCTGCGGCGTTTTTGCATGCGCCTCCATAATAATGCTGCCAATCATGGCAGTGATGGAGCACTGGTGGGTCTTTGATACCACCATGACCGATGGTGATTGGGCGTTGGTCGGCAATATCATTATCAACGCTATATTTTTTGTTCTTATGTTCGAAATTATTCGTTTGGCTGGGCCTGTTTTTTTCTCGACCTACGGCTATTTTGGTACACTGATAGGTCTTGGTTGGGCCACGCTTTTTTTTGGCGAAGTGCCGAGCCCCTGGATTTGGGCGGCTATTGCTATTTTATTTTTCGGCTTGTTCTTGGTCAACCGAACCTCGAACACTTCATTGAATTAAAAAGGCATATTTAGTCATCCCATATCAGTAAAGAGACCAAGTGGGATTTGATGGCGTTTATCAGATGCTCTTTAATAACTGTAATGCTAAGATGCGGTTTCCTGATGGTTAATCCTATGAAAAAAACGGGTAGGATGTATTTTATCTTTGTAGCAATATATCGCTATAAGTCACTGTGTGATAAAGCCTAATCCTAAGATTCCTCAACTAGGTGTATTATGTGCACCCCGAATATTCCGGTCGCTACTATAAATTAATTCTATTTGGTTTAAAGAATGAAAGGGATGAGTGCCCTTCTTGACTTGGGATAATCCTTAAACTTATTCTTATACCAATCGTGATGAGCAATCGCTCTTGGAACCAAATTAGCCATGGTCCATAATGCGAAAGCCGCAGTAGGGATACTAAATGTCAGAATTGCAAAACCTACCCATTCAATGATTTCGCCTGTATAATTCGGACATGATACGTATTTAAAAAGTCCTCGGCGGGGAATTCTGTATTCTTTATTCTTAGAATTTCTCAACCTAATCAAGATATGATCAGATATATTATTTAGATAGGCTCCAAGGCTAAATATTAAAATACCTATTATGAAGTATGGTGAGAAAAACCAGCTGTCATTGTACAATTTTCCCATATTTCCAAAAAAGTAACCAATAAAGTAGGTATTGCATAAATTGAATACCACAGCATAAAAAACAATTAATAAGGGTATTCTTTTTCCCCTTGTTTTTATCCTAAAGGGGAAAATAAATATTCTATTAAAATAATGAAGCATATAAAGTGAGATAAAGCATAAAGTAACTACATTAATCTCGGGAGAATTCCAAAAATAAAAAATTGGTAAAAGTACGATTGCTGGTAGCTCCATAAGAAACCATCCCCATCTGTTGCTTATGGATGCTGCTGTGCTTTTTATATGCCGACCATAGGTGGGGGGGCTTAATATTAATAATACAAAAAATGTAATAATAGATAATAAAATCCAGACAATTAAGCTGAAAAAATAAAAATTATTAAGTTCAGAAATATGTTCTATAATCATAAAGTACATAAGTGTTTTAAATAGTATTAATATTCTGCATGTTTTGGAATGTATAACGATTGCTAGAGGTAAATATATTTAAATAATTTAAAGAAAGAGTGTTGTTTAAATATGTTTTGTTTTTAGTATCAAGTAATATAAGGGCTGTAGGGATAAAAATAATTTATGAGTTAAAAGGCTTAAAATTTCCATCTCTTAAGTTTCTTTTTTTATGTTGTAAATAATACTCCTCTTTCAAGAAAAGGTATCATTGAGTCCCCCAAAAAGAACTTTGAAATCGCAATGTATTTTAGGAAAGTATTCGTTTGTTAAATAGAATTTCTTAGTCTCCAACCTACTTCTACATATTAGAGTTGAGGGTATCGAGGTATGATTTATGAGAATGATTGCAACTTCTATTTTATTATGTTTGGCAGTCCTCGCCGGTTGTAAACAAGTAGCCGATTATTCCGAAACCCCAACTACTATTCTTTGTATGGATTATCTTGATGAATGGGGCTCTATGAGCTTTACACATGATAGTAGAATGCAGGCTTTGGAGGATAGAGTCGATGACCCCGAAAACGTGTGCAACCCGTTGTAAAATTACCGTTATAGTTTTCTTCAGTTGATTTACATTCGAAGTAATATTCATCTATTCTTCCAGTCGCCAGATTTTTCTATAGAATCTGCTACTTTCAGCACAGTAAAGTCATCGAAATGGCGACCAATAAGCATAAGGCCAATTGGAAGGTCATCATCATTTTTGCCACATGGTACACTTATAGCGGGGTGTCCAGTCAGATCCGCTTGGCATGTATTATTGATCATATTAAGAACTGAACGCATGTTGTCTTCAATGGAACAATCGGGTTCAGCGAGTGGGGGGGTAGCAAAGGGAATTGTGGGCATAGCCAATACATCACAGTCCTCCAAGGCATCGTTATAAGACTGGGTAAGTAACCGCCTTATATTCTGTCCTTTAGCGTAATAGCGGCCATGGTAATTGCGGTGCATATATTCGCCTAGAATAAGAACTAATTTTCCGGGTACTGGTAAGTCGTTCGGTCGGGAATCAAGACTTCTGCCTATCCACTCTTGCAGGCGTGTATTGTAATGACCACTCCAATTTGTTCCGGAATTATAGCCCTTCATCATAAATTCACATGACCCCTCAATTCCTACACCGTTCCATATGTGGGGCCCGTCTAAATGTATGGGTACTGAAATTTCTTTAATTTCAGCCCCTTTTTCTTCTAGAGCACGTAAAGCAGAATAACATTTTTCATCCACTACTTTATCACTTCCCGGGAATCCCAAATCTGGCCACTGCACTTGCCCAAACCCCTCTTTCAGAATTCCAATCTTTAGCCCTTTTATATCCGTATTAATCGCTGGTAAATAATCCTGAGTATAGTTTGAAGGTATTATACCCCTCTGTCTCGGATCGAGTGGATCAGGGCCAGCAATGGCTGAAAGTAATCGGGCGGCGTTTTCCACCGTGTCGCACATTGGACCCAAATGATCTACAGTCATTTCTATCATTACTGCGCCTGTGTACGGAACGAGTCCAAAGGTAGGTTTTAGTCCTACAATGCCACATCTACATGCTGGTATTCGGATAGAACCTGCTTGGTCGCCTCCAATAGCCATTTTGATGTCACCAGCTGCGACAGCGGCCCCGCTTCCGCTTGAAGAACCACCAGGGGAATGCGTTATTTTATGAGGGTTTCTTGTTGGTCCAAGTGCACAGGTATGTCCTCCACCTGAGAATGAATGATCCTCCGCATTAGTTTTCCCGACAATTGTGCCACCAGCATCTAATATTCGGGTAACAACTGTTGCATCAAACTCTGGAATAAAACCTTCCAGCAACCGGCTCCCATTCATGAGTGGAATGCCAGCAACAAAAATTGAGTCTTTTATCCCTACGTCATAGCCGTCAAGTATACCTGAATCTGTTCCTTTAATCTCACATCGCCAGTACCAGGCATTATATGGATTTTCTTCTGTTGTAGGTCTATACCCTGAATCTCGTTTGTATTTAACTTCTGGTTTATACTCGCTAAATTCTTCAAGCCGTCGATAGGAAGTCATAGGCCCCTTCATTAGATTTTGATACGACGAAGCTTCTGCCTCTGATAAATCAAGTCCAAATTCGGATGCTATACTGAGAATCTGTTTTACACTTGGTAGTTCTGCGCCACTTGCCATATCACTTTCCTATTTTCTAATTTTAGTTGTGGTTTATTTCAATATGGAGATTGTATTATTGTGTCGTCAATTTTGGCTAGGCCAATTTTTTAAAAAAATGATTATTTTCAATATTTATTACCAAAAGGAATAGATAATGGAACCAACTGAATTGCGAGCTAAACAGGCACCTCTTAAAAAGAAGTACAAGGAAAAGCCTTCCACCGCTCTTGTTAAAGTTGATGCAAGAGCTGTATTAAGTGTCGATGAAATACACTGTGAATTAGAAACTTGGGGTGGCCCTGTTACGGCAGGTTTGCATCCAGCGACGGGAGGCGATGGCTCTAAAGCTTGTTCTGCCGATATGCTTCTTGAATCTTTAGTAGCTTGTGCTGGGGTTACCTTAAAAAGTGTTGCGATAGCTATGGAAATTAAGTTGATTTCTGCAGAAGTTCGCGCTGATGGTATTTGGGATGCAAGAGGAACTCTAGGGGTAGAGTCAAAGGTTTTTGTCGGCCTAACCGAAATAGATCTAGTATTTCATATCAAATCTGATTCAGACCCTCGTTCTATTAAGAAACTAATAGAACTTACGGAACGATATTGTGTAATTTACCAGACACTCAAAGGCCAAATTGACCTTTCAGTGCATTGTGTAACTTTGAATTAACAAATAGGGTTTAACTAGAAAAATACCATTTGTGGAGACTTGCTAATGCGGGAAAGACGATTGCGATTAAATGCATTCTCTATGAATTGTGTATCCCACATTCAGCACGGCCTTTGGAGAAGGAAAGATACCCGACAACGGGAATTTAATAGTTTTGACCCTTGGATTGAGTTGGCTCAGATTCTTGAACATGGCTGTTTTGATATGCTGTTTCTTGCAGATGTTGTTGGAGTCTATGACATTTATCGAGGTGATGAAGGATCAGCCGTAACTAATGGTATACAAATTCCTGCTAATGACCCTCTTCCACTTATTTCTGCCATGGGCCACGTGACAACTAACCTAGGTTTCGTGTTTACAAGTTCAGTATTACAGGCACATCCTTTTACCTTCGCAAGGCAAATATCCACTTTGGACCACCTTACCCAAGGTAGGATAGGTTGGAATATAGTTACTTCGTATTTACCAAATGCGGGTCAAAATTTGGGCTTTGGGGGTTTGCCATCCCATGGAGAGAGATATACGCGGGCTGAAGAGTATCTTGATGTAACTTATAAATTATGGGAAGGCAGTTGGGATGACGATGCGGTATGTGTAGACCTAAAAAATGGAGTATATGCTAATCGGGATAATGTCCATCGTATAAATCATAGTGGTAAATATTATCAGGTTGCAGGACCCCATTTGTCTGAGCCTTCCCCTCAAAGAACTCCATTGCTTTTTCAAGCGGGCTCATCTGATAGAGGCAGAGAGTTTGCCGCAAGACATGCTGAAGGAACATTTATTCTTACCTCTTTAAAAAGCCTTAATGCCACCCGCAAAGCAATTATTGATATTCGTGATAGAGCAGTGAGGCAGGGTAGAGAGAGACATGATATTTTAATTTTTCAAGGAGTCACGCCTGTAGTAGGTGGTACTGAAGCTGAAGCGCTAGCCAGAAAAGAGGAATATCTTCAGCATATTAGCATTATAGGGGGGCTTGTACACATGAGTGGCAGTTCCGGGGTGGATTTAGGGTCTGTAGATTTGGATATACCTCTTAAAGAGGTGAAGGTTGAAGCGATGAAAGGGACAATTGAGAGCTTGATAGCTTCCAACCCAAATAAAAAGTGGACTCTTAGGGATTTAGCTAAATCTACTTCATCCGGCAATTTTCTAGCAGGAACGCCAGAACAAATAGCTAGTATATTTCAAAAGTGGTTTGATGCAGGAATTGATGGCTTAAATATAGTATATGCTGTAACTCCTGGGACATTCTCTGAATTTATAGACGGTGTAATACCTGAACTTCGAAAACGTGGTTTGTCACAATCAGAATATCAAGTTGGGACATTGCGTGAAAAGTTATTTGGCATGCCAAGGTTAAGCGATAGACATCCAGCTGCGAATTATAGGGGAGCTTTCAAGTAAGGGTGGTAAAGGTTCAAACTTTATTGATTGTCTAGAAATCAAGAGCTTTGGTTGAGTGTTTGTTAACAGCGTAACACGGGAGAGTGTATTGCTTGCCCTACATAATTGTTTGATTCACACAAGTTCTGATTTTATTCGGGAGCACGCTTTATTAATAGAAGGTCAACATATTGTTGACGTGATAAAAGAACATGACATACCTGATCATGCTGTGAAAAAAAATTTGCATGGAAACTTTTTGGCACCTGGTTTTTTAGATGTTCAAGTTAATGGTGGGGGAGGGTTGATGTTTAATTCCCAGCCAACCGTTGAAACTATTTTGCATATTGCAAAGGCGCATCGTCGGTTTGGTACAGTCGGAATTTTACCTACTTTGCTTCCAGACTTCCCTGAAATTATAAGTGAAGGTATTACTGCCGTAGAAAAAGCTATTTCTATCAAGGCATCAGGAATTATGGGGATCCATCTTGAAGGTCCAATACTCAATCCTGTTCGAAGCGGAATGCATGACGAAAGGTTCATATCTCTGTCGGATGGCACTGATTTAACCCGATTTTGTAAATGTAAATTTCCAAGAGTTATGACCCTAGCCCCAGAAGTTGTGGAGTCTGGTTATATAAGTTCATTAGTAAAACAGGGTGTACGAGTTTCTGCCGGGCATACTGAGGCGACTGTAAAGCAATTAAACTCAGCGTGCATAGAAGGTTTGGCGGGTGTAACTCATTTGTTCAATGCTATGGCTCCTTTCACTGGGAGAGAACCCGGTGTCGTTGGAGGTGCTTTAGCAAATGAAAATCTCTGGTGTAGTATTATCGCCGATGGAATACATCTAGATCCGGCATCAATTTCAGTAGCATGGCATGCAAAACCCAAGGGCAAACTTATGCTAATTAGTGATGGTATGGCAGCTGTTGGGCACAATCTAGCTTCTTTTGTTGTAGCAAATAGGAAGGTATACGTTAATAAAGATAGTTGCCGTTTGTCGGATGGGCGTTTAGCCGGTTCAAAAATTAATCTTGCTGATGCGGTAAGGTATTGTGTAAAGAAAACATCCATTCCATTAGTTGAGGCGATTAAAATGGCTTCAACTTATCCGTCTGAATTTCTTGAAGTAGATAGCAGTATTGGAAAAATTGAACCAGGGCTATTTGCAAGCCTTGTTTGGTTTGACGACCAAATAAAGGTTAAAGGAACTTGTGTAGAAGGAAAACTTGAATTTTATGATTAAATCAGATTTAGAAAGTTCTCGTATAGGTATTGATTTAGGCGCAAGCAAAATTTCAGGTATTATTATAGACAAAAATGGTAAGGAAATTTTGCGAAAGCGTAGAAAAGTTTCACCATCTTATGAAAGCTTATTGAAAAGTATAATAGAGATTATTGAACAGCTTGAGATGGCAGGTGGCATGATAGGATCTATAGGTATATGTATTCCAGGCTTCATCAATTCTTTGGGTCAGCCGGTTAATGCCGTCAATTTACCCTGTATTAATAATAGCTCACTGATTTTAGATTTAGAAAAATATTTCGGTAGATCAATTGAATGTGAAAATGATGCAAACTGTTTTCTTTTATCAGAAATTATAGACGGTGCTGCCGTTGACCGTTCTCTTGTATTTGGAATTATTTTAGGTACAGGAGTAGGTGGAGCTTTGGCTTCTAACGGAAAATTAATTTTGGGGAAAAATGGTATGTTAGGGGAATGGGGTCATAACCCGTTACCGTGGCGTGAATTACATGACGGCGACGAAAAATATTGTGGATGTGGACGATATGGGTGTATTGAAACCTATTTAAATGGCTTGGCACTAACTCATGACTACAAGTCTATCACACGTAAGGAACTGGATGCAGAAGCTATAGGTTGTGCTGCAGAGGCGGGAGATATTAATGCCATAGAAGCAATAGATCGATATTCAAAACGCCTAGCAAAGGCACTGGCAAGTGTTATTAACCTATTGGATCCTGATATTATTGTACTCGGCGGTGGTTTGTCACAAATAGATTTTATTTATGATCGTGTCCCAAAGGTTTGGACTTCATATACGGTAACTAAATTAATAACAACAGATCTTAGGAAGGCTATACATGGCCCTGATAGCGGAATGCGTGGAGCGGCCTACCTCTAGTTCAGTTAATTTGAAAACTAAAAACACTAATAAAGTTTGGTATTAATTCCCTTTAAAATCAGGCTGTCGCTTTTCTATAAATGCTGTAATACCTTCGACAAAGTCATTACTGGCCGCGCAATCTGAGAAACTTTCTGCTTCAGCCTGAAGTTGTTGATCGAGCGTTGAATGCAGTGATTCATTTAGGAGGCGCTTGGTATTTGCATACGCCTGAGTGGGCCCACTCGAAAGTTTTTGTGACAAATTTTCTGTTTCCGTGTGAAGTTTAGTCTCAGGGACAACCCAGTTGATCATACCTAGTGTTTTCGCTGTAGTCGCGTCAAATCGGTCACATAGTAGGGAGAGTTCCATTGCTTTTTTTAGTCCGACAGACCGAGGAAGATAGTATGTGGATGAGCCATCAGGGCTTGTGCCAATGTTTCCATAAGCCATGGTGAAGTAGCTAGTATCAGCAGCAATTACTAAATCACATAATAGCATCAGGCTAACGCCGAAGCCACCAACTGCTCCATGAACACTTGCAAGTACTGGCTTAGGAATTCTTTTAATTACCTGTACGAGGGGATGTACATTATATACAAACTTTTCAAAGAATATTCTTCTTTCGTCTGAATTTCTATTTAATTCCGAATGAAATAATTTAAGATCCCCTCCAGCCATAAAATGTTTTCCTGCACCGCGAATAACAATACATCTTATGGAGCTATCTTTTTCTGCAAATGCTAATTGCTCAAATAATTGATCACACAAGGTTTGATTTAGGGCGTTTAGCACCTCGGGTCTGTTTAGGGTCAAGCTTAATACATGTTTTTCGATTTTAGACTGAACCGCTTGCTCTACTGACATTCTACCATCCGTTAATAATAATGTTTAGCTAAAAAGATATCAGATATAATTATTCAAACTTACTTGCGAATCTCTTCGCGAACTTCCTCTTGTTGAAGCGCAAAGATAGAACTGTATCCTTCAGACCAGTCAGGTGGCAACCTTACTGGGTGTGAGTCAAATTCCGCATATTTAGCAGGCTGCCCTCTAATAACTTTGCCGTTAAAGCGTGACGGCGTCGGATTAGGTGTTATTGGGAGAGCGTCAGCGGAAGAAAATGCATTCAATAATAGAGGGCGTGACACTTTTGGATGATTATTGCTTTTAGAGCCATGGATCATACGGCAATGATGAACTGTAACGGAACCTGCTGGGCCTTTTAGATATACAGCATTTTGCGGTTTAGCCTTATGAACGTCATCGTTATTTAGACATCCCACCCATTCGTTTTGCTCATTATATTGATTGTAAATTGGTCCGCGATGGCTGTCAGGAATAACTCCCATGGGCGCGGTATCGTCGTCAACGTGATCAAGATATACCCCAATAGTGAGAACGCTGAAATTAGTATGTGGCCAAAATTGTATATCTTGATGCCACTTTACTTCCTCGCCACCTCCAAACCATTTAAAGTTAAGTTTAGAGTGGTGAAACATTATATCTGGCCCGAGTAGATCTTCTGCAAGATCTGTGATAATGGAGCTAGTCGTAAACTCCCAATATGTCTGGTGATGTTCTACAGGTTGTGTAAGGCGTCTCAGCTTCGGGAACTCAGAAGTATGCCCGTCTTCTAGGTCAAATTTAGAATTTGACACCGAAACATTTCTGCTTTCCTCTATCATGGCTTCAGTAACATCGCGCAAGCGATTGATCCATTTATCATCCACTAGCTTCTTTTTCACCAAATAACCGTTTTCGAAATAAGCTTCCCTCTCAGATTGGGATAGTACTTTAGGTTCATGGGATAGCACCGCCTCCGGCATCATGTTTAATTTCCTTCTTATATGTCAGATAAATAAATTGTTATTCCGAGTGCTTAATAAAGAAAGAGTATACTCCGTTAGTTTCAGTACTTTGGAGAAGTTGATTTCCGGTTTGTCTGCAAAATGCTTGAAAGTCTTTTACAGAACCTGGATCTGTAGCCAAAACCTCTAGTACAGCGCCTTCTGGTATATCTTTCAGCATCTTTCTTGCCTTTAGCACAGGAAGCGGGCAATTTAGGCCTTGTGCATCAAGTAATTTGTTTGCCTTCATATATCTCAATCCGTTTTCTTGTTCGATTGTTTTACTTTAAATAAATAAATTAATATCGGATTTAGTTGCAGTTTCGATATAGGTGGCAGCTCCACCTAATTCTGGCCCCGCAATAAGGTCTTGTAGCTTGTAATCGAAGAGATCCATGGTCATTTGACAGGCTATCATATGAACTTCAGCATCTACAGCTGACTCACGTAATTCCTCAATTGATGCTATACCCTTTTGTTTAATAAGGTTTTTCATCATAGAAGTGGCCGCTAAGTCCATGCCAGGCAGTACACCCAAAATATTTGGCATCCCAACATGAGTACCCATTAATGGCATTTTCATACCTGGATTCCCAAGCCCAGTAACTCCAAGGTCAAGTTTTTTTAGAAGTAAGTTAAGTCCATAAAAAGTAAAAAACATAGACACTTTAAGTCCCATAGCCGCTGCAGTTGTAGCTAATACGAATGGGGGGTAACCCCAGTCTAAAGAACCCTTTGTTACTATAAGAGACATACTTTTAGAGTTTTCTATATCAGGTTTTTTGGTTTCGGACTGATTCATTCCCATCACTTTCTTTAGCGTATAATGGTCAATATCTTTAAGCCGACTTAAATCATGTTAACTAACTTGCTAAACACTATAGTACATCTGATATTCTATAGGATGTGGTGATTGTTCAAATTTTTCGACTTCCTGTGATTTAAGCTCAATGTAACCATCAATGAAGCTGTCAGCAAATGCTTCGCCTTTTTTTAAAAATGAACGATCATTCTCAAGAGATTCAAGTGCCTCTCGAAGGCTGAGGCATACAGTGCTCACATTCTTAAGTTCTTCTGGTGGCAAGTCATAAAGATTTTTGTCCATGGCGTCACCTGGGTGTATCTTATTTTCTATACCATCTATTCCAGCTAAAAGCATTGCAGCAAATGCTAAATATGAATTTGCACTAGGGTCAGGAAACCTAACTTCAATTCGTTTGCCATTTGGTGAAGCTGCATACGGTATTCGACAAGAGGCCGATCTATTATGCGCCGAATACGCTAATAGAACTGGAGCCTCAAAACCTGGTACCAATCGCTTATAACTATTTGTGGAAGGATTTGTAAATGCATTTAAAGCTCTGGCATGAGCTATAATTCCCCCAATGTAGTATAATGCGTTGTCGGAAAGGTCTGCATAACCTGTTCCAGAAAATATTGGTTTTCCGGCTTTCCATATTGATTGATGGACGTGCATGCCAGAACCATTATCATCTGCAATTGGTTTTGGCATAAAGGTCGCAGTTTTGCCATAAGAATGTGCAGTTTGATGGACAACATATTTATAAATTTGCATTAAATCTGCAGTTCTCAGCATAGTATCAAACTGAAACCCAAGTTCATTCTGACTTGGGGCAACTTCATGGTGATGTTTTTCAATTTGAATGCCCATACTCTCCATATGTGTCAGCATTTCTGCGCGTATATCTGCCATGGAATCAACTGGAGCAACTGGAAAGTAGCCACCTTTTTGCCCAGGTCTATGGCCTGTATTTCCGCCTTCATATTTACGTCCAGAATTGTAAGGCCCCTCTTCCTGGTCTAAACTGTAATACATACGATTGGCTGTTGTCTCGAAACGAACATCGTCAAATACAAAAAACTCTGCTTCGGGACCAAAATAAGCTGTATCACCGATACCTGAGTATTCAAGATATGCTTGGGCTCGTTCAGCAATCCCTCTCGGGCAGCGATCGTAAGGTTGTCCAGTTGAGGGTTCTATTACGTTACAAGAGATGATCAGGGTTGGCTGCGCTGAGAATACATCTACAACTACAGTAGATAGATCTGGCATGAGGATCATGTCCGATTCATGAATCTCTTTCCATCCGTTTATCGATGAACCGTCAAACATAATACCATCATTAAAAATATCTTCATCGATAGTACGAACAGCTTGGGCAGTGTGGTGCCATTTTCCACGCGGATCGGTAAACCGAAAATCAACAAATTTAATATTTTGATCTTTAATTATTTTAAGGACGTTTTGAGCTTCGCTCATGACATCTATTTCCTTTTCTTCTTTCTTCTAAATTGCTTCTTTTCCGCGTTCACCTGTACGGATACGAATAATGTCTTCGACTGGTGAAACAAATATTTTCCCATCTCCAATTCGGCCTGTCTGAGTTGCTTGCTGTATAGATTCGATTGCTCGCTCAACTTGATTGTCTTCGAGGACTATTTCGATCTTTATCTTGGGTAAAAAGTCCACGACATATTCTGCGCCACGGTAAAGTTCTGTGTGGCCACGTTGTCGGCCGAAACCTTTAGCCTCCGTTACAGTTATTCCCTGCAAGCCAATTTCTTGGAGTGCATCTTTTACCTCGTCTAGTTTAAAGGGTTTAATAATTGCCTCAATCTTCTTCATCACAGCCCTTATAGTTGTGTTTTAGTAGAAAACGTTTCATCGCCAGTCAACAATAGTATAACACTCTACGACAATAATTAGATTTTAATTATAAATATCAATTATTTATATTAATAAATATACGCTGATGTTTTTAGTTGTGCTACAAATTTTCAAAAGCTTGTGAGAATTATTATAGAAGTTAAACTTTCACTAATTATCTATCCATTCGCGGTACTTTTAGGTCAGCTGGATTAATTATTATAAGATTTCGAAGGTAACTTACAACAATATGGACTATTATCTAGGTCATAGTATGCTCTCGTCATGCGACCAATCCATTTTTTGATTTAGAGTTTGAGGTTTATTCGCAACAAAATATTCAAATACTTTAACTCAAAGTATAAAGATTAGGCGGGGGTATGAAGCTTTCTAAACGTATGGCACTACTTGGAACTGAGTCGGCTTTCGAGGTGCTCGCGCGAGCAAATTACTTACAAGAGAATGGTCGGTCTATTATTAATTTAGGTATTGGCCAACCGAATTTTAGAACCCCAGAAAATATCGTTGAGGCTGGTAAAAAAGCCCTTTCGGATGGACATCATGGGTATACACCCGCCAATGGCATAATTAAGCTTCGAGAGGCAGTGGCCAGTAGCATAACCCTTTCTAGGGGCGTTGAAATAAACCCAGATAATATTGTGGTGGTTCCTGGAGGTAAAGTTACAATGTTATTTGCGGCACTTATGTTTGGTGAGAATGGAACAGAAATTCTTTATCCAAACCCAGGTTTCCCAATTTATAAATCAGTTATTGAGTTTTCTGGAGCGCGGGCGATTCCAATTCCACTCCATGAATCAAACAATTTTTCTTTGAATGCAGATGAAGTAATTTCGAGAATAACGCCAAAAACCCGGCTCCTAATGTTGAATAGTCCTGCAAATCCGACAGGTGGCGTTACTCCGCGACGAGAGCTTGATAAATTAGTTAAAGGCCTTGAAGAGTTTCCAAATGTTATGGTTATGAGTGATGAAATATATTCGCGCCTTCTCTTCGATGGGCACGAACATGCTAGTTTGCTTGATTACCCGTCGATGCGTGAACGTGTAATAATTTTAGACGGTTGGTCAAAAACATACGCTATGACAGGTTGGCGCATTGGTTATGGCATATGGCCCACAAGTTTAGTAGACCACGCAATTCGTTTGGCAGTTAATAGCAATTCATGTGTAAATGCTCCGACACAATATGCCGCCATTGAGGCATTAACTGGCCCACAAGATTCGGTAGACCTTATGCGATCTGCTTTTGCAGAGAGGCGTCAAATTATTTTTCGAGAATTGAATGCCATTAGTGGTTTTTCATGTGTAGAACCAAAAGGTGCATTCTATGCAATGCCGAATATTATGGCTACAGGTTTTAATGCTCGAAAATTACAAGACGAGCTATTGGAATATGCGGGTGTCGCTACTATAGCTGGAACAAGCTTTGGAGAATTCGGGGAGGGTTACTTAAGGTTTTCTTATGCGGCTAGTAATGAAGAGATTTTAGAAGCGATGAGTAGAATTAAAACATTTCTTGCTGAGCATTCTTGACGCTAGATCACCCATAGATTATTCAGAATAGGTTAAAGTAAAAAATATGGCGGGTGTAGCTCAGCTGGTTAGAGCACCAGATTGTGGTTCTGGGGGCCGTGGGTTCAAATCCCATCACTCGCCCCATTTTTTCAGATATGTTTAAAAACAGTGTTAAAGACGCTACGATCGCAGGTCATTAAATGAGGTGGTGTTTGCTGCCTATTCATAATTGAAGCATTAAAATACTTTTTTTCATTTTATTTAGTAACAGTCTCTATTATCAATTTCTCCTCGGAGAGTTGTTTTGCAAAAATGCGCCCATTTCATATCGACCCCTCTTAAATTAGCTCCATATAGATTTGCTCCATAAAGGTTAGCACCCGTCAAATCTGCTCTACTTAAATTTACTCCTTCTAAATTGGCTTTCCACAAATCAGCTAACTCCAATGTTACTCCATTCAGGACGGCGCCACTTAAATCTGAATCTCGTAACTTCGCCATGGCAAGGTTAGATTCTGTTAAGTCGGCATCTTTTAGAATTGCTTTATTTAAAAACGAAGACCTTAAATTGACGAAGACCAATTTTGAATGTCGCAAGTCAGCTTTATAAAAGATAGAATTACTTAGGTTAGACCCACTTAAGTCAACTCGTATAAGTTTTGCTTCTGTTAAATCAGCTTGAGATAAAATTATTTCTGTTAAATTAGCACGGGTCAAAACAGCGTTACGTAAGCTTGTCTGTTTAAGAACAGCCCAACTTAAGTTTACTCCTGAAAGATTGGCTCCATTTAAATTGCTGCGACTCAAATTAGCCCCAACTAAATCAGCCCTACTTAGATCTGCGAAACTTAAGTCACAGTCTTCGCACATATTTAAACGCTCAAATCTTGCTAAATGCTCGGCATCAAAAGCAGACACTGCATTACAGAAACCTAGCGAGTAGGCTAGTAGTGCGGATAATGCTATAAAGTGACTAAATAATGGCATTGTAACTGTTCTCTATGCACAATCTACTTGAGATAAACAATATTTATGACTTAAATAACAGATATACTATACCTTTTGGCGAGTTAATGGGAGACCGGACAATGGCAAATTTAACACCAAATGTGGATCTTGAAAGATTAGATGTAGATAACACAATACATGCTTTCACCTCTCTTTCTGAGCATATGGAAACAGGCCCTCATATATTCACCTCTGGTGATGGTATTTATATGACAGATGCAGAGGGTAATAATTTTATCGACGGAATGGCAGCGCTTTTCTGTGTAAACGTCGGTTATGGGCGTCAAGAAATTGCAAAGGCTATAAGCGACCAAGCTCACAATTTTGCGTTCTTTCATACATTTGCTGGAAACGCTCATGAACAACAAATTAGGCTGGGCGAAAGATTACTGCAAATCTTGCCCAAGCACATGAGTAAGGTGTTGTTTGCAAGTTCTGGTTCGGAGGCTAATGATGCAAATGTCAAGTTGGCTTGGATGTACCAGCAAATGAGAGGAAAGCCGGAGAAGCGTAAAATAATTGGGCGCAACATGGGGTACCATGGTGTAACCTCAGTTGGAGCAAGCCTCTCGGGGTTGCCATTAATGCAAGAACCATTTGGGTTGCCATTGCCAGGGTTCTTACATACCGATAAGGGGCATTATTATTGGGAAGCATTGCCAGGTGAAAGTGAACGAGAATTTTCAAAAAGACTAGCAGGCAAACTCGAAGCTCAAATAATAGCTGAAGGGCCTGAGACAGTTTGTGCTTTTATTTCCGAGCCAGTAATGGGGGCGTCGGCTTGCGTTACGCCAGCTGAGGGGTATTTTGAAGAGATTCAAAAAGTCTTAAAGAAACATGATGTGCTATTTATTGCAGATGAGGTTATTACAGGCTTTGGCCGTTTAGGAACATGGTTTGCATCGGACAAATATAATTTAAAACCAGATCTGATAAGTTTATCTAAAGGGATTACTAGCGCTTATGTCCCGCTTTCAGCGTCAGTGGTTTCAGACGATGTGTGGAAGGTGCTAATTAGCGGTGCGCCTGACCAAATGTTTGCGCATGGGCATACTGCTAGCGGTCATCCAATCGCTTGTGCTGCGGCTAACTCTAATCTTGATATTATGGAAGGAGAAGGGTTAGTGGATAATGCTGCAAAGGTGGGAAGCTACTTCAAATTACAATTAGAAGAACATTTTTTGGATCACCCATTAATGGGAGAGATTCGCGGAGATGGCTTGATGCTTGCGACGGAGCTTGTCGCAAAAAAAGACCCTAAGGAGGTGTTAAATATTGATTGGGATTGCTCACATCGGTTGTTTGATCTCTGTTTAGAGGAAAAGCTTATTTCGAGAGGATACTTTGGTCATAATTCTTCATCTTTTGCGCCGGCATTAAGTATCACTGAAAATGAAGTGGATGAGATTATTATGAGGTTTGGCAGGGCCTTAAATAAACTCACAGATGAACTTGTTCGAGATGGCCGATGGAAACCTCAATGATAAACTTATTTGGTAAATACCATATGTTGAATAATTATTAATACGAGGCCATGAGAGTTTGGTATACGGGCGAATGAGCGGTTAATTATGGATGATAAGGTTGTTGTCTATATTAATGGACAGTATGTATCACTTAAGGATGCTAAAATCTCCATTCTTGACCAGGGATTTCTACTCGGTGACGGAATATTCGATGTTGTTTCTGCCTGGAAGGGGAACATATACAAGTTAGATGAGCATGTAGATCGTTTTTTTGAATCGCTTCAGGCCTCCATGTTGAAGACGAACATGAGCCGTGATGATTGGCGTCAGGCTATAATTAAAACGGTTCGTCTAAGTGGTCTTCAAGATGCAACAATTAGATTTATTGTAACGCGTGGTGTTTCTAAAGATGTGGTAGCAGATCCGAGGGATTATGATCCAACGGTTATTATATGGCCTGCTCCCTATATTTTTCTTGCTGATAAGCAAAAAAGAGCTGAGGGGATAAAACTATTTATAACCCATTTGCGCGGCTTTTCGCCGGATACCCTTGATCCTCGTTATAAATGTTTGAATCGGCTGCATTACCAATTAGCAAAAATCGAGGCGCTGGATGCTGGGTATGATGATGTTTTGTGGTTGAGTTCTGATGGATATGTGAGTGAGGGTCCTGCTTCCAATTTATTTTTAGTCAAAAATGGAATATTATTTACGCCTGTACAAAATATTTTGAGGGGAATAACTCGCAGCACATTTATTGATATAGCAGGTGAGGCCGGAATTCCTTTTAAGGAAACTAATCTTACTGCGTTTGACCTTTATACTGCAGATGAGTTGTTTACGTGCAGTACTGCTGGTGGGGCTCTAGCAGTCCGAAAAGTTTTAGCTAGGGATATTCAAGGGCCAGTGCCCGGCCCTATTACTCAAGAATTAGATAGGAGGTACTGGGTAATTCGAGAAACTGGTGTTGATGGAACAGCGGTAGGTTTTTAATCCCATCATATAGTTATTAAACTGGATACTGACCTATCTTTAGATAGTATTTTGAGATAAAAATGTTGGAATTGATTTACGGGGCAGAATCTTGAAATGATATCGACCAAGAAATTGTAAAAAAGGGAGATTGGAGAATGGCCAATAAAAAGGCAGTGGTCGTTGGAGGCCTTGGAATTATAGGAAGGCATGTAATTGCCGCCTTGGAGGCTGAAAAAGGATGGGATATTGTAACGCTTTCGCGAAGGAAGCCAAACTTTAAAACTAGAGCAAAAGCTCTACAAGTAGATCTTTTAAACCGAAAAGAAGCGCAAGCTAAATTATCTTCACTTAAGGGGACAACCCACATATTTTATTCTGCTCTTGCCGGAGGGGTTGAGGCGGAAAATGTTGAGGACAATGTGAATCTTGTAAAGAATTCTGTCGGTGTTATTGCGCCAATCGCTCCAAAATTACAAAGGGTCGTATTAAGCCAAGGGGGCAAGTTTTATGGGTGTCATTTGGGGCAGCATAAAACCCCATCCATAGAAACCGACCCAAGACATATGCCACCCAATTTTTATTATGACCAACAGGATGCACTGACCCGGTTTCAGAGAGGTAAAAAGTGGACTTATTCGCTAGTGCGGCCAGAAGTGGTCGTAGGGTTTGCAGAAGGAATTCCATTAAATGGTGCTTCTCATCTGGCAGTTTATGCTACGATGTGCCGTGAGCTTAGCGTGCCATTTCATTTTCCTGGCCCAACTGCTTCCTATAATGCACTTAATCGTTACACTAATGCCGAGTTACTGGGTCGTTCTATGTTATGGATGGCGACGGAATCTGGTTGTGCAAATCAGGCATTTAATATGACTAATGACTCAGGTTTCCGTTGGTCTAACGTATGGCCCAAAATTGGAGAGTATTTTGGATGTCAACCGGGGGTTGTAATGCCATTTTCCATGGCTCTTTTTATGAGTGATAAAGGCCCCTTATGGAATAAAATTATGCGGAAATATAATCTTAGAGCTGACCTTTATGATTCGGTTTCATGGAGTTTTGCAGATTGGAATTTTGGCAGAACGTGGGATACATTGTTGGAGGACGTTAAGCGAATAAAATATGGTTTTCATGAGGTTCAAGATTCATGGGATTGTTTCAGAAATACCTTTGACAAGATGAAGCGAAACAGGGGAATTCCCTCCCGCCATAAGTAGGAAAATATACGAATGATTTTCGTAGGCAAAAAGTAGATTTTCATGAACATTGACTTATCTGGTCGCATCGCTGTTGTTTTCGGAGCTGGATGTGTCGCAGAGAGTATTGAAATGGGTTGGGGTAACGGTCAGGCTGCAGCAGTGGCTTATGCGCGTGCCGGTGCGCAAGTCGTCTGTGTCGATATACATCTCCGTCGCGCCGAGTTGACGGCCGATCTTATTCGTGATGAAGGGGGCGTAGCCTTGCCTTTGCATGCGGATGTTGCGTCCTCCGGCGACATCGAAGCAGTGGTGGATCGAATAGTAGATGAGTTTGGAACTGTTCATATCGTACATAACAATGCTGCGATCAGTCCATTTGGAGACCCGGTGACTCTCAGTGAGGCAGAATGGGATCGTACATTCGAGGTAAATGTAAAAAGCTGTTTCCTTTCGTGCAAATTTATTTTGCCACTCATGCGAGCGCAAAATCATGGGGTGATCACGAATATTTCGTCTATCCTTTCAACGCGGGTTAGCCAATATGATGTGCTGTCGTATTACGCGTCTAAAGCGGCTGTTGACCAGTTTAGTCGTGCTGTGGCGGTTGCAAATGCGCCCTTTGGTATCCGTTGCAATTCGGTACAGCCCGGACTTATAAATACGCCGCTTATCCACGCGCATGATGATGTGCTTGATGTGCATGGTTCATTGAAAGAGACAGTCTTAGAGCGTGATGCCATATCCCCTACAGGGAAACAGGGTACCGCATGGGATATTGCCAACGTGTCTGTGTTCCTAGCGAGCGATCAGTCAGCTTATTTGAACGGTGCAGTGGTTCCAGTTGACGGTGGCTTGCTTGCTAAGCAAGCAGCTCAGGTGCATCCGCCAATTTAGGAATTCTGATGATTGATTATATCGCGAACCAAGCTCAAAATCTTTATACACAAGCAATCGTTTGGGATATGGTCTGGCCGTGGGAGCCCTGGTGCGGAAATGACTTTGACAAAATGTTGCGGTTTCACGAAGCCGGTTTTACAGCCGTGTCAGCAACAATTGCGGGCGACAATCAAAATATTTCAGAGGCAGTCCAGAGAATAGCTACAGCACGCAACACGCTGAGTGCTATGGAATATGTTCTCCTTTGTGAGTCGGTCGATGATGTTAAGTCAGCGAAGACATCACACCGTCTTGGAGTACTACTACATTTCGAAGGTACTCGCTGTTTCGAGCGAAATCTTGATATGGTTGAAGTTTTCTACAAGCTTGGTATCCGACAGACACTCCTTGTTTTTAATAATGCCAACTCTGCCGGTGGTGGCGTGATGGATAATGTTGATGCCGGTTTAACGCCCTATGGTAGAAGACTAGTTGAAGAAATGGGACGGGTCGGTATGTTGCTGGATCTAAGTCATACAGGTCATAAGACGGCATTGGAGGCTATTGATGTTGCGATGTCGCCCTGTTTGTATACACATTCAAGCCCGAGTGCGCTTTATGCGCATCCGCGGAATATCAGCGATGAAGAGATTAAAGCATGTGCGGCGACGGGTGGTTTGGTGGGGATTCCCAGCAGTAGTATGTATCACGGTGACCCCAAAAGTTCATCTGAAACCTTGTTTCGTCATCTTGACTATGTCGTCCAAATGGTGGGGGCTGAGCATGCTGGATTGGGTTTGGACTGCGTCTTTGAGACCGAGCCGCTGAATGCTTATATGCGTTCTAAAAAAGACGAATGGCCCGACGCAAAAGATCCAGCGTGGCCGGGTGTTGTTACGGCTAGGCCGGAGCAAGTCCTGACTCTTACAGGTTTGATGTTGAATGCAGGCTATCCTGATTTTTCAGTTCGGCAGATTTTAGGGGAAAACTACGTCCGCATATGCAGTGACGTTTGGAAATAGGTTGTCGGTGTTTGTCTGGCGCATCTTGCCGAGCGCTGGGCGCCGCGTTCGCTATTTCTAAGCATTAATAAAAAGAGATTTTTTTAAAACTTATAATAGTTAGTTTTCGATATCAGGTATTGCAGCCGTCCCAGGCAAAAATTGTGCGAATTCTGCTTCAGCTGCTTTAGGGTCTGAACGTGTAAGTTTTTCAAAGTATTTGGCGTGTCTCCCAACTGATAGTTCGTCTTTATCTTTTTGTAGGCCGCAGAGGATTGCCTCGGCTACTTCTTCAGGATTTTCCTTTTCTCCATCTAAATCAGCAAGCATTTCAGTGTCAGTAGAGCTTGGGAATACTGCGAGCACATGGGTTTTTTGTTCCCTTAATTCTGCCCTTATGCCTTGAGTCATTGACCAAGCTGCTGCCTTAGATGCGGAATATGCACCTACAAATGGAGCATTGACCCACGCAGCTTCTGATAGAACATTAATTATTGCTCCTCCACCATTTTTTTTAAGTATAGGTGCAAACGCCCTACACATCGCGAGGTAACCCCAGAAGTTTACCTCGAATTGGGCGCGTGCACCTTTAAGGGAGGGCATTTGTATAAATCCAGAAAATTCAAGAATTGCAGCATTATTGATCAGTATATCAACTTTTCCACATTGTTTTACTAGTGTAGAGATGCTTTTTGAATCTGTAACATCCAGTTCAAGGGGTACTGCTTTCTCTGGCCAAGACGAAACTTTAGCTAACTTGCTCGGAAGGTCGGCGCAGTAAATGCATGATGCACCTTGTTCGGCTAGTTTTTTAACCAGTGCATTTCCAATTCCCCCAGCAGCACCGCTCACAATGGGAACACAGCCAATAATTTGCATTATCTACCTCCTTTTTTAGTCGCTGATTTTCTTATCTCGAACATCACTCTTAACGTTGATCAATTCATCATAACTAAAAATTAAACCTGCAGAATCAAAACCACCATCCACATTAACGACGCTGCCGTTCATATAAGCTGCATCTTTGCTCGCAAGAAACACAGCTACACCAGAGATATCATTTGCCAGGCCAAACCTATTATTGGGAATGCGTTCCAAATATCGGCGTTTTTGATCTGGGCCAAAACTCGTAATGCCAGTATCTATTGGTCCTGGTGCAATGGCATTTACATTTATTCCCATAGGCCCCAGCTCAACTGCCATAATTCTCGTCATTTGATGCACTCCGGCTTTTGCCACCCCATATGCAGTTCTACCAAAGCTTCCACGTTGGCCAGAGATTGAACCGATATTAATTATATTTCCCTTGCCAACTCCTTCCATTTGTCGAGCGGCTCTTTGGCTGCACAAAAAAATGCTTGTTAAATTATTTTTTAAAACCTGCTCCCATTCATCTATGGGAGTTTCTAAAAAGGCACCATGGTGAGCAATGCCGGCATTATTGACGAGAATATCAAGAGGTCTTCCATTAAGATCATAAGTTTGTTGAAAAAGACTGTCCACGTCGTTCGGTTCCGACACGTCACATATTATTGCATGAGCGGTTCCTCCGCCGTTCTTGATGTCCATAACCACAGATTCTGCATGTGCCCTATCAATTTCTGCAATTATAACTTCAGCGCCCTCGGTGGCAAAGCGACGAGCTATATCTTTGCCGATTCCTCGACCGGCACCCGTAATAACAGCACTTTTTCCTTTTAGTTGCATAAAATTATTTCCTATCCTTAATTGCTTGTCCTTATTAACATACTAACAGTTCAACCGCTGTTGAGGTGCATAAAACATTGTCGAAGGGAAATGTATATGAGGCTGTCCGGAAAAACCGCAATTATTACTGGTGCTGGATCGGGAATTGGAAAGGCTACTGCATTACGATTTGCTGAAGAGGGCGCAGTGGTAGTTTGCGCGGGCTTGAGCAAGGAGGACAATGAGACAACAGTGAGGGAGATAGAGAAAATTGGAAGTACAGCTTACGCGATTAAAACGGATGTAACATCTGATGATGATATCGGAGAATTAATTTCTCAATCTATATCTATACTTAAAAAAGTTGATGTGCTTATAAACAATGCAGGGCAGGCAGTTATTGGAACAGTTGAAGAAGTGTCAAGTGAAGATTGGGACCGGCAGTTGGATGTCAATTTAAAAAGCATCTATAGAGCGTCGAAAACTATCTGGCCGTATTTTAGAGAAGCAGGCGGTGGCGTAATAATCAATACGGCATCTATTGCTGGGTTAATCGGTACTCCTGGGCAGGCAAGTTATGGAGTGTCTAAAGCTGGTTGTGTAATGCTCACTAAGTGTATGGCTCTTGATGGAGCAAAAGATAATATCCGAGTGAACTGTATATGTCCGGGATGGGTGCCAACTCCTATGGTTGACTATCACATGTCACAACTTGAGGAACCGCAAGCATTTGTAAATCGTCTCGAAAAACTGCATCCGTTAGGTTTAGGAGATACTAAATATATTGCTGCAGGGTTTGTATATCTGGCTTCAGATGAAGCTGGCTGGATAACTGGAACAGAATTAACTATCGATGGGGGTTTGACGTGCGGGCTGCAGTCTGAGTAGGGATTGAAAACAATTGCTTTGATGATAGCTTCAGTTTTTATGTTGTAAAATTGAAATCACCGAGTGAACTGAATAAATTTCGTCGTAAATGTTTTAGTGCAAATATTTTGATATTCGTATGGTAGGAGGTATATTTTGACTTTTGATCTTCCACAAATATATAATTTTAATATTCATGCTGACTGTCCGACTTCCTCTATAACAGAAGCGACAGCAAGGAATCACAAGATTAGAATCGATGAACCGGAGGTAGTGGGGGGGACTGATACTGCAGCGACGCCTCTTGAAACGGTGTTGTCAGGTTTTCTGGCTTGTCATAATGTTTTAGCTAATCTTATAGCCAAAGAAATGGGGATTACTTTAACAAAAATATCTATGGAGCTAGACGCTAGCTTTAACACTGACGGTGTAGCAACCAAGATGGCGACAGATGTGCCATTTCCGGAAATTCGTTTGCACTTAAAAGTTACGACTAACGCTTCAGCAGCAGAAGTTGAAGCGTTAAAAGAAGAAGTAAGTAAGCGTTGCCCAATGACTGTTATTTTTCGAAGTGCTGGCACGTCAATACAATCTACTTGGCAGGTCTCTAATATAGATGCCAGTTAACTAGCTCGTAACTTTATCGACCTTTAAACCAATTTTTATATTCAGGGGTATTTTGCAGTGAAAATTAAAAAAGGATATGTAGATATACCTGACGGTCAAGTCCATTATGCGTGGCGGGAAGGAGTGGGGTGTCCAATTATCTGCTTTCATCAAACCGCCAGTTCATGTGGGTCATATTTTCGCATCATGAACAATAAAGAGCTTAAGAATCCTGTGTATGCTTTTGACACCCCAGGTTTTGGCGGGTCTTTTGATCCCAATGGTATGCCTGACTTTCGGCAATATGCTGGATGGTTAAGCATGGCTATTCAGGCTCTGGGTTTAGGGCCGTTCTACGCGATTGGGCACCACACGGGTGCTGGCATTTGCGTCGAGCTTTCGGCCTCAGAGGGTGATCGTGTAAAAGGCATGATACTAATAGGCCCCTATCCAATGACTTCGGACGAAAGGGAGGGTTACCGAAATCATTTTTCAGAACCGATTTCTCCGACAGCAGACGGCGAGTATCTACAGAGAACATGGGCGTACTTAAAAGAGTTAGGTGCGGATATAGAGCTGGATGTTCACCATAGGGAGGTTCTCAACCATATCAGAGCTTACCATAGCCGTTTCCAAACTTATTCTGCTGTGTGGGATTATGATTTCACCACACCTTATAAAAAAGCTACTTGTCCAATATTAATTATGGCTTCAGAAGAAGATGTTTTGTTTCCTTTTCTTAAAAGATCAAAAGAATTGCAACCAAATGCCTCGGTGGCAACGGTTGGAGGTGCAAACTTCGAACCCGATTTGTCGCATGAGGATATTGTGCAAGCTATTGTAAAATTTTTAGAAGAATACCCTTGAAATATAATTGTTTGATAATTCTAATTTAAAGATTCATATCCGATAACTCATTCGCTTAAAGAGAGGAAATAGTCGTGAAAACAGCTGTCATAATGGGTGTAGGTGCAGATAGAGGCCTTGGCGCACAGCTTGCGCGTAGATTCTCTTCAATGGGCCTCAAGGTTTATTTGGCTGGAAGAACACAAAAGAAGTTGGATATTGTTGTTGATGAAATAAAGAAAAATGGAGGTGCGGCATCGGCAGTAGTGTGTGACGCAACTGATGAAGCGCAGGTAATTGAACTTTTTAACCTGGCTGGCGGCAATATAGATTTAGCAATTTACAATGCAGGTAATAATACGCCTGGTCGGATCTGTGAAATGGAAGCATCATATTTTGAATATAGTTGGCGTATTGGCTGTTTTGGAGGTTTTCTATTCGGCCGTGAAGCTGTTCGGCGAATGCTGCCTGAGGGTGGGGGTACCTTGTTATTTACTGGTGCCAGCGCCTCCTGGCGGGGCCGGGCAAATTACGGGGCCTTTAATTCTGCCAAGGGGGCACTTCGTAATCTTGCGCAGGCTATGTCAAAAGAGTATGCGCCTGAAGGAATTCATGTTGGCCATGTGGTGGTTGACGGAGTTATAGATGGAGATAGGGTGCGCGAGCGGAGGCCTGAACTTTTGGAAGCTCTAGGTAAAGATCAGCTTTTAGAACTTGAATTAATCGTTGATGGTTTTGAGTTTCTCTACAAGCAATCTCCCAGGGCGTGGAGTTTCGAACTGGACTTACGTCCATCTTTGGAAAAATGGTAGCATTAGGTGGGGAGTTCCGTTGTGGTATTTTTGTATAAAATTTTTAAAATCAGTTGGTATAAAAAGTCGATAGGTTAAATGGGGGAAATATGAAAGGGGTTGGATTTATTGGCCTTGGAAACATGGGCGGGGCACTTGCGAGCCGTTTAATTGGCAAAGTGCCTCTCACTGTATATGACTTAAATTCAGAGCTGGCTATGTCTTGGGATAAACCAGAAATAACTGTTGCTAAGGATTTAAGGGAACTTTCTAGAAAGTGTGAAATAGTATTACTTTGCCTTCCAACATCTCAGGATGTATCTGGCGTGCTAATTGAGAGTAATGGAATTTCAAGTTCCTTAAGAGCTGGTAGTCTTATAATAGATATGACAACTGGTGATCCTGGAGTTACCAGAAATTTATCTAAATGTGTGTCTAGTTTTGATATAAGTTTTATCGATGCTCCGGTAAGTGGGGGTCCAAGGGGAGCCCGGGAGGGTTCAATAGCAATTTTAGTAGGTGGCTCCAAGGTAGAATTCAAAAGAGCTGAAAAGATACTTCGCTTTATCAGCAGTAATGTAATACATGCAGGCTCCGTTGGTGCGGGACATTCTGCCAAACTTGGGAACAACTTATTGAATTTAATTTGCCGGATGGGAACATATGAAGTGGTCTCAATGCTGGTAAAGGAGGGTATAAAGCCATCAGATGCTGTTTCTATAATTCAGAAAAGCTCTGGAAGAAACTACGCTACAGAAATCACACTCCCAGATAATATATTGTCCGGTAAAATGCACCAAGGTTTTTCCACCTCTTTAATGGAAAAAGATAGTAGTTTAGCACTTCAAATGGGTGCATCGAACGATATGGAAATGGCTCTTGGGACTGTAGCCAATGTATTGTTGGAACGGACTATTGCACGGTATGGTCGGGATGCAGATATGAGCAGCGTGGCAAATCTGTTTGAGGTCGAGACAGGGGCGCGAATTCGACCGTAAAAAAATATGTATATCAATACGCAAAAGATGAACTTCTTGAGGAAGCAGCATTGCCGGCGCTTATAATTGTCGCTGCCAGTATAATTCCCGTTATCATTATGAATTATACCCTTAACA
>Ga0310344_10000396_pt1 | contig 34878 bp, 36 predicted proteins | sample HC15DNA20200_MG_FD_203801 | JGI IMG/M metagenome (GOLD analysis project Ga0310344, IMG submission 203801) | Marine microbial communities from station ALOHA, North Pacific Subtropical Gyre - HC15-DNA-20-200_MG | ecosystem: Environmental > Aquatic > Marine > Oceanic | place: Pacific Ocean: North...
GTATCACACTCGGTTTATTCTCTGGTTACTTAGGAGGAAGATTTGACTCTTTTGTGATGCGTCTTGCTGATTTTCAGTTAACACTACCAACTGTTCTAGTTGCTTTGGCTGTAATAGCAGTTTTTGGTTCTGGAATTTGGAAGCTAATTCTATTAATAGGTTTTACCCACTGGACCGTTTACGCAAGAATTGTTAGAGGTTCTGTACTGGTTGCTCGTGAAAAAGAGTTTATAGAAGCGGCTCGTTCTATAGGCCAAAAATCTTACAGAATCATTTTTGTCCATATCTTACCCAGTGTCATCAATCCAGTTTTAATAATTAGTGCCGTAGAATTACCAAGAGTAATGCTATTAGAATCTACTCTGAGCTTTTTAGGTCTGGGCGTTCCCCCAACTGTTCCTTCTCTAGGAGGTGCAATAGCGCATGGATATGAATTTTTATTAAGCGGGTATTGGTGGCTTACACTTTTTCCTGGTTTTGCGCTAATGTCTGTAGTAATGAGTATTAATATCATAGGGGACTGGCTTCGAGATTATACGGATCCTAGAGATTAATCGATCTTCGTCAACTATATAGGATAGAAAATGAAAGCAGAAAAATTAAAAAAAATGGTCCCTAATATTTTGGAAACATTTCTTCCAGATCTATATGAATTATCCAATCTTATTTTTCAGAATCCTGAAATTGCATATAAAGAAGTAAAAGCATCAAACTGGTTATCATCATTTTTAAAAGAAAATGGTTTCAGCGTAAAACAAAATGTTGGAAACGTTAAAACTGCATTTAAAGCAGAAAAAATCACAAAAAAGAAAGGCCCAAGCATTGCATTCATAAGTGAATATGATGCACTTCCTGAATTGGGTCATGCATGCGGACACAATATTATAGCTACCATGGGTGTCGGAGCTGCAGCTATTCTATCTTCCTTAGCCAGCGAAATTCCTGGAAAAATTCTTTCTATAGGAACCCCTGCAGAAGAGGGAGGGGGCGGAAAAATTAAACTCCTAAAAAAAGGAGTTTTCGATGATGTAGACGCAGCAATGATGATCCATCCAAGCGGAAAAAACGAAATTTTTAGGCCTGCTCTCGCTAGAGTAAAAATCTTTTTTGATTTTTATGGAAAACCGACTCATGCCGCGGCTTCCCCAGAAAAAGGAATTAATGCTCTTGATGCCCTGGTTTCAACGTATCAAAACATCTCTTTACTTAGACAACAGTTACCGGATGATGTACGAATCCATGGGATAATCACTAAGGGCGGGGATGCGTTAAATATAACTCCGGAACACACCCAGCTTGTTTATCTTGTGAGAACCAAAAATAAGGATTTTCTTCCAGAACTCACTACAAAAGTTATCGCATGCGCAAAAGGCGCTGCAATCTCGCATAATGCAAAATTAAAATCACGGCTTGATTCCCTTAAATATGACCCTTTGAAAAGAAATACGACCATGGAAACTCTTTTTAAAGAAAATCTTAAAGCACTCGGAGAAAGTGTGGAAGAAAAAATATCCGATATTCCTGCCGGCAGCACAGATTTTGGAAATCTAAGCTACAAAATACCGGGTATACATCCGAGACTAAAAATGGTCGCACCAAATATTTCTGCTCATACACCGGAATTTGAAAAAGCTAGCGGAGGGAAGGCAGGGAAAAAACTCATTGCATTGGGATCGCAAGTGATGGCTATGACAGCCATAGATCTCATGACATCAAATAACAATATGAAAAAAGTACGGGAAGACTTTAAAAAACAAATTTAAAAATCTATAAAAAACAACTTAGAATCTACGCTTTATCCTAGTACTACAGGAAAGAAAGATAATTACAAAGGAAAGATAAAACAGCAGTCTCTTCATGCACGAACCATTCTTTTTAAATATGAATAGCAAATGAACTACTTAGACTAAATGTTATAATAAAACCCTTTTAACGGTCATCTATCGGCGTATAACTTGATTCTAAATCTCCAACATAAACTGCTCTTGGTCTAAATAAACGATTATCTGGAAGATATTCTAGGATTCTAGCAGTCCAACCTGAAATTCTAGCTACCGCAAAAATGGGAGTGAACATATCGGTATCAATTCCCATCGCGTTATATATAATACCAGAGAAGAAATCTACATTCGGGAAAATGCCTTTTCCTCCTAAATCTGCAACAACCAACGCTTCTAATTTTTTAGAAATCTCATATAAATTGCCGGTTCCGGCCCTTTCAGAGAACTCCTTTGCAATTGGATCAAATAAAACAGCGCGTGGGTCATAAGCTTTATATACTCTATGTCCAAAACCCATCACTTTGATTTTTTTATCTTTTGCATCTGCAAACCATTCATCAGTAGAATCAGGGTCCCCTATCTCCATAAAAGTGCGAAGGGTCATTTCATTGGCACCACCATGAAGAGGACCTTTTAGTGAACCAATACCAGCAATGATAGAACTATATAAATCTGTCAGAGAACTATTCGTGACCATTGCACTAAAAGTAGATGCATTCATTCCATGTTCTGCATGCATAATTAAAGCCATATCCATTACTTCCGCAGTTCTAGATTCAGGCATCTCTCCAGTCATCATACGAAGAAAATCTTCCGAAAGCCCTAGAGATGGATCTGGATCTAGAATAGGTTCATCTTTTCTAGCTCTTTGCGTCGCAGCTACAATAGTTGGAATCTGAGAGGTCAAAGAAAGAGCAATATCGTAATTATTTTCTACCGTTACTTCGAATTCTTTTGGATTGAGTGACCCAAGCATAGAAACTGCAGTACGCAAAGTACTCATGGGATGACCCAATTTAGCTGAATGACTTATAACGTTCTTTACGTCTTCTGGGATGGATCTTCTTGAAGCCAAATCTTCTTTAAAAGTCTCTAATTCTGCTTTTTTAGGCAAATTCCCGTTAAGCAAAAGGTAGGCAGTTTCTTCATATCCACCTCCTCCTGCACAAAGATCATCAATACTATAACCTCTGTAGATAAGTTTTCCATTAGCACCATCAACATAACTTATAGAACTCTCGTTAGTTATCGCGCCTTCTAAACCCTTCTTAAATTCTGCTTTGCCAACAAACTGGCGTGGCTTCTCTTCGGACATGTAGAACTCCATAAAAGATTAAGATATCCAATATTTACTGGATACAACCCTATAAACAAACCAAATAGGATTGCTTATGTAATTTTTATGCATAGTACTACGAATGAGATTGTTAAACAATCATTCCAACAATCTTTTTGTTTTATAAAGTTAGAAGTAATTCTCGTACGACTTTTGCAGCCACAATAGAACTTAACCCAGACTGATCAAGTATTGGACATAATTCCACGACGTCTAAACCTACAATATTTATTTTTTTAAAAAACATGAGAATTTCATTTAAATCTGTAAAACTGATACCTCCTGGTTCTGGGCAGCCGGTTCCACAAAGTTCTGAAGGATTCAATAAATCTAAGTCAAAAGTTAAATAAGTTGGAACATCCGCAATTTCTGTAACTAGTTCACTTACTGTTTTTAAATTAAATTCAAAAGAATTTTTATTTTCTTTCAGTTTTGCCCATTCATTACCAGTTCCTGATCGAATCCCAAAATGTGAAATTCTATTCGCACCAATTTTTGATTCCACCATAGACATTACACATGCATGCGACAAATTCGTTCCTTCATAAGAAGTTCTAAGATCGGCGTGTGCATCTAAATGTAAAACACGCAAATCTGGGAAAAAATCACTAGCTGCATTTATCAATCCAACAGTTATGAGGTGCTCTCCTCCCAAAGCAAATGGAATCTTATTATCTTTGTATATTTCGATCGCTTTTTTATAAATTTCAGAAATGGCCAATTCAGAATTTCCTTGGCCAATTTCCAAATTGCCAATATCGCAAAATTTAATCAATTCTAAATCTAAATCTAGGATAGGACTATACGTTTCCAGTCCTTTTGAAGCTAAGCGTATTGAATCAGGACCAAATCTTGTTCCAGGACGAAAACTCGTACTTGTATCCAAAGGACAACCGAAAAGAACAATATTGGAGTTATCATATTTTTTAGAAGCTAAATAAGAGTTCCTGGAAATCATTTTTCACCCAAAATTTTTTTCACATAAGGTGGGAGCGCAAAAGAAGCATTATGAATTTCTTGAGAATAATATTTCAGATCTTTACGCTTTAAAATTCGAGGAGTAATTTTAAAGTCATTTTTTGAATTTTTATAAGAAAGAGCAAAAGACCATATTCCTCCAGGATAAGTTGGCGTATTTGCCAAATAAAAAGAGGTCAGTGGAAAAATTTTCTTTAACCTTTTTGATATTACGCTCATAGATTTTGATTCAAAAAAAGGTCCTTGTGTTTGAGCGGCATATATACCATTTTCTTTTAATATTTTTTTTGCAGATCGAAAAAAAGATTCCGTCGTGAGAGGACTCGCAAAACCAACCGGATCTGTCGAGTCTACGATTATTACATCAAAATTCGAAGACCTACCTTTCACAAATTCAACAGCATCTTCTATGCATAAATCTAATTTGGGATGATTTAGTTTAGAAGAAATGCCCGGCAAATATTTTTTAGAACAATCGACAACTAGTTTGTCAATTTCGACCATTGTTAATTTTTCTACAGACTTATGTTTTAGAATTTCCCTCACGCAACCACCATCGCCTCCTCCAATTACCAGAATTTTTCTTGGATCAGGATGCGAGAGCATCGGAACATGAACGAGCATTTCGTGATATATAAATTCATCTCTTTCTGTCGTCTGAACTGCTCCATCTAGAATAAGCATACGTCCATATTCTTCCGTTTCTAGTATTTGAATTTCCTGAAAAGTACTTTTTTCTGAAAAAAGTACTTTTTTAATTGAAAAAAACAGCCCTGTTCCAGATCCATGAAATTCAGCAAAAGAAAAACCCCCTTTCGGGATTTTATCGTTCGGAATAAATGGAGATTTTTTTAAGTCCATAAAACTACACCTGAAAAAGAAGCGCCATTTTTTTCAACTATATGCTCTGAAGACACACTTTGTATATATTTCACTTCTACCCCTCTAATTTTCATACTTTCTTCAGCCATGAATTGAGCTCTTTCCTCCGTAACACTTCTAGAATCAGTACTATGAAACTCCATAATGACACCACAGTTCTTATTGTCTACAGGGTGAGCAATTGAAACAGCAGAAGAAATTAACTGACCACAAACAGAAGATGTGATTGAAGAATATGCAATCGGAACTAAAGACCCTTCTTTAAATTTAAAAGGACTGATTTCAATACAATTTGGGGGTAGAATACTACTTACTTTTAGAAGGTTCGTATTTCCAATTCCAGAATTCAGTAAAGCCCCATCAAAAGCATTTAGTTCTGATACACCGTCAGAATTTCCAGCAACCATGAAATATTTCGTTGGCAAAGGAAAAATCATTAGTAATCAATCCTATATAAAAAAATCTTCTTTTCTTCGTGTAAGTTCTTCTAAAACTCCACGCTCAATTTTTTTCATTTTGAATCTTTCCGCACAAAATCTAAGACGTAAATTAGAAATTGCTGTCTCACAATCTAAGTTTCCACATGAAAAAAAATCTACTGCTGCATAATCATGCTCAGGCCAAGTATGAACGGCTAAATGACTCTCTGCCACAATAACTACACCGCTTACTCCATATGGACTAAAAGTATGAAAAACACTTTGGACAATAGTTGCTCCACTTAATGTAGCAGATGTCTTCATATGTTCTTCTACAAGCTCAACGTTATTAATTATTTCGGTATTACAACCGAATAATTCAGCCAAAAAATGCTTGCCTAGAGATCGCAAATGCAACTCCTAAAAAAGAATATTGGAAACATAAAAAACCAAATCTAAATAACCGAGCTTAGTAGGCAATGTCAATAAAAATCAAAAAAAAATAATTCGTTTTAATTTTTTTACAAAAAATTAAAAAATTAGTTTATTATTTTTTAGATATTCATGAAAATTAATAGTTTGTAATTAGGAGGAATAATTGAATGACTTATGAAATCGAAATGTATACAACAGACCCATGTCCTTTCTGTATAGCTGCCAAGAATCTTCTCAAAAAACGAGGTCTTGAATGGAAGGAATATCTTGTTTTTGGTGGGACTAAAGAATGGGAGGAAATGATTTCTAGAACCAATGGAAAAACTGTACCTCAAATAATTATCAACGGTGAAGTAATAGGAGGCTATCCTCAATTATCTTCCATCGATAAAGAAGGGAAACTTTCTGAATTAAATAAATAAATTTTAGATAGATAATTTAGTGGAGATTGACATGGCACTTATGACAGCCGATGAGTACAAATCAAGTTTAAACGATGGGAGAACTGTCTACTATAGAGGTAAAAAAGTGGATGATGTTACTAATCACCCCATCATTGGTATCGCTATTGAACATGCCTCTATAGATTATGAAATGTCAGAATCTCAAGAATTTCGTGACATCGCAGTTGTAAGAGACGAGAATGGCAATGAATTTTCTAGATATTATCAAATTCCAAGAGATAAAAATGATCTTTTAATGAGAAGTTCTCTAATTGAAAAGAGTACAAGTTTAGGGGGAACACTGGTAGTACTCATAAAAGAGATAGGCACTGATGCATTATTTGCACTTCATCTTATTGCATCTCATATGGACAAAGAAATTGGCACTCAATATCTTTCGAGAATAAAAGATTTCTATCATGATTGTCGGGATAAGGATTTGGCTGTAAGTGTCGCACAGACTGATGTAAAAGGAGATAGAGACAAAAGTCCGAGTGAACAAGAGGATCCTGACCTATACGTTAGAGTAGTAGATCAAGACTCAACAGGAATTACTATCCGAGGAGCTAAAATTCATACGTCAGTTTCTACTAATGCTCATGAAATTATCGTTTTACCAACCAGAAATATGAAACAAGGAGAGGAGGAATACGCAGTGGCATGTGCAATACCTGCTAATTCTCCTGGTCTCACAATGATAGCAAGTGGTTATGGAAGCAGAGAAGGAAACGAATTTGAAAATCCGATTAGTTCAAAACATAAGATGATGGAAACACTGACTATTTTTGAAGATGTCAAAGTTCCATGGGAGCGTGTTTTTCTAAATGGCGAAGTTAATATGGCAGGTCCATTAGCAAAACTATTCGTTGAATTTCACAGATTTACAGCAGTAAGTTACAAGTTGCCTCTAGTAGATCTTTTTGTAGGAGCATCCCATCTAATTGCAGAGTATAACGGAACAATCAAAAAAAGCCATATACGAGACAAAATAGCAAAATTGATTGCCTACGCTCAAATTTGCAGAGGAATGACTAGAGAAGCTGCTCATGAATGTAAAATAATTGATAACATAGCAATTCCTAATGCTGAGTTAATTAACATTGCAAAACTCCACTTCGCAACCGGATATCATGAAGCTATTTCATGGGTTCAAGATATTGCAGGTGGTCTTCTTGTAACAGGACCAAGTAAAGAAGATATTCAAAATCATGAATTAAACTCCTTTATTGAGAAATATTTAAAAGGTTCGCCAAAAACAAAAACTCTTAACCGACTTAGTCTAATGAATTTAATATCAGAAATAACGTCAACAGATTTTGCAGGTTATCAAGCTGTTCTAGCTATCCACGCTGAAGGAAGTATTGAAGCAGAAAAAATGACAATTATGAAAGAACATGAAATTGAAAAATCTATTGAATACGCAAAATGGCTGGCTAAAATAAAATAGGATATAAATGAAATAGAATCTATAAATCAGACGGAATACAAAATACGTAATTTTGTTTTTGAAAATTGGTCGCTTGATTTTATAAAAACTGAAACAAAATATTAATTTGTTCGTTTATTTATCGAAAATCTTTAAAGTTTTCAAAAGAAAAGAGTACTTTGAATTATAAAAAAATATTTTTTATTTTTACAAACATAATATTTCTTGTCTCGGCTGTTTCGTGTTCTTTTTTACAAGAAAAGACGAAGCCTCTGAAAGAAAGAAAAATTACAAACAAAAAAAAAGTAGAACATAATAGTTTTGTTCATTATCTGCAAAAGATTGAAAATTATAAAAAGTTAGGGCAGATACCTTTAATAGACGTTGAAATTTCCCTTTCGCAATGGCCGAAAATTCAAGAATTAATCAACGAAATGGACAAGGGAGGAGTTGCATTAGCTGGAATTACATCTCCAAAAAAAAATGAAATAAAAAAAATCATAAATCGTTTTCCTGAAAGATTTTTTCCACTGACACAAGAATCTTCAGAAAAGGATTGGAGAAAAAAAAAGAGTTCATTCATAGACTCAATATCAAGACAAATAAATTCTGGGGCTTTAGGTATTGGAAAAATAAATTTTGATGACAAAAAAAATGTATCGCTTAAAAAAACGGAAGTAGATACTTTAAAAAATATTGTAAATTTTACATCTAAAATGAAAGTCCCAGTAATTATATCTTTTCATCCAAATAATCAATTTCTTGATTCGATTGAAAAAAATCTTCAAAAAAAACCAGAAACCAGAATTATCTGGACTCAAATTGGCAGCATTGAAAAACCACATTATCTCCCATCATACGGTCACGGACTTATTCGCGCTCTCACAATACGACATCCCAATCTTCTTTTTACAATTACTACAAAAGGTCAGAATTTATATGAAAATAATTTTGCTTCAAGAAAAAACCATCTTTTTGATTCATATGATTATTTTTCAAGGGATTGGAAAAATTTAATAGAAGCCAAAATTTCTCATTTCATGTTTGGCGTTTCATATAAAATAAATAAAATGAATTACTCTGAGAAGGTGAATAAATTCAGAAGAAATATCTTACATAATTTTAGCTATAACACTCAGCATAGAATCGCTTATAAAAATGCAATAAAAATATTTTTTAAAAGATAGATAAATTTCAAATCCCATGTCATAAATAACTATTTACAATAATAAAAAATATCGTATTGGCTATGCAAAAAATTTGAAGGAGAAAAGATTCATGTTTAATATCCGTCATCCACAAAAAACATGGTTTGGAGTTGGAAGCGTTTCAAAAGTAGTTGAAGAAGTGAATTTCTTGAATGGTAAACATCTCCTTTTCTTTACTGACAAAGGAATTTCAGAAGCAGGTATTGCAAATATAATCTTAGAACAACTAAACAAAGAAAGTGTAGAAATAACTATTCATAATACTTGTCCTCCAGAACCTGCAATTCAGGATTTAGAAAATATTTTTGATGAATATAAGAACAAAAATTTTGATTTGATAATAGGTGTTGGTGGTGGAAGCACAATGGATATTGCGAAATCGATATCTGTCTTATTAACAAATACTGGCAATCCGCGTGATTTTCTTGGAATAGACTTGGTCCCTAAACCAGGATTGCCTACTATTTTACTACCAACTACCAGTGGCACAGGTGCAGAAGCAACTCCAAATGCAATTTTTTCAATTCCCGAAGATCAGGTCAAATTAGCAATAGTAAGTACACACTTAATTCCAGAAGTAGCTATTGTTGATCCTGAACTTACAATCACTGCACCTCCTAAAGTTACTTCTGCCGCCGGTGTTGATGCACTAACACACTGTTTAGAAACCTACGTAGCAAAAAATGCAACGATACTTAGTGAGGTATATAGTATTGAGGGAATGAAATTGATTTCTAGATCCTTACGTAAGGTTTGCGAAGACGGAAGTGACATTAAAGCTAGAAGTGATATGGCTTTAGGTTCATATTACGGAGGAGTCGCTCTAGCAGGTGCAGGCGCCGGAGCTATTCATGCCTTGGCTTATCCACTTGGCTCACGTTTTCATATTCCTCATGGAATAAGTAATTCTCTAATGTTTTCACATGTAATAAAGGTGAACTACAGTTCAGAAATTAAAAAATTTGCTAAAATAGCTAATATCCTCGATGAAAATACACTCTCCTTCGATGAGGAGAAAGCTGCTGAAAGCACTGTAGGCGCAGTTAAAAAACTGTGCGAAGATTGTGGAGTTCCTACCAGACTTAGCGAAGTAGATATTCCTGCTCATGCTATTCCAGAACTCGCGGAATCTGCCTTCAAACTCGAGAGGTTATTAAATTGCAATCCAAAACAACTTACTCTCGAAGATATAGAAAAAATATATCAATCTGCTACTTAGGGAATCAGTGCAATTAAAACTTATAAAACTTTCTCAAAACTTCTCAAACTAAATATAAATCATTTAGTTTCAATAATGGGTGCAGGTGGCAAAGCAACCCTAATGAAAAGACTTATTCTAGAAGCTCAGAAATCAGATAGTCCAATATTAGTTACAGGAACAACTAATCTACATTCTTTTAAAAACTCAACCGGATTACAAACGATCTCTGGATATGAGGGAATTAAGGTTTCGCAAAAAGATGAAAAGATTTTATGGGCAAAAAAAAAATTACCGAATGATATTTTTCATGGATTTTCTACTCGAGAAATAGACGGAATTCAAGAAAAAGTAAAAAAATATCTAATCATTGTAAAAACAGACGGTGCGAGAAAACGATTAATTAAAGTTCCGAACTCTACCGAACCTCTTATCCCTAAAAAAACAACTCACTGCGTAGCTATCTTCAATATGCAATCGATCGGACAAAAAGCTTCCTCAGAACTTATACACCGTTTTGAACTATGTTCCCAAATAGCAAAATTAAAAAAAAATAATAAAATTGAATGTTCACATTTAGCTAATCTAATTTCTTATAAAAATGGATATCTTTCTCGAATGCCAAAAGATTCAAAGAAAATTTTATATCTGTCTGGTTGCCTAAAAAAGGATGATTTGAAAAATGCAGAGAAAATTTGTAAATCTATTGAAAAAATTGGATATGACATGCTTATTTTCGGAGATACAATAGAAAAGAAATTTTTTTTATATGGAGAATAATATGTCTGAATTTCAAGAGTTGAAAAAATTTCTAGCAAATAAAGAAAAAGAAATTAATAGGGGAATTAAAGAGATAGTTGAAATGGACTCTCCTACATTTCCTTCCGTAGGGACAAACAAGATAATCAATTATTTTTCAAAAAAGTTTAAATCATTAGGAGTTAAATGTAAGAAATTAAAAGGAACTAAAGGAACAGGAGATCATTTATTAGCAACAGTTGAGGGAAAACGAAAAAATAAATCAAAAATTTTATTGATAGGTCATTGCGATACAGTTTTTCCATTACAAACGTCTGTTAAAAGGCCTTTTAAAATTAGAGAGAAAACAGCATATGGTCCTGGTGTCGCAGATATGAAGAGTAGCCTTATAACATGTTTTCACGTTATTGAATTCATTCAAAAAAAATATTTAGAAAAAGTCGGAGAAATACAAATTCTTTTTGATTCTGACGAAGAAAGAGGTAATCCTTCATCACGTAATATCATTGAAAAATTAGCAAAAGATACTTGCGCCGGTCTAATTATCGAACCGGCACGTGCAAACGGTTCAATCGTTTCTTCAAGAAAAGGAAGCATTATTGGCAAATTAGAAGTACATGGAATCGCAGCGCACTCTGGTGTTGAACCTGAAAAAGGTGCTAGCGCTATCTATGAGATAACTAGAAAAATTATAGAGATATCAAAACTAAAAATTAAAAATGGTAATATTAATGTAACAGGATTAATAGGAGGAGAAAGGCCTAATATAGTTCCAGAAAAAGCCGAATGTCTTATTGAATTAAGAGCTTCAGAGCAAAGGATTCTTAACGAAACTTCTGAAAAAATTAAAAAAATTATTGAAAAAAACACATTTATAACAAACACAAAGTCGATATATGAAATCGTTGGTGAAAGGCCTGCAATGGAATTCAACAAAAAAACCAACGCCTTGTTAAAAATTACTGAATCAATATACAAAAAAGCTAGACTTAAATTTCGACATACTTCCACTGGCGGGGGCTCTGATGGCAATTACTTATCAGCTTTGGGAATTCCTGTTTTAGACGGATTAGGACCTATTGGAGGAAATTTACATACCGAATTAGAATATCTACAAATAGATTCGATATCAAAAAGAGGTGCTATCCTAGGATCTCTAATTTTACAACTTAGTTCCTGTTCAAAAATTTAATAAATAACAGTGTCACTTCAAATGGTCCCATCTTTTAATTTTAGCTTCATGCAAATTACTTCCTGTATTAATTTTAATTCCTTTATCAATAGAAACTATTTCTCCTATATCCGTTAATGCTAATTTTAAAGTATGACGAATATACTCTTGTATCTTTTCAGCATCAATTTTTGACGCTGTCATTAGAAGTTCATAGTCCTCTCCTCCATAAAATGCTAAGTCAAGAGGGTCTACTTGAGATTTTTTTCCTAAATTCTCCAATTCTGGAGAGATATAAATAGATTTCGCGTCAACAACGGCACCTACTTTAGATGCATTACAAATATGAGCCAAATCACCCAAAAGAGAATCACTAATATCTATCATTGAGCTAGCATATTTATTTTTACCAATAAAATTTCCAGCATGAACTCTGGCTTCAGGTCGTATTTGTTTATTGATGAGAAAATCTCTTTCTATTTTTTTAACAGAAACCTCTGGATTAGATAAAATAAAATGGCCACCAGCCGCTGTACCTAATTCGCCAGTAACTAAAATTCGATCTCCGATCCTAGCTCCACTTCTTCTAACCAATTTATCTTTTTCTGCTTCACCTATCATAAATAGATCGATAAACATGGGACCTTCAGTACTACTTACATTCCCTCCAAGCAGAACAACCTCTAATTTATTGCATATCGATTTCATTTCTTCACCAAAGTCTTTTAAAAAAGTGTCTATTTTCAAATTTTGATTAGAAAGTCCTAGAGAAAGTAATCCAAAACGAGGTATTGCACCCATAGCAGCAATATCACTCATATTCACAGCCATAATTTTATTTGCTATATCTTCACTAGAGGAAGTTTTAAGACTGAAATGAACATCTTCCATTTGAATATCTGTTGAGAGGACCCAACATTTTTTACCTCCAGCGTCAATAACTGCAGCATCATCACCATTTCCCAAAATAATATCATTGTATTTTTTTGAAGTTGCAAATTTTGACTGCAAGAAATCTATAAGGGAAAATTCTGTGAATTTTTCATTCATTTTATTACCCTATCAATAATTTTTCTCATATCTTTACACACTTTTTCTGGAGAAGATGAATTCATAATAGCGGCAATAACTGCAACTCCTGAGACTCCACTTTGTAAAACTTGCTCAATATTCTTTATGTTGATTCCACCAATAGCGACAATTGGGAAATCAGGGAAACATTCTACCATTTCCATCAATCCATCTGGTCCAATAGGCATCCTAGAAGTTTCTTTACTTTTAGTAGAAAAAGCTGGGCCAACGCCAATATAATCAGCACCATCCCTTATTGCAACTTCAGCTAACTCAGGACTTGAAGCGGAAACCCCAAATATAAAATTTGTACCTACTATTTTCTTTGCATCAGGCAACAAATAATCATCTTGACCAAAATGAACACCTCTCGCATCTGAAACTAGAGCAATATCTAACCTATCGTTTATAATAAGCGAACAATCACTACCTAACAGAACTTCTTGAACATTTTCTGCAAGTTTCTTAAAGTCAACGGATTCAATATTTTTTTCACGCAACTGAATCATTGTAGCCCCACTATAGGCCACGCAACGAACTACTTCCAAAAAAGGAATGTTCGAAGAACTTTTAATCATATTTCGGTCTGTCACAACAATTAATCTAGGATCCAAAAAATATATTCTCCTTTATAAATAAAAATTATAGCCCTTAAAGTATATATACATAAAAAAAATTCTAATTTAAATTAAAATTATCTTATATGACAAACAATCGATTATTTATATTTTCAAATGAAAGAGTTGATATTCTTGACGGAATACCGTTTCCAATTTATCTTCTCTTGAATGAATAAAATCTTGTTCTAATAGAATGTTGCATGTATTTTACTGATTCAGTTATCTAGTTTTTATTTTTTTGAACTTAGAAGGAAATTTAATAACTTGTTAGATATTCGTGAGATACGTAAAAATCCCGATGAAGTGCAAAATCAATTACAAAGACGGAATGGTAATTTTGAAATCAGTTCGCTTCTAAATGCAGATTCTGTTCGCAGAAATTTATCTCATGAGGTTGAAAGTCGTGTTGCTGAAATTAGGAAAAGAAGTAAAAAAATTGGAGAAATGAAACGAAAACAAGAAAATGGAGAAGAGCTAAAAGAGCTTTTAGCAATGAACGAAAAATTATCCCAAGAAGTTAAAATATATGAGAATAAGTTAAAGGACGCAGAAGTTCTTCAAAATAGCGCCTTGATGAATTTACCTAATATTCCTCATTCAAGCGTGCCTGATGGAAATTCGACTGATGACAATGAATTTGTTAGGGAATATGGGGAGAAGCCAAATTTTAGTTTTACGCCTAAAAGTCATGATGAAATCGGAAACAACTTAGGAATTTTTGATTTTGAAAGAGCATCTAAAATTGCGGGTTCTAGATTTGCTCTTTACAAGGGGGTAGGTGCGCAGTTAGAGAGAGCACTTATTAATTTTATGCTTAATATGCATACGAATGAAAATAATTACACGGAATGGATGACCCCTTATTTGGTAAATAAAAAATCTATGACAGGAACAGGGCAACTACCTAAATTTGAGGAAGATCTATTTAAAGTTGATAATACTGATTATTATTTAATTCCTACGGCAGAAGTACCGCTCACGAATATCCATAGAGAAGAAGTACTAACAAATGAAATTCTTCCTCTTAAATACACAGCATACACTCCCTGTTTTAGAAGTGAAGCTGGTTCTTATGGACAAGATACCAAAGGCTTAATCAGACAACATCAATTTAACAAAGTGGAACTAGTTAAAATATGTCATCCTAAAAACAGCTATGAAGAATTAGAGAAACTTACTATCGATGCTGAAGAAATCCTCAAAAAACTTGACCTTCATTATAGAGTAATGAATTTATGTACAGGTGATTTAGGTTTTTCAGCAGCCAAAACTTATGATATAGAAGTATGGTTACCTTCACAAAATACATATAGAGAAATTTCATCTTGCAGTAATTTCGAAGATTTTCAATCTAGGCGTTCGCAAATACGTTATAAACCTGCCCAAGATAGTAAACCTGAATTTGTTCATACGATTAATGGTTCTGGTCTTGCAGTTGGCAGAACTCTTGTGGCAATTTTGGAAAATTATCAAAATCAAGATGGGAGCGTTTCAATTCCTGAAGCTCTTCTCCCTTATATGGGACAAATAAAGGAAATTGTCGCACAATAATAATTAGTTTCTCTAAAGTTTTTAAATATATAGTTTTAATATTTCATGTCACGGAGGGATGGCCGAGCGGTTGAAGGCGGCAGTCTTGAAAACTGTTGAGCGAAAGTTCCGGGGGTTCGAATCCCTCTCCCTCCGCCATAATAGAGAATAAGATTAAGAACTAAGATCCTCCGAAAGAAGTGACTTTTTCTCAAATATCACTATAATTCACGTGATGCTGAACTTTAATTTTTCATCAAAAAATTGTTAACGATTTTTAAAATGGAGAGATGGCCGAGTGGCTGAAGGCGCTCGCCTGCTAAGCGAGTAGGCTGGGAGACTGGCCTCGAGGGTTCGAATCCCTCTCTCTCCGCCATAAAGAAGGGTATAATGAATAGAAAACAGAATTTTTTTATTTTAATGACTGTCCAGTTTATTTTTTTATTTTCTTTTGCTCCTCAAATATTTTCTAAAGAAAATAAAAATCCAATTCTGATAATGAAAACAAATTATGGGACAATTTCTTTAGAATTATTTCAGAAAAAAGCGCCTCAAACTGTTCAAAACTTTATTAGATTAGCAACTAATAATAAAAAATTTATACATCCTGTTACAGGAAAAATTATTAAACCTCATTTTTATGATGGACTGACTTTTCACAGAGTGATTAAGGATTTCATGATTCAAGGAGGATGCCCAAAAGGAAATGGAACTGGGGGTCCTGGTTATAAATTTGAGGACGAAATCAATGCAAATACATTGGGATTACATAAAATAAAAGCATATGCAAACTCAAGGCCTCATCCATATTTAGGTATAAGTTCTCAAAGAGATTTTCATCTCAAATTAATTAAACCTCTTTTAAATTCCCTCAAAATAACAACTCAAGAAGAATTCAATAATAACAAAGCACTTATTTTCAAAAAACTAGATAATCTTTCCGTAAAAGATGCGTTGAAAAATCTCGGTTATAACTATTCAGAAAAATTTGAATCTGAAGCTCCTTTAAGAGGAGTTTTAGCTATGGCTAATTCAGGACCTAATACAAATGGTTCTCAGTTTTTTATAAATTTAGTAGACACTCCTTGGTTAAGGGGAAAACATACAGTATTCGGAAGAGTAAAAGACGGAATGTCTGTGGTAGACAAAATCGGAAATGTTTCGGTTGATAGAAACGGGAAACCAGGTACAACTGTCACTATTCAATCAATCCGCAAAAAATAAAGAAATAGAAAATATATTCTGATTTTAAAGTTCAGTTCTGTCCTCTATAGATCTCGAAAGAGTAATTTCATCGGTATATTCAAGTTGGCTTCCCATAGGAATACCCCTAGCTAATTTAGAAATTCTTACTCCTAATGGCTTTAAAACTTTTGAAAGATACAAAGACGTACCCTCTCCAGCCATATTAGGATTTAAAGCTAAGATCACTTCTTTTGTTCCAAGAGACTTAATGCGTTCAACTAATAGTGAAATTGTTAAATCTTCAGGCTCTATCCCATCAAGAGGTGAAATAACGCCCATTAATACATGAAAGCGACCACGAAAGTTTCCAGTTCTTTGAATAGCAAAAACATCTGAAGGATCTTCCACTACGCAGATTTGAGTAGGATCCTGACTAAAACAAATCTTGCAATCATTTCCTCCAGATTCACCCTGAACCAACATAGAACATGTTTTGCACAAACTAACTTTATCTATTAAAGAATTACAACTAGATGAAATAATCTTAGATAACTCAGGATCTTTACTTAAAAGATGAAAAACAATTCTTTGTGCACTCTTTGGACCAATCCCTGGTAATTTAGCAAAGGCATTCACACATTCTTCAATTGCAGGGAAACGACTAATTGCCAATTAGAATTCCTTTTTATTAAAATTTACATCCCTGGAATAGGCAAACCACCTGTTAATTTTTTCATTTCTACTGACATAAGTTCTTTTCCATTTTTTAACGCTTCGTTACATGCTGCCCTTATCAAATCCTCTAGCATTTCTACGTCATCTGAATCAACAACTTCTGGTTCAATTTTAACAGATAAAATCTCCCCTCCACAGTTTGCGACTACTTTTACCATACCACCCCCAGAAGTCGCTTCAACTTTCTTGGTTGACATTTCATCTTGTAATTTACTCATCTGATCCTGAAACTGTCTTGCTTGTTTCATTAAATTTCCCATGCCACCTTTGAACATTAAATTTCCTCCTGAAATTCATTATACTTTTGAATATATCTAAGTTGGTTTTTCAAGTGTTTTTATGTCAACAACCTTTCCGTCAAATAAATCAACAACTTCTTGAATCATATCCTTTCCATTATTTTCAATAGATATGTTAGAATTTTCTTTCTTTTTTTCTTTCTTTATATTTCCTTTTTTCTCTATAGTAATCTCTATTTTCCATGGGAGGATTTTTTCTATCTTCTCCTTTAAGGAAGAAGTCTCTTCTTCAATTATACTGAAAAACTGAGGATTTTCTTCTGATAAGTCTAAAAGTAATTTGATTTGATTTGATAACGAAAAATCAACTTTCAAATTATGAAACAATACTCTCCTACTTTCACGAAGTTCTGAAATCAGTTTTATCCAAGTCTCTTCAACTTTGATTGGGTCCCATTCATTATCCAATTCTTTAGAAACGTCCATAGAAAAAGGCTGACCTATATGATTTTCTTCTTCTAGAGAATTAAATGGCTCATCATGTTTTTTTTTTAAGACTACTTCACTAGGGACACTTGTAAAATTAGATTTATTCAAATCTGTTGAGGAATGCTTAATCTGCTCAAGAAGATCATCTACATTAGAAATAATATTCATATTACACATGCGAAGAAAAGCAATCTCAAGAATAAAATAAGGTGAACTTAAAGCAGAAGCTTCTGAAATAGTTCCATTTAAAATATTATAACTATGATGGATTTCTTCAAAAGAAAAAAGAGAAAGTATTTCCTCTCTTTCTTCAATTTCACCTCTACTGATATCGAAAAGCTCTTTATTATTTCCCGCTACTTTTAGTACCATCAAATCTCTAAGATAATTTAATAGTCCTGAGGAAAAAACATTTAAATCATGACCTTGTTCATAAATATCCTTAAGTTTTTTTAAAGCGTTTAAAGTATTTCTTTCACTTATAGCAGTTAAAATTTGACTGTATACATTAGAGGGAGGCAAACCTAATACAGTTTCAATATCTTTTTGAACAATCTTATCTTTTTCAGAAAAAGACAAAACTTGATCAAGGATTGACAACGCGTCTCTTACACTACCTTCACTCATTCTTGATATAGAAAAAATAACAGAATCTTCTAGTTCTCTATTTTTTTCTTGGGATACATCAGATAGATGCTCAGAAATTTTCTGTGTCGAAATTCTTCGAAACTCGAATGTCTGACATCTGCTTATAACCGTATCTGGAACACGTCTTAGTTCGGTAGTCGCAAAAATAAAGACTACATTCGGAGGAGGTTCCTCTAAAGTTTTTAAAAGCGCATTAAAAGCACCTTTTGACAACATATGAACTTCATCAAGAATTATACATTTATACTTTCCTTTTGACGGCAAATAAACAAGGCGCTCTTGTAAGTCCCTTACATTTTCTACTCCTGTATATGTCGCTCCATCAATTTCTAAAACATCAGGATGAGAGGAAACGGATATTTCGTGGCAAGAACTACATTTGTCACACGGTTCACCATAAGATTCTTTATTCTCCTCGCAATTAAGTGCCTTTGCAAAAATTCTTGCTGTTGTCGTCTTCCCAACACCCCTGGTTCCTGAAAACAAATATGCAGAAGCAATTGTTTTAGACGAAAGAGAATTGATTAACGTCTGACATATATGTTCCTGGCCAATAAGTTTCTCGAACTTTTGGGGTCGATATTCCCTAGCACTTCCTTTATAACTCATAACTAAATTCCGAAAAAATATTAAAAGAATAAGCGCCGATAGACCAAGCTACTCGTGGCACCCAGAATTAAAAGTATACCGCTGCTTCCTTCCGGACCTGACGGGGTTAACTAGATTCTGCCGCACAAGACCCAGTCAATCGGCTAAAACAATTTGAGTTTTATGGCGGAGGGAGTGGGATTCGAACCCACGTTAGGGGTTACCTAAACACGCTTTCCAAGCGTGCGCCTTCAGCCACTCGGCCATCCCTCCAAAATAATAAAAAACTAATGCTATTGAAACAGGAAAAATGAAATGAAACAAGCCAATTTTTTGTTGACAACCAAGAGTATATCATCCATCATAATTGCACGTCAGAAAGGAGGTGGTCAAAATATGAAAATTCACTGTATAGACGAGGTGGCTGCTGATTAGGGTGATGATATATACCTAAAAGGGATTTCATCACTTCTGAATAAAATCCCAACAGTTTACCGACAAGACCCCTTCTTTATAAGATGGGGTCTTACGTTTTTCTAGAACTAAATACAAAAAAATGAGGTAACAGATGACAAACCATGAACTTGTTTCTCTTCCCATTTTCGAATTATCAAAAAAAATTAAATCAAAAGAACTTTCCGTTACTGAACTTATTCAGTCAACTTTAGAACAAATTGAAAGACTAAATCCTAAAATTAACGCTTTCATAACAGTTTGTTCTGAAGAAGCAACTAAATCTGCGATTTTATTAGATAAAGAAATACAAAATTCAATATATAGAGGACCTCTCCACGGAATACCTATAGGAATAAAAGATATTATTGATTGTGAAGGCATAAAAACTACTTTTGGATCTTCTATGTACACAGAAAATATATCCAAGGAAGACGCAGAATGTTCGAGAAGATTAAAAGAAGCTGGTGCAATTATAATAGGAAAATGTAATACGCACGAATTTGCAATGGGTTCAACAAACAAAAATCCTCATTATGGGCCATGTAAAAATCCCTGGGATGTGACTCGGGTACCAGCAGGTTCCAGTGGTGGATCTGGTGCTTCAGTAGCAGCTCATATGTGTCCCGGAACACTGGGCACCGATACTGGTGGTTCGGTCAGAGGACCAGCTGCAATTTGCGGAACAATTGGTCTAAAACCTACCTATGGCTTAATAAGTCTTAGAGGAGTACATCCGAATGCAACTAGTTTAGATCATGTTGGGACACTAACTAGGAACGCGAAAGACTCTGCTATAATACTTCAATCAATAGCTGGTTACGACCCTAAAGATTCTTCCTCCGTTAATATCCCAATTCCAAATTATATCGATGAAATCGAGAAAGATATTAGTCAATTTCGTCTTATACACTGCCCTGATCTAATTCAAACGGAAATAGACTCAGAAATTTTCAGTTCTTTTGAAAATTCTTTAAAAATCTTACAGGATTTGGGTGCTAAAATAGAAACTGTTAATTGCCCAATTGCAAGTGAGATTAATAAATACAGAAAACCTATCGCCGACGCAGAACTTTTATCAGTTCATAGAGAAAATTTAGAAAAATCTCCAGAGAAATTTGGAGAAGATGTTTTAGAAAGATTAGAAAACGCCAAATATGCATCAATAGATCTATATATTGAAGCATGCAAACAAAAAGTGATTATCCGGAGAAAAATGGAAGAATTTTTACAAGGATTTGATGCTATAGTTCTACCAGGGTATCCATGCGTTGCAGCACCAATCGAAACTACAATGGCTGAAGTAAATGGGAAAAAGGTTCCATTTATGGGTCTAAGTAGAGATTTAACAGGACCTTATAACTTCGTTGGATTCCCAGCAATTTCAGTGCCTTCTGGATTTTCTAAAAAAGAAAAATTGCCTATGGCTATTCAGATTGTTGGCATGCCATATAGTGAAGCACACATTTTAAGAATTGCAAATGCTTATGAGTCAGTTACCCCTGAAATTCGAAACATCAAACCTGTACTGTAGAATTTAATCGACTAAATTTCTTCTAAAACTTTTTTTACAAGAGGAACGATCTCAGAAAAACTTTCAGCAATATAAACACCTGCCTTTTTCAATTTTTCTTTTTTTATTGATGGAACACCGATACCTCGCTCAATGATTGCTCCAGTATGACCAAAGGTAGAAGGGGTTTCAGAGTTTTCTAAATTATCTCCTGGTATCATTGCTATAACAGGTTTAGTAAAATTACCAGACAAAATGAAATCTGCTACAGCTTCCTCTCTCCCGGTTCCAGGCTCACCAAAAATAAACACACATTTCGTTTCATCATCTTTTTGAAACAATTCTAAAATATCCACAAATGCAGAACCTATTAATAAATCTCCACCAATTGCCACATAAGTACTTTGACCAATACCTTCGGCTGTCAAAAAAAGACAAACCTCAGTTCCCATACCACCACTTCTACTAATGACTCCTAATGGTCCTTGAGTAAACATCAATTCCGGAGTTTCCCCACCTGTTGCGCCAATTTTGGCTTTTCCGGGAGAAATCATTCCTTGACTATTTGGACCAATAATCTGTACGTTCCCTTCCTTTGCTAAAGTAATTATTTGCGAAGAATCATGATGAGGAACTCCTTCAGCTAATATATGAATCGTTTTTATTCCTGCCTGTATGGCTTCGAAAGCTGCTTGTTTAACAAAACGAGCTGGGACAAATAATACTGAAAGATCAATTTCATGAGTTTGCAAACATTCTTGAATAGTATTGTATACAGGAATACCATCTATATGCTGTCCGCCTTTTCCAGGTGTAGTACCAGCAACAATCTTTGTGCCATATTGTTTCATTGTTGGAAGGAAACGTCTTGCTTCCCCACCAGTAATACCCTGCACTAAAACTCTCGTAGATTCATCTAAAATAATACTCATTTACCCTCCATATTTCTCTTATAAACAAGTTCAACTATTTTTTTGGATAAATCATCTAAAGAAAAATCTTTTTCATAAAAATGTACATCTGGAAGTTCGGAAATAATCTCTCTTGCATTTTCTATACCAGGGCCTGCAAAACGAATAACAACTGGGAATTTTTTAAAATCTAGCTTTGAATTTTTTAGCGCGCGCACCACAGATTCCATCTTTATATCTACTTTAGTAAAATTACTCACGTTCCCTGCAATAACAAGTCCTTTTAATCCAGGTTTAGTCAAAAGAAGTTCAACAGCTAAAGAAATTTTTTCCTGATATACTTTATTAATTCCTGGGGTGATATCAAACGTACTTGCTGGACTACCACCACATAAAATGATTTGACTAAATCCTGCAAGTGAATAGCCCCCACCCGTTAACATAAATCCTATTTCTCCTTCTAACTCTCCAAATCGTATAGATGCAACATCTGGATTAATTTGATCAATTTTTTTCATTTTAGATTCTAAATCAGTTAGCGGCCGCCAACCATTTCCTTCATCATTACTTAAAAATTTTTCAAGTTTTTTTTGTCTGAAAAGAGCCTGATCATCTAAAGTTACAACTCCGGATGCAGCTACAATTTCTCCGCTTTTAAGTTCTACTAATGGATTTATCTCAATCATTCTACAATCACATTTTTTAAACATGGAAAATAATTTTAGAACGCATGTCGCTATTTGATTAGCAATTTTTTCTTCAAATCCGGCGCTTATAATACCTGGATAAATATCCTCTATGCTATATTTTTTTAAAATATTTAATGGGATTTGAGTAATAACCTCAGGACTATTTCCGGATAATTCTTCAATGTCCACACCACCATTTTTACTTAAAAGAACTATTGGGGAATTAGAGTTAGAATCAAAAGTAATAGAAACAAAGAATTCTTTAATAATATCGAGTTTCTCCATAACTATAAGTTGGTTAACAGGAAAAAACCCAACCTTTGAATCCATGATTGCAGTAGCATTTTCCTCTACTTTATCAAAAGAATTTATAATCCTGACCGCTCCAGCTTTTCCACGCTTACCGGTAGGCACAAGTGCTTTCAATACACACTCACCACCAAGTTCTTTAGAAAAACTAACCGCATCCTCAGGGTTAGAAACAATCGAATAAGACGGGATAGAAATATCGTGTTGCTTAATTAGTTCTAAAGAAAAGTTTTCAAGAAGACGCACCATATGAACCTTTAAGATAAAAGTTATCTATATTTAATGTATTTTGAATTAAAGACTTTTGATTCCACCTAAAACTTCTGCAGCCCAATCTGCCATATAATCAACGGCAGGAGCTCGATCATCTACATTACAGTGCTCACAAGAACCCTCTTCAATCGTAAAAATTTTCAATTCTGCTTTAGGGCTGTTTATTGCACCTTCTATACATTTTTTTGCACTTTCAAGTGGAACTTGTCGATCATTTTCCCCATGCTGAACTAAATAAGGAACGGTAATTTTATCTAGAAATCCCTCTACCTTAAATTCTTTAGCAACTTCTAATGCATCTTCTAGGGTATCTTTTCCAAATACCCATAAGAAATGTTCAACAAAATTACTAACTGAAGGATTACTTCCTGTTCCTGATTTCTCACTCATTTCACTAAATCCAGATTTTTCAGCAAGTTGTTTAGCTCTTATACCAAAATCCCATATTCCACCCCAAGCAATACAACATTTCAATCTTTTCTCAAATGCTACTGCACGAGGAGCGTAATACCCACCAAGACTTTGCGCAATCATACCAATTTTATTTTTATCTACATCTTTTCTTGTCTCTAAGTAATCAACAGCGGCAGCGGCAGGAATTTCCGTTTCTGGAAAAGTCGGAAGATTTTGAAGTCTTAATGCTCCGCCTACACCGGGATGATCAACATAAAGAACTGAAATGCCTCTTTTTTTAAATGCAGAACACGTATTTACATAATTAAATTCTTTCAACATATCAAAACCGTCAAAGTGGACCAAACAAGGTGTTTCTTCACTATCTGAAGATTTCAAAAAAAGTGCAGGTAAGGTTGTATTTTTATAAGGAATATCTAAAAACTCTACTGGTTCTCCAGAATGAATAATATGCTTTTGAAAAGTTTCTAAACCCTTTTTATAACTTAAAAGTTGTCTTGGATCTTTATGAGAAATTAGTCTATTAGCAATCAAGAATGTCATTGCTGATCTATGAAATTTATTAGCAGCACTAAAGTTTCTTCCTAAACTTAAATCTTGTTCTGCTCCCCTTTCAAATCTAGTTGCAACCTCCGTCCAAGTTTGATACCAGCGCTCTGAAGCATTAGGATTTCCTGGATCTGACACATCTTTAAGAGATGCGCATGCTCTATTTATATGAGAAGCAGGAATTCCCAAACATCCCAAAGATGAAATAGCAAGAGACCAACTATAGTTGTTAGGAAAATAATCAATCATATCTTTTTCTCCTTGATCAATCAGATGAAAGCCAAAAATTGGCGGAGAGGGAGGGATTTGAACCCCCGGTACAGTTGCCCGCACAACAGATTTCGAATCTGCCGCCTTAAACCAGACTCGGCCACCTCTCCTTATTAAAAGTTACTACTTTTCTTTTGCTGTCTTTGTCTCTTTTGCTACTTTTCTTTTCTCGCCAAAAAAATTTTGTAAAAGTTCAATACTTTCATTCTCTAGAATTCCAGAAGTAACTGAAACCCTATGATTAATCCTCGGATCTACAGGAACATTAAACAAAGAACCACATGCTCCTCCTTTCGGGTCTTTTGCTCCAAAAACTAATCTTTCTAAACGAGAATTAACTATAGCACCCGCACACATAGCACAGGGCTCTAACGTTACATATAGAGTAGCTCCATCAAGTCTCCACTGTTTTAAAGTTTTAGAAGCCTGTCTCACAGCAATCACTTCCGCATGAGCAGTTGGATCTGATAAAACTTCTCGCTGATTATAACCTGTACCTAAAACTTCTCCGTTCTTAACTACAATTGAACCGACAGGAACATCTCCCACATAATGTGCAAGCTTTGCTAATTCTAATGCACGCCTCATCCAAATAATGTCAGAAATCATAGCCTCAGATGAACTCATCTGTTAATTGTCTCTTTTGTAAATTAATAAAAATTATTATGGAAATTGCTGTACGAGTTTTACAATAAAAAATTGCTTATTTCCATCATTAAATCTTGATATTTGGTGGAAAAATAATATTTAAAGAGATTAAATTCTCATTAAATCTTTTCCAACAATAATTTCTCCATCAAAATTCTTAGCTATCTCTTGTTTAATTTCTTCAGATGGTGCCATTGGAGGAGTCACGTGGGAAAGAACTATCTTTGCTACATTCGCCTTAGCAGCAGTTTTTCCAATTTCAGATGTTGAAGCATGATGTCCCGCAATAATCTTTGCCATATTTTCAGTTTGCCCAAGCATTTCAATAATTTTTTTAGGTAAACATGGATGCATCATAAGAACATCTGCATTTTCTGCAAAAGGAATAAGTTTTTCATTAGGGCGACCATCACTTGCTATGACTATTTTTCTTCCCTCAGATTCAAAAGAATAAGATAGTATGTCATCGACATTTCCGTGGACAGTACACTTATCTACTCTAAGAAGAAAATCTTCATTTTTCAAAGAATCTCCAGGAGAAAACTCTATAACTTCTATACCTAAACCTTCCCTTGGTTTGCCCTCATTCGCTCTAATTTCAATATCATACTCATAATAATGTTGCATTCTATCCACTATCTCCCTAACAGGGCCTGGTCCGTATACCGTTAGAGGATGAGTAGCACCAAAAAGCCATCTTGTAATATAAAAATCTGCAAATCCAGTAAAATGATCTGAGTGGAAATGAGTAAAGAAAAGAGTATCCACATCCTTAACATTAAATCCAGATGAAGTGATCTGTCTTACAACGTTTCTTCCAGCATCCAATAGATACATTTTTTCTTTAACTACAATAGCATTTGCATGACCACTATTATCTGGCGACGGAGGAGGAGAACCCGTTCCTAATAAAATTAAATCCATACATAACTCTCAAAAGGTTTATAAAATATATTCAGATTATCAATTTTTATATATAACAACGCAAGTTTTTTTTCAGACTAATAATTTCATAGTGGACAAACTTAATATAGATAATTACCTTGTCTCTTATATGAAATAAATTTTTTACTCTATTTTTGCAATTAATGAATCAAGGGAATAATTGAAATGGTAAAAATAGCAGGTCAATCTCCAAGAATTGCAAAGTTTTTTCGAGTGGGAGAACTAGAGAATAATATTTCCACTATTATTTGCTGTGAGATTTCCGGAAATGGAACTCCTCTAATCCTTATTCCAGGATTAGGAGATACTGTCTGGGTTTGGCGTAAAATTATTCCATTTATTGAAAATAAATATAAAGTGTTTGCGTTGGAACAAAGAGGCCATGGACGTTCTTCTAGTCCAATTGGACCTTACAAAGGAGAAGATTTCAAAAATGACTTGTATAAGCTTATACAACATAATGGCATTGAATCTCCAATATTAATTGGTCATGGTTTTGGAGGAATGATTGCTCTTGATTTCACTATTAGATATCCGGAAATAGCATCCGGAATAATAGCAATAAGTCCAGAAATTTACGATAAAAATAATTCTCATAGAATTGATATTCAAGAAGGTATGGAATTAAGTTTTGAAAAAGATATGCATGGTGCTTATAAAAAAAGAAAAAAAAGCCGAAAGGAACCAAAGGGAATGTCCTCTCAAGAAAGAGCAGAACATCACCGTCTTTTTCTAAAAAATGACCCAATGGGTTATTCTTCTTCTTGTTATGCAAACTTAGAGCTTTTATCCATCGAAGAAAAAATAAATAATATATCAATTCCAACCCTTATGATTTACGGTGAACTTGACACAAAACAAAAAGAATCTCTTAAAATTTCAAGTAATTTTCCTCCTAATTTTGAAAATATTATTGTGGATCGCGCTGGAAATTACGTTCATTTAGACAGACCGGAATCACTAGAGCATTTAATCAATGAGTTCACTACTAAAAACAACCTTCAATTTAAGATTAAAGATACAGGAGATATTCAATGAGCCGATTAATAGATCTTACCGCACCACTTGGACATCCTGATCTCTGCCTTGTACCAACATTTCCTCCCGTAGAGTTTTGGAAATTTCATGAACATCAGTCACATGGAAGACAAAATAGTGCAGTGAAAATGGCAATTCATCAAGGTACACACTTAGACTCGCCTAATCATTTCTTCTCAGATGGAATTACTCTAGATGAAATGCCTTTAGATACTTTTTGTGGAAGAGCAGTCAAGATTGATGTTCGTTCAACATCAAAACCCGCAAGTGAAATTACAAAAGAACATATATTGGCTTCGCCAGAATTCGACCCTAAGAGATTAGATGGATCTATTGCAGTCACTTGGTCTGGCTGGTCAAAGAAAGCTATTTTTACTGAGGAGTATTTTCCTAACAATCCATACCTTAACAAAGAAGCATGTGAATTTCTTTGTGATTGCGGAATGAAAGCCTTATGTATGGACCATCCAATTGATCCTGGAATGAAACCGGGAGGAAAAGCTTCTAAAGGTGACTCTCCTGGTCATAGAACAGTATTAGGAAATGGAATTCCTCTTATAGAACATGTGATAAATCTTGATTCTTTTGATGAGGTAGAGTTTGAAATATTTGCATTTCCGGTTAAACTTTACAAAATCGAAGGTGCCCCCGCACGGGTTGTGGCAAGGATCCCGTAGTCCCTCATATAACACTTATCTAATTTAGAAAGAGGAAAAGTTTATGTACGGATTTACCTTGTTAACAAGTTTGTTTATTGGTGGTCTTGTTATAGCTGATGTACTAGCATCCAAAATAATTATCATTGGGTCTCTGACGGTATCCGCCGGAGTTTTAGCTTATTCAATAACTTTTACTTGTACTGATATTTTGGGAGAAGTCTTTGGGAAAGAAAAAACCAGAAAAGTTGTAATGGCTGGATTTATTACTAAAGTTCTTGTTTTAGTTTTAATGCAAATCTCTATCTTGTGGCCTGCCGCCGTATTTTGGAAAAATCAAGCGGCTTATGAAACAGTACTTAATGCAGGATCAAGAATTGTTATAGCTAGTATTTTTGCATATTTAACTAGTCAATTTACTGATGTTTGGATTTTCTCAAAAATAAAAGAAAAAACAGAAGGTAAATATCTATGGCTTAGAAACAATGTCTCAACTATCATTTCACAGTTTATTGATACTGTTATTTTTATAACTATCGCATTTTATGGTGTTTTTCCTAATAATGTTGTCCTATCAATCATAATCGGACAGTGGTTTATTAAGATTCTTGTTGCTCTTGTCGATACACCATTTGTTTATGCAGGAGTAAATATTTTACGAAAACATTCCGATCACAATTAATTCGGAGAAATACTATGCCTTTTTATAAGATTGAAGAGATGGAAACTAAATATTCAGAAGTTGGACCTGCGACAGCTAAAACGGTAGCAGGGGAACTAATGAAAGCTGGATTAGTAACTTATAAGACAGGAGAAGGACCACCTCCGCACTTCCATCCAAATGAAGAACAGTTCATGTTAGTCATTTCCGGAAAAATGAATATGATTCTTGGAGAGGAAGATAAAGAAATTATGTCTGGAGATTTAATACATATTCCAAGAAATACAAGACACGGAATTTTTACAACAGAAGGTCCTGCTGTTTTCTTTGCGGTAAAAAGTCCTTGTGGGGATGGCACTCTCGATCAAGATTATAATAAAGCAGTGGATGCAGAAGAGGTAATGGAAAAACTTTCCGGAAAATAAATTTAGAAGCGGTCTGAGAATATTGCAAATTTTCCAGACCGCTTCATTTAATTCCTATTTTAAAATCATTTTTCACAAAAAAATTACGCCCGTAGTATAATTTATCTTCTATGTTCCTTTTTTGAGGGCTAAATGGATTTTGGTTTTGACCATGTACATTTTCTCGTAAGTGACGTTCGAGCACTAACTGATTATTTTGATAAAGTTTTTGGAATGAAAATAATTGATTATAAAGAGAATCATAAAGGTGCTGCTTACGCAATTTTAAGGTTTGGAGATGGCACTCTTCGTATTAGAGGAATGAGAGAAAATGATGATCCGGATTCAAGGTTTCCAGAATTAGTAGAAGGACTCGATCATATCGGATTATCTGTAGAGAACGTCCGTAATGCATTAGCATGGCTTGTATCAAGAGGGGCAGAAGTTTTCCAAGAACCAGAAGATACTGGAATAGGAGGTAGAACTATCGCCTTTATCAAAGGCCCAGGGAATATAAAGATCGAACTTTGTCAAAAAACGGAATATACATAATTAAGAAAAAGAAAGAGAGATTATTGTTTAAATGAAAATTGCATTAACAGCAGATGTTCACCTTATAAGCCAGCTAAAAACACCAGAAAGATTCTCTGCTCTTAATTCTATTCTTCAAAATATGGAACAAGAACAAATTGATACTCTAGTAATTGCTGGAGATCTATTTAATCAAGACCAAAGCAATGTTTCTGAGATCGAAAATCTTTTAAAAGATTACCCAAAATTTTCTATACATATAATTCCCGGGAACCATGATGAAAATATACAAAATGCTCATTTTTCAGGAGAACAATTTTGCATTCATGAAAAACCTACAGTTGTTAAATTCGGGAATTCACATTTTGGATTTATCCCCTTCAAAAAAGACAAAAAAATGGGGGAGACCATCTCGGAGATACAAAATGAAATCGATGGGAAAGATTGGATTTTGATTTCTCATGGAGATTTCTACGCTGGAAGCAAAAAACAAAATCCTCTTGAACCAGGTGAATATATGCCTCTTACAAGAAATGATCTTTCTAGATATAAACCAAAATTAACTTTTCTTGGTCATATTCATAAACCACAACTCATTGAAAATAGTGTTTATTATTTAGGATCTCCTTGCGGTTTGGATATTACAGAAACAGGAAAAAGAAGATTTTTAATACTTGATACTAATAATTTTTCTATAAAACCTACAGAAATAAAAACAGATATAATTTATATACAAGAGTCATTCACGATTTTCCCATCTGAAGATGAAATTCAAAATTTACGCACTCAAATCCAAAAACGCATTAAATTTTGGAAATTGGATAAGAATGAAAAAAATAAGGTGCGGCTCCGCATAGAAGTGAAAGGATATTGTGAGAACAGAAAAAAAATTATTGAAACAGCAAAATCTGAGTTTCAAGAATATATTTTTCACGATAAGGATGGTCCTTATCATGAAAAATTAAGCACGATCCAGAGCAATTCTCAATTAAATAAAATAGCACAAAGAGTCATTTCAAAAATTGAGAATGAAGAAGATTGGAATTTTGTTGATGGAGAGCCAACTAAAAATGATATTGTATGGAAAGCTCTAGAAACAATTTATGGGAGCATTTCCAGATGACAATTCAAATCAAAAAATTAAAAATCAACAGAAATGGACCCTTGCTGGAAGACTTCGAAATAGAACCTGGGATAATCAATTTAATTTATGGTCATAATGAAAGCGGTAAAACTTTTCTTGTTGAAGGATTGATAGAACTTCTCTTTAAAAATAAAAAAAATAAATTAGAAACACGAGATTGGGATATAACAGGAAAAATTCAAATATCAGGGCTAAGCGAAAAAATTGAATCTTTCACAAAATCGAGCAAAAAAAAACTAGACCAAATTTGGGAAGAAGAATCACAACTTCCTGAAGATCTTTCTTCCTTGCTTGTGGTCAAAGGCGCAGAAACTGCACTGCAAAAAGATACGATCGATGGGGTTGGTCATTCCTTTTTGAAAAACTTTCTTTCAGCAGAAGGAATTTTAGACGAGATTGAAAAAAATATTTCAAAAAATTTACAAAATTCAAATATTGAGAATAAAGATATACATGGTGAAAATAGAGGAGAACTAAAAAAAAGAAATGATTTAATTGAAGAAAAAGAAAAAATACATTCGCTCCTAAGAGAAGTTGAGGAAGTATATGCTTCAACATCAATCCAAGAAATCAATGAATCTCTAGAAATACTAAACTCTAAAATTGAAGCTTTTGAAGCAGCCAGATGTTATAAAGCATTTAAAATCAATAAATCGATAAACGAACTAAAAGAAAAAAAGAATACTTTTCCAAGCTTAGAACGTATCTCTGAATTAAATGGGATAATAGATCGCTATATTGACACTCAAAAGGAAATAATAGAAGAAAAAAATGAGATTAAAGATTTTAAAGAAGAAGACCTTGAATGGCTTAAAAGTGCATCTGAAGATTACAAGAAATATATAGAAATCAAAGAAAAAACCTCTTATGACCTTTATTTTTGGATTACTTGCTTTTTTTTAATAAGCACCTCTATTACCACTTTTCTCTATCCTGGATGGATATCTTTTATTACAACAATTCTTTCAATAATGTTCTTTGTTCTATTCAATCTAAAGTTCAAAGAAAAAAGAAAAAATAGCGTCTACAATAATGAAATTACAAAACTTGAAAAGGAATATAAGAAAAGATTCTCTAAAGAACTCACAGATTACCCAACTTTAAAAATTAAGTTAGACGCACTAAATGAAGAACAAATTATTAACAACAGCAAAAAAAACGAGATAAAGAAAAGAGAAGAGAGACAAGTTATACTTAAAGAAAAGATCGAAAAAATACTTGATGAATTTAAAGACAAAGAATTTAAGACCAATGATTGGGAAAATACGATCGCAAAATTAAGACAGGAATTACCTGAAATTAAAAAATCTATTGAATCAATCGAAGAAGAGATTCAAAAAAGAGAAATTGAAAATGCAGAATTGGGAGTTCTCCCAGAAAAATTTCTGGAGCAACCAACAAATTTCGAGTGGAACAAAAGTCAGTATGAAAAGCTAAAGGAATCTAAAAGAGAAAAAGAGGAATCTAAAAGAGAAAAAGAGCAAGAATTTTCAAATCTTAAAACTAAAGTATGTGCAACTTTAAAATCTCAAGAAGAAAATTGGGAAGATCTAATTCCTATCTTGAGAGAAGCATTGCAAGAAAAAAAGGACGCTTATATTGATAAAACTGCTGATATTATTAGCAAAATAAAGATTCACTCAATCATTCAAGAATTCAGGGAAAAAGAAAATGAAAGAATAGAAGAAGGACTACAAAGGAAAGAAGTACGAGATGCACTTTTTTCAATTACAGGACGTTACAATAAAATTCGAAAAGAAAAAGAAGAAGGACTTATTGTAATAAATAATCAAGACGAAGAATTTGCAATTTCGAAATTAAGTACAGGAGCAAAAGATCAAGTATTTCTTGCACTAAGAACCGGATTTGCAAAGTTGTCTTTGCAATCACAAAGTGCATTTTTAATCTTAGACGACGCTTTCCAACACTCTGACTGGGAAAGACGAAAAAATTTAGTTTTTCAAATCGTAGAATTAACTAAATTGGGATGGCAAATTTTTTATTTCACAATGGACAATCATCTGAAAATCTTATTTCAAACTGAATGCGAAAAATTAGGCGATTCATTCAAACTTATAGAACTTGGAAATAAAAAAGAAGACTAAAATAAATATTTGTATTTCCACTTTCACAATCTCTTCAGTTTTACTTCATACTCCCTTTTCGATTTTTCTATAGTCTAGAAGTACTCATTATTTATCTCCTTGTTCAAGGAAAGGAGGGAGGCGCTAGATACGGCGGAGATAGCGCCTCCTTCACCAAAAATTCAACAAGAAAAATGGAAAGAGATTTGCTACTTTTCCGAAGCCATTTTTTTCTTCCTAAACTGTACTGCCTGAATAATATCTTGCCATACAAGTTTTCCAAGAGGACCCGAACTATATAAAGAAATATTTACTTTTCCTTCAGGAGAAAGAAGAAAATTTGTGGAGTGTAAGAAAGGTCTTGGCTTGTCTCCCTTATCTGGTTGATACATTGCACCCGTTTTTTCAGAAATCAAAACAGGATCCAGATCACATGCAATAGGAAAGTTTGCTTTAGTTTTTTCAACGGTTTTGGCAACAATTTCATTGGAATCAACAGAGCCGGCAACTACTTTAATACCTTCAGCCTCAAGCTTTTCTCCCGCCCGGGAGAATGCAGCAAGTTGTGCAATTCAATAGGGTCACCAATCACCACGATAAAAAAGAACAACACCCCATGAACCTTTTAAATATTCAGGAAGTACTATTCTATCCCCTTGAAACGAATCAAACTCTAAATGAGGAAACATATCTCCCGTGTCAAGAGTTAATGTATTAACTTTTGGCATATACTCCTCCAATGACATATAAAACTATTTTTGGGCTTGTTTTTTCCAAAACTGTATCATGTAGAGAACGTCCTGCCAAACTAATCTACCTATAGGTCCTGTACTATAAACACCTACAGCAATCGTACCATCTGGCTTTATTACATAACCCGTTCCATGAATGATTTTTCTTTTCTCTTCGTAAAAACAACCCGTCATATTTGAAAATTCTTCGTGGGATGCCCCATATCCAAGTGGAAAATCTAATTCACATTCTTCAACTGTTTTTTGAGCATCTTCTTCACTATCTACAGAAAGTGCAAAAATCTTAACACCCTCCTCTTTCAACTTAGTAGCTTTTGCGAAGGCAGACAACTGCTGCCTACAATAAGGTCACCAGTGTCCTCTATATGTCAAGAAAACACCCCAATCATTCCCTAAATCATCGGGTAACGAAAAGGTTCCTCCTCCTACTTTTGAAAAAGTAGATTTTGGAAACATATCCCCTGTATCTAAAATTTCGTTTTTCATCCTAGGCATTAAAATGTCTCCTGATTAGTTTTTTATAAAAAAAGGAAAGCCAATCATTTATACCTTTTTTTTTAGAACTTACAAACTTCGTATTTTTTTCTTTTTTATAATTTTTTCGCCTATAAGACTTGACTGTCTCCATCTACCCTTTTTAGTATAAAGACACTTTGATTGGAGTCCTATAATGCCAGAAAAAATTACATGTGAGTATAAAGATTGTTTTAAAAAAGGCGACCAGCCAGATTGTTGTTCGGAAGAAATTCTTCTAACAGAAGAAGATTCTAAACGTTATCTTCCAAGGGAAGAGCAGGATAACCTCATAATTTCCAAAGATTGTCCTATCCCCGCCCTAACAAGCGTTATACGTTATGGACCTGGGTACTTGGTAATTAAAAAGGGAAGGAAAATAAGGGAAGATTTTGAAAGAACTCTTCCCGAGTATAAACCATAATCTATATTTTCTTTTCCGTTTTATGAAAAAATAATTGCTTGAACTTACATAAAAAAACTTGCAATCATTCCATTTATAAAAGATAATCCGTTTACCTTTTCTCGTTTACCGCCTATTAGAGAGTCGGTGATGAAAAAATTAAATCTTTTCAAATATCTGCTTCCCTTGTTTGTTCTTATCGTAATGTCTGGATGCGATACAACCAGAGCTAATTACCCAATCAGTTTCTCAGAGAGTTACGAACAGTTCTTAAAAAACAGACCTGCTAATTTCAAAATGCCGATTCCTAATCTTGATATAGAAGTAACGGTTGCCCCTACAAAAGATCCTTTGAAAATAAAAGAAAAAATTGGGACTTACTTTTGGTACAACGAGACATACGATTTCATCTCCAAAAAGAAAAAAATAAGCTTAGAAATTGATCAGATAATCTCTAATTTTCTTCTCAAAAGAGGTTACGGGAAGAAAAAAGGAAAATGGATAAAAAATAAAGATTCTATTAATAAACTTCGTACTCCATTTGCTCTTTCAATTACAATTAAAAAATTAAATTTCC
>Ga0310344_10000397_pt1 | contig 34830 bp, 36 predicted proteins | sample HC15DNA20200_MG_FD_203801 | JGI IMG/M metagenome (GOLD analysis project Ga0310344, IMG submission 203801) | Marine microbial communities from station ALOHA, North Pacific Subtropical Gyre - HC15-DNA-20-200_MG | ecosystem: Environmental > Aquatic > Marine > Oceanic | place: Pacific Ocean: North...
TATCAATCTCGAACTCTGCACGCCAAGATTCCTCTGTTCTCTCAATTGCAAGAGCACTTACATTCGGAACAACAATATCTAACCCGCCAAGAGCTCTAGAACTATCCTCTACCCACCTCCTTAGTTCACTGCCATCACGTACGTCTAGTGCAGCGCCATAGGCATTGACGCCAGTTTGCTTAAGTTCTTCAACCGCCAAATCAACTTCCTCGGCATTTCGAGCGCATAAGCTTACGTCACACCCTTCACTTGCCAAAGCATTTGAAATGGCTCGACCAATACCCTTACTACCACCCGTAATAAGAGCCTTACGCCCTTTCAACTTTAAATCCATACCTATATCCTCCCCATACATATAAAGAAATTCAAAATAATGAATAGTATATCTTCACTAATACTTGGCGTGATGCCTATTATAGCATATTTATCAGCATACTCATTTGATATTTGGCTAAATACTTTTATCGGTGATAACTGATGAAATATCATTTTAGGGAGGAAATAAAAATGGAATTTGGATTTAATGTCCCCAATAGCGGGGCCCTGGCTAATCGTGACGATATAGCTACGATTGCAAAACGTGGTGAAGAACTTGGTTTCACAATATTGGCTATCCCAGACCATATCGTATTCCCAAGAAGTATTTCTTCCCGCTATCCTTACTCAGAGGATGGTGCGTTCTCATTTGCCAAAAATTTTGAAGGTGACTTTTTGGAGCCGCTTGCTTTAATGGCTCACCTAGCGGCAATCACCACTAAAGCCCGAATTCTAACATCTGTCCTTGTAATACCCTATAGGGATCCCATCCTCACGGCAAAACTAATATCAACCATGGATGTCATGTCAGGAGGTCGCATTACACTAGGATGCGGAGCTGGTTGGATGGAAGAAGAATTCGTTGCCGTTAACGCGCCCCCATTTAAGGAAAGAGGAAAAGTAACAGACGAATATATTAATGCATTCCGCGAGTTATGGTCTGCTGAAAACCCCAATTTCAAGGGAAATTATACAGAATTCTCAGAGATATTTTTTGCACCCAAACCTATACAGAAACCACACCCTCCTATTTGGATTGGTGGAGAGAGCATGCCAGCAATTCGCAGGACAGCGAGACTAGGAGATGCTTGGTTTCCGATTGGTTGCAACCCCCATCATCCGCTCGACACGATATCAAAATTTTCAGCCGGCCTCGATAAACTTAAATCAGAATCAGAGAAAATAGGGAGAGATCCAGCAACAATTGACCTCGCTTTCTGGGCTGTTTGGCCAGGCAGTGAAAATCCAACTATGCTTGATAGCGGAGAACGCCAGGTATTGACTGGTGGGCCTCAAGAAATGGCGTCCGATATTAAAGCATTCGAAGAGCTTGGAGTAAGGCACCTGTTGTTCAATTTTCTCGGAGGGAACCTAGAAGAATCTCTGTCTAATATGGAGGGGTTTGCTTCAAATATTATGCCCCTAGTATAACAACGCTACAAGACGAGGTAAGTATCATGGAGTTTGGTTACGGAAAAAAACTTCAAATTGGCTTTCAAAATGTACAACCACCCGCCGATACTGACGGAGTGTTCCACGTGGCCGACTTTGAAACAACAAAAAGTCTTGTTGCTGCTTTAGATCATAATGGTTTTCATGCCATGTGGGCAGGTGATCATTTGGCCTTTGCACAACCTATAATGGATCCGCTCATCCAGCTTTCTCAAGCATCAGCTCTATCTCAACGCTTACAACTGGGGACAGCTGTATTCCTTTTACCATTACGACACCCAGCTCCTGTAGCAAAACAAATAGCTACTTTGGATTTACTAACGTCTGGTCGTTTTATTTTTGGAGTTGGCGTTGGAGGGGAATTTCCTGGGGAGTTTGCTTTAAGTGGAGTTCAAGTTAATGAGCGTGGAAAACGGCTCAGTGAAGGCATAGAAGTTCTTAAAAAACTGTGGCGTGGCGAACCTGTTGAACACTCTGGAACATACTATAGCTTTCCTGAAACATTAATGTTGCCAGCACCATTCACAAAGGGCGGCCCTCCAATTTGGTGTGGCGGACGAAAAGATACAGCTCTTCAACGTGCGGGCAAGGTGGCAGATGGGTGGTTGTCATATGTAGTCACTCCCGATCAATACCGTGCTGGACTTGAGATTATTGCTCGTGCCGGAGATAGTAAGGGGCGTGACCTATCCCAATTCAATACAGGACACTTGTTATTTGTAAGATTAGAAAAAAGTTATGATAGAGCTTTAGCTTACGCCACCGAAAAATTGAGTGCCCGCTACGCGATGGATTTTAGCAAGCCTGCAAAACGCTATTGCGCACTTGGTACTGCTAATCAAGTGGCAGATATGATCCGATCTTTTTACCAAGTCGGCGTACGCCATCTCGTCGTCGACTTTGTTGCAGAACGTAACGACCAAATTGAACAGATAAATTACTTTGGCAATGAAGTAATACCACTACTCTCAGATTTGACCTAGCTCACTTGTTAAAATCAACAAAGTTAATATGTTTTAGAACCTCATAACGTAAATTGATTTAAGTACACAGGAAAAACTATAGAATTCTATCGACGTTTATTGTCCAAAAAAGTTAATAAAACTTCACAATAAGCTTCTGGCTCTTCCCACATTGGGAGATGGGAAGAGTTTTTAAACACCTTAATTTGAGAATTAGGTAAAGCATCGTGCATCTTTTGAGAACAAGCAGGTGTTAGTTCATCATGAAGCCCACACAACACTAAAGCTGGTTGTGTGATTTTATGAAGCTCAGAAATTCTATTCCAATCCTTAATGCTCCCTGTATAGCAAAATTCATTAGGCCCCTGTATAGCCATGTAAGGATCCATATTCCAATCAGATAAGGATCTGTTAACAGGGTCTGGCCAAATATCAAGTCGACATACATGTCTATAATTTAATAGTGTAATTGCCGCCTGATATTCTGGATGTTCAAGCGTCCCCTCAGCCTCGTGTCGCTGCATCATTGCCTCAGTTTCAGATCCTAAGGCCTGACGCAATCTTTTTAGTTCATTTACCAAATGCGGAATATCACCTGCGCCGTCAGCAAGTATAATGGTCTTAAAACTTTCAGGATACGTAAGGGCATATTCTATCCCAAGCCAAGTGCCCCAAGACTGGCCGTATAAGTGAACGGTTCCTAGCTCTAATTCGGTTCGCACCGTTTCCACTTCTTTCACATAACGCTGTATTGTCCATAAAGATTCATCATCAGGACGATCCGAACTTCCACACCCAAGCTGGTCAAAAGCCACAACTCGATAATCATTATCAGATAACCAAGAGTGAGAGTCCCGGACATAATCACATGGTAGCCCTGGCCCGCCGTTTAAACAAAACAACACTTCCGAGCCCGTGCCAAAGCTGTAAGCTACAACATTATAACCATCAACTTTGATATTATAGGTGTCATCAGGTTTACGATCGTCCATCATAACAATATTCCTCTATTTCTTATTACATAATTCGATACTAACGCTTAAAACGAAGTAAAAAGGTAACAATATGATAATTTCAAACAAAGCTGCATCCGAAAAGAGAAAAGATTTTCGAAAAGCACTATCAAATAACCGATTATTATGCTTTCCGGGCGCATTTGCACCCCTAATAGCCCTGCTTGTAGAACAAAATGACTTTGATGGTATATACGTATCTGGCGCTGCTATATCTAATGAGATGGGGTTGCCTGATGTCGGTTTAACAAACCAAGATGAAGTATCGCGCCGGGCGCACCAGATTTCTAGGGTGGTTGATCTACCAACAATTGTCGATGCTGATACCGGTTTTGGAGAGCCAATGAATACGGCTCGAACAATATCTATACTTGAAGAGTTAGGACTTACTGGCTGCCACATTGAAGATCAATTAAACCCAAAAAGATGTGGGCATTTAGATCACAAGATATTGATTGAACGAGAGGACATGTGCCGTAAGATCCGAGCTGCCTCAGATGCTAAAACTGATAGTAACTTTACGCTGATCGCCCGAACCGACGCAAGAGGTCCAGAGGGTCTAACGATGGCTATAGAACGAGCAAAAGCTTATGTAGATTCTGGAGCTGATATGATATTTCCTGAAGCCCTTGAAAGTGAATCTGAATATGAGGAATTTCGAAGTTCAGTTAATGTGCCATTACTGGCAAATATGACAGAATTTGGCAAAACTCCGTTATTAAATGTCGTCGAACTTGAAGCATTAGGTCTTAATCTCGTAATCTATCCTATGAGTTTGATGCGTCTAGCACTTCAATCTGTAGAATCTGGCCTAAAAAAACTGAAAAAAGATGGGTCCCAACAGGAACTTACAAGTGAGATGTTTTCTCGCAGTCGTTTATACGAAGTACTTCGGTACGAAAACTACAATCGATTCGATCAAAAAGTTCACAACTTTATGCTTCCTGATGAGAACTAGCTTTCTATAACCCACGTTAATTTATTATGATGGCTAAACTTAGGCTCCATAATCAACCCGATGAGCGAATGACATGACTGAACAATTATCCAGACGAGCACTAAATCGATTTATGGTTCTTGATCTTACCCGCTTTAGAGCTGGACCGACCGCGGCTCGGCAATTTGCGGATTGGGGCGCTAATGTGATCAAAATTGAAGCGCCTGTCGTATCAAATAGAAGCTCAGAACATGACCCCGTCAGATCTAGGCACAGTCCCGACTTTCAAAATTTGCACCGCAACAAACGGAGTCTTACTCTTAACTTAAAATCTCAAGAAGGTCTGGGTATATTCCGGCAGCTATCTGATAAAGCTGATGTTATAATCGAGAACTATCGTCCAGAAGTAAAATATCGACTGGGTATTGACTACGAAACTTTGCGTAAAACTAATCAAAAGCTCGTCTATGCCAGCATATCTGGATTTGGACAATCAGGTTCTTATAGATCACGACCTGGTTTTGATCAGATTGCACAGGGAATGGGTGGATTGATGTCAATAACAGGAACGCCAGGAAATGGTCCCATGCGTACAGGCATCCCTATTGCAGACCTCAGTGCAGGCCTTTACTGCGCGATTGGCATACTGGTAGCATTGCTCGAACGCGAGATGTCCGGAGAAGGCCAATGGGTTCAGTCATCGCTGCTGCAAGCTCAAATATCTATGCTCGATTTTCAAGCTGCAAGATGGTTGATTAATAAAGAACTTCCAGTGCAAGCTGGAAACGACCACCCAACATCGATTCCCACTGGGGTATACACTACGGCTGATGGCTTTATTAATATTGCTACCTCTGGGGGAGAAATATACGAACGCCTCTGTAAAACATTAGGTGCTTCAGATTTAATTAACGATCCCCAATACGCCACAGGGGATGCCCGATCACGAAATCGGGAAAACTTAAATATTCGTTTGAACAAAATCACCGAGAAAAAAAAGAGTAGTGAATTAATTAAGCTTTTGAATGACGCGGGTGTTCCTTGCGGACCAATAAATAACATCAAAGAATTGTTCGAAGATCCGCAAGTGAGAGAATTAGAAATGGCAACACCTGTAGACCATCCTTTACTTGGTCTAATGAATATAGTTGGTCAGGCAGCTTCACTGAGCCGTACACCGTTCCATGTACATTCAGCGACACCTGAGCAAGGCCAACACACAGAAGAAATATTGAACGAACTACAATTAACTAACTATGATATTTCCAGCTTAAGGGAGCGAGGCATTGTCTAACTCAAATCAGATTTTTACTGGGGAAAAAATGATTGCTGAGAAATCTGGATCAGTGGGGATAATGATATTTAATAACCCAAAGAGACTTAATGCTCTCTCGCTTTCCATGTGGAAGGACATTCCACGCATACTGGATTTATTCGAGAAGGATGATGATATTCGGGTTATAGTATTAAAGGGTTCAGGGACACAGGCTTTTATTTCAGGTGCTGATATCTCTGAGTTTAATAAGGAACGCTCTGACATAAATTCGATTTCTAATTACGACTTGATCGTCCACGAAGCTAGCACAAGACTGCAATATTCGGAGAAACCGACAATTGCAATGATAAGGGGATACTGTATTGGAGGTGGATTAGGTATTGCAATTTCCTGTGATATCCGCATTGCAAACAACCAATCTACTTTTGCCATTCCTGCAGCAAAACTTGGTCTCGGTTATAATATAGACTCATTAAAACCTCTTGTTTTTCTAGTTGGACCTTCCTTTGCAAAAGAAATAATTTGCACAGCCCGACAGTTTAGTAGTGAAGAGGCAATTCATATGGGTCTAATAAATCGGGTAGTTGCAGATCATGCGTTAGACTCCTACATCGATAATTATTGCACCCAATTATCTGATAATGCTCCACTAACGATAAGTGCTGCCAGACAAACAATAAATGAAATTATGAACGTAAATAATACTGGTATTAATAAAAACTTATGTGACGAGTTGCTAGAGAAGTGTTTTGTGAGTGAAGATTATATCGAAGGACGAAAAGCTTTCATGGAAAAGCGCAAACCTGTATTCAAAGGACGATAGGAGTTAGATATATGATTATTAAACAAATTTGGACTGGGAATGCCTATCGTAATTTTAATTACATTATTGCTTGCAGAGAAACAGGAGAAGCACTGGCTATCGACCCACTGGACCATCAGAAATGCTTGCATATCTCTAAGACAGAAGGTTTTGAGATTAAACAGGTTTTAAACACGCATGAGCACGGAGATCATACGGGCGGGAACACACAAGTAATCGCCGCAACGGGCGCCAAGCTTCTGGCACATGCTAATGCAATAGGGGTAATTGATGGTATCAGTCAGGGGTTAAAAGCTAGGGATGTTATTAAAGTAGGAAAATCTGTGGAACTTGAATGTTTGGACACTCCAGGTCACACCATGAGTCATATTTGCTTGCTTTCACATGGCGATATACCGGCTTTATTTTGTGGCGATACTCTCTTCAATGCTGGAGCCGGAAACTGCCACTCTGGTGGTCATCCCGAGGAACTCTATCATACATTCTCCAGACAATTAGCAACATTACCAGATAATACTCTTGTTTATCCGGGACACGATTATATTTCTAATAATTTAGAATTCACACTAGACCGTGAACCAAATAATTCAGCAGCAGAAAACTTGCTTCAACAGGTGAAAGGTCAGAATCCTGAGGAACCACTGGTTTCAACTCTATCCCTAGAAAAGGAAATAAATACTTTCCTACGCTTACACAACCCAACAATCAGAGAAAAATTAAGGTCAACCTTTCCAAATCTACCTAAAGAATTAGATGACAAGACTGTGTTCCTAAAACTTCGAGAACTGCGAAATAATTGGTAGATAAATTTATTTTATTTCTGTTTAAACAATGCTTGTTCATAAAAAGTTTTAAAATCTGTATTCGCCCCACAGATTATTACGCCTACTCGTTGTCCCTTGACCTTTTCCCGGAGAGGCCCAAGCAATGCTGCTGTGGCAGCAGCTCCGGCTGGCTCCACAGCTAGCTTCGCATGTAAAAATAAAACACCCATAGCCTTCCGAAGCTCAATATCATCTACTAAAACTATTTCATCTACATTGCGTTTGCATAATGAATATGAATAGGGCATAGCATATGGCGCTCCCAGACTGTCTGCGATAGTCCTAACCTGTTCAATTTTTTCTGGAACACCCGACCGAAAGCTACGACTCATCGTATCCGCACCCTCTGGTTCGACACCATAAATATAACACTTAGGTTGAATTAGTTTAAATGCACTTGCTACCCCGGCACAAAGACCGCCACCACCTATTGGAATAATAAGGGCATCTAAATTTTTTACCTGATTAGCAAATTCGAGCCCTAATGTAGCTGTTCCAAGGGCTGTTAAATGACCTTCAAATGGATGGATGAAAGTCCGGCCTTCTTGAGTTTCTATCTTTTTAACGATGTCAAAAGCATGGTGTATATTATCTGCAAACACTATTTCAGCATTGAATGACTGACATTGCTGCACGCGAAACGGATTTGCATTTTTGACCATTACAACTTTAGAGTTTGTACCCATTATTTTTGCGGCGAAGGCTGTTGCAATAGCATGGTTTCCCGCACTGACTGCTGTAACCCCTCTCTTTAGTTCCTGTTTAGATAAACTGAAAATATTTATCAAGGCGCCACGGGCTTTAAATGTCCCCGTAAACTGCATGAGTTCCAGTTTTAAAAAAACCTGCGCCTCAGCCCCAATTATATTTTGTATATACGGAGACGTCCAAATTTGAGATGGGGTTAGAACAACTTTATCTTTTAATTTTTGTGCTGCGCGATTTATCTCAGATAAAGTTAAAAATGAACTCATAATAGCTAATCTTATATTTGCAAAAATTTTAACACTTCAGTGTTAAACATTTGTGGTTGCTCTAAATTAGAGAGATGGCCTGCAGCACTAATCTCGTGATATTGGGAATTAGTAATCGCGTTATGCATAAGTCGCATCGCGTCTGGAGGCGTCGCTATGTCTTCTGAGCCTGAAATAAGCAGTACTGGCGTAATTATCTCAGGTAATTTGCTCAGATAATCTATTTTCTGTACTGCTCGTGCACATCCCGCATATCCAATCACGGGCGTGGTTCGGATCATTTCTCTTGCCTTATCAATTACCGGCAAACGTCGTTTTATTGAACTCTTTGTGAACCACCTACCGATTGTTGATTCCACAAGAGGTTCCATGCCTTCTGAGAGTGCCAAGTCAATTCTTTCATCAAAACTTCTGCGAAAATCCTTATTCATATCCGCTCTTGAGTTACTAATAATTATGCTTTTTAAACGATCGGAGTGTTTTATTGCTAAGGGGATTGCAGTCATGCCACCCATGGAAAGTCCAATGAAATGGCACTGGCCAATATTTAGGGCGTTCATTAATGCGATAACATCTTCTGATAGTAATTCGAAAGAATAGTCTCCCTCAGTCGCAGTGCTGGAGCCATGGCCTCGTTGATCGTATCGGAGTATTCTAAATCTTTCCGACAATACAGGAATTTGCGGTTCCCACATTGATAAGTTAGAGGATAGTGAATTGCTTAAAATTAACCACGGCGCACCACTCAACCCCTCCACACAACAGTTAAAGTATACCCCGTTTGCTTCAACTTTCACCAGATACTCCTTTAGGGTTTATGCGCATTATAATAATTCGCCCACGTTTGTTCATAACTATGTGAACTAATTTCAACAACATTACCCCAAGGGTCTTCACAGTAACAAACCCGATATGGCTTGTCTGGCCATAGTTTCCATACTTTTGAACGCTGCCTGCCACCAGTGTTACTAATACTCTCCGCAAGCAATTCAATTTCGGGATCAGTGACGCAAATGTGAAAAATTCCTGTTTTCCAAAACTCAAAATTATTTTCTGGCCTTTCGCTCTTTGGTTTTGAAAATTCGAAAAGCTCAATACCGATTCCATCTCCGGTAGCCAAATGAGCTATCTTTAAAGAATCAAAGTTATTTCCAAAAATATCAGAAATGATGTCTGCAAAATGACTGCCATCATCCTTAGCTTCGATTGGTGGCATTACTAAGGTAAAACCTAATACTTCCTGATACCATCCAACAGCCTCTTCAATGTCAGTTACTGTAAGGCCTACATGATTCATATTTCGTGGGTACATAAGGAAAACCCCCTTCTTAAAAAGAGTTGCTATTGGGTATCTTTAAACTTTGCCGGACGTTTTTCAAGAAAAGCGTCAACTGCCTCAAAATGATCCGCACCCATTGATAGGATTCCATAGTTCAGAGCACTGTAATTAAGGGTGGTGGAAAGGTCTGAACTCAAACCAGAACGAACTGCTCTTTTTATAGAACGTATTGATTGTTTTGGTCCGTCAGCCAATCGCTTTGCCATCTTCCACGAAAAATCCATTAACTCTTCGTCTGGCAGTGCTTTGTTAATTAACCCGATTTTCTCTGCCTCTATACTTTCAATGAAATCACCAGTCCATAGCATTTCCAAAGCCCGGGCGCGACCAACAATGCGTGGTAAAACATACGCACCTCCCGCACCAGGCATCAAAGCTAACTTTACATATGTTTCTGCAAACTTTGCTGATAAGGCGGCGTATCTCAGGTCACACATAAGCGCAAGATCGAGACCTGCTCCTGTCGCTGCACCATTCATCACAGCAATTACTGGCTTGTCCATACGGTCTAATAGAAGAGGTATCCGATGGACATGGCCTATAAGCTCATTCGCACGTTCATCGGGACCTCTCGACTGCCCTTGCTTCATTAACTCATCGATGTCTCCGCCACTACAGAAAGACTCACCAGATCCTGTTATGATAATTACATTGACATCGTTACGTTCACAACATTCCTCCAAAGTATCTGTCCACTCATCTATCATGCTAAGTGTAAAGGCATTGCGGCGCTCTGGACGGTTTAATATCAGAGTTCCAATACCTTCTTTAACTTCTAATAGAATATCTCCACTCATAAAAACTAATCCTTTTTCAATTTATATTTGTTACTATCAGCGCATCCAGAGCCATTAGACCCTTACCTTTTTCAAATAAAATGACCGGGTTTAAATCTAACTCGACAATAGTATCTCGGTTTTTGTCTGCGAAAAGGCTGAGTACCGTCATAGCATGAGCTAATGCATCAAAATCAAACTGTTTTCTATTTCCGTTATTTAAAAGCCCAGAAGTTCTTCGCAACGAGTTGATCAACTCTAGAGCGCGCATTTGATTAATTGGAACGGGTGACCAGACGGCGTCTTCCTTTTCTTCTAGGCTATCCCCGCCGAAGCCTACCATCATTAGTGGGCCAAATGACTCGTCTTGTGCTATTCCAAGAGCCATCTCAATGCCTATAGGTGCCATTTTTTGAACTAAAACACCTTGAAGCGTTACTTGATCATTTAGTCGTTCAATCTGGTTATAAGCTTTCCGTATATCTTTTTCACCACTTAAAGAAAGTATAACGCCGTTCACGACTGATTTATGAGGTAATTCTGTGGATTGCGCTTTTAACGCTACTTGGCCCTTCAATCTATATGCAGCGCGCACTGCTTCCTCCTCACTCTGGACCAACTGTGCTGCTGGCATAGGTATGCCCAATTTAAGGAGAAACGGAGCCGCAGACCATTCTACTAACACATTTTTTTCTCTCGGCATGCTAATAATATCTGGATATCTTCCCGTCGGCTCCTTTCTCATTTTTGATTCTTTTGAAAAAGACTTCAGGTGGTTTGCATAATCACCAAGTAGCTTCAGTGACCTCACACAGCCTTTTAAGGAGGTGTAGCATGGAATATCTAAGTCAGAGAGGATTGACAAGGTTTCTGCATTTGGTACTGCGTAAGAATAATAAACAAGTGGTTTTGTACGTCTTGCCGTAATAGCTAAAAGTTCAGCTTTTTCATCGGCTAGCATCTTGGTCTCTGTCATAGGTGCGACCACAATTATCAAATTAATTTCATTACAATTATATAGTAGTTTGATCGCGCTAAGGTTGCCTCCTTGTTCTAATGCCTGTGCCGTAATATCTACAGGGTTACTTGCACCGCCGTAGTCGGGAATAAAATAACGAAGCTTATCTTGTAATTCCTTCTTTAATTCTGGAACCTGTAAATTATATTTTTCACATATGTCGGCTAGCCATACTCCCACCCCCCCACTAATCGTAACAATCCCAACATTTGACCCTTTTACCGGCGGGCAGCTAACAAAAGCAGCAGCAATGTCCAGGAGTTCATCCTGATCATCAGCACGAATTATGCCAGCATGTTTAAAAACTGCATTATATGCACGTTCGGAACCAGTCATACTGCCTGTATGTGAAAGTGCACCCCGCTTAGCGGCCTTTGATCGACCTAATTTAGCCACGATTAAAGGCTTTTTCTTGGAAAGCGCTTTATTGGCTACTTTCAATAATCTGTCAGCATCCCGAAACTGTTCGGCAATAATTATGATTACGGCCACTTCATCTTGATCTAGCAAATAATCTACAAAATCGAGCAAACTAACGTTAGCTTCGTTTCCGGTACTTATTACATAACTAAAGGGAATGCTTCGGGCTACTCCCCTATTATAAATTGCAAAGCCAAGGCCGCCGCTTTGTGAAACTACTGCAACGTTCCGCTTTCTAATATTGGAAGAAGAAGAAAGATCGTAGGTTTTAGCTCCAGGACTAAATGACGTATTCACATTGCCATAGGTATTCAAGCAACCGACAGAATTTGGACCACACACCGCAATTTTTTGGTTATCCGCGATTTTACTAATTTTCTGCTGAAGTACGCTCGCCTGCTTGCCGCTTTCAGCAAAACCCGCACTATATATAATGGCCGACTTAACACCCATTTTTCCGCATTCCACAAGAATATTTGCAACACTGGTCGCCGGAATGGCTATTAAAGCCAGATCGACAGGTTCTGAGATTGACTGCAAGGAGGGATACGCAGAAATTCCCTGTATCTTCTTATGTGCAGGGTTAACCGGAAAAACTTGGCCTGCAAAACCCCCAGAAATTAGAGCAGATAAAATGCGCCCTCTAATCTTCTCCTTATCGGGCGATGCTCCAATTACTGCAATGCTTTTCGGTGAGAGCATTCTCTTTATATTTAACACTCAGAGAACTCCTTATTTAACGGCTCCGACAATATTCGGCCAAATCATACCGCTACCCTTTTTCACAAAATAGCTCCCCAATTTCCTATTCCAGTATGATTCATCCCCATATTCATCTCTCCAAGCCCAAAGCGCTTTACTATATCGGTGTAAAGAATGTTCAGCGGTAAAACCTATTGCTCCAAACGCCTGATGTGCAATAGCCGCCGACCTGGTAGCTGCCTCACTAGATATAGCTTTAGATGATGCTATAGATATAAAACTTGGGTTTCTCGCCGCAGCTACTAATGCAGCACTAGCTGAAGCTGCATGCCCAGCAAGTTCAGCCATATGATGCTGTATCGACTGAAATTTAGAAATTGGCCTGCCAAATTGTTGCCGTTCAGAAACATACTGAATGGTGATCTTTAGAACCGTATCCAATGTTCCTACAATTTGGGCTGATCGTAGGAGTGCAGCCTGTTCCAACACACATGACGCCGAAATACCATCAATGATTTCAACAGCGTTTACATTGTTGAAATTAACATCATCTCTTGGCTCCCCAGCAATATTTGAACGTAGTTTTACATTGCAATTTTTTTTCTCAACAACAGCTAATTTATCCTGGACAATCACTAATATAAATTCAGCCTGTCTTGCCCATGGAACAAGCTGAACTTCTCCAGACACCTTACCACATGAACTAATTACAATATCCTTTTTGCAGTCTTTCGCTACAAAACTTAGGACACCACTAGGTATAACTAATCCGGCACCCCTAAGAAGATTTGCAGCTAAAATTGTTTCAGCTAAAGGTATAGATATCGGGAATCTGGCTGCTATTCGAAGAATGTGTACAGCGGTTTTCCACATCTCCGCCTGACTAAACCCGGACGATTCCACTTCATTCCATAACGCCTCTGGCAACTTCCCTGAATCTAATTGCATTTGTAAATCAAAAACTTCAGAATTAGAGAATAGTCGCTCGACTGAAGCTGTTATGAGGTTTAATTGCTCGCTCATCTAAGTCCAAGCCCGCGTGCAATGATCGATTTCATAATTTCCGTCGTACCACCACGTAGCGTAAATGAAGGTACTCTTAAAGTTGCCTCAGCCATTAGATCTGAAAAGGTCACCCCCTTACTTGATATATACTCAGATGATTGAACCGGCATAACCGACCTTGCAACAGAAACAACCTCCTGTTCAAAGTTATTACCAAGGTTTTTAACAATCGCAGCCTCGACTTCAGGTGACTCTCCAGCGTCTAGCATGCCTGCGACAGCTACTGACATTTGCCTTAGTGTCCAAAGGCGACTGGTGAGCCTACCAATAGCTTCCTTCTGGTACATATCAGGATGCTCTCCAATCTCATTAACTAGAGACGCAAATATATGAAAACTACTTAGAAATCGTTCTGGCCCGCTTCGTTCGTATGCTAACTCGCTAGTCACTTGTTTCCAGCCGTCTCCCTCATTTCCAATCAACCTGTATGCATCAATATCCGTATCCTCGAATACAACCTCATTAAACTCGTGTTCACCAAGCATGTTGATAATAGGGTTTATCACTAAATTATCATTTTTGAGGTCAATCAGGAATTGGCTTAGGCCTTTGTGGCGACCTTCCTCTTTATTGTTGGTTCGACAAAGAGCGATCATGTAATGATTACGATGGGCGTTACTTGTCCATATCTTAGAACCATTTAGTCTCCATCCATTATTATTTCGGGTTGCCTTGGTACGAATAGATGCTAGATCAGATCCAGAATCTGCTTCACTCATACCAATAGAAAAATAACATTGCCCTGATACGATCAATGGAAGAAGCTTCTTCCGCAGTTCTTGACTGCCAAACCTCAATAAAAGGGGGCCACTTTGTCGGTCTGCTATCCAATGGGCAAAGACTGGAGCACCAGCTGCTAGCAACTCCTCCGTGACCACGTAACGCTCTAACATTGAACGACCATGACCACCATATTTCTTCGGCCATGTCATACCAATCCACCCTTTTTCACCCAATTCTTTTGAAAACTTTGGTGAAAAACCTACACCAAAGTCACTATTTCGAGCCCATGGATCATCAGCATAAGAAGCCGAAAGAAAATTGCGCACTTCAGTGCGCAAGTCATCTAATCCCTCAGGCATAGGTGGAGGCGGAAACTTCAACTTGTCTAAATGAAATGACGACACAGTTTTTCAATCAGAATAATTGAGGGTTAATACATGCGAAAAACTTCAACTTAGGAAAATAGTAAATGTCTTTTGACACAATAAACCTACATTTCTTAATATGAACCGCTTCTAACACAATCCACACCCTGTTTTCTACTATTCACCAGAAAGATGTGCTGGATATTCGTCTTTTTTTTCAAATAAACCAACACGGTTTAGTATGAATCCAGCCCGATCACTTGCTTCGGACTTAGTTTGCTTTAATACATATCTAGGAGCCTCAACTACATTTTGCATTACAGTCATATGGCTCCATAAATTGAAATCTTGGAATACCATATCTACGGTGGAACGAATACGCTCAATCTGCTTTGAGCTCTCTGGAATTAACCCCTTTCGACCTTTTCTTTTTAGATGGATTAATTCCCCGTCTATCCAAATATTTCCTGAATCAGGAAGCTCAAGCAGATTTATACAGCGCAGCATCGTACTTTTACCCGACCCACTAGCTCCAATGACCGAAATAATATCCCCTTTATCTGCACTAATAGAAACTCCCCTCAAGACCTCTAGATTCCCAAAACTTTTGTATAATTCATCCATCACAAGGGCTGGCACCAGCTCATTGTGACTATCTTTAACCTTCGTCACTTTGAAACCCTGCATATAGAAACAGTCTTAAGTCCAGTAACTACCTTCCGCCAGCCACAAAGTGACTCATCTAAATCAGCATCCCCTGTGTCAACATGAAGAACATTTCCCCGGAGAGAAGCTATTTTTTCCGGAGTGGCCGCCACAATTACATTATCCAAACCTACTGAAGATATAATACTTGCACTAATTTGCTGATTACCACGACCAAAGAAATGTCCTTGCCCTCCAATTGGAGTCACTACAATGGAATCATCGCCACTTAACACTTCTGATATCTCTTTTTCAGTAGCGTCCGCTACCAACAAGCTACCATCTTTTATAACATCAACTCCAAGCAATGTTTTTCTTACACCCAGTCTATTCGCCACGGCGCGCATGGTAGTCCCCGGCCCAAATATGTATGTTCTGCCTTCCACCATTAACTCTACAATGCAACTCGCAATACTTGCTAAATCGTCCTGATTATTGCTTACACCACCAGTTTTAGTTCCTTGAACCAATTCTGGATAATAAGGTACCTTGAGATAACCATACAGGTTTGCAGAAACAGCACCTTCTCGATAAGCCACTTCGTCTATATCCATAACCTCAAGGTCGCGTAGAGTAGTATTTTCCTCCATACATTTAAGTACCATCCGGGCTGCAGCCATTGGATGTATTGCAAAAACTGCTGAATGCATTTTAACGCCTGCTGGGATACCTACCACCGGTATTTTACTACCGATTGCTTGTACTAAATCACGTGCAGTACCATCACCTCCGGCAAAAAGAATTAAATCCACCGGTATTTCAGCCATGCACGTCGCGGCGGCCAATGTATCTGCAGCGGAAGTATCTCCATCATTGGTGCGACTGATGATTTCCGCATCGACATCAATCATTTTTACAGTAGTTTCACCCATGTTGCCCTCGGACGCAAAAACCTTGAAAGAACGAGCGGTAGTTTTAATCGACTGGAGGGCTTGAGCCGCACGAATAGGAGATTGGGGGATAGCCCCTAACGCCCGAGCTCGCGCTATGATTTCTGGCGTATCACTACCCTTAAGCCCAACCGAGCCTCCTAAACCAGAAATGGGGTTGATTATCAAGCCGAGGCGAAAGGCCATCATTTTCTATTATCAATACCCCCCGCCATGACGCTCAATTTTGGTACGATCGTCAGCACTCCAGGCAGTTCGTTTTCGTTCAAAACTTCGATGGGTAAAAGCCCAGCATTTTGGGTCTTCAGAAACATCAGCATCAATTCGAGTTGTCGAAGCGTTATGAGGTGCATCTTTAATTTTCTCCGGACAGTCATACGCTTCATCAATAATATTTGATAGAATTTTCACCATTTGATCCATTTCATCCAGTGTTAGGGATTCCCCTGGCTCTATAGTCAGGGGCTCAGGAACTAACATTGGGACGTGGCTCGTCATGGTGTGTTGCACCCCATAGTCGACCATGCGATCAATTATATCGTGACTAGTAATACCTGTTTCTTCAAAAAGTTTCTGAAAGCTGTATCTGACCTGCTCCAACTTTGGATAATTGTTAACTGGCCAAGGAATGTCCACTCCTTTCAACTCACGTAATCTAGTCAGCATGTAATTATTATTTAGAACCGCCGTTTCAGCGACAGCCCTTAACCCCTCAGCCCCAAGCGACATCATCCAAGAATATGCCTTTAAAACAGCATGAACATTACCCACGAAAGCCCTGATTTTTTCGATACCATCTTCCTGGTTGTAGTCAAGAAAATAGCCCTCCGAATGATCCCTCACTATAAGGGGTCTGGGTAAAAACTTTTGCAAGTGGCTCTTTACACCGACAGCGGCACACCCCATGCCAAGCGCACCATGCGGAGCAGAAAAAGTTTTGTGCAAATTAAATTGACACATATCAAAACCGGTATCGCCGGCCCGAACAATGCCTAATAAGGGGTTGCCATTTGCCTGGTCATACGCGCACAAACCACCCGCCTCGTGAACTAAATCGACAAATTCCTTAATGCGTGGATTGTACTGACCGGTGTCCTCTGGGTTTGTGAGCATAAGACCCGCCGTTCGTTCTGACACAGCTGCTTTAAGGGCATCAATTTCAGCAAAACCCATTTCACCTGGCATTAATGTAATAACCTTAAAACCTGCAACAGAAGGGGTTGCCGCATCGGCCGGGTGGGAAAAAGATGTAGTAATTATCTCATTTCGTTTATCGAGTTCCCCGCGCGATTCATGATAAGCTCTAATCAGACAAGCGTTAGTATAAATACCCTGTGCGCCACTTGCAGGCTGAAAAGTAAATTCATCCATACCCGATACTTCGCACATCATCTGATTAAAGGAATGCATAAGCTCCAATAACCCTTGCAGACTTTTAACATTCTGTAGTGGGTGCAAATCTGCCAATTTTGAACTACGCGCAATATGCTCATGTACTTTTGGACTATACTTCATAGTACAGGTACCCATCATATCTGTCGCCACATCAAACCCCATACACATTTGAGATAGACGAAGAAAATGTCGGAGCACCCTATGTTGCGGAACTTCTGGTAATGTGGGTAATTTTGACCGCCTAGCGCCTTCCGGTAAATCCCCTACTACATCCCCCACAATATTCGAAATTTCGTCATCCACTACAGGAGGTTTAATACCCCGTGCACCCATTTCGCTTAATTCCATAATTAAAGGTTCATTCCAACGGGCTGCATGAAATTTAGTGTTCTGGTCACTCATGATAAACTCTCCTTCAGACAACGAATCAAGAAATCAATTTCTGACTTTCCATGCACTTCAGTTATGCAGTAAAGAGCAGATTGAGAAATCCACGGACAGTCTGAACTTAGATCCTTACCGGCAAAAATACCGCGTTCAAAAAGCATTTCGTTTATTTCTGAAACCCTCTTATTGCTCTCACTAAAATCCACAATGAATTCCTTGAAAAAAGGCTTTTCTAGATAGGGCACGCTAGCACCTTCAAGTTGATTTATCTGTTCTGCTGCGTATCGCGCGCGTTGCATAATACCACGGCCTAGTTCATCCATTCCTACAGGTCCCATTAAAGATAAATAGACCGCAGCTCCAATACCCCACAACCACTGGGTGGTGCCCGCATAATCTTCGGATTCGTGACGTTTGTCGTACGAAGTTCTCTGCATTGTAGACCATGCGAACCCAAAGTCGTCGTTGGTAGCACCGGGGGCGATACTAACCATGATCATTGGAAATTCAGCAACAAAACGTTCCTCATCTCTGCTAGCAATGAACCCTGCACACCCGCCACCCGCATACATATGGATTCCGAGTGGCTGTATATCTCCACATACTAGATCTGCACCGTAATCTCCTGGCGATGCCAAAACACCTAAACTTATTGGATCAACACCCACGACCATCAATGCTCCTGCGGCATGAATTAATTCGGAAATTTCTTCTCCCCGACTTTCTATAAGTCCAAAAAATGAAGGGTTTTCAAAGTATACCGCGCCAATATTTTTCGTAAGTTTATTTTTTAAATGATCTAAATCCATTAACCCTGTATCTGGATGCGTATCAATAAATTCAATATCAGAAACAGGTTTTGTAAAACCTGTTATTTGTGAAATTCGATCAGAACCAATTGACTTGGGAAGCAAAATTCCTCGCCGCTTAGTGATACGACAGGCCATTAAAAGAGCACTATTAACTGCAGCCCCCATATCGTATGTGGGGGTGCTCACCACATCCATTCCGACTAATTCACCTATTAAACTCTGGAATTCAAAAATTGCTTGGTTTTTTCCATGATCGGAATATGTACCACCGGCATATGCTGTTAAAAATTCTCCTCGCCCTGTTATTTCGTCACAAATTGCTGGAACAGAGTGTTGCCAACAGCCGGCTCCACAAAAATTAAGATACTCTTTAGTGGACTGATTCTTTGCAATTAGTTTCTCTACATGATCTCTCAAATTATGCTCTGACTCCAAAGGCTCTGGAAGGTTTAATAATCCGCTGACTCTTAGTTCTTCCGGCACCGAAGAATATAAATCCACAGGATTCTTTACTCCTATAGCATCGAGGATTTTACGACGCTGCTCAGGAGCAGCATTGGGAACATAGGGGTGAATGAAACCAGCTTCTTTTTCCATAACTAAATCCTAATCTATCCTTAATCAATATAGTGAAGGCCAATACCAATTTTCTGGAGGTTACTCTATTACCATAAATACAGGGGAAATAATGTAGAATTTTAAAAGCATCAGATCAACAACGAGAAACAGTTAGAACGCTAACTTAACACTATAAAATCTCTAAAATTATCTTTAGTTTAATTTGAAAAACTATCAATAACTTCTCCCGCTGGATTCAAGGCTATATAATCAGAGCCATCATATACATGGATGCCGTTGATCCATAAACCATGCACACCAAGGGGTTCACGAATAAATCGGTCTTCTCCGCCCGGCAAATCATATACTCGATCAAGAGGACCACGACCAACTTTCGTGTCATCGAATAATAGAATATCAGCATATGCACCTGGGACAATCATACCCCGATTTTTTATGCCGTATAATCTTGCAGGTAAGCTAGTCAAGCGTCGAACAGCGTCAGAAAGCTCAAATGATTCTCTTTCTCGCACCCAATGCCCCAACAAGTGAAGACCATAACCTGCGTCACAAAGGTATCGAAGATGTGCACCACCATCTGACAAGCTAATTAAACTACCTGGTGACTGCATTAGTTTCTCAACTTGGTCTTCATCTGAGTTCATTAAACTGGCCGTATAAATTGTCTTTAATTCTTCGTTAACCGATAAATCGAAGAATATATCAATTGGATCCTTATTCTCTGACTTGGAAATTTGTTCAATACTTAATCCTTCGAAATTGCGATTTTCAGGCTGGTCTGCCAGAGCTACCTCGACTTTAGACCAGTCACCATAAAAAAGTTTTCCACGCTTTGGCACTTCTAAATCATGGCGAAAACGTGCCCGAAATTTTGGATCACTTATTTGCCGCTTGAATTCCCCCTCATCAATATCCATTAGAGGTTTCCATGAGTCCAAGCTGTGTAAGGGAAAAGCTGTTTGTAAAGAGAAATCAAAACTTAAACTCTGGCACGAAACCTGAGCCCACAACTGATTCCCACGTTTTTGAGCTTCTTCAGAATCGCGCACCATATTAAACGCCCGATCCGGCTCCGCAGCATTATATAATGCTGCTGTTTGAAATACTGAACAATTATTATCCTTTGCCAACGATTCCAAAACCTCAGAGGTCATGGTTGGACCTACCGTAATTTGAAATACTCCTCTGCCTACTTCGCCTAAAACGCCTACCAAACTCCGTAGCTCCTTTTCCTCCGCAAGTCGCGACGGCATTGGTACGCCACCATCACCAAAATGATTTACAGACGTAGAAGTGGAAAACCCAACCGCACCTGCGTCCATGCCGTCCTTAACTAAATTACGCATGACTTCAATTTCAGAGTTAGTGGCCGCACGCTCAGATGCCTCTGCTCCCATGACCATAGTTCGTACCGCAGAATGCCCGATAAATGCTGCTACATTTGGTGTCACCCCGTTTTTGCGAAGGAGTGTGAGATACTCCCTAAAGCTTTCAAATTCCCAGTTGGTTCCACTTCTTAATGCCTTTAAGGACATTCCCTCGACTTCAGCTAAATTGCGAGAGATAAGGTCTCTGCACTCAGCTGGACATGGGGCTATTGAAAAACCGCAGTTTCCAACTACTACTGTCGAGACTCCCAGTGCTGGGGATGGAGTAGCATTGCTATCCCATGTAAGCTGAGCGTCATAATGAGTATGAACATCTACAATACCTGGTGAAAGTACTAGACCATCAGCTTTAACTATTTTCTTAGCATTTCCTTCTACTGTCCCAACTTGCGTAATACGACCATTGGAAACAGCAACATCTCCTAATACAATTGGACTGCCTAGGCCATCAACAATTCTTGCATCCCTTATTACTAAGTCATTCATTAAAGTTTCTTCTCCAAATTCTAACTTGCAGGATTATCAATAACCCTAACTCCAATCATTGAATCTCTTGTTACCAATGCCGACAATTTTTCTTCACTCCAACCCTCTGTTCCAACCGGCCTTTTAGGCAGCACAAGGTAACGCATATCAGCCGTATTATCATGAACCCTTACGTCTGTATTTAAAGACACTTTAGTTCCAAATTCTGCTAACACTTTACGTGGCTCACGAACAACTCTAGATCTATAACTCTCAGATTTATACCAGTCCGGCGGAACACCCATCAACATTCGGGGAAAACATGAACAAAGTGTACAAACTATAACGTTATGTACTTTTTCCGTACTCTCTACAACCATCAACCGGGTCGGCCCCATTACTATCCCTATTGATTCGCAGGCTTCAGTGCCATCCACAAGCAGTGCCTCTCTAAACTCTTCATTTGCCCAAGCTCTAGCGACAACTTTCGCACCAATTTCGGACGTTCGTTTCGCCATAGCTTCAATTTCGGCAAACATGTCTGACTCGGTGAAATAACCTTTTTCAATTAGCAGTTGGCTCACCGCTAGCTCCATGGCCTGATAATGATCTAGGATGGATTCATTTGAATTTAGAGGCATACCTTTTCCTTCTTTCGCAATATATCAAACAACTCTAACCAATGTTCATACAATTCAACATCCACTGTATCCCCTTGCCCACCACTATAATCTGTCCATACATTAGACTGCATAAACCGAACTCGATATAGCGGACATTTGGGCAGCCCGTCGCGCCCATACGCAAGTTCTTCCGGGTTTGCAAATGACCCTAATACCTTCTGCACCCAGCCGGATTTTCCACGAATATAGTATGGCGTACGGACATGTCCGGGTGGAAATGCTTTGCGAACTGTCACCTGATCCCCAGGCATAAACAGTGCCATTATTCCGATTCGCCAGTCAAGGAGTGACCAGCTTTGGCCTGTTCTTCAACCTCAACCATTTTTTTACCCAATTCGTCAGTAGAAATTATCCCCTTTTCTAAAAGGTTCTGAGTGATAGAGGAAATCCATCTCTCGTAATATGTTAGCTTGGTATACGACTCACTCCCAAGACTTTCTATACCTCGCCTCAATTCATCCACAGCGATAATTCGGCGCTTATTATTGGACAAGAGCATCATAAGTGCATCGACACGTTTTTCCCAATCTGGATGGGAGTGATCAGCCTGATCCACTGGGCCAGCATCTTGCCCCCCCATATCATGGTGCATTCGACCTAATTCTTTCATGCATACATCCTTTTTAATTACATTCCTTTAGTTTACCGACTATACCTAACAGCTTAATATATTTATTTGTAAAGCGTTTCAGATTTTGCACTTAAACTTACTTTACAGATATATGACAAAAAAATCTAACGAGGGATTAAGATGATCAACGACAATGATAATATTAATCTATGCGAACTTTCAGCATCAGAGGTTATCTCTCTCTTAAAAAGGCGAGAGGTTTCGCCTTTAGAACTCGTAGAAGCTTCTGCTGACCGCATTCAATTAACTGACGGCCACATCAATGCAATCCCAACCCGATGTTTCGACCGAGCTCGCCAACATGCAAAAAAGATTATGGAAAATTCTAACAGGCATCAAACTGATAATCCTGCGTGGTTGGGTGGTCTGCCGATTTCCGTTAAGGATCTTGTCGCTGTAAAAGGTGTTCGAACCACCTGGGGATCCCCCATATTTTCTTCCCATATCCCTTCTAAGTCAGACATTTTAGTCGAGATACTAGAGTCTAATGGAGCTATAGTGATTGGAAAAAGTAATACGCCAGAATTTGGAGCAGGTGCAAATACTTTTAATGAGGTGTTTGGAAAAACTTACAACCCATGGAATATATCTAAAACATGTGGTGGCTCATCCGGTGGGGCAGCGGTATCTCTTGCAACGGGTCAAGTCTGGATGGCAACAGGTTCGGATCTTGGTGGAAGTCTACGTATTCCCGCTAGTTACTGCTCGGTCACTGGTTTAAGACCCACGCCTGGTCGAGTGCCTCACGGCCCTGCAGATGTAGCATTTGATACTTTGACTGTCGACGGCCCAATGGGCCGAAACGCTTTAGACACTGCCATTTTTCTTGATGCAATGTGCGGTACTAATGTAAACGATCCTATAAGTTTACCTAAACCGGCTTCCCCCTTTGCCGATGCGGTTTATCATAAGCACCAGTACTTGCCAACACGTGTCGCTTATAGCCCGGACTTAGGCATTTTTCCAGTAGACAAAAAGGTTGCAGAAATTTGTAAAAATGCGGCACGCTGCTTGGAGAAAGTCGGCGTTAAAGTTGAGGATGGAAGTCCTAGTTTTACAAATGCTGTTGAAACTTTTCAAGTACTTCGGGCGGCACTCTTCGCTGGTACTAAAATCAATCTCCTAGAACATCATCGTGAGGCGTTAAAACCTGAACTAATATGGAACATTGAAAAGGGATTGTCTTTAACATCGCAAGAGATTGGAAAGGCACAAGTCGCTCGTAGCAAGCTCTATCAACGTATGTCTCAATTTTTTCAAGACTATGACCTTCTAATATGCCCGACCGTTATTACTCCTCCATTTGATGTCAATATTAGGTATATAGAAGAGTTGGATGGTTATAAGTTTGAAAACTATGTAGATTGGCTTGGCATGACTTTCGTTTTATCTCTAACGGGTTGCCCAGCTATTTCTACTCCAGCAGGGTTTACCGACGACGGCTTGCCCGTCGGACTACAGATTATTGCTCCTCCGCAGGCCGAATCTAAACTATTAGCCACATCCGCTGTCTTAGAAGAAATTATAGACCTACCTCATAAGACACCCATCTTCCCTAGGCAAGATACTAATGACTAATCAGTAATTTTAGATCGAGCAAACCGACGTTTCACAAGATACCAGACAATTAATGCGCCAATAAACTTGCTTGCTATCATTGCGAGTACGGCAGGCCCAGAAAGATATCCTAAAATGCCGAGAAAAACTACAGTATCTAATGGAGCAGCTATTACACTTGAAAGCAAAATGCGCTGCGCAAATGGTCTCTTTGTAAAGCTGTAAATGAGCCAATCTGCGAACTCACTGATAACAAATGCGACAACTGATGCCAGTGCTACGAAGGGATCGGCCATAAAGTATGAAATCACTGCTGCAACTACCATAGCCGCAATAACCCAGTGGCCAACATACCGTTGCGCGAAGTCTCTTGCCACAAATACCAACCCAACAATCAATGCGACCGGAGGCCATTTATCTCCCCCACCCATTGCAATTAACGGGACTACAGTGAAAAGCCAATTAACTAATACTATTAGAGCAATGTAGATTAGAACCCAAAAGCAGGACATTCCGAGATTTTGTGTAGTTTTATTCACTTCCAAGGCTCCTCTACCCTCTACCTCGATACGATCCTACTTCTTGATCCGGAATCCATAGGCCATCAGGCACAGAACCTGATTGATAAAAAATATCTATAGGCATACCGCCACGCGGAAACCAATAACCTCCTATTCTAATCCATCTCGGTTTGATTGCTTCCTTTAACCGTTTAGCAATACCAACCGTACACTCCTCATGGAACGCTCCATGATTTCGGAAAGACGCAAAATATAGTTTAAGCGACTTGCTTTCAATAAGATGCGATTCTGGAACATAATCTATAACCAGATGCGCAAAATCAGGCTGCCCGGTAATCGGGCACATTGAGGTAAACTCCGGACACGTAAATCTTACCAAGTAATCAGAATCCGTATGCGGATTCTCTACGCATTCCAAAACAGCATCTTGGGGTGACTTCGGCAATTCAACTCTATTACCTAATTGAGTGAGAGATGAAGAACTACTCTTTTCCATTCCTATTACTTTCCCTTGAAATCCGAGTTCCGCTTTTCCCTAAAAGCTGTAGTGCCTTCGACGAGATCTTCTGTTCGGCCTAAATCAAAAAATGAACGAGATTCTAAGCATAAAGCGTCTTGCAAGGACATATCGCCCGACTTAAGAATTACATCTTTGGCATACTTTTGAGCCAAAGGCGCACGATTGCTTAGAACTTCGGCGTATTTAAGACTCGATGATACTAAATCAGGTAATGGATAGATTCGGTTAACCAGACCTATCCGCAACGCGTGCTCCGCATCAATTTGCTCTCCCGAAAGTATCATCTCCAAAGCATTGCCAATTCCTACAATCTGGGGCAACCTTACACACCCACCATCGCAGGGATGAAAGCCCCAATTTACATCCTGATGGGCAAACTTTGCGTTGGGAGAACAAAACCGGATATCACAAGCCTCTGCAATCTCAAGCCCACCTGAGATTGCATATCCGTTAATTGCAGCAACTATCGGTTTGTTTACTTTTAAACCTCTGGTAATACCACCAAACCCCAAACTTTCAGTATACTGCTCTCGAAATTCAGCAGCTGTCCGAGTAGCATAATTCATAGTGTAAGATTTCAAATCGGCACCCGCACAAAATGCCTTATCTCCACTACCAGTAATTACTGCTACCCTCGCATCCTTGTCATTTAGAAATTCTGCCCAAATCTCAACTAATTTGTCGTTCGCAGAAAAATCAAGAGAATTCATTTGCTTGGGTCGATTTATAGTGACTAATCGCACCCTGCCATGTTTCTCATAGCGAATATCATCTTCCATATAGTGTATATTCCTTACCAAGCTGCCCAGCCACCGTCGACAAGTATATTAGCACCGTGAACCATATCAGAATCTGAAGAAGCTAGAAATAGAGCCGCACCGGTTAAATCATTTGGATCAAGGTGACCGACCTGCGCTGGGGTAAGTGACTTTTGGTACAAATCATAATCTGGATCCTCACGCAAAGGCGCATTCATATCCGTTTTTATGTTACCTGGTGAAATAACATTTACATTAATTCCAAATTGGGCGAGCTCGAGACACAATGCTTTTGCCATAACCACCTGCCCGCCTTTTGAAGAACAATAAGCTCCCGAGTTCGAGAAACCACCTACGCCGGCTATTGAACTTATATTAATAATTTTACCACTTCCCTTAGCTTTCATACTAGGCACGACCGCCCTAGCCATAAAAAAACTACCTTTCAAATTGAGGTCAATTTGTGAATCCCAAATCTCTTCCGTAGTTTCTTCGATCGGAACGGGAGTAAAAATACCCGCATTATTGACCAAAATATCGATACTACCGAAAGCCTCGCATACTTCGGCCGCTAATTTGTCACATTCTACCACTTGAGACACATCTGCGAGAAAGGCTTTCGCCTGTCCACCGGCATCCAAAATTTGAGTCACAACTTCTTGTGCTTTGTCTATGTTAGATTTTGCTACCACAGCCACCTGCGCGCCTTCACTTCCATAACGCCGAGCAATACATGCTCCTATTCCTCGTGAACTGCCTGTAATTACTGCAACCTGTTCTGCGAGCTTCATAACCCCCTCCTATTAAAAATATATAAGCACTCTAATTAGTACCCCAAACCAGTCAACTTATTCACTCCATAGTTTCTTCAAAGAACCACTCTGCACTTCTCACCCGGCTCAAAGCTTCTCCAATGTCACGCAATCGACTAAGGCTATGTACGGCTCGAAAATCATTTACAAATGGCATTATGGCTTTAACGCCCCTTGCTTCAGGTCGAAAACCCTCAAACCTTAATAAGGGATTTAGCCAAATTAATCGCCTGCAGGAACCTTTAAGTCGAGCCATTTCTTTTTCCAGACCCTCTATATCTCCTCTGTCTAAACCATCGGTAATGAGCAATACTACCGCTCCCTGCCCCAGAACACGTCTGGACCAATATCGATTAAAATCATGCAAACTTTCGCCAATACGTGTGCCGCCAGACCAATCCGTTGCCGAAGCCGCAACACGATCAAGCGCAATATCTACATCCCTATTTTGTAATTGACGGGTAATATTTGTCAGCCTTGTACCAAAAATAAATGTCTGAACTCGATCTCGGTCATTAGTGATAGCATGTACAAAATGTAGAAACATTCTTGAATAGCGACTCATAGACCCAGATATGTCGCATAAAACAACAAGAGGCGGGTGACGCTTTACTTTACGACGGTGTTTGAGCAACATTATTCCAATATTAGAACGCAGCCCCGCCTTTAAAGTCGCTCTCATATCAATGCGGTTACCTCTCTCATCCAATCTGTAACGCCGAGTGGGAATCTCCATAATTGGCAAACGCATTTCCGCAATAACACGCTTAGCCTCCTCAATTTCTTCCACAGACATGCTTTCAAAATCCATCTCTTGAAGAATCTCTGAATCGGAATAGGTCATTGTAATATCAAATTCTAACTCGGGATTATCCTCCTCCTCTTCCTTTCCAGAATTCTCTGACGTAAGGGCATCGGCCACCCGCCGCCTGATTTTCTCTTTACTAGAAGCATTTTCTTCATTCTTTGCATTTGGTTTTGCAAGTGCCATCATTTGACGTAACTCTGTAGGACTTCTCCAAAACAGTCGGAAAGCCTGATCAAATATTTCTGCCTGAGAATATCTTTCTACAAAAATACCGTGCAACGCCCAATAGAAATCTTCACGTGGCCCAAGCTTTATAAGTGCAACGGCTTCAAGGGCTTCTATTGTCTTCCCAGGGCCAATAGGAAATCCAGCAGCTCGCAGAACTCTTGCAAAATGCATTATATTTGATGCAAGCCGGCCAGTTTGAACTCCATCATTCTGTTCTTGAGAACTCATTCCTCAACATCCGATAAAATAGAATGCTCCAACTCAACAATTTGATTTGAACCGTTTTGTGTTGAACCTTGTTGCTGGCGAAGGAGAAATTGAGAGACTTTGTGTCCAGTAGTTCGAGAATCAACCTCTTCCCGGTCTAGTTCAAGTAATGTGTTTGCCCAAGCCATGGAATTGCCACCTAAATCCTCAAAACGCAACCGCTTTAGTCTACTATTATGGACTAATTCTTCTAAAGTTTCTGTTAATTTTCGCCCAATCTCAGGCACTTTCTGCTTAATAATCTTAGATTCAGCCAATGCATCTGGGTATGTAATTTGATAAAAGAAGCACCTCCTTTTTAATGCATCAGAAATGGCCCGAGTGCGGTTAGAAGTTAATAAAATAATTGGGGGTTTGTCGCATCCTATTGCACCCAATTCCGGCACACTAACTTGGAAGTCCGATAGTATTTCAAGAAGAAATGCTTCAAACCCCGAATCAGCCCTATCAATTTCGTCAATCAATAAAACTGGTGCGTCTTCTTCTGTGTGAGCCAGAGCCTCAAGAATAGGTCTTTTAACTAAAAATCTTTCTGAGAAAACATTCTTTAACAGAACTTCTTTGTCAGTGAAGTTTCCCTGTTCCGCCAGGCGGATCTCTATCATCTGTCCAGCGTAATTCCATTCGTAGATAGAAGATGATATGTCCAAACCCTCATAGCACTGGAGACGAATAAGTCTACGGCCCAATCCCTCCGCTAATACATTAGCCAGCTTACTCTTTCCAACGCCACTCGGGCCTTCAAGAAGCAGTGGTCTGTTTAAGCTTAGACTAAGGAATACCATTGTTGCCAATTCATGATTCGCCACAAACTTTTCTCTTTGCAACAAACTCAAAGTTTCTAATATTGAATTCGGAATTTTCTTATTCATAAAATCTTCGATCTACGGCGTACAAACACTGTAAGTTACTATCTAAAAAGATTCATAATGCAATGCTTTCAATCAACCCGTCAAAGGTCTAACGTTATCAACTCAATTAATAGTGAGGGCAATAAGTAATCAGACCCGCGACCATAAAGCCGTTCATTTTACAAATCCTTCCATTGATAATTGCAGTGGCGGTAAACTTTTCTATGGGTTCTTTTTATGGCTGGAGTATACTAGTAGCCCCTCTGGAACAAACCTTAAACGCTACCCGTACCGAAATAAGCTCCATATATTCAATTGCCTTTATTTCTATGACTATTGGATGCTTCGTAACATACAAATTACTCAGCGTTTTATCATTGCCCCAGTTACTTTTTGGAATCTTTTCAATTGGTGCGGCCGGACTTACCATTTCCGGAACATTCGAGACATTATGGAGTAAATGGATAGGTTATGGAGTCTTGTTTGGCTTCTCGATAGGAGTAGCATATTTTGTAGCTATGGCGGCGGCAAGTTTAGAAATGCCAATTCGGCGAAGCATCGCTATAAGTATGACAATGGCAGCCTTCGCATGTGGTGGCCTCATTTGGCCTCCAATTTTTGTTTCCATTATAAATGGCGTTGGAGTGCATACTTTAATTTGGCTTTTTGCCATATACTTATTCGTCGTTGGTTTAATCACCGCACTTTTAACGCATAAAGCGTTACCCCCATTATCGACAGACACAGACAAGGGGGAAACCTTTTTTAGTAACATTTTAACCGAACAGCCAAATACATTTGTTTTATTATGGGTAGGGCATCTCCTAATTGCATTTGCTGCTTTGATGGCTCTTGGTCACGCAGCTGGAATCGCAATATCCTTCGGAGTATCTAAAGAGCAGGCCTACATCGGGCCAATGCTAACAAACTCAGTTTATATCTGTTTTGCCCTTGGATCCGGTATTATATGTGATTGGATTACTGGTCGACGCGTGTTAATCGGTATTGCAGCCCTTACTTCCCTTGCCTTACTGGCCCTTTATTTCATTCCCTCTGCGACAATGAGTCTAATTGCATTAGCGTTAGTGGGAGGGGCTTTTGGTGCAAGTTCTGCCACATTTCCCATTACAGTTAGCAGATATTTTGGGGTAAATGCTCTAGCTCGTGTTTACGGCCGCCTTGCATCCGCTTATGGACTTGCCGGATTACTTGGGCCATTTGCTGCAGGCATATTTTATGATCTGAATAGAAGTTATAACTACTCAATTTTGATAGCAGCACTACTGGCATTTCTGGGAGTGCTTACATTATCAGCTTTACCTAAACATAGTATTTTAAACACTGATTAAAATACTTATATTTTCAATGCTTCATCATTCAACTATAGGTAAAGTAGATATATCATACGCGTGCTCCAAGCGCCTGTTTAGTATCGGATCCTCCAGTTCGAATTCAAACCTTTCAGCCGGCTGGATACCACCAATGGCTGGAACAGTCCCTCCGAACATGACTGTACCACCTAATAAAACACCACCTGAATTAACAAAACGCTCCAAAAGCTGCTCTGGCCTGGATATGTTATCAAGAGAACCTTCTTGATAGAGCTGGCGATCATTATTCCTAATAATCCAAGAACGCAGAATCAGATTATCCCAATGACCTACAACTTCATCAAAAGACCAAATATTCCGCGATAAAGGCTTGTCACACAATTGTTTCGAAGCCGTAATACCGAAAGATTCTACTTTTCTATCAGTATGATCAGACCCCACCCCAACAAATAACTCGTCTTTTATTTGCAATATTACAAACTCCGCTTCACCACTTGAATCTGTGCCGGTCACTTCAATTTTATCAGCTATTGTAAGTCTTGATACTCCAACCCTGTAGAATAGTGGCATCATTGTTGGCGGTTTAATCCCAAGCTTTTGTAACTCTTTGATATGTTCCTTTACCTTCCCTAAATCACGTCCAGTCCAACCCGCAATAACAGCCTGAGAAATTGAAACGTTATTACCCTCACTCTTACCTTTACGAATAATTTTTAGGGATAAAGTCTTTAATGCTACCATCATGCATCCAAAATAATAAGTTTTGATCCACTGCAAGAATAATTCATTTTTGTAATTTCTAAATATAAATTTTCTCTGATAACTAACATTCGAAATTCGACAAACAAAATATAAAACCTTAATATAAGAACCTATCAGCATAATTTATTACTGAACTATCTGGAGATATTAAATTATGTCAATTCTAAGACAACTGGCATGGGGTGCTCTAAGACGGGCTGCAGCAGATCCAAAGATCCAAAAGAAAGCTATAAATACCGCCCGAATCGTCGATAAAACAATGAATGATACAGCGGACAAAGTTGTTTCAGTAGCAGCGAAAACTGACCCAATGAGAGAAGCTGGAAGGGCTTTTGGTAAATTCATATATAATCGCGACAACAAGAGATAAATTTGAACCACTTACCAACAGTGGAAGCTAAAGAAACATATCACCGCCATTAGGACTTAAACATTGTCCAACGTAATGATCAGAATCGCTTGATGCCAGAAATACATACGTCGGAGCTATTTCGTCTACTGAAGCAAACCTACCACGTGGTATTGACGTACGAACAACTTCTAGCACACTAGGGTCAATATCATCAAGGATCGGAGTATTAGTAGCACCAGGCGCCACGCAATTTACATTAATGCCCCTATCGCCAATCTCAAGCGAAAGAGACCGCGTGAAAGAAATTATAGCTGCCTTTGATGCCGTATAATGAGAAAGGCCTGGGGCGCCCTTATATGCTAATTGAGAGGCAGTATTTATAATCTTACCATGCCCTTGCTTATACATGTGGGTGATCACATTATTAGTTGTAAGAAAAACACTCCGAAGATTAATTGCGATCATTTTATCCCACATATCAATAGTCATTTCATCTACAGTGGAAGTATCTCCAATTCCAGCATTATTCACCAAGATATCAATATCACCAAACTGGGAGAGGAATTGCTCTACCAAAGAGGTATTCTCATCCACTTTTGAAACGTCTGCCTGAATCGCTACTGCTTGCCCACCACCGTTAATTATCTTAGCAACTACAGCATCAGCATTCTCTTTTTGTGCTTTATCTGGATAGTTAATTGCAACCTCGGCCCCCTCTTCAGCAAACAAGACGGCAACAGCTTTGCCAATCCCACTACTTGCACCTGTTATAAGGGCTTTACGGTTCACCAATTTCTTCATAGCAAATTCTCTCCGACTAAATTTTAACATTTTTCTGATATAGAATGACATACGCAACTATCATCAGGAATACTCTTTAACAGTTAGCGTCAACCTCTGAGCCTAATACAATTCTAGCAATTACACTATTTTCAAATAATCTAATTGGGATACCAATAAAGTGGGGGAGGACGCTCAAAGTCCTTAGGCCTATCTATTATTTCTATGGTTGTACCAGTAGCTGCTAATGTATCAAAATAACAAAATCGAACCTGTTTCCATCTACCCTCCTGAATTACTTCAAAACCACGCGATTTAAAATTTTCATAGCACTCTGCCCAGCTCATATTGAGTTCGCTCAATAAAATTCCGACATGCTGGACACCCTCTTGATTTGCATCAAGATAATCGTGGTAGATACTTGGGCCGTTTAAAGGCTGTATTATTTCCCAGTTAACTGACCCAGTCCATGCAATCGCAAGTCGCATACTATAGTCTGCTGGCTTGCCCCGATAGGTAGTTTCCACTAAATCAGGAGATTTATATTCATTTACCCACCAAGGCCCTATACCCAGTTGGTCGCTATAGCGCCGAACCATGGCATCCAAATTCCTAGTAACAACGCATATCTGTCTGGTTTCGGGAATGAAACTATTTGGCAATCCTAATTGAAATTTATCTAGACTGTTCATCAACTTTCTCCTTTTAGAGACTAAATAAGGCGGGACATATAAAACTCATGGATCAATAATAGGTAAGCCATATTTAGGAAAACACACGAAAAATTATTTCCTGAAAGATTTTCTTTGACCCAAAGGCTACACTATCACAATCTTTAAAACATATTTTTTGCAACACTTAATAGCGAGGATAAAATGGGCGAACCTACTCTTGAACAACAGGTGGCCAGATTAACTGCGATTGAAGACATTAAACAACTAAAGGCAATTTATTGCGCTTACTGCGACGATGGGTATAACCCAGAAGGCATTGCGAATCTTTTTGTCGAAGATGGGATTTGGGATGGAGCCGACTTTGGTCGGCATGTGGGAAGTAGCGCTATAAAGGAGTTTTTTACCGGCATATCAGGCGATATTACCTTTGCTGGGCACCTAGTGGTGAATCCTATTATTACAATTGATGGGGATTCTGCAAACGGCAAATGGTGGTTAATTATGCCGTGCACCACTAATATTGATGGAAACAAAGAAGCCCGATGGCTTGCTGCAGAATATGATGATGATTATGTCAGAAGAGACGGAAAATGGCTTTTTAAACACTTACGGCTTGATCTAAAATTTTTTACACCACATCTAGAAGGTTGGGCAAACCAAACATAGTATACTTAAAAAAGGGGGGTCTACGGGACGCAGTGGCGTCCCCATCCCAACTTTAAGATTGACGTTTCATCGCAGCGGAAGCGGTTACATCTGGCTTGAATGGCCAATATATTTCTGCGTTACCGGTAATACCCGTACGTTTAAAAATAAGAATTAACAGAAGTATCAAACCTACGCCCACTTCAGCAGAACTAGTTGGTAAGGCAAACCCTCCAACACCTACTTCTAGGCGACGAAGCACGTCTATAACTACACTAAGTATGGTAACTCCTACGACTGCACCGGCAAGACTTTGCATGCCACCAACTACAAGCATTGAAAGAGTAATAAATGTCATACCTAGATAAAAACTGTCTACCGTCAGCATACCAAGAAAATGGCCAAAGAGTCCGCCTGCCATACCGCAGAAGAAAGCGCTAATCACGAAAGCTAGCAGCCTTTGGCCAAATACATTTACTCCTGCCGACTTGGCAGCAACCTCATCATCGCGGGAAGAACGGAGGGCAAGACCCCATTTGGAGCGTGAGTAAAGGAAAGCAGCCGCAAGCGCTATAACAGCATAAACGTAACCTACCCACGGTGTTGTTGTGGTTGGAAGTCCTATTACAGAACTGGCTCCAGATGTCCAAGTACTCCAACGTAGATAGAACGAGTAAAGTACCATCATGAAAGCAAAAGTTCCAATCGAAGCGGCAATTCCTGACATTCTCATAATTGCAATGCCTGCAACAAGAGCGACTGCTGCTGCCAATAATCCACCTAATAAAATCGCGAGAATATAATGATGGCTATTATTTAATAGATAGGTTGGAAGTCCCGGCATAAACATGTCGCGTGTGTAAGGACAACAGGTCTGCCATGCTGTGGCATATGCGCCGATCATGACAAACCCAATATGACCGAATGAAATAATTCCGGAATTGCCAATAAACATATAAAGAGCTGCCACAATAACTATCCGTACCAGTCCCTCAACGAGGGTCTGAGCTAAGATTATATCTCCACTCGCATCCACTGCAGCCACAATGACAAGCAAGCCTAGGCAAAGAATTACCAGTGGCCAAAAATACCGGATCAACCTGAGAAGAGGTGTATTGGCTTCAATCATCAGACACGTTCCTTTGCCGCTTTAGTCAATACCAACCCCTGTGGTCGTACAAGAAGGACAATTATCACCAGAATAAATACTAGCGAATCTTTAAAAACCTTAAATTCCCCAGGCAAAATTGCATAAAGCACCACACTCACTATTCCGACTGCATATCCCCCTATTACCGCTCCGACCAGACTACCCATTCCACCA
>Ga0310344_10000398_pt1 | contig 34814 bp, 30 predicted proteins | sample HC15DNA20200_MG_FD_203801 | JGI IMG/M metagenome (GOLD analysis project Ga0310344, IMG submission 203801) | Marine microbial communities from station ALOHA, North Pacific Subtropical Gyre - HC15-DNA-20-200_MG | ecosystem: Environmental > Aquatic > Marine > Oceanic | place: Pacific Ocean: North...
AGTATCGTGTTCCATTGTATCCAAAAAATTTTAAATTATTAATCTAATCAGATTTCACGTAAATGTTTGAACCCTTATCTTTAAATTCCTCTGATTTCTCTTTCATCCCATTCATAAGAGCCTCTTTATCGTCTATTTCTTTTTGAGCTGCATATTCTCTTACTTCCTGGGTTATTTTCATTGAACAAAATTTGGGGCCACACATTGAACAAAAATGAGCTACTTTTGCTCCATCAGAAGGGAGAGTCTCGTCGTGATATTCCCTTGCTCTTTCAGGATCAAGTGACAAATTAAATTGATCTTCCCAACGGAATTCAAATCTTGCTTTGCTGAGTGCATCATCTCTTTCCTGTGCTCCTGGGTGCCCTTTAGCTAGATCTGCAGCATGAGCAGCTACTTTATAAGCAATAACGCCTTCACGTACATCATTTTTATTTGGCAATCCAAGATGTTCTTTTGGAGTTACGTAGCAAAGCATAGCCGTCCCGAACCAACCTATCATTGCTGCTCCAATTGCACTCGTAATATGGTCATAACCAGGCGCAATATCAGTAGTTAATGGGCCGAGTGTATAAAATGGAGCTTCGTGACAGACTTCTAATTGTTTGTCCATATTTTCTTTGATTTGATTCATAGGAACGTGGCCAGGACCTTCAATCATTACCTGACAATCATGTTCCCAAGCCTTTAATGTAAGTTCTCCAAGTGTTTCTAGTTCACCAAACTGGGCTTCATCGTTTGCATCAACAATTGCTCCAGGCCTTAATCCATCTCCTAAAGAGAAAGAGACATCATACGACTTCATAATTTCACATATTTCGTCAAAATGCGTATATAGGAAATTCTCTTGGTGATGTGCTAAACACCATTTAGCAAGTATAGAGCCGCCTCTTGATACGATTCCGGTCATACGCTTTGCAGTCAAAGGAACGTATCTGAGTAAAACTCCTGCATGTATTGTAAAGTAATCCACTCCTTGTTCAGCCTGCTCAATAAGAGTGTCTTTGTAAATTTCCCAGGTGAGATCTTCAGCGACACCATCTACTTTTTCTAAAGCCTGATAAATTGGAACAGTTCCAATTGGTACAGGAGAGTTTCTAATTATCCACTCTCTAGTTTCGTGAATGTTATCTCCTGTTGAAAGATCCATTACCGTATCTGTTCCCCATTTTGTTGCCCACGTCATTTTTTCAACTTCTTCTTCTATAGAACTCGAAACTGCAGAATTTCCGATATTCGCATTTATCTTCACTAAAAAGTTTCTCCCAATAATCATTGGTTCACTTTCAGGGTGATTGATGTTTGCAGGGATAATTGCTCTTCCTCTAGCAATTTCAGAACGAACATATTCTGGTTCCATATTTTCCCGGATAGCAACAAATTCCATTTCTGAAGTGATTTCTCCTTTTTTTGCGAAATGCATTTGTGTAACATTTCCTGTCCCTCTGAGCACTTTTCGTTTCGGTGGCATTGGAAGTTCAGTATTTTCTTTTCCTGAGACAGGCTTGTAAGAAGGATCCATTTCTTGGATTTCTGAACGGCTTTGTATCCAACTTGATCTTAAAGGAGGAAGACCTTTCCGAATATCTTCCCCATCTGGGCCACTAGTATCATATACGCGCAAAGGTTCTTCGCCATCAGCAAGTTCGATTTCTCTCATCGGTACATGGACATTATCTTTGCCGTTTACATGTATTTTTTTAGAGTTAGGGAATGAGGCACCATTAGAACTATTCCCATTTTCGTTAACGAGGTCTAACTTGATTCCATTGTCGTTTTGTCCATCTGATTTGTTCATATCTATATTCCCCATTGGAAGTTAAAATATATCTAGATTTTATTGAGGGGCACAAACAGGGGAGGGAATTCCAAATATGGATTCGCTTCCCTACGCCGGCATTGTCCGGTTCAGGTTTCAAGGGTATTTTCTCAGCCCGTGGCACCCCCAGCGAAACTGCATCTCAAACTCTATCAATCAATTGCTTGAAGGTCAAAGTATATTCCTGCTAAGGATTTTTTTTGAATGAAGAACTGAAATTTTTATTTTCAACTCTCTTGTAGTAATCTTCTGGTTTCTTGTATGTTTCTCCATAGGGGTTTAGTTTTTTTTGATTATTTGAGGAACGAGAAATTATGCGCTTAGGATTTGATTTTTTGAAAAATGGTTTTCTGTATCTACTCTTCTTTGCATTTTTAAGTGTTGGCTTTTTTCCTACGAATCTTTATTCCTTAAATTATACTAGTGCAATTGAAGTTCTTAGTAAGAAAGTTCACACCTATTATCCTCATGTTGAAGGCTCAATTGTTGCTATAAAGGGAGCAGACCTATATCTAAGTATTGGTTCTAGAAATCGAGTTGTGAAAGGATTGACGATCGGAGTATTTCGTCAAGGGAAGGTTTTTAAACATCCAATTACTGGAGAGTCTCTTGGATCTTTAGAAAAAAATGTTGCAGAAATCAAAGTAGTTGATGTAAGAGAAAAATTTTCGATTGCAAGAGTTGTTCGTTTGGCTCCAGGAGGCGAACTTGTTCCTAGAGTAAAAGATAAGGTTAGAGCTTCTTCTGCAAAGATTAGTATTGCAGTGCTCCCTTTTGTAAACCTCACAGACGAGCCTTATAGCACGGATTTGTTAACTAGAGAACTTGCGAAGTTCCTCCTTAAACGAGGGAGATTTGATGTTTTTGATATAGATCAATTAGAAGTATGGCTTTTAAAAAATGGGATTCCCGAGGATAAGATCTTGCAAGGAAGAAATCCTATTTCTCTCCGAAATGAAGTTCGCTCAGATATGGCGATACAAAGTACAGTTGTCGATATAAAGGGGAAAACTTTTCTTAAAAGTAAAATTATTTCTCTTAGTAGTAAGCGTACTCTTTTTGAAGCTATTTCATCTGTAGACAATTTGCCCTATGAACAAGGAGTACCAAAGAAAGGGGCGTTGAAAAGAGGAAAAAGAAGAAGAGGGTTTTTTGCGTTTGGTGGTAATTTTCAACGCTCAACTTCTGGTCTTCCTGGAGTGTCCGTCATGGGAGGAGTGAAAGCCTTTCATTTTGACAAATTGTCAGTAAGAGGAATTGCTGTCTCGGATTTGGATAAGGACGGGAAGAACGAACTTGTGGTTTTGACTTCTACTCAATTGATTGCCTTCCAGATTATAAATAATAAAATCCGCGAACTTTTCCGATACGATGGAGGGGTAGGAAATGATTTTCGCTGGATGGATGTATCGGATTTAAATTCAAATGGGATCCCTGAATTGTATGTGGCTACCTATGAGCATGACAATCTTACTTCTTTGGTGTTTGAAGTGAAACAGAAAAAATTTGTCAAGATTTTCTCAAAAAGAAATGTTTTTTTTCGTATTTTAAAAACAAGGAATAAAGGTCCTTCCTCGAAAGATAAAGATGTTTCCTTACTTTTAGGTCAATCTCAGGGTTTCGATGAGCCATTTAGTGGTGCAATTAGAAGGTACACATGGTCAAAAGACAAGATTGTTGAAATATCTTCTTATAATCTGCCAGAGGAATTCGAAATACTTGGATTTTCTTTGTGGGATATTGACAGAAATGGAAAGTTGAACGTAATAGAGATAGGAAAAGATGATAAACTCCGTGTCATGAGTAGATCTGGCAGTGTGTTTTATAAAAGTGCTGAATTTTTTGGCGGGCCAGTTCATCGTTTTCATTCAAATGAAGATAGGAGAACTTCTACAACTATTTCGGAATTTGATATTTTGATTCGTTCTAGGATTAAGGTTGCAGATACCGATGAAGATGGGATTGATGAAGTACTCGTTATTGCGAACGAATATTCAGGAACAAGAATTGCTCCTGGTCTTGGTATTTCTGGTGGACAGATTGTAAGTTTGGTATGGGATGGTAGTGGATTGTCTGAATTTTGGAGATCAAAAAAACTCTCTCAAGGAGTGGTAGATTTTGAGGTGGGGGATGGTGATAATGATGGTAGAAAAGATTTGATTCTAATTACTACAGATACGTCAATGTTGACTTCGAATGCTTCTAGTAAAATTTATATTTATGACATAAAGAAGTATGGAAAATAGTTTTTTCTTGTTTTTGTTATGCTGATTGGTCAATATATGAGTGATTAGCTAGCAATTATTTCATTATTTTTATTAAAAGTTTAATTATTTATATTATATATTCGTATTTGATGTGAAATATCTTGACTGCAAAAATGAATTTTCTTAATATATGTGGAAGTTACGAGTTTTTTTAGTTATTCTGTGAGTGTATTTTTAATGGCACGTGCGGTTTCGTGTGTGCGTGTGTTTATTTTATTGATTTTATATATCGCCTAAGAGGAGGAGCCTATAAGAGTATAAAGCTCAGTTAGTAGTTCGTAGCAACATGAAGTTTGAGTAACACAGTTTTTAAAACTATTAATAGTATTAATAAGCTTAAATATTAGGAGAAAGTAATGCGGAAATTTTTATTAACTTTAGCAGTTGCAGTTTTGGCAGTTGGTCTTGTATTGCCAGAAGTTTTTGCAGCAAGCTTTAAATTTACTGGTATGTACAGGTATCGTGGTGTTTCTTATGATGACGCTGATAGAGATAACACATCTGAAGATGGTAACCAAAAAGCAGATATGTTAATGCGTCCTCGCTTTACTGCTGTATCTGAAGGCGGAAAAGTGAAAGCTGTATGGGAACTTGATCTAGGTTCTGGTAGTTGGGATGCTGCTAAAACAGCTCCTAAAGTAAACAGGCATTATGTCCAGTTTGCTCTTCCAGGAACCAAATTAAAAATACAGTATGGTCGTGATGATTATTTCTCCCCTGGCAAAATGCTTGTTACATCCAGTGGACGTAACAGAAATCAGGGTTGGGAAGCAACTGGTAAAGTAGCTGGCATGAAAATGACAGCTTGGACAGTTAAAACATCTGAAGGTGCAGCTGGTGGTTCTGGTGGTCCTTTTGGTGGAAAAAATGACTCTGATGTACACCACATCGGTTTCACAACAAAAGCTTTGGGTATGAAGCTAACTCCTCATCTAACTGTAGAAGCAGACAACCGTGGTTCAGGTACTTCTTCTCCAGATAGAGATCTTAGATGGTGGGGTCTGAATGCAAAAGGTAAAGTTGGTATGTTCAGCCTTACAGTTGATGCAATATACCAAGAAGGTACAATTGATTACCCATCCAGTAGTGCAACAGTGAAAGACATTGATGTTCAAGCAACAATGCTTCACGTAAGTGCTACAACTAAAGTTGGTAAATCAAAAGTTACACTTCGTGCAGTTGCTTCATCCGGTGATAAAGACGGTCTAGCTGCTTCTCAATCACACGGTGTTACAGCGCAGCAAGATGGAAACACAGAGTTGACACGTTTCTCAACTCCTCACAACGATACAATGGGTTGGTTTGATAACCCACAGATCATTTCCCGTAAACGTTACAGCACATTCAATATAAGTGCAGGTAATGAAACTCGTTCCGGTAGTGGTAACGGTGGAACAAGTGGTAACGGTCTTAGGGTAATGGAAATTATCGTTAGCCATCCAATAAGCAAAAAACTTTCTTTCAAAGGTAACTTGTCAAGCATCCATTCTTCTGAAGGTGCGCAAGATATTTCTGGTGGAACACAATATGTGTCTGACACAAATATCGGTACAGAAGTTGATTTATCTTTGAAATATAAGTTCTATAAATCCCTATGGGCACAAGTTGCATATGCACACTTGGCTGTTGGTGATTATGGTAAAGCAACAAACGCAACAAGTGATTTCGATAACACATGGTGCTGGTACTTCGAAATCCGTCATTCATTCTAAGCTTGGAATGATGATAAGCTAATTTCTGATTATTCAGATTGAGGCTTGTAATAGAAATTTAGACCGGGAGGGTATTTTTATACTCTCCCGGTTTTTTCTTCTATATTCTTCTTTATTTTTTTTAAGTTTCCTTTGATAACACTGCACTTGGTCTTGATTGAACTTTCAAGGGCTGATATCCTCGTGCCGTTTTGCAATATCTTTTTAAACCTGTAGGAATAGAATAGGAAAGAATATGAAGAAAAATCATTTGTTAGCACCTGGTCCCACACCGGTTCCCCATCCTGTACTCGAAGCGATGTCGAAACCACTTTTTCATCATAGAACAAGTGAATTTGAATCGCATTTCGCGGATATTCGTGATGGACTAGAGTGGCTATATCAAGTGAAAAGTGATGTTATTACGCTAGCCTCTTCTGGAACTGGTGGTATGGAAGCATGTGTATCGAATCTTCTCTCAGTGGGAGAGAAGGCATTAGTGGTGGAGGGCGGTAAATTTGGAGAGAGATGGACAGAAATTTGTCAGGCATATGGGGTGATTCCGGATATATTACCAGTAGTGCCGGGACATTCTGTTAATATTATTGATCTTGAAGCTAAGCTTATTGAAGGAAAACATAGTGCAGTCTTAATTCAGGCTAGTGAAACTTCTACTGGTTCTAAGCATGATATTGAATCAATTTCTCGAGCTATTAAAAAAGTATCTCCAGATACTTTGCTAGTAGTAGATGCTATCACTGCATTAGGAGTATATGAAGTACAACCGGAAAAATGGGGATTAGATGCTGTGGTTACAGGTAGTCAAAAAGCACTAATGCTTCCTCCAGGTCTCGCATTTGTTTGGTTAAGCGATAATGCCTGGAATAGAACGGAAAAATCTAATTGTCCGTCCTATTATTTTAATTTGCAGATAGAAAGAAAAAGTCAGAAAAAAAATACAACGGCATGGACTCCCGCCATTTCTCTAATGATGGGTTTAAAGGTAGCTCTTTCTATGATGCAAGAAGAAGGGTTAGAAAATATATATAAGAGACATGCGAGACTTTCAAAATCTACTAGAGAGGCGATACAGTCGATGGGCTTGGATATCTTTACAAAAGATTTAATAGCGGAGTGTTTAACAGCTGTGGAAGTTCCTGAAGGAATTAACGGTAAAGATATCCCTAATAAAATGCAATCTGATTGCGGAGTGACGATTGCGGGAGGACAAGGGGATCTAAGTGATAAAATTTTTCGTATAGGTCATTTAGGATACGTAGATGGAGACGATGTATTGATAGCAGTTAGTGCACTAGAAAAAACTCTATTTTCACTAGGATTTAAATTTGATAAGTCTGCAGGTATTGCTGCCGCTCAAAGGAGTTTGCTGGGATGAGTGAAAATATGGTCTCTCGTGTTTTAATTTCTGAGTCCTTGTCGATGCGTGCAGAAGAGATTCTGTCATCCAATGAAGGTTTCGAAGTAATCAATACCCCAAAGATAAATAGGGTAGACATTCTATCTCAAATAGAAAATTTTGATGCTTTGATCGTGAGAAGTGGGACAAAAGTTGACAAAGAACTCTTGGAAGCAGGGAAGCAACTCAAAATCGTAGCCAGAGCCGGTATTGGGGTAGATAATATTGATTTAGATACTGCGAGTCGTTTAGGCGTTTTGGTTGTTAATGCTCCTGATGGCAATGTGATAACTACGGCTGAGCATACTATGGGACTTATTTTTTCTCTAGCACGAAGAATTCCCGAAGCTGTATCTTCTTTGAAATCCGGTCTTTGGGAGAGATCTGAATTTGTAGGAAGTGAATTGGCATCGAAAACTTTAGGTGTAATTGGACTAGGAAGAGTTGGTTCTAATGTTGCTAGATTAGCTAAGAGCATAGGAATGAATGTTATCGCATTTGATCCCTATATTTCAGAAGAAGCTGCATTAGAAAGAGATGTGAAACTGGTTTCTTTTGATGAGGTACTAAAGGGTTGTGATTATTTAACTCTTCACGTTCCTGGGACAGATGAAACTACGAATCTTTTAGGGTCAGCAGAATTTCGGAAAATGAAAGATGGAATACGAATTGTCAATTGTGCTAGAGGTGGTTTGATTAACGAGGAAGAACTTTCAAAAGCTTTAGATTCTAAAAAAGTATTAGGTGTTGCTGTGGACGTTTTTCCTGAAGAACCTCCACCAGAAGACTATCGAAGTCTGTTAGAACGTCCAGAGGTAATTTGTACTCCCCATTTGGGTGCTTCGACCGAAGAAGCTCAGGAAAATGTAGCGATAAGTGTTGCTGTTCAGGTTGTAGATTATTTGAAAAATGGTGTCGTCAAATATGCAGTGAATCTTCCTGCACTTGGTCCTGAGCAATTAGAGAGAATAGGTCCTCATTTACTTTTATCAGAAAATTTAGGTTCCTTTTTAGCTCAATTAGTTGATGGCGGGGTAAGAAAGTTAGAAATCATACATCATGGAACTTCAGAGATCCCGATTTCCGCACTTTCTTCTAATGCAATTAAGGGAGTTCTATCTCACTTTTTAGGTGATACGAGAATAAATTTGGTGAATGGACCAACTTTAGCAAAAGAAAGAGGAATAGAAATAATTACTACGCACAGAAATTCGTCTGATCTTTATAAGGATATGATTGAAATACGATTAGTCACAGATAAAAATGAACGTTCAGCTATAGGTACAATTACAAATCTTGGAAGTCCAAAGATTACATCTATAGATAGTTTTACAATAGATGTTGAACCAGAAGGATTCATGCTTGTTTTTTCAAATGAAGATCGACCTGGAACAATCGGAACGATTGGAACTTTATTAGGGAAGCATGAAATTAATATTGCTGGTATGCAACTTGGTAGAACGAAGAAAAATGATAAGGCTGTTGCTATTTTATCTTTAGATGAATTGATTCCAGAGGATGTTATGGAAGAAGTTCGAAATATACCTGGTATTTTAGATGCCAGAGCAGTGGTACTGTAGTACTAAAAAATAGATTTAAGTAGAGGAAATTGATAATGAGTTCGATTTTTCAAAGAAAAATTCTACCTTCAGGCTCTAAAGTGTTTGTTGGGGAAGAGGTTAAAAAAAAGCGTGATATTGAAGAGCAGATAAGAGGGATTTTCTCTTTATGGGGTTTTAAAGAGATTATAACTCCCTCATTCGAATTTTATGCTCCTGATACAGAAAGTGATTCTAGAGATTCTGAAGTTTTTAAAACAGTAGATTTGGAAACGGGAAATTTATTGTCTTTAAGATCTGATGTTACTCCTCAAATAGCGCGAATTGCTGGGACATTCTTAGAGAGTGCTCCTAGGCCCTTAAGACTCTCCTATGTAACTAATGTTTTTCGATATATGAATGTTTCTGGAACCTACCAAAGAGAATTTTTACAGGCCGGTGTGGAACTTATAGGTTTAATGTCATTGGAAGCTGACGCAGAAGTAATCGCGGTTGCGGTTGAGTGTCTCAGAAAAATAGGAGTGAAAGATTTCAAGATATCTTTAAGTCATGGAGGTTTTTTAGCAGGAATTTTTAATGTTTTAGATTTAACTCAAGAAGATAAAATAAAAATTTCAGATGCTATTTCTAGAAGAGATGAAACCTCTCTTGCACAACTTTTGAGAGGAAAAAAGAATGGACAAAAGGATGTAAATATTCTAAAAAATTTATCTAGACTTTTCGGAGATTCTTCTGTGCTTGATTTCGCTGAAAAGACGGTCGGAAATGCTACATCAAAGAAAGCGGTAAAAGAACTTAAAAGAGTATATGGAATTTTAGATTTGTATGGATTAACTGAACAGATAGTTTTTGATCTTGCTGATTTTAGAGATTTTAACTATTACACGGGTGTCATTTTTGAGGGTTTTGTTTCAGGAGTTGGAACTCCTGTTTGTGGTGGAGGAAGATACGATAGATTGCTAAAAAACTTTGGAACTGATGACCTCGGTACAGGTTTTGCGATAGATCTGGATAGTCTTTCAAGCGTAGTAAGCGATTCGAAACAGGAAGAAAATAAAAAAAGTTTTCTTGTAGTAGATTTTTCCTCTTCAAAGAAAATTGGTATCGAGATCTCTAGGAAATTACGTGAACTCGGGTATGTAGCCTCTCGTGATATCATGAGAAGAGAATTAAATGATTCGCTTACTTTTGCTCGAGAATCTAATTTTGATTATTGTCTGGTTATAGATCGTCAAAATTCTAATAGCAAGAAGATACAGGTTCTGACTTCTTCTGGTGCTGAAGTTATAATTTCTTCTATAGACGAGATTGTCGATATATTGGAAGGAGGAGGTAGTTTATGAGTGTTCTGACAGTTGTTGGTGGTCAATGGGGTGATGAAGGTAAAGGAAAAATTATAGATTGGCTTGCTCAACGCTCAGATGTAGTAGCTAGATATCAAGGTGGTGCAAATGCTGGTCATACGGTTTACGTTTCAGGTCAGGAATTTATCCTTCATTTAATACCAACGGGTATCTTGAATCCAGATGTGCTCTGCATTATTGGATCTGGAGCCGTCATCGATCCTTTATCCCTAATTAATGAAATGAGGAGCCTCAAGGAACTCGGCCTGAAGGTTGATGATAATTTGTTAATTGGTAAAAGAGCACATTTGATTCTTCCGTACCATAAAGTTATGGATTCGCACATGGAAGAATTATTAGGCATGAATCGAATAGGAACAACCGGAAGAGGAATTGGTCCGGCATATTCTGATAAGGCTGCTAGGCTTGGTGTAAGAGTGGCAGATTTATTTGAGGAACGGATTTTACGAGATAGGATTAAGGTTAGTATTAATCTTAAAAAGAAGTTGCTTTCAGAGATTGTACTAACAGAAGAAGAAAAAAAAGCTTTTGATGAATCTTATATTTTGTCAATTTGTGAAGAGGTCAAGGAAGTTCTTCAAAATCATATATGTAATACAGATATTGAGATTTTTAATTCTTTAGATGCGAAAAAGAATATTCTTCTTGAAGGAGCTCAAGGAATTATGCTTGATGTAGATATGGGAACATACCCTTTTGTTACATCGAGTAATACAGGTGTTGGAGGTGCCCTAAATGGATTAGGTATGCCTTATTCTAAAATAGATAAAGTTTTAGGAGTGGTGAAAGCTTATTGTACTAGAGTAGGACAAGGACCTTTCCCATCTGAAATGGAAGGTTCTGAGGGTGACCTTCTTCGAACAGAGGGAGGAGAATTTGGAGCTACCACAGGTCGTCCAAGAAGGTGTGGTTGGCTGGATGCGGTAGCAGCCCGTCACTGCATACAGGTTTGTGGAATAGATACAATTGCTCTTACGAAACTTGATGTTCTTGATAATCAGGAAACTATACGTATTTGTGTTGGATATCAGGTTGATGGACAAAAGATAACATCTTTTCCCGCAGAAACAGGTGTTCTCGAAAAGTGTAAACCCATTTTTGAAGAATTTCAGGGTTGGAAAGCGAAGACAGCTGGAGTAAATGTAAAAGCGGATCTTCCTGAATTAGCCTTATCTTATATTAAGAATGTTGAAAGGATTTTAGGAGTTTCTGTTTCTTTGATTTCAACTGGACCCGAAAGAAATGATACTATAACGATTGAAGAACCATTCGTAACTGAATAGTTTATTATCTAATTTTGAGGATTGCATGTCCGCAGATTCATTGAATATAGGACTTGCTTTTTGGGCTGGGTTTCTGAGTTTTATTTCTCCATGTGTTCTCCCTCTTTTCCCAAGTTATTTGTCCTATTTAACTGGATTGACATATGAAGAAATAACCGACGACAGTAGACGAACTTCAGTCCGTGGGCTCATTTTTTTGAATTCAATTTTTTTTGTTCTTGGATTCTCTGTTTTTTTTATTAGTATAGGTCTTAGTTTTTCGTTTTTAGGTAAATTTCTAATTGCTTCTCAAGATTTTTTACGTGTATTCGGTGGAATTTTAATTTTTACTTTTGGAATTTATGTTTTAGATCGCGCATTTTCATTTCGATTCCAAGAAATCTTTAAAAAAATCAAATCTTCGTTACAATATACTTTCTGTGTAGGAATTCTTGTAGTTTCTTTTTCATTGTATCTTGCAGGGTTAAAACAATTTATTGGTTTATTTATATCGGTATTCCTTTATTTTTTAATTTGTCTTCTTCCATCTTTTTTAGGAAAAGAAGGACGTTTTGAAGTAAAAAATAAAAGAGGAGGTTTTGCAGGTAGTTTCTTAATAGGGATTACTTTTTCTGCTGGATGGACTCCATGTATTGGCCCAATTTTAGGGAGTATCCTTGTTTTTTCTTCAGTACAAGAAAATTATTTACGTGCATTAATATTGTTGATTTCTTATTGCCTAGGTTTGGGATCTACTTTTCTTTTTAGCGGTCTTATGTTGTCTACTTTTCTTAAATTTTATGGATATTTTAGAGGCTATTTGGTTTATATAGATTTTATAAATAGTTGTTTACTTATGTTGATAGGTTCTCTTCTGCTTTTTAATTATCTAATGGTTATTTCAAATTATATTGTGATTTGGACAGGTTTTGGTGGGATATAGAATTTAGGAGAAGACTTTGCAACTTTTTTAAAGTTTTTAATTTCAGGATATTGATGAAATATATTCTTTTGCAATTTTTACTGGGTCTGATGCATTTCTGATTGGTCTTCCTACAACAATAAAGTCTGCTCCATCTTCTATAGCGAGCTTTGGAGTATGAACCCTTGCATGGTCATTCTGAGACTCTGTTTCTAATCGTACTCCTGGTGTAACTATGATCATGTCTTCACCAAGTTCACTTCTAAGTGGAGCTACTTCCATAGGAGATGCAACTACACCATCTAATCCAGCTTTTTTTGCTAATAGTCCCATTCTAAGTACCTGTTCCTCTGGCCTAGAATGGAGTCCGATTTTTTTTAAACTATCTTCGCTCAGACTTGTTAAAACAGTAACAGCCAGAATGGATGGAGGATCTTTAATTTTATCTCTCGCTCTAGCACAGGCTTCAAGCATTTCTTCACCTCCACATGCATGGACAGTTAAGAGAGAAACACCAAGATTTGCTGCAGAAAAAATCGCTTTTTCAACAGTTGCAGGAATATCGTGATATTTTAAATCTAAAAAAACGGAACATCCTCTTTTGGTAACGGCTTCAACCGCGTTTGGACCTTCTTTAGTGAAAAGTTCCATTCCAATTTTATACCATTGGATATAGTTTTCAATTCTTTTGATTAAGTTCAGTGCCAGATCTATATTTTCAAAATCAAGTGCACAAATAATTTTTTGTTTTGATTCTATTTTATTCATGATTGTCCTGTTTTGTTTTTTGAGAACTATCTATAAACCTTGCAGCAATTATACTTATTTCAAATAAAATAATTAATGGTAGTGCCAAGAAAATTTGTGTTACTACATCTGGAGGAGTTAAAATTGCAGATGCAGCAAAAGAACCTACAAAAACATATCCTCTATTGTTTGATAAAGTACTAGCAGAGAGTACTCTCATCTTTACTAGAAGTATGACAATTAATGGGACTTGAAAAACAAGACCAAAAATCAGTATTAATTTAAAAACAAAAGATATGTAAAATGCAATTGAGATTTGTGGAGACAAATTATCAGATGCAAAACTTAATAAAAAATTCAATCCATAAGGTAGTATAAGTAGGTAACAAAAAAACGCGCCTATAATAAAACTACACGAAGAAATAAGAATAAAAGATGCAAGATATTTTTTTTCTTTTTTGAAAAGACCAGGAGCACAAAATTTCCAAATATGGAAAAGAATTAAAGGGATACTAAGAAATAACCCAGAATAAAATGAAATTTTAATATGTGATATGAAAGCTTCAGTTGGAGATAAAAATACGAGTTTTTCTTCTCCTATTGGATTTTGAATTAATTCTAACAGATGAGAAGAAAAGTAATAAGAAGCTAAAAAAAATATTCCAACAGAAATAACTATAATTAAAAGTCTCTTTCTTAGTTCTGTTAGATGGTCTGTTAATGACATCGAACCAGATGAACTCAATCCTTTAAATTCCTATTTGAATATTATGAGATATTGATTTAATTATTTTTTTGATCAGAGTTAATAGTTCCTTTATTTTGCTCATTATTCTTTTGTTTAATACTTTCAGAATCGTATGATTCTTCTTCTGGCTCTATATCGATAGAGTTTTCAAAGTCTGAAGTGGCGTTTTTGAAATCTCTTAGAGTTCTGCCTATAGTTCGAGCAAGATTTGGCAATCTCTTTGGCCCAATTACTAAAAGGGCTACAACTAAAATAACAAGTAGTTCGGTCATTCCTATACTACCAAACAAGTTGTTCTCCTTCTGAAATATTTTGTTATTGAAAAAGTGAACTAATTTTTATCTTATATTGTTTGAAACTACTTTACAGATATAGAATATATATTAGTTTTTTTTGTTATGACAAAATATTTTTTTATTTTAAGTAAATAAGTGTTGCTAAGTCAATTTTTATACTTTTACGAATAATATTTAGAAATTATATATGAATGTAAATTTTCATTCGCTTTCTGATAGCGAATTTTTTAGAGTTGCTTGTAAAGAAGTACATTCACATTTTAATCGTAATCAAAATTTGACTGGTTTTGATTTTGAATCTCTGATCCTGCCATTGCTATTTCACAATCCTTTGGTAAAAAAGAAAAATGAGGGAAATTGGATTGTACCTGAAACTTTTTTAAATTCTCCTTTTAATCCTAGTTCAAGTTTCGTCGTCGTAGACATTGAAACTACTGGTGGTCGTCCTCCTCAACATCGGATTACGGAGTTAGCTGCTGTAAAAGTTAAGAATGGAAAAATAATAGAAGAATTTTCGAAATTAATAAATCCTGATAGGTCCATACCCAGAAATGTTGTCCAGCTGACCGGAATAACAGAGGCAATGGTTAGTAAGAAACCTACTTTAGAAAAAGTTCTACCTGAATTTCTTGAATTTGTGGGAGATTCGATTTTTGTAGCTCATAATGCAGATTTTGATTATAAGTTTATACAATATTTTACTCTTCAGTATCTTGGAAAGAATTATAATCCGGAAGTTCTATGTACGTTTAAGCTTGCAAAAAAGATTCTTCCTAATTTTTCGAAGCATAATCTTGGTGAGTTAAGTATGATTTTCGGTTATGAAACTTTAAATGCTATTAAACATAGAGCATTAGATGATGCAAGAGCGACTGCATATATACTAATTAATCTTATTTCTTTTTGCCATTATGCAGGATTAAGAACAAAGGGTGATCTCCTTGGTTTTCAAGAACCTTTAGTTGTAGATCCCCCTAAACTTGCAAAAGGAATTTCGCTTTCTGCATCTAAGATTAAAGAAGTTCCAACAATGAAAGGCATTTTTCTTTTACAAGAATCTTCAGATAAAACAATATATTTAAATAAATCTTCTGATATAAATAAGACGGTACAAAACATTTTCTATCCGAAGAAAAGCGGTGCAAAACGTTTTGTAAAAAAATTATCTTCTGTAACGGAAATTAAAACAATTCCTGTTTTGAGCGAATTAGCTATGAAACTAGAAGTTTTTCGATTGTCCAATAAATTTAAAGTTCCTAATCCTCTACCTATGGTTTCCGGAGGTGGATTCTTGAAGCTGAATGTAGAGAATCAAAAACCCCCATTAGCACAAGTGGCTACGCACTTTTCATATCGAGGTGATTTCTTTTACGGTCCTTTTCGAAAAAAAAATCATTTAGATTCTATTCTTTCTTCTATTTATTCAGTCTTTCCTTTATACCTTTGTTCCTCTGATACAGTAGATGAAAATGGGGATAGGAAAAAAAATCAAATTAGAAAAGAATTAATTAAACGGTTGCGTTTTGTATTGGAGGAATCTTTAGATCCATTCTCATTGGATGAACATGTGACTTTTTTGATTTCTCTTTGGGGAAAAAAATTATCTGAATCCAAGTTAAAAAAAAGATTTCAACGTCTACTTTTGTTATTAAACAATTTATCAATAAACGGTCCTTCTGTAGAAAGAAAAGATATCATTATAGTTGAACCTGATCAGGACAGACTTTCTTTTGTTTGTTATTTAGTTTTTCAAGGATTGCTGGTAGATGAGATTAAATTCAATAAAGACAATATTCCTTTTCAAAAACTAGAGGAAAAAATCTGTAATGTTTATTTATCTAAAGTTTATACTGAAAAGAAAGTTTCAAAAAAAGATTTATTTGAGTCTTCAATAATTGCAGATTGGTTGCGAAGAGAAACTATAGAAGGTTTTGTTATGCCTGTTTCATTTAATTTTCAAAGAGAAGAATTTATGGAGATATTTTTTTCTTCTTTGCAAAATCCATTTTCCTTAGGAAAAAAAATTACAACTTCATCCTGAAATCTCGAATAGAATTCCTGCATTTGTTTTCTTGCATTTTTGACAAGAGGTATGCTAGCTTTATTTTTCTTCCTAAAAATGATTCATGTATTATATTAGAACTTCTCATCCTAAGGAGAATTCATTGAGAGGTGTTTCCGTAATAGGTATTGGTATGACCTCTTTCGGTTCTAGTTCAGAATCGATTATTTCTTTAGCTAGCAATGCATGCAAACTTTCACTTCAAGATGCACGCATAGATCAAAGAAAAATTGATGCATTCTATTTAGGTAATTTTGCTGGTGAATCTTTTTCGGGACAAAATCATCTTGCTCCCCTGATATCTAATATTTTAGGTCTAAATTTAGTTCCATGCACAAGAGTAGAAGGAGCTTGTGCTTCTGGTGGATTAGCTCTTAGACAGGGGATTATGGCTATAAAGTCTGGTGAAGCAGATATTGTTATGGTGTGTGGTGTAGAAAAGATGACAAATGTAAATAATCATAGAGTGAACTCTATTTTATCTTCTGCTGGGGATACATTTCAGGAAAATTCTATGGGAATTTCATTTGCCTCTTTATTTGCATTTATCACACAGAGATACTTGTATGAAAATAACATAACGAGAGAAGAACTTTCTTTAATTCCAGTGAAAAATCACTCTCATGGAATTCTCAATGAAAAAGCACATATTAGAAAAAAAATAACGAAAGATGATGTTTTAAAATCACGCCGGATTTCAGGACCTATCGGACTCTTAGATTGTTCTCCTGTAAGTGATGGTTCTGCTTCTGTAATTTTATGTGGTTCAGAAATTGCACACGATATACATTCAAAACCTATCTCGATACTTGCTTCTACTCAATCTTCAGATTTGGTTTCATTGATAGAGAAAAATTCTATAACTAGTTTTGAAGCAACTAGGAAAGCAGCAGATTCTGCATTTAATATTTCAGGATTAGAAAGATCCGATATAGATCTCGTGGAACTCCATGATTGCTTTACAGTTGCTGAACCTATTGCACTTGAAGATATGGGTTTTTTTAAAAAGGGCAAGGGTTGGAGAGGTGCATTGGAAGGTATGACGTTATTAGGGGGTAGTATGCCTGTGAATACCAGTGGGGGTTTAAAATCAAAGGGACATCCTGTAGGGGCAACAGGATTAGCTCAGATCTATGAATTAATACTACAACTGAGAAATAGTGCTGGGGAACGTCAAGTCCCTGATGCTAGATATGCTCTATCTCAAAATATGGGTGGTCTTGGTGCGACTTGTTCGATTCATATTCTTGGAAAGATGGAATGAAATGATGAATTCAAAAAAAATAATAGATATATATGTTTGTTCAAGTTGCAAAAGGTTTCACGCTGAAAAAAAACAAAATTGCTATTATTGTAATTCTTTACTAGTTTTAAAAGAAACAGCAAAATTTGGAACTTTATATAGTTTTACAATGGTTCCGGAAAAAATGGATGCCATATCGGAAGATAAAATGTTGGTTCTAGTAGATATGGATGAGGGAATAAAAATTTTAGGGGAACTTGAAAATAATTTTTCAGATCAAGTTTTAATTGGAATGAAAATGGAGATAGTATCTATACATGAGAAAAAAATAATTTTTGCTCTAGTTAACAGGGAGTAAATAGATTGTCTTTAAATAAATTACGCTCAAGTCTTATATATATTGGTCATTCTTCTTTTAAGACAAGTCCTTTTATAAAAGAATTAAGTTTAAAAAAAATAAAAACTCTTTTTTTAGAAAATAATAATTTAGATTTGAACCTCATTGATAATTTCAATTTTGTTATTTTTGGAGCGAAAGATAAGGATCAAGTAAATCTAATAAAAAAAATAGCTCTATCTGGAAAAATAGTTTTAGTTGTTCTGTCTCCAAATGAAAAAAGTCTGGCCAATCTTTTCATTAAATCTGGTGCACGTACAATTTTGGTGGATCCAGTTCAAATAGAAGAAATAACACATTTTGTAGGCCATCATAATAGTGAGGTTACTACAAAAAGAGAACTTAAATGGCTTAGATCTCAAGTTAGTCCTTCATATCAATCTCTAACTACGAATGGAACTAGTGCTCCTGTAAAAAAACTGAAATCTTCTATTGTAAAGGCAGGAAGAAAATTTAAATTAATCTTAATTGAGGGGGAAAAGGGAGTTGACATGTTGTCTGTCGCAAAGGAACTTCATTTGAAATTCCCTGGAATGAAGCATCCATTCTCTACCTGGTTTCTTAGCGAAATGACGGATAATGAATTAGAAAAAAGTTTGATTCGATTGGAAAAATATAAAGGAGAGGAAGGTAATATCCTTAATCTTGGAGGGTCAATTTTTATTGATGATTTTTCTGTTCTTTCAGAAATGAATCAAAACAGGATTTTTTCCACTATTGATAGATTGGGAATAAGTTCAGAGTTTAGATTAATAATTTCTAAAATTATAGATCCAGAGAAATTGATTCAGGATAAATTTCCAAAATTGAGTGAAAAATCTGCTCTTAATTTTACTATAAAAGTTCCTCCTTTGAGAGAAAGAAAAAAAGATATTCCTTCTATCGTAGATTCTATTTTGAAAAATTATTCTAAACAGATGAAAGAAAAAGTACGTTTTTTAACACCTGGAGCTCTCAAATGGATTTGTTCAAAAAAATGGTGGGGGAATGATTCGGAGTTGAAAACTGTTTTATGGAAGGCACTAACTTACGTGGATTCTTCTATTCTTTCACTTGAGAATCTGAAATCTTCTCAAGTGAGTGAAAATGTAGAAGATATAGAAAGTTTTTTAAGAACGAAGTTAGCTGCTGTGATCCCCGCACTAACTAATGAGGATGGGAGCGACTTTTATGAACATACTATTAAAAGTGTAGAGAAACCTTTGATAGAATTAGCTCTAAAAGAAAGTGGGGGAAATAGATTTAAAGCTGCTCGTCTTCTAGGAATGAATAGAAATACATTAAGTAAAAAATTACAACTTTTAGGTTTGGCAAACCAGGTTCCTAAATTCTCTACGAAAAGAAAAAAGGAGAGTTAATCCTTTTGTCCCCCGATTCATTGTCTGTGATAATTCTTGCAGCTGGAAAAGGAAAGAGAATGCTTTCCAAAATTCCAAAGGTGCTTCATGACTTTCGTGGAATACCTATGATTTCCTCTGTTATAAATAATGCTCTGAAATTAAATCCGGAAAAATTAATTTTAGTATTAGGTTACAAGTCGAAACAGGTCAAAGAAGTTATTTTGAATCATGGAAATTTGGGAAATGTAGATTTTGTTTATCAAAAAAAACAATTAGGAACTGGGCATGCTATCTCGGTTGCTTTACCAAATTTAACCCAAATTAATGGAGATGTAATTGTTTTAAGTGCGGACGTACCTCTTTTGAGTTCAAAAACGTTGAAAAAATTGTTGCAAAGACATAAGAAGGGTAATTTTTCTGCTACCATGTTAACGACTATTATGAACAATCCAACTGGTTACGGAAGAGTTTTAAGGGATAAAGAGAAAAAATGTAGTATCTTAGGTATAGTCGAACAGAAAGATGCACTACCAGAAGAACTTGAAATTGCTGAAGTTAATACTGGTACTTATGCTTTTCGTACTGCGTTTTTAAGAGAAAATTTGCCCAAACTAAAAAATAATAATGCTCAAAATGAGTATTATTTGACGGATATTTTCAAACTCGCAATATGCAATAAAAAATTGATTGGTTCTATACAGGCTAAAAATACAAAAGAAGTCATGGGGGTAAATACCCCAGAAGATTTAAAAAACCTAGAACTTTCTTAAAGTATGCATTAATATCTTTCTTTTGATTAAATTTTATGTTTTTTTAGAGGTGTATTTTGAAAGCATTAATTTTGTCTGCATTTGGTGGAGAGAATCTTTTTCCATTTACTTCGAGTAGACCGAAAGCTATGTTGCCTATAGCTAATACAAACTTTTTAGAATCTACTTTAATTAAAATTAAAGATACAGGTATTAAAGATGTAGTTATTGTCATTGGAAAATTTGGAGAACAAATTGTAGATCATTTTGGAACAGGAGAAAGAATAGGTTTAACCATACAATATGTTCGCCAAGATAAACCTACAGGAATAAGAGATGCTATTCTTATGACAAAAAGTTTTTTCGATGATGAATATTTTATGTTAGTTTATCCTGATTCTTGTAGTTCTGGTAATATATTTACAAATGTTTTAGATATATTCTCTTCTTCTGGAAAACCCGTTGCTGCTATAACACACACAAATAGAGCGGAGGATTTTGGTACTGTATTTCTTAATACTGATTTGAGCATCAAAAAAGTTGTGGAAAAGCCTTCAAAAAAAGAAATCGCAAACTATGTGTTGTCTGGTGCTTTTATACTACCAAAGTCTTTTTTTGAAATTTTATCTGAAATGGAGATGGATGAATCACTAAATTCTTTGGTTTCTAGTAGTGGTTTATTAAGTGCAATTTGGGAACAGGGCTGGTTGGATCCACAGTGGCCCTGGGAACTTTTAAATGCAAATAAGATGTTAATGGATAACTGGAATGTAGCTAATGTGGACACATCAGTTCAACTTCGTGGTTCTATACAATTTAGAGGGCCGGTAGTAATTGAGCGAAATGTAATAATAGAGAATGGCACCTCAATTTCTGGCCCCTGTTTTATAGGGAAAGATTCGTATGTGGGAAATGGCGTTTTGATTCGTCCATATACATCGATAGGACCAAATTCCGTTATTGGTTTTGGAGTAGAACTAAAGAACTGCATTTTAATGGGGAATTCAAGAGTTGGTCGGCTCTCCTTTATTGGTGATAGTGTTGTTGGAGAAAAAACGGAATTCGGATCTGGTACAATGACCTTGAATCAAGCGCAAGAAAAATCAGTTAGAGTTTTAATGCCCTCTAGAATAGAAGATACTGGATTAGATAAATTAGGTGCCTTAATTGGTGATAGTTGTAAAATTGGAGCATCGAATACATTTGCGCCAGGTACAATTTTGCCTGCGGAGTCTACAGTTCCTCCTTTTATAACTTTCCCAAAAGGGAGTAACTAATGTGCGGAATTGCTGGAATAGTTTCTTCATCTGATATTTCTAAAAGATTGTTGCAATCTATAACTTCTCTGGAGTATAGAGGATATGATTCTTGTGGAATGGCGACTAATTCCAATGGTTCTATTGAAGTAAGGAAGAATGTTGGTACTGTTGAATCAGTGAATTTAAAAGAACAATTTTTAGAAATGTCTGGTTGTGTAGGGATAGCTCATACTAGATGGGCAACACACGGTGATGTGACTCAAAAAAATGCTCATCCACATACTGATAGTAAAAATCAACTTGCACTTGTCCACAATGGAATAATTTCAAATTATAATGAACTTCGAGAAAATCTTATTGAAAATGGCATTAAATTTTATTCTGATACTGATTCTGAAGTCATCGGTCATTTGATTTCATTTCTAATGGAAAAAGAAGAATTAGATCTTGAATCTTCATTTGTTAAAGTTTTGTCGAAGATTGAAGGTTCTTTTGCTCTTGCTGTTATCTCCGTAAATGTTCCAGAGACAATTCTCTGTGCTAAACAGGGAAGTCCGTTAAGTATCGGATTAGGTGAAGGGACGAATTTTATTGGTTCTGACTTTAATGCATTTTTGCCTTTCACTCAGAGTTCTATAATTCTTGATGACGGAGAATACGCTTTAGTTAATGAGAGAGAATGCGTAGTTAAAACAACTAAAACATGTAAAACAATTAAAAAGAAAGTTACTGAGATACCGTGGGAGGCAACCATGTCTGATAGAGGTGCATTTTCTCACTACATGCTCAAGGAGATATATGATCAACCTTCTACAATTAAAGCTGCTTTAGAAATCCCGAGAAAAGAACTCTCAGATTTTGCAAATTTTATTAATTCTAGTAGTGAATGTTTTATAGCAGGAGTTGGAACGACTTTTTATATTGCTTCCCTAGGACAGTATTTTTTTAATGAATATTCAGATTCTTTCATGCCTGCTATCAGTACTGATGAGTTCGTACATTTAGTGAAGCCCAGACCGGAAAGTTCTTTGATTGTAATAAGTCAATCTGGAGAAACTTTTGATACTTTAAATGCGGTTGAATATGCTAAAAAGAATAGTGTTAAAACTGGTGGAATAGTAAATGTAATTGGCTCAACATTAGTCAGATCTGTAGATAAGTGCATAATGCAAGGAGCAGGACCAGAAGTTTCAGTAATTAGCACTAAAGCCGCGCTAAGTCAGTCAGTAATTCTTCTTTTAATTGCATTAGAACTATCGTTATTAAGAAAAAAAATTAACGAAAAAAAGGTCAAAGAGATAAGAACACAAGTGTTAGCTGTAACTGATCTCGTATCAGAAACACTTGACGAAAGATCTGGTTTTTTCCATTCATTTGCACAAAAACATTTAAAAATGCGGAATTGGATCTTTGTTGGGCGAGGCATTTATTATCCTATAGCATTAGAATGTGCTCTAAAGATGAAAGAAGTAACATATTTGCACGCTGAGGGAATGAGTGCAGGATTTCTAAAGCATGGGACGATCTCTTTAATTGATGAAAATGTAAATACTGTTGCTCTAATCCCTCCAAAAGAACAAGAAGATTTATATAATTTGACCTTAAATAGCATTCAAGAGATTAGAGCAAGGGGTGGATTTGTTTTAGGAATAAGATTTTCCGATGAGGGCTTTCCAAAAGATCTTCTTAGTGATGAAATAATTTTACCTTCTGTATCAATTTTTCAGGCTCCTTTTCTCCATCTTTTATCCGGTCAGCTTTTATCCTATTATATGGCAGTTGGATTGAAAAGAAATGTTGATCGTCCTCGTTCTTTAGCCAAATCAGTTACGGTAGCTTAATTCTTTAATGCAAAATAATAGATTGCAAGGGACAGATGGAGTTAGAGGATTTGTTTACTTGGAAAGTGATTCGTTAGAAGATCCAAAAGGACATCAGGAATTATTTGTAAAAAAAGGTTATCTGACAGAAAGGTTCATTGAACATTATGTCTTTGCTTGTTCTCGTTTTTTACTTGAAAGGTCCTCAGAAAAATTAATCTCACCTTTAGCAATTGTTTTTGCGATGGATCCAAGAGACGAACAAGGCATTTTTTATGCTGCTGCAATGAGAGGACTTCAGAAATCTAATGCTCACATTCTTTCGTTATCTATTGCGCCTACACCAGTTGCGGTTACCTATGCTACTGCAGTCGGTGCCGCTGGAACGATAGTACTTACTGCTTCTCATAATTCCAGTAGGCAAAATGGTGTGAAAGTTTTTGCTTCTCCAGATTATCGGAAATTATTCCCTTATGAAGAAGATAAGCTAAATGAAATATTTTGGAGTGTTTCTTGGAATGAGATTGATTCAATGCCCTTGCATTCTGATTTTTTTGATTCTTCATCTGAATCCAAAGAATTTTATAAGCAACATATTTTAAATCGTTCAAATTCTTGGCTAAAAGATTCTGATCTTAAAGATATTTCTTTGATTATCGATAGTGCCTGTGGTGCTTGGAGTGGTCTTGCAATGGAAGTGACGAGTGAACTCCGGCCTTTTGAATGTTTGGAAGTGAACACCTTAAGTGAGGGTCAGGTTAATGAAGGTGGTGGTGTAGTTGCTTTAGAGAATCAGCAAACGATATTTTCACATGAAAAAGAGAAAATAGATTCTCATAAAGGCATCAAATCGTTGTTGGAAAATGGGAGAAAAAGACAAGAAGAATTAATTGAAGGAAAAGGAATTGTGGTAGCTGGTATTTTTGATGCTGACGGGGATAGATCCTATACACTTGTTTATAATCCATTCGATGATTCTTCGATAATTTTAAATGGTGATTCTTGTATTGTACTGCAGGCCAATTTTCTTTCGATGGCGGGAGAACTTGATAGTAAAAAGATTGCAGCATTGACTATTGAAAGTAATATGGGTGCTGAAAAATATCTTGCAAAATTAGGATTTAAAGTAATTATTACTCCTGTTGGAGATAAATGGATTTTGGAAAAACCAAAACTATACAATGAAGATTTCTTGATTGGTGGCGAAGAGTCTGGACATACAATTGTACGAAGTCTACTAACTGATTCCTCGGGTTTCGTTCGTCATGCGTATATTGGTGATGGATATAAAAGTTTTGTTAATACGGTCGCATCTCTTGTAGCAATCAAACGTACTAAGGGAGTAGAGGATTTTTATAATTTCCTCAAACTTCCTTTTGAAAGAGAATATAAATCAACTTACAGTATTTTTTATGTAAAAAAAGAAAATTTATTAGAAGATTCTCAAGTTCGAAAGTTAGTTGTTGATTCCCTTGAAGAATCTATTCTTGCGTGTTCTCCATCAGATTTGGTGCTTAATTGGAAGAATTTTAAAAACGGTGAAGATATAGTTTTTGTTAATCTGCTAGATTCTAATAAAAGTATAATAGGAACTATTTATATTCGAAATTCAGGAACCGAAGATAAGACAAGTTTAGTTATGAAAGCGGATGCTGAGACACAGGATTTGATGAAAAAGATTTTTCATTCCTTTTTTCCTTCGATGTTTTCATTTTTAAAAAATAAAAGTAATAGTTTTTGTATAGTAGAGAAAAAATTTATTCAAATGATTAATGAAGGGATTTTTTCTGAAGAGGCAATTCTAAAAAAAATAGATCAATCCATTATAGAACTAATTGATTTGAAACAAATTTATAAAAATGCAATAAGTGGTGGTTTGGTAGTTTTAAAAAAAGGAGAATATTTTCTTACTGAATTAGGAGAATCTTTTTTGGAGAAATTTGATGTCTAATATTCATCCCAAAGACTATTTTGTTGATTTTCAGCAATTGCCAAATTGTGACGTTACTTTTGTATGGGAAATAATTGCTACGTTAAACGAATATTTGGCTTCGTTGATTAAAAATTCTGGTCTTCCTGAAGCAGAAAAAGTAGATTTGAAAGGATTAAATGTAAACAATCATGGAGTTGTAAGTAAAGAAACATTTATTTGTGGGAGTTCTTTTAAAATCTCTTCTCTCAATATTTTAATTGAAGAAGGAGTTGAAATTGAGCCTGGAGTTTTTATTAAAGGTCCTTGTAAATTATCTAAAGGATGCAAAATCCGTCATGGTGCATATCTCAGAGAATCTTGTCTTATTGGAGAAGAATCGGTAGTCGGCCATGTTACAGAAGTGAAAAATAGTATTTTTCTGGATGGTGCAGAAGCAGGTCACTTTGCTTATGTGGGAGATAGTATTCTAGGAGCACTTTCTAATTTAGGTGCTGGAACAAAACTTGCTAACTTAGAATTTAGGACACAAGAAGAAAAGACTAGGAAAAATAATAAAACTATAAAAATTTCTTCTGATGGACAAGAATTCGATACTGGATTGAGAAAATTTGGAGCTATTATAGGCGATGGTTCAGAACTTGGTTGTAATGTTGTCACTTCCCCAGGGACTCTTTTAGGAAAAGGATGTTGGGTCTCTCCTAATACGAATGTTAAAAAAGGAATATATACACAAGGAAAACTAATACGTTCTAGGCATAATAAAGGAGTAGAATCTGATATTAGACTCTAGGTTTTTATTTACTTTTTCTCTTTAAAATCTTATGATTGCGCTGTGTTTTTTTGTTTATAAATTGAACTTAATATTTTAGGTTAAATATGTCTATTTCTTTTGATGATGTTGTTCATGTTTCACGTCTTGCCAGACTTGATTTTAAAGAAAATGAATTTGAGGAGATTACAGAGCAGTTGGGTTCAATTTTAAATTATATATCTAGTTTAAATGAATTAGACACAAAGGATGTTTTGCCTACTTCGCACGTACTTAGTATTAAGAATGTTTTTAGAGAAGATATAGTTAATGAGCCAAATGTTAATGAGATCGAAAAAATGGCTCCAGAGTTTAAAAATGGCTGTTTTCTTGTACCAAAAGTTTTAGATTAGAAAAAATATTATGGTATATTCTGCATTATCTGAATTTGTTGAAAAGCTTGAACATTCAAGTGATTTGAAACGTATTTCTGTTCCAGTTTCTGTTGAACTTGAGATGACAGAAATTGCGGATAGAAATGTAAAATCCTCTGGTCCTGCCTTGCTTTTTGAGAAACCCATAGACAAAGATGGAAATATTTTTAATATCCCAGTTTTGATTAATGCGTATGCTTCTGATGAGCGTATGAATATGGCGTTAGGTGTTGAAAGTTTAGAAGATGTAGCAGACGAAATTGCAGATTTGTTAGAAATTAAACCTCCAGAGGGGTTAGTTGAAAAAGTAAAGATGTTGCCTAAGTTGGCAAGAATTAGCTCATTTTCTCCGAAAAATGTAAGTGCCGCGCCCTGTCAGCAATTTGTTGAGATTGAAAACCCTGATCTATTTTCGATTCCTGCTTTGAAATGTTGGCCCGAAGATGGGGGTCGTTATATTACTTTTGGACATATTTATTCTAGAAATCCAGTTTCAAATAGAAGGAATGTGGGTCTTTACAGGGTTCAAATATTTGATTCCAAAACTGCTGGGATGCATATGCATTTGCATCATGATGGAGCTCAGAACTTTCTTGCTAGTTCTAAAGAAGGTAAGAAAATGGAAATGGCTATTGCGCTTGGAGGAGACCCAGTACTTGTATATGCGGCAAGCGCACCTCTTCCTCCCGGTATCGATGAATTAAGTTTAGCTGGTTTCCTTAGAAGGAAAAGCGTTGAACTAGTCAAATGTAAGACCGTAGATGTAGAAGTTCCTGCGAGTTCTGATATCGTAATTGAAGGGTATCTTAATCCTGGTGAATTAAGAGAAGAAGGTCCTTTTGGAGATCACACAGGCTGGTATTCTTTAGAAGATGATTATCCAGTCTTTCATGTCACTGCAATTACAAGAAAAGAAAATCCAATTTATCCAACTACTATAGTCGGTAAGCCTCCAATGGAAGATTATTGGTTAGGAAAAGCATCCGGTAGGATTTTTCGTCCTTTAATGAAAATGCAATTACCTGAAATAGTGGATATCCATATGCCTTCAGAGGGCGTATTTCACAATATGGTGATAGTTTCCATCAAGAAATCTTATCCTTATCATGCGCGAAAGGTTATGGCTGCATTATGGGGCATGGGGCAGATGTCTTTGTCAAAGATTCTCGTAATTGTGGACGATGATGTGAATGTTCACGATACTAGTGAAGTGGCGTGGAAGGTACTTGGGAGTATTGATCCAAAAAGAGATTTGATGTTTGTCGATGGGCCAGTAGATGCTTTAGAACATGCCTCCAGTAAGCCTCATATAGGAAGTAAAGTAGGAATTGACGGAACAAAAAAATGGAAAGAAGAAGGTTTTGAAAGAAGATGGCCAGATGTGATTACTATGGATAAGAATATTACTTCCTTAGTTACTCAACGATGGAAAGAATATGGATTCTAAGAATTGTAAGGAGTTATTTTCTTGAGTCTAAAGAAATATCTAGAGATGGTGAAGTTTGAACATACGATTTTTGGATTACCTTTTGTCTTACTTGGTGCTGTTCTTGCAGCAAATGGAATTCCAGATTTAGTTATAATGTTTTGGATGATAGTAGCTGTTATCGGTGCAAGAAATTTTGCTATGGTTTTAAATCGTTTTGCTGATAGAAAGATAGACTTTAAAAACCCAAGAACTCAGGACCGATCTATTTTCCTTCCTCTTTTAAATTCTTTTTATGTTTGGCCTGTAATGATATTTTTTTCATTTTTATTTTTTTTTTCTTCCTGGATGTTAAATCCTCTCTCTTTTTATCTTTCTTTTCTAGTTTTTTTTGTAATTATAATTTATAGCTATTCAAAACGATTTACTTCATTGACGCATTTCATCCTTGGTTTTGTTTTAGGTAGTGCTCCTGCTGGTGCTTGGATTGCAGTAAGAGGAGAATTGGATATTGTTCCACTTTTCCTTTTTTTAGGAGTGTTATTGTGGGTTGCTGGATTTGATCTTATTTATTCTTGTGTAGATGAAGAATTTGATAAAAAAGAGGGTTTGTTTTCGATTCCTTCTTTTCTAGGAGTAAAAATTTCACTTCTAATTTCTATTTTTGTACATATACTATCGGTAGTTTTTTTTGTTCTTGCAGGTAGGTTGTTAGAATCAGGAATCTTGTATTGGATTGGATTAGGAGTCGCATCTTTTCTTCTGATTTGGGAGCATTATATTGTAAAGCCAGATGATTTAACCAAGGTCAATATTTCGTTCTTTAATCTTAATGCACTCGTTTCAGTCTTTATTTCGTTAGGTGGAATAGCTGATATTCTTTTTCATTTCTAAGGGGTTTTTTTGTCACCTAATATTGAACGAAAAAAAGTTAGAGAGATGTTTTCAAACATAGCACCTACTTATGATCGTCTGAATCACTCTCTGAGTTTTGGTCTAGATTTTTACTGGAGAAAGAGAGCAGTCAGTTTTTTATATGAAAACTCTAATTCTTCTTCTGTTTTTTTAGATTTAGCTACGGGAACAGGAGATGTTGTTCTAGAAATTTTCAGACAATCAAAATTGATTAAGAATAAGTCAAAAGTTAGAGTTTTTGGATTAGATTTTGCTTATCCAATGTTGCATATCGGGAAATCTAAAATTTTAAAAAAGATGTTGGACTGTAATTTTATTCAAGGAGATGCACTTTCTCTTCCATTTCAAGATGCGACTTTCGATGGAGTTATCATTTCTTTTGGGTTTAGAAATTTTGAAAAACGTGAGATAGGGTTGGCTGAAATATCGAGGGTTATACGACCTGGAGGAAAAATTGTTATTTTAGAGTTTGGAAATCCTGTGGGCATTTGGAGTATAGGATTTAATTTTTATTTTAAATGTATCCTTCCTGTTTTAGGTAGAGTGTTTTCTGGTCATCTTGATGCTTATAGTTATTTGCCTGCTACTGTTTCTGAATTTCCTACTTCCGATAAAACGAGGGAACTAATTAAAAAATTTAATTTCCAAGATGTTGACGTATACTCAATGACTGGTGGAGTAGCAAATATTTTTGTGGGAACACGTTTTTAAATATTTTTTTATTAATTTTTACTTAAGATGAAAACACTTGATACTGAGCCAGGTCCTCCTAGTGTATGACCCAGAGCCTTCTTTGCATTTTTTACTTGCCTATCACCACATCGTCCAAGCAGTTGATTAGATAAGTCTCCTAAAACACGAGCTCCAGTAGCTCCTATTGGATGTCCACAGCTTTTTAACCCACCAGATGTATTGACAGGCAACTGTCCTCCAAGTTTACTAGAACCACTTTTTACAAAGTCGGGTCCCTCTCCTTTTTTTACAAAACCTAAATCTTCATAGTTTAAAATTTCAGTTATTGTGAAACAATCATGTACTTCTGCAACATCTATCTCTTCTAATGGATTTTCAATTCCCGCTTGAGTATACGCTTGTTGTGACGCATGTTGAGTTGCTTCAAATCCTGTGAATTTAAATTTTGGATTGAAAGCTGTAGTAATGTATCCCGTTGCACAAGAAAGACCCATCCCATCTATAAGAATATAGTCTTTTTTGCTAAATCTTTTTTCAGCTAGTTCAGCTTTACATAAAATTAAGGCTGCCGCTCCATCGGTTGTCGGGCAACAATCATATAATCCGAGTGGTTCTGTTACAGGGGGGGCTTTTAAGACTTGTTCTTTTGTTATTTCTTTTCTGAAATGAGCTCTAGGATTTAATGAGCCATGGTAGTGATTTTTAACGGCTACCTCCGCTAGATCTTCTTTAGTTGCTCCATATTCTTCAAAATATCTGGTTGCTAAAATAGCAAAACTTCCTGGAGCAGTCCGACCTTTGGAATACATAGGATGTAATTTCTCAATATGTTGTGCAACCAGGCTTCCTCTAGGAGGAACTTCTCTCATTTTTTCTGCGCCAACTGCTAGGACAACATCGTGCATACCAGAGGCAACTGCCATCGCGGCCATTCGAACTGCTTCCATTCCGGTAGTACAATAATTGGATACTCTAGAGACAGGTTTTGGAAAGAGATTTAATGCTTCTGCAAGAGATGGGCCTCCTGTTCCATCAAACCCCCAACCTAGTGGGAGATATGTACCCAACCATGCGGCTTCAATTTCTTCTGGGTTAATTCCAGAGTCTTCATATGCTTCAAAAGCAGCATCAACCACGAGGTCATTATAGCTTTTATTGAAAAGTTCTCCAAATTTTGTTATTCCTACTCCAATAATGGCAACCTTACCCGAGATACTTTCTGACATTTTTAAACTCCCATTTATTGGTTATCTTAGATTTATAGTGGTCTGAATTTCCAAAAGTAATTATAAAATCCATCTCCCTTATGTAGCATTCGGAAAGTTAATTCAACTTCCATACCTATTTTGACATTTTCTTTTTTACATTCTGTAAGTTGGCCATAGAATCTCCCTCCACCTTCCATATCGGCAGTAGCCATAGTTATGTAACCATCTGGCGATGGTGGAAGATAATCATGAACAAACGTAAATATTTTTCCCTTTCGTGGTAACTTGACTTCATCCCATTGGTCACGAGTTCCGCATCCGTTACAAACTTGTTGCCTGGGATACTGAATTTCTGAACAAATTTTACACTTGCCAGCCAATAACCTCATGTTTGCGCGATTTTCTTTCCATAAAATGCTAGGAGAAGTAAAAGGACTAATCTCGTCCTCATAAGTAATTCCGAAATTACTTAAAATTTTTCCATAATTTTCTAGTGGGATTTGTTTCTGAAGAGCTTTTTCTAGATCATTATTACAGTCAAAATTCAAAATATGTTCAGTTGCACGAAGTAAAATTGCATCCCCACCACTTCCATGTCCAGTTACAATTATATATTCCCCTGGTTTAGCTCGTTTTAAGCTCTCTATCAATGAAATAAAAGGCATCACTGTTCCTGCATCTCCGATTTTTTCAACTACTGGTGATGGAAGATAAGAAGATTCAGGGAAACCGAGTTTTTTATTTATTGCTTTACTCGTTCTAATATCAGGGGAATAAAAAACAATATGCGCAATATCTTCAGGAGTAGCTCCTGTTTTTTTCAGAAGTCCATCTATTGTAGCGACTGTTTGACGGATATAACCATAATCTTGGATAAATTTTGCGTCACCAGATGAGATACTTGTTTCACCAGGTAGTCTCCAGCGGTCAACGAAATCTTCTGACCAGGAATAATAATTTTCGATTTCTGCGATTACTTTATCTCCGTCTCCAACGAAAATAGCAGCAGAACAATCACATAAAGATAATTCGTCAGGACTTCCAGGGTAAGATGGTCTTGATTCAGATGCAACAACGACAGCAGATTTAATAGTTCCGGCTTTTATAGATTCTGTTGCACTCTTTAAAGCTGTTGTAGAGGATCGTAGTGAACCTGAAAACTCAGCAGTAAAAATATCACTTTTTAGATCCGCAGCTTCTGCAACTATAGATGCATTTGATTTCTCTGTGTAAGGAAAGCTTGTTGAAGCATAATAAAGAGCATCTACATCTATTTTCCCCCAAGTAGAATTTCTTAAAATTGATTCTACTGCCATAGTATTTGTATCTTCATCAAATGACATCATCGGTCTAGATGCTTTTTTATTACCTCTTCCCCAAACAGAAGAAACTATTTCTCCGTTTAGTCGATATGGAGGAATATAAATTTTAAAGTCTGTTATGCCGGCCATAGAAACTCCAATTCCTTGTTTTTCAGTGCCTAGTTATTTAATTTAAAGATTTTCATTTCATTTTATTATTTTTATTCTATGTCTAATCAGAAATTATTAAAATTCATGATTTGAAAAATTATTTTCTATAGATCAGAATATTAATGTTCTTATAAATAGTATACTAGCTTTAATGTTTTTAAAAAATTGGAGTCATTTTGAAATGAAACTTCATATTGAATTTTGTGAAAGATGAAATTATAGACCTCAATTTGAGCAGTTGGCTCAGTCGCTTGAAAATAAATTTCCGGACATAGAGGTACTAGGTAATCAAAATAGAGAATTTCGTATAGGTTCTTTTGAAATTACATATGGGGATGAAATAATTTTTTCAAAATTAGCAGAAAATCGATTTCCTGAAAGTGAAGAGATTATAAATTTATTGAAAGACCTTTAGGAGCGAATCTCCTTTTTCTTTGGAGTTTCTTTTGTCATTCAGACTTTTTCATGTGGACGCTTTTACTCAATTTCCATTCTCTGGTAATCCAGCAGCTGTTTGTATTTTGCCAAGTCCTGCAGATGAAACATGGATGCAAAGAGTTGCATCAGAAATAAATCTATCAGAGACCGCTTTTATAGTTAAAAAAGATAGTGGTTCTTATTTTATACGTTGGTATGCACCAAAGGGCGCGGTTGATTTGTGTGGCCATGCTACACTTGCGAGTGCCCATATATTATGGAATGAAGGATTACATCCAATAGATCAAGAGATAGAATTTGTGACGAATAGCGGAAAAATAATTTGTGAAACAAGCGAAAATTGGATAATGATGAAGTTCCCTATAATAGAGTTTAAAGAAGAAAAAATTCCTTTAGGAATGATTGATAGTATTGGAATAAAACCTAAATTTTGTGGAAAGACATCATTAAATGATTTTCTTCTAGAGGTAGAGTCTGAAGATATTCTCAAGGACTTAAATCCAGATTTTCGAAAAATACAGAATTTCTCATGCAGAGGTGTGATTGTGACTGCTTCAGCAAGTAGTGATGATTGTGATTTTGTCTCACGATTTTTTGCTCCTTCGATAGGAATAGATGAAGATCCGGCAACTGGATCTTCCCATTGTTCTCTAGGAGTGTTTTGGTCGGAAAAACTGTCGAAAAAAAAATTAATAGGAAAGCAAATTTCTAAAAGAGGAGGTATTATTAGGATCAATATTCATCAAGATAATATTACTCTTTCTGGTCAGGCTGTAACTTTAGTACGGGCTGAACTTTTTTAATTTTTATGTTAAGGAGAAATAGATGAATTTTAATCCGCAGGAATATGCTGCGAATCGACTAGATTTAATCCCGTTTTCAGGTATACGAAAAGTTTTTGATGCAGTGTCAGCTTTAGAGGCACAAGGAAAAGATGTTGTCCATTGGCAAATTGGAAGACCAGATTTTGATACTCCATCTCATATAAAAGAAGCGGCTAAAACGTCACTTGATAGGGGAGATGTTCATTATGCCCCCAGTACAGGGATTCCAATATTGCGAAAGGGAATTGCTGAGAGAACAGAGATAGACACTGGAGTTTCTGTAGATCCTGATACTCAAGTGATAGTTATGGCGGGTGCAAATGAGGGAATTCTTGTTTCGATGTTAGCTTTAATTAACCCAGGGGATGAAGTTATTATTGCCGATCCAAATTGGCATCATTATAAGTCATGTGTATCAATTGCAGGAGGTGTTCCAGTAGAAGTTGAAACAAAAGAGGAACATGGATTTAATCTTCGTTCTGAAGATATAAAAAATAAGATAAATTCAAATACAAAAATGATCTGTCTAACCTCTCCTGGAAACCCTACGGGATGCGTTATTCCTGAAGAGGAACTGCAAAAAATAGCTTCTTTAGCTATAGAAAATAATTTGCTTGTCATTTCTGACGAGATATATTCTCGTATTTATTTTGGAGAAACATCTGTTGCACCTAGTATTTTTTCACAACCTGGGATGTCTGAAAGAACAGTGATAATTAACGGGTTTTCTAAATTTTTTAGTATGGATGGATGGAGACTCGGATGGACAATTGCGAGTCCAGAGATGTCACGACATTTACTTAAAATAAGACAATATACAACAGTTTGTGTAAATACTTTTATACAGCATGGTGCTGCAACTGCAATTTCTGAGGATCAAGCTCCTATGGAAGAAATGAAAGAAGCCTTTTCGTTACGAAGAAATATAATAGTAGATGGTCTTAAATCTATTAAAGGTGTTTCTTTGGCATTACCGACAGGTGCTTTTTATGCTTTCCCTAACGTGAAAGCTTTTGGTTCAAATTCTAGTGATGTAGCGGATTATTTGTTAAATGAACATGCTATAGCTACAATCGATGGTGGAGTTTTTGGTAAAGCAGGAGAAGGATATTTAAGAATTGCTTATTCCTGTTCAAGTGAAGAATGTGAGAAGGGAGTAGAACGTCTGAAAATAGCTTTGGAAAATATTTAACTTAGGAGAAATTTAGAAATTAGAGAAAAAATATTTTTTAATCTATTCTCCCATAATCATCCTCTTTTCTTTCAATGTCTTCTTCTGTAAGGGGAGAACCTCTCTGAATTTCTATGAAAATCAAGTCAATAGAGCTTTCATTAGATATTCTATGCCATGCTTTTATAGGAATATCTACAGAAGATCCCATTTCCAATTCAAAAATTGCGTCCTCTATTTGAAGTTTCCCACTACCTTCTATGACAAACCAATGTTCACTCCTATGGATATGCCTTTGTAGACTCAATCTATGTTGGGGTTTTAACACTATTTTTTTTACAATAAAACCATCTTCTATATGCAAGTTAACAAAAAATCCCCATGGTTTATAAAATTTTTCTTTTTCTGCCATTTCTTTTTAAATATCCTGTTTTAATTAGAGTTCAATTTTTTGAAAAAAAACCCTGAAGTTGTTCCTAGAAAACTCCAAAAGATTAGTGAAGTAATAAGTACTGACAAGTAAAATTCCTCTTGGATAATTTTTAACTCTTTTGTTGTTTTTAATTCTGGAATTGATGAAGGTATTAGAT
>Ga0310344_10000399_pt1 | contig 34681 bp, 32 predicted proteins | sample HC15DNA20200_MG_FD_203801 | JGI IMG/M metagenome (GOLD analysis project Ga0310344, IMG submission 203801) | Marine microbial communities from station ALOHA, North Pacific Subtropical Gyre - HC15-DNA-20-200_MG | ecosystem: Environmental > Aquatic > Marine > Oceanic | place: Pacific Ocean: North...
GCCCTGGTCCACTTCCTCGCCGTGGGACCCGAGAGCCCTGAGGAGAACGCGTAGCGTTTCGAGCGCCTGAAGCCTGGAGCCCGTAGCCTTATGAGCGACCCATGCTGAAGCGCTTTACGTTTCTTGAACGGATCGTCCACTGGGTCGTCGGTGTGACTTTCGTCCTCCTGTTTCTGACCGGGCTCGCTTTCTCCTACCCGTCGCTCTTCTGGCTGACGGCGCTGCTTGGCGGCGGGCCATCCGCCCGCGTGCTGCACCCACAGGTGGGCGTGGTGTTCGGCATCGGGCTGCTGTTCATGTTCGGGTTGTGGGTCAAGGACATGTTCCTGGACCGGCAAGACCGGGAGTGGCTCGGCGCCATCAAGCACTACGCCGCCCACCAGCGCGACAAGGTTCCTCCCGCGGGCAAGTACAACGCCGGCCAGAAGATGTTCTTCTGGGTGCAGAGCGTCCTCAGCATTGTCTTCGTGGTGACCGGGTTCCTGCTGTGGTTCCCCGCCGTGTTCAGCCCTACGGTGCTCAACACTGCTCGGTTGCTGCATTACGCTGCCACACTCGGCGGCGGCCTGTTCCTCATCGTGCATGTCTATCTGGGTACCCTGGCCTATCCCGGCACCGCCCGCAGCATGATTGATGGCAAGGTCACCCCGGCCTGGGCCAAGTTGCACCACCCACGCTGGTCTGGCGACTGAGAGCCCGGTCGATGGCCGCCTTCACATCGACGGAACGACGGGGCGGTTCGCGTGACCGCATCGATGCCCGCTGGCAGCCGCGTGCGCGGCGAGCCCATCGGTTGATTGAGGAACGACCGCACACCGCTGCGCTGCTCGGTTTCTACGTCGCGTTGCTGGAGCTTCAGACTGCGGCCGTCGGTGCGGTTGAGCTCGACGCATCTCTGGCCGCGGTCACGGCGTCCGATGGAGCACCTCTCCTCCGCTTCGAACGGTTGCCACTCGATGTCTGGTCAGTGCCCTTCCACGAATTCTGTCGGCAGATGCCGGAGGTCGCACCTCCACCCATTGTGGTGGCGGCGCAGGCGCTGGCTCATGCCGCGGCCTACCATCGTGCCGAGGTGTTGCTCGGCGTCCTGTCAGCGGGTGACGTGACCGGCACCGCCTCGGCGGTCGGTGTCGACCCGGGACCGCTGGCGTTTCTCGGACGCGCGTTCCTGTCTCCGCTGGCTGAACGGCTGGCCGAGTTGGCGCGTCCTGGGGATCAAGACCCTCGGGCTTCCACGTGTCCCACCTGCGGGTGGCCTGCGCAGGTCTCGAAGCTCGAAGACGAGACTGGAGCGGAGGGGAACCGCCGCCTGATTTGTGCCTTCTGCGCGACCGACTGGGTGTTTCCGCGTTCGGTCTGCGTCCAGTGCGGCACCACCGGCGATGAGGGGCTGGAGTTTCACGCCGATGAAACCCTCACCTACGTGCGAGTGGAGGCATGCCGGAGCTGTAGGCACTACCTTAAGACGGTCGATCGGCGGGTGCTCGGCCTGGCCGAGCCACTGGTCGAGGACCTGGCTACCCCCGAGCTGGATCTCTGGGCCGCCGAGCAGGGGCTCGAGAAGCGGGTGCCGAACCTGCTCGGGTTCTGAACGGGTCGGATAAAGAGGTCTTCCGTATCGATCGCTAAGCGTCTGCGCCGACGGAAGCTCGGCGGTCGGGTTCGCCTCTTGCGGAGATGTGACGGCGCCCAGGGCCACTTGACCCTGTCCGCCCGTACTGGCAGCCTTGAAAAGGTTCGCACCGTGAGCCCGGGGAAATCCGCCTCGGGAGGAGAGGCAGCGGGGAGAATCGAGTAACCGGTTATGTCAGCGGTCAACGGGGTGGCCTAATTGCTCCTATCGTCGGTGGCTCGTCTCGGGGTTGCGGGATGAGCGTGGGTGCGTTGGTGGTCGCCCGTCTCGGCTCGACTCGGCTCCCGGCCAAGAATCTGCTGGACCTCCTCGGGCGGCCGATGATCGAGCGCTTGATCCGGAGGCTCCGGGCAGCGCGCGGTCTCGATCTAGTGGCGATTGCGACCTCGTCCGACCCGATTGACCAGCCTCTCGCTGATCTCGGGGCCCGGCTGGACGTGCCGGTGCATCGGGGTGACCTCCACAATGTCATGGAGCGGCTCCGCACCGCCGCCGCCGAGTTTGGCTGCGACACCGTCGTCGAGGTGCTTGGCGATAATCCGCTGGTGCACTCCGATCTGGTCGAGGCGGTGCTGGAGCGGTTTCGCCAGGAGGACCTCGATTATGCGGCCAACGTGACTCGTGAGTATCCCGACGTGGACCCGCGTTTACGACGCTTCGTCGCGGGGGTGCGAGTGCAGGCGTACCGGGCTGAGCTGGCGTCCAGATGGTCCGAGTTCCCCGAGTTCGAAGAGCGGGACCTGGGCACCTCTGCCTACATCTACGGACAGCCCGATCGGTTCCGGTGCGGATATGTCGAGGCGGTCGGCCCGTGGCGGAGCCTGCACCGGCCTGAGTTGAACCTGGCGGTCAACTATCAGCCGAACTTCGACTTCGCGAGCCAGGTTTTCTCCGAACTCGGGGGGCACGACGAGAACTTCACGCTGCCCGAGGTCATGACTCTCCTCGAACGTCGCCCGGACCTCGAGGCTCTCACAGGGACACCGTAGTGTTACGTGCGGCCATCGTTGGCTGTGGGCGAATCGCCGGCGACTGGGATCGTGTGGAAACGTCGGTGAGGCCACTCACTCATGCGGGCGCCTACCGGGCGCACCCGGACGTCGAGATCGTTGCGGTGACCGACCGCGACCCGGCCCGGGCCCGGGAGTTCGCGCGGCGGTGGGGCGTTCCTGCCTGGTACTCGGAGCTGTCAGACCTGCTGGATCGAGAGGCACCGGACGTGCTCAGCCTTTGTCAGCCGCCCGAGGCACGCCCCGACGCCTTCCTGGCCGCGTGCCGAGCCAGGGTCCCTGCGGTCTTCTGCGAGAAGCCGGTAGCCGCCACGCTCGAAGATGCGGTACGTATGAGGGGTGCGGCGGCAGGGGTGCTCGTGGCAGTGAACTTCTTGCGTCGATGGAACCCGGGGTTGAGGCAGTTGCGCCAGGAAGTGGTTGCCGGTCGGTTCGGGCGACCCGTGCGAGGGATCGTGCGTTACACCAAGGGGCTGCTCGGCAACGGCTCGCACATGATTGATCTGGCTCGGTGGTTCTTCGGCGAGCCCGAGAAGGTCGAGCTCATCGCCCCGGTCACGTCGGGAGACGACCAAGGGGCCGATTTCCGGCTGACCTTCGAGAACGGGCTGGAGATCATGTTTCAGCACATCCCTGGCGTGAGCTATGTGTTTATCGACGTCGATGTAGTCTGCACCGAGGGGCGATTCGTGGTGGAGCAGCGAGGGCAGCTCGTCAGACGCTTCCACACCGCGACGGATCCAGTCTATCCGTTCGAGGTGACGGTGCCTGACGGGGCTGATCCGACCGACTGGGATCTCTGCTTGACCAACGCGGTAGCCGATCTCGTCGGATGCCTCCGGAGTGGCGCGACGCCGCAATGTCGGCTGGAGGACGGGGTTCGGGCCATGGAGATCTCAGACGAGCTGATGGCTCTCCGGGGGAGGGTGGCGCAATGAGCTCGGCGCTAGCGTTGCTCGGAGGTCCTCTGGTGCGCACCGAGCCGTATCCTGAGCACACGACGATCGTGGATGATGCCGAGGAGCGGGCGGTGCTGCCTGTGTTGCGGCAGGGGCATCTGTCCGGATTCTCGGCCCGGCCGGGTTCCAGGTTTCTCGGTGGCGAACAGGTTAGGGCGCTCGAGACTGAGTTCGCGCAGCGGTTCGGAGTCAAGCATGCCGTGACCTTCAACTCCGCGACCTCCGCCCTCCATGGCGCCGTGGCAGCCTGCGGCGTGGGCCCCGGCGACGAGGTAGTGACCTCGCCCTACACGATGTGCGCGACGGCCAGCTCCGTGCTGATGCAGAACGCCATTCCGATCTTCGCCGACATCGAGGACCGGACGTTTGGCCTGGATCCCGCTGCGGTAGAGGCGCGGATTAGTGAACGGACCCGGGCCGTCATTGCGGTGAATCTGTTTGGGCATCCGGCCCGACTCGACGAGCTTCGCGAGATCACCGACCGACGAGGGGTGCCGCTCATCGAGGATAATGCCCAGGCGCCTGGCGCGAGCTACCAAGGACGGCTTGCCGGCACGATTGGCAGAATTGGTGTCCTTAGTCTCAACTACCACAAGGCCGTGCAGACGGGCGAGGGCGGAGTTGCGCTCACCGACGACGACGAGGCGGCCCTCCGTCTGCAGCTGATCCGGAACCATGGCGAAGTGGTGGTTGGCGAGATCGGCATGGCGGACCTCGAGAATCAGCTCGGCTGGAACTACCGACTGAGTGAGATCCATGCGGCGATCGGTCGCGCCCAGTTGCCCAAGCTTGATCGGATGAACGAGATTCGCGTCCGGCTGGCCAGGCGACTCAGCGAACGGCTGGCGGTCTACGACTTTCTGGTGCCTCCGCGGGAAGAGCCGGGCTGCACGCACGGCTATTACCTGTATCCCATGCGGTATCTTGCCGAACAACTGGGAATTAGCCGAGACCTCTTCGTGCGGGCGTTGCAGGCGGAAGGGGTTTCGGTGGCCGGCGGCTATATCAAGCCGATCTACCTGAATCCGATGTATCAACGACGGCTCGTTTACGGGCGGTCCGGTTGCCCCTTTACGTGCGGCCACTACGATGGGACGCCGGATTATGAGCCCGGCGCATGTCCGGTGACCGAGCGGCTCTATCGCGAAGAGATGCTGACCACCGACATCTGTAAGTATCCCAATGGCGAGTCGGAGGTAGACGAGTTCGTCGCGGCTGTGGCCAAGGTCGCGGACGGAGCGGGCGAGCTGGCGAAGGTTTGACCTGGTCGTGACGCCGCACCTGCTCGTGTATCTCCAGGATCCCGGTTCCACCCGCTGTCTCGTCCCGGTGCTGCAGGCCCTGGCCGGGGGTCGGCGGGTGCAGCGCACGAGCTATGTCTTCCATCACACAGCCCGGCGGGTCGTCGAGGAGGAGAGGTTCATGCCCGAGGGGACCGAGTGGGTCGACAGCGAGCGGCTCGACGAGCCCCTGTGGCGGAGTCGGCTGGAACGCTCCGGGGTGACCCATGTGCTCTGCACCATCGCCTCGCCGCGCGTGGATAGGACCAATGGGTGGCTGATACAGGCCTGCCGGGCGAGCGGACTTCCTTCGCTGGGCATCATGGATCACTGGAAGGGGTTCGATCGGTTCTGTGACGAAGGTGGCAACGCTCGGTATCGTCCTGACTGGATCGGATGCATCGACGAGTACATGTGCGGTGAGCTGGAGCAACGTTTCGGAGGGGCTGATCGGCTGTTCGCGGTGGGGCAGCCTGCTCTCGAGCGGGTGCGGCCGGACTCTCTTGACGAGCCGGTGCCTGGGCGGGGTCCGCGTGTGTTGCTGGTGTCACAGCCAAATGACCGCGACGGTAGTTTCGACGGGATCTTCCTGCAATCACGGGAGGGCGGGCGACTGATCGACCGACTCGCCGATTTGGCGCCTGACACCGCGAGCCTGACTTATCGGCCGCACCCGAAGGAGACGCCGGCAACCTTGCCTAACGAGATCGAGGTCGATACTGACAGCATCGCCGAAATCGGCCGCCGATACGACTGGCTCGTCGGGGTCGACTCGATGCTGATGCTCGAAGGGGCGTTACGCGGAATGCGGACCATCGTCCTCGACTTGCCAGAGCTGGCTTCCTCGACCGACGGCCGTGTCCCCTACGAGTACGGTCACCGCCTGACCGAGCTCGCGCGCTTTCCTGACGTGCTTGCTGACGTTCGTCGTTCGCTGGTGGTCGATACGGGGCTGCGCCAGATACGCAGCGCTTTGCGACATTCGGTGGACCGCACGATAGCGCTCGTGCTGTCGCACCTGGATCGAGCCGCAGTTCACGGCTGAGTCCGAGCCTCGGACCAATGCCGGTTCGTCGCCCATCCCAACTGCGTGAGGGTGCCTCGAACTCTGAGTATCGTCTCGGTAATCAGCACGGGTGTCTGGGCTCGCGCGTCGCGACGCTTCCGAACGGGAGTGATAAAATTGGACCGGAGGTGAGCGTTCCGGCTGGCGGCCGGGCAATGCAGGTGACAATGACAACAGATTCGGGACCGGTCATTCGGGTGGGAGGGAAGGCGATTTCGCAGATCTCTCCCGCGTTCGTGGTGGCAGAGGCAGCCTGCAACCATATGAGCCGGATGGACTATGCCGTCCAGCTCGTCGATGCCGCCGCTGAGGCGGGGGCCGATGCCATCAAGTTTCAGAGTTACACGGCGGAGAAGCTGACCTCGAAAACTGCGGAAGGCTACGGCAACATCGGCACCCAGTCGCAGTACGAGTACTACCGTCAGTTCGATCGGTTTGGCCGCAGCGAGTACGACGAGCTGTTCGACCATGCCCGTGAGAAGGGGCTGGTGCCGTTCTCGACCCCGTTCGACCCAGAGAACGCCCAGATGCTGAACAGCGTGCAAGTCGATCTGTTCAAGATCGCGTCGTGCGATCTCCTCTACACCGACTTGCTCAGAGAGGTAGCATGCTTCAACAAGCCGGTCGTGATCTCCTCCGGAGGCGCGAGCCTCGATGAGATCCGGCGGGCCCTCGACACTTTGGGCACCGCTGGGGCCAGCGAGATCGTGTTGCTGGCCTGCACGATGGCCTACCCCACACGGACCGAGGACGCCCACTACCGCAGAATACTGACGCTGAGGCGGGAATTCCCGGAGTGTTTGGTGGGTGTCTCGGACCACGTCGAGCCGGACCCACACATGATCACCGGGGCCGTCTGTGTGGCCCTTGGCGCAGTGATGCTGGAGAAGCACTTCGCGCTGGCCCGCGACATGGGGGGTGGCAGTGCCATCTCGATGACCCCCGAGGATCTGAGGGCCTATGTCGCGAACGTGCGCCGAGCCGAAGAGTCGCTCGGATCGGACGAGGTGAAGGTCTATACGGCCGAAGAAGAGACCCGCCGGAGCGCCAGACGGAGCCTCGTCGCGCAGTCGGATCTCGTAGCGGGCACGCTGCTGAGCCGCGAGATGCTTGGAGTTAAGAGGCCCGGCACGGGGATTGGCCCGGAGCACATCGACGACATTGTGGGGCGTCGGCTGGCACGGGATCTGGCGTCGGAGGCCCAACTCGAGTGGAAGGATCTCGAACAATGAGCGAGCAACGGAAGACTGGCCGGTCCGCACCTTTGGTGCATGCACCGCGGGCAGACCGGCGTCGCGTCCTTCTCACGGCGGCGACGATGCCGCCGATGGGGACGACTGCCCTGCACTATGGTGACCTGCGTCCGCCCATGGGGCTGGGCTTCATCGCCTCGTTCCTCGAACGACACGGACATGAGGTCAGGATCTGCGACAACTATCTCGCGCCGCTGCCGATGGAGAGCGAGATCGAGGAGTTCCGGCCGGACATCATCGGGTTGTACATGCATTCCCCGGGCTACTACAGTGCCTGCGACCTGATCGACGAACTGAAACAGATCGCTCCCGAAGTGCCGCTCGTGGCGGGGGGGCCGCACGCGTCGCTGCTGCCGCACAACGTTCCGGCCGGCGTGGACTATGTCTGCACCGGTGAGGGCGAGCACGTCATGCTGGATCTGGCCGAGGGGTGGCGGCCGGCCGAGCGCATCATCGACAACGCTAAGACACAGCGGATCAAGGAGCTCGACGACTACCCGTTCCCCAATTACGACCACTTCGTCGACAAGCCCTACAACTGGGGGTTCGACATCTACGGCCGGCCTGAGTCGCCGGTCTTCACCATGCATACCAGCCGATCCTGCCCCTACCGGTGCACCTTCTGTGGAGTGGCGGCCATCTGGACCCGGAAATGGACCGCTTTCTCCGCCGACCGGATCGTCGAAGAGATCGATGCCTACGTGGAGCGATACGGGTGCCAGGGCGTGTATTTCCGGGAGGATCTCTTCACGACGGACCTCCGACGGGTCGAGCGGATGTGCGACCTGCTGATCGAGCGCCCCTACGACGTGGTCTGGGCCTGCGAGTCGAGAGCCGACATCACCAGCGAGCGAGTGCTTGAGAAGATGGCTCGTTCCGGCTGCATCGGTTTGTACTGCGGGATCGAGAGCGGGTCCACGAGCGGTCTCAAGAAGAAGAAGAAGGATCTGACCCCCGAGACCATGCGGACCTTCTTCACTCTTGCCAGGAAGGTCGGCATCAACGTCTACGCCACCTTCTGCATGGGAACGCCGACCGAGACCGAGGAAGAGCTCGCTGAGACCGAGGCGTTCGTGGCGGAGGTCGAGCCGTTCGCGGTCGACCGGTTCGCGTTTCTGGCCCTACCCCGGAGCGAGGACTCCGAGTATATCGAGCGCAACCAGCTCTTCTACCACAAGGACTCGGCCGGAATTATCTACACAGACCGTTTCCGCGAGATGGCGCAGCGGCTGTATGCGCCGGACGACCAGCGCTTGTACTTCCTCGAGCAACAGCGCGTGTTCCTCGAGGAGAATCGCGGCCGACTCAGCGCGGCGGAGTTGGCGGCGCACCGGTTTTCTCCGATGCCAAGTGAGCTAGTCGACGCCGCCAGCTCATCGACGCACAACGAGTTCCGCCTCAATCTCTGACAAGCCGTTGAGACGGGTCTCGCATGATTCGAGCGGTCATCCTCACCACCCCGACGGTGCACCACACGTACTACGTGCAGCAGTTGGCGGCTCGGCACGAAGTGGCGGCCGTGGTCTACGAGCATCGCCATGTCACCCCGAAGGTGCCCGTAGGGCCGCTGTTTGAGGAGTTTGAGGACGAGTTCGAGGCCCGCTACTTCTTCGATTCGGCCGAGGTGTCGCTCCCAGAGTCGATCCCGGTGCACGACGTGGGACGGGTGAACGACCCAGGTGTCGACGAGCTGCTGCGGGGCTACGACGCCGACATCGGGCTAGTGTTCGGGTGCGGCAAGATCCAGCCTCACGTATTCGATGTTGCCCGTCTGGGGCTTATCAATGTTCACCGCGGCATCTCGGAGCGGTATCGTGGGCTCGACTCTGACCTGTGGGCCATCTTCAACGATGATCCGGAGCACATTGGGGTCACCATCCACCGGATCGATGCCGAGCTGGACACCGGCGACATCCTGCGGGTCGCCCGTCTGAGGAACGCCTCACGCATCCTGACGCACCAGATCCGGTACTACACAAGCGTGCTTGCCACCGAGCTCACGCATGAGGTGCTCGATGAGCTCGATGCCACAGGCAGTTTAAGTGGACGTGCCCAGACCCGCGGTCGCTACTACTCCTTCATGCCGCTCGAGAAAAAACGAGAGGTGCAGCGGAGGTTCGACGCGGGGGTGGAGTCAGCCGGATGGGCGACTGACTATCAGGCCAACCTGTTTTGCTTCGACCGGCGGTCGCGCTCAGAGCTCTGTATCCTGCTGTATCACGGGGTGACCGATACCCCGAGTGAGGGGATCGAGAACTACTCGGGCAAGCACATGGCAGTCGACGAGTTCCGCCGCCAGATGACGCTGGTCAGCGAGCGATGCCACCTGTTGAGCATGGACGAGGTGAGCGAGCACTGCGCGGCTGGACACCCGTTTCCGGAGCGCTCGGTGGCCGTGACTTTCGATGACGCGTTCGAGAACGTTGCGACGATCGCGTTCCCGGTGATGGAGGAGCTCGGCGTCCCGTTCACGTTCTACGTCTCCACCGGCTTTGTGGACACCGAGATGATGTTCTGGGTCGACATTGTGGAAGACTGCCTTAATCGTACCGGGAGATCGATGGTGCGACTGCCGTTGCTGGACGCGGCATTCCATCTCGGGTCACAAGAGCGCAGGGTCGATGCCTGCGAGCGAATCAAGGCCTGGTGCAAGGTCGCCGACGTCGCCGACAAGGACACTGTGGTCGAGGCGCTTATCGAGGAGACCGGTGTGCGGCCCAGTGTCGAAGTCAGCCCGAACTACCGCAAGGCCGGCTGGTCGGAGCTCCGCCAGCTGGCTGCCTCACCCCTCGCCACGTTCGGCGGACATACACACAGCCACAACATCATGTCGCGTATGGACGACGACACACTCTGCGACGAGATCGAGACGTCGCTCGGCCTGCTCCGACGGCATCTCGACCGGCCGATTCACCATTACTCGTATCCGGAAGGGCAACCGACGCACTACGATGCCCGGGTGATCAGTGCGCTGCAGGCGCGCGGGGTAGTCTGTTCCCCGTCGGCAGTGACCGGACTCAACTTGGTGGGTGCCTCGCCATTTCATCTCCGGCGAGTCATGGTGGGGTTTGGTGGGATGCCATTCCCCTTCTCGGATACCACCCTGAACCCGGAGCTGGTCCCGTAGCCCGATCACAACGCTGCTCCGAGCCCGCCGAGACACCTCTGGACCGGCGTCTGGGCTTACGCCATGACGAGCGGGCATTTTCGAGGCGATGGGTGACCTAATGCGGCCTATCGTCTTCCGAAGATCATCAACATCCTTCGTGGCGACATGAGCTTTGTCGGTTTCCGTGTGGAACGGCCAGAACTGCACGAGCAATGCATGCAAGACGAATCGTTGTTTACTCAGCGCATCAGAGTGAGCCACTGGCTTACTGTTGTTGCGCAGGTCTACGGCGGCTGCGACCTCCCGCCGGCCGACAAGGTGCGTTACGACCTCCAGTACATGCGGACCGTGGGCCCCATCTTGGACACTCGGCTGATGCTCATGTCCGTTCTTAACACCGTGCTTCGCCGCTGGGACCGTAAGGAACACTGATGACGATATGGCTTACCGGCGCTGCTGGTTTCATAGGCTCGCATGTTGCGGCCATCCTTCTCGACCAGGGCCACGACGTCGTTGGAATCGACGTGCTCAACAACGCGTACGACCCGAAGTTGAAGGACTGGCGTCTCGCGAGGCTGAAGGACCGCCCGGGATTCACGTTCCACCGCGCCGACATCTGCGACCGTGAGGCGCTGACTACGTTGGTTGCCGGAGCGCAGCCGGAAGCAATCATTAACCTTGCCGCAAGGGCGGGGGTGCGGCAAAGCGTGGAGAACCCCTGGCTGTACTACGAGACCAACACGGTTGGGACGCTGAATCTGCTGGAGATTTCTAGAGAGATCGGTATTAGGAAGTTCGTGCTGGCGTCCACCTCCAGCGTGTACGGGGCCCAGCCTCAGCAGCCTTTCACCGAGGACATGCCCACGGACCGGCCATTGTCGCCATACGCTGCGTCGAAAAAGGCAGCCGAGGTGCTCGCCTACACCTACCATGACCTCTACGACATCGACGTCACCGTGTTCCGCTACTTCACCGTGTACGGCCCTGCCGGCCGTCCTGACATGAGCGTGTTTCGCTTCATCCGGTGGGTCGACGAGGGTCTGCCGGTGAAGGTGTTCGGTGATGGCACGCAGCAGAGGGACTTCACCTTTGTGCAAGACGTCGCGCGAGGGACCGTTACGGGGCTCGCTGACGTCGGCTACGAGATCATTAACCTCGGTGGCGATAGACCGGTTCAACTACTCGACGCCATCGGCATTATCGAAGACCAGTTGAGCAGGAAGGCGAACGTTGTGCATGAGGCGCCAAACCCCCTGGACGTGCCGGCCACGTGGGCCAACGTGGCGAAGGCGCGTGACATCCTCGGCTGGCAACCGCAGACGCCGCTCGAAGAAGGCATCGGAGCAGCGGTCGATTGGTACAAAGAGAACCGGCACCTGGCGCTCGCCGTCGAGATCTGACCGGCGTGCCCGCGCTCTCCTATCGTGCCGCAGTCACAGGGTGCGGCCGCATTGGCACCGCGCACGCCTTGCGCCAACTCAACCAAGGAAGCGTCCAGCAGGCGGCGCTTGCCGATGCGTTAGACTACGCCACCGAGGACTTGACTGCGTCGATCGAGGAGAGGCGAAAGTTCCAGCGCCGGGTTGAGCCCTTCGGCGAGCTATGACCAAGCCGACCGTCACCGTCTACGTCGTGTCCCATAACTACGGGCACTACCTGACCCAGGCCGTCGAGAGTGTGTTCACTCAGACTTGGGACGACTGGGAATTGATCATCGTCGACGACGGTTCGTCGGACGATTCGGCCGCGATCGCAGAATCCCTGAGAGCGCGCGATCCGGGCCGCATTCGCGTCGTGCTTCATCCTGAACCCAAAGGACTTCAGTCCAGCGCCAACGAGGCCCTGGAGTTGGCACGCGGCAAGTACTTCATGCGCCTGGACGCTGACGACTATCTGGACGACAACGCGTTGCTGGTCATGGCCCATCATCTCGAAGCTCATCCGGAGGACGCGTTGGTCTACCCCTCCTACGTTTACGTGGATGAGCAGGGCAATCACTTAGGCGTCGAGCACCGTATGCGCATCGGGGTGGACACCCTCGTGCTGGACCAACCTGCCCACGGCGCTTGTACGATGGTCCGCAAGCGTGTGCTGAAGGCGATCGGTGGCTACGACGAAGCCCACGACCGCCAAGACGGCCACGAGCTCTGGATTAAGGTGGTCAATCGGTACAAGGTCGCCCAGATCAGCACGCCGTTGTTCTACTATCGACAGCACGCTAGGTCGCTCAGCTCTGACAGGACTGAACTGCTCGAGGCACGGGCGCGCATCAAGCGGGCGCTAGTAGAGCGGACGGAGGGTTCGGTGACACCAAGGGCTGTCGCGGTGATCGGTACCAAGAATACCTATGAGGACATGCCCAACGTCGTGCTCAACCCCCTTGCGGGGAGGCCGCTCATTGACTACACCTTGGACGCGGCGCTGGCGGTCCAGACGCTCGATCGAATTGTGGTTTCAACGGACGACGAGGAAGTGATCCGCTATTGCGAGGAGCACTATCCCACGGTCGCGACGCGTCTCCGTCCCTCGGAGTTGTCCGCGCTGACCGTGCGCGAAGAGGAGATCATCCTCGATGCCATCGGCACGCTCGAGGATGAAGGCTACGCGTCGGACATCGTGGTGTCACTTGGCGTCCACAATCCGCTGAGGACACCGTCCGAGGTGCAGAAGGCTGTGGACACCCTGCTTCTCTACGACGTCGACCTCGTGCTCAGCGTGCACGAGAACCATCACCTCTACTACGTCCACGGTGAGCGTGGATTGGAGCCGCTCAACCCCGCGATGCATCGCCGCGTGCGCGTCGAGCGCGAAGGGTTGTTTGAAGGGAACGGCGCCGTTCGAGTGTACTGGCGCGATACGCTGGACGAGCCGGAGGCGTACTGCCCCAAGGTGGGGCACATCGTGGTCCCACCGAGCGATGGTTTTCAGATCAAGTCTCCGCACGACGCATGGTTAGCCGAGCAACTGCTGTATGCGCGGAAGGGGGGGCGCTCGTTGCGCCCTGAGTCTTGGCAAAACTAGTTGCCCGCCCTGCCGGTCAGTAGGCACTCGGCTGGATTACACTCCCTGCTTCGGAGACTGGCCCTGGGAGGGGCTGGATGGTAAGCAGTACATCGTCGTGGCGGCCGCCACACTGGAGACTCCGGCGGAGCTGATCGCGATGGCACTGCCGTGAGCACAGGAATCGGCGGGAACCGAAACGTCCGATCTTGCAGACTGCCTTGGCGCGAACCCGGAAACGAGAAACGGAGGGTCAGTCGGGCGCCGTGTCGCCATTCTCGAGCACGACCGCCGTGCCATAGGCGAGCAGCTCGGCGGCGGAGGCCATGATCATCGAGGTCGAGAACCGGGTCGAGATGATACCGTTGGCACCCAATCCCTTGGCCTCCTCTATCATCCGGTCGAGTGCCTGTTCGCGCGATTCCGCCAGTAGCTTCGTGTATTCCTCCAACTCGCCGCCCACGAGGTTGCGGAGAGCGGCCATGATGTCCTTGCCGACGTGGCGCGCCCTGATCGTGTTGCCGCGAACCAGACCCAGGGTGCGAACCACGCGCTTTCCGCCGACTCGATCCGTTGTGACCACGATCATTTGAGCACCTCGTTATAGCGGTCACTCTTGCGGGCCTTCAGCCGGTCGAGCAGCACGCTCAGAAACAGTAGTGACAGGCCGGACACGCCGGCCACCAGGATTAATCGTTCGAGCAAGTCGTCGGCGTCCCGCCAAGCCTCCAGGAGTCCGACGCCGGCTACGAGAATAGCCCATGCCGCGAGCACGGGCCATCCCAGCCGGCGCGCCGTTCTGGAGGCAGTGCTCCGCGGCGCTTCAGCAGGCCACTCGTGGTCGGCCGGCGTGGCGAACGCGGACGAGATGGTTGTCTCGCGCACCGAGGTGATCTCGTCGACAAGCGCGCGACACGACGCACAATCCTCCAAATGTATCTGCACGCGTTGCGCGTCGCCCTGTACCAGGGTGCCGTCGACGTATCCGGAGATCAGTGCCTCGTCGAACGTTCGCCCACAGGGTTCAGACATGAGGCCCTCCTTCTTCGAGTTTGGCCTTGAGTTGTTTTCGGGCTCCATGGAGCCGAGACATCACCGTGCCAATAGGAATCTTCAGCACGTCGGAGATGTCTTTGTATGACAGGTCGTGGAAGTCGCGGAGCACGATGATCTCCCGCTTCGTCTCAGACAGGGTGGCGACCGCCCGCCACACGCTCTTGCGCAGCTGCTGCCGCTGAAGGTCGGCCTCGGGGTTGGCCGAGTCGACGAGCTGACCCGCGAGTGCTTCTCCGTCTACGAGGCCGTCACCCGGGCGTCGCTGACGGCGGCGCCAGAGGTCGCGAACCTGGTTCCGGACGATGGTGAACAGCCAGGGCTGGACTCGGCGGTCTCGGTTGAAGCTGTCGAGCGTGGTGAAGAAGCGGAGCATCGCGTCCTGGGCCACGTCCATCGCGTCATCCCGGTTCCCGAGCATCTGCAACGCCAGCACGAAGGCGCCCTGACGGTGCCGGCGCGCCAACGTGTCCTGGGCATCCCACTGGCCGGAGCGCGCCTGGTCGATGAGTTCCCGGTCGGTTGCCTCATCGTCCTGGGCAACCGCCGATGTCATACGACTCTCGTCCATCACGCTTTCCACCGACGTTAGATACGCCGGTCGTTTGGGTTTATTCGCCCGACGACGGGCGGCGGGCCGATCAAGCGCTGGGGACCCTGGAAGCCCCGAACAACACTGGGACGAACTTCCCTGCACTGATTTGCATACCTACCAGCGCCCTGTTTGTCTCAGGATTGCACGGTAATTGTCTTCAGGGACTATCGGGTCCTTCGGGCATCTCCCGATACAACCGGGTGATGCTCTGGTTCTTCAACCGTACCGCCGGGCCGCCCAGGTTCATTGGCATTCACTGCGACAAGCGCCCCGACGACTACAAGCTGGTGGTGCTGTATCCAGACGGGTCGGAGGAAGCGGAGCGCTTCGAGGACCCTACCGAGCTGATCGACGCGGCCAAGAAGCTCGGCAAGGACTTGAGCAGCCTCGGGTGGGAGGCCTGTCCCACCGCCACCGCGGTCACGAGACGCGAAAGCTGAGCCAGCGCGGTTCTGCGCCGACGGCACACCTTCTGGGCAGCGTTCCAGTAGCGGACCACTCATTGCAGACGTTGGTCTGTCTAGGCAGACCTGATGTTTTCTGCTGCCTGCGGTCTTCCGAGGTTATCCGCCCGGGTCGGGCGGACACACCCAGTGGGTGTCGGTGACCTGTTCTCCGCCGTCGCACGGTTCGCGCAGGATCCAGACCGCCTCGTCGTGGTTGCGTTGCACCAGCCACTCGTACTCCTGGATGAACCAGCGCCGGGGCGATGAGAGGATAACCCGTTCGTCGGCGAAGAAAATGGTGCTGTACACGTCCCAGAAATCATAGGCGTGCCCATAGCGGATGTCACGCTCCGTAAGATAGTCGGCCAGGACGCGACGGTTGTTCGAGGGTGGGGACTCGACGAACTCCGCCAGCAGCCGGGTGTGTCCGCCGAGGGTTACGATTGCCCACAGAGCCACGACGCCGGTCGTGATTCGTCTGATGTGGCGGTTGGGTTCGACCGCGACGTGATACGCCAGGATACCGATGACTCCCAGCACCGTCATTAGGGTGTAGCGCATCGTCCCTGCGGCCACCAGACCGCACTGCGAGACGACATACACCACGCTCGATTGGAGCCCGATCAAGATCAGATAGGTCGCAAACTGCAGGTGGGGATGCCACGGCCGGGTAGGGCCGGTCACCGCCGTCCAGCCGATACGACCGGCAGCCAGCAGTACGGTTGCGCCCAGCAGCCACCAGAGTCCGTCTACCCCCTGGGTGCCGAGGCTGGGGATGGCCAGGTCGGCCAGCGGCTCACGATGTCCCCCGAACATCGTGGACAGGAACGGGCCCGAGAACTTGACCAGACTCGCCGGGAGCGAGACGGGATCGAAACAGAACCGGTCCAGGAGGAGGCTGACGTTCAGTGACGCGCTGTCGGAGGTCGCCACCGGGAGGCCCGCATAGTTCCCCGAAGTGGCCGGTCCCCAGGCGGTGCCCGCGTATTCCCGCGCCAGGCCCACGACGTGCCAGACAGCGGCGAAGGACACAGCGGCTTGGAGTTTTCGCTTGAGGCCGTCGGTGGTCAGCAGCGACCGGTCGAGGAGTTCAACTAGTAGCAGTGCCCCGACAGCGTACACGGTGAAGACTCGCTGCAGAAAGCCGAGCGCGAAGATGACGCCGAAGGTGAGTGGGCTGCGGCGCGTGAGCCAGAGTAGCAAAGCGATGAACAATGGCTCTACCTGCCCGCCGCTCGCCTCCAGAAAGTAGACCGTGGTGCCGGGAGGCGCCAGCACGAATGGGCTTGCCACCACAAGTGCCACGAGCGGACGCAGCGTCAGCTCCCGCTCGAGGAGCCGGACCAGAAGTGCCGCCATCACCATGTTGATGACGAGCAGCGGGAACTTCAGCGCGAAGATCGAGGTTCCGAACAACCAGAAGAGGGGTGCGGCGAGCCACGCCTCGATGGCGAGTTGATAGTCCTGCCCGTAGGTAAAGATCGGCAGGGCCCGACCTTCGCCGAGATGCTTGGCCATGAGGCCGACGATCGCCTGGTCGGAATCGAAAACGGCGTCGAAGAACACGAAGATCGCGCTGCGTAGCAGCACCAGCGAGACGGCCAGGGTCATGGCCAGCCGCCGCTCGCGAGGCCGGGGGAGGGTGCGCCACCACTCCCGGAGCCGCTGTAGACTCCCAAGCTGGCGAGGAGTATCCTCCGGACGCGTCAGTTCGTCCCGGAGCTCATCGTCGGCGTGCATCCGGGCGATGCTACCCCATCCTCTGGTGCCACGTGCGGACGTGGCAGACCTCGATGCAGGAACGCACAGGACTCCTGGTGGTCGCGCTCGTGACAGCGGCGGCGTTCGTCGCCCTCGCGGCGCCGAATCTGGGGATAGGCCTCGCCAGCGACCTGCCCTTCTCACCCGGTGACCCGGCTGCCGAGCAGCTCTCCAGGCCGGTGCTGGGTGCGCCGGATGGACCCGGCTGGCTGGGTACGACCCTGCTGTCGCGCCTGGCGCTCGTGGTGCCGGCCGGCACCGAGGCCCAGCGCCTGGGGGCGCTTTCGCTGCTGGCCGGGGTGCTGGGAGTGGCGTTGACCTTCCTGCTCTTCCGTCGCTTGGGACTCGCGCACGTGACCGCCGCCGCGGCGGCGCTGGTGGCGGCGACCGGTGGTACCACTCTGTCGCTCGTGACGACCGGTAGTGTCGATGCGCTGCTCCTCCCCTGCCTGCCTGGCCTGCTCCTGCTCGGCACTGTCAAGTCACCCACGCGGGGGTGGGCGGCGCTGGCGGCGCCGGCCGCCGTCGCCGCGCTAACCGTCGGCAGCTATCCGGCGCTGGCTCCCGTGGCGGGGTGCGCGGCATTTTCGCTATGGCGTCTGGAGGGCGCCGCCCGCCGGCCGGCGTGGGCGGTACTGGCCGGCATCGGATTGGGCTTGCTTCATCGGTTCGTCGCCGCCGGGCTGTCGGTACCGGAGGGAGGCATTCTTTCGGTCTTCGGGGTCGCCCGCGGCATGCCGGCGGTCGAGGCCCTCACCGCTGTGGTGGCCGGGGAATTCGGCTTCCTGGGAGCATTGCTGCTGCTGATCGGAGTTGGGGCTCTCTGGAAGGGAGACCGGCGCCCGGTGGCTGTGCTCTGGGTGCTTGCGGCGCTGATGCCGGTGCTCTGGGTTTCAGCCGTCCCGGCGGAGGCGGAACGCGTGCTGGCTCTGATGTCCTGGCTGGTGGTCGGGGTCGGCCTCGACTGGCTCTGGCGGACGAGCGCTAGCGCGGGCGGACGTGCCGGGGTGGTCGCTCTTGGCCTGGGGCTGGCCGGAACCGGTCTGGCGGACCACCTGGGGGGCAGCACCTGGGAGCGACGTCTCGCCACGCCGGACGTGTCCGAGCGTCTCCGACGAACGCTGCCGGCCGAGGCGGGGCTCGTGGTGGAGCGTCCGTTGCTCGATCGGGCGCTGGCGCTGGGCGGCTTGGCGCGGCGTCGACTGGCGCTCGATCCTCCCGCGCTTCGGGCGCGGCTCGAGCGCGTCCAGCCGACCTATGCGTTGTCGGAGGCGCGCGCGACCCTGGCCGCTCGTGGTCTGCAGTTCGAGTCTACCGACCCGCTCCCACAGACTACGTCGTTCGAGCAGGTGCTGCGGGCGCTGCCTCGTCGCACGGTCGTTGTGGTTGCGTTGGGACCGGACTCGGGCGTGAACGGGGCCGCGCTGCGGTCACTTGGCGTGGGACCGGCCGCGCTCGGGACGCCCTTTCAGGTCGTGGTTGGAGTGGCCGGGCTTGCTGGTGAGGCGGTGCGCGTGGGGGGCGAGGGCGAGGTCACCGCGACGGTTGACGTTGGCCAGGATGTCGGAACCTTCCCGGTCCGGGCGGCAGCCGGGCTAGCCGCCTCGAGCGGGCCTGATGGGGTCGAGGTCTCAGTCAATGGCGAGGTTATGGCGGCGGCCGGCTCCGGTCTGGCCTTGGTCGCCGTGGCGCCAGATGGCGCGGTGCGATATCGCTTTGGCGGTGCTCCCGACCACGTTGTTGTCCCGCCGGTGTCAGCGATCGCCGGACTGGGGCGGCTCGTTGGCGCCGAGGCGTGCGTCCCGCTCCCTTCTGGCGGCTGGGTTGACATCTCGTCGGCGGCTCTGTCAGGCGCAGTCGGTATGCTGTTGCCGTCCGTCGCCACCGGAGCCGTCACGCTCTATGTCACCACTCGGAGTCGGGTGTCTGGTGGAGCCACGCGGCCCGTGTCGGACGCGGTCTATCGACCTGAAGATGAGGGGGACCGCCGCCAGCTTGACCCGCTGCTTGGCCGGGATGCCCCCCCTTTTGTCGACGAGCTGCTCGCGGCGCCGTTCGTGCGGCGCGTGGTAGCCGACACCGGCGGTCCCCACGTGTTGACGCTTGGCGAGGTTCCGGGTTACGCGGTCGCCCATTGGGGCGGAGGTGTCCCCGGCGAGAGCCTAGAGATCTGCGGTGCTCTCTGGGGGCCACGACGGCTGGATCGGGGTGATACTGGGTCCTGGTCGGTGCCACTGGATGAGGTGGTAACTCGGGGGTGGGGGTGGTATGACCTTGAGCGCGACGGTGTCGGCCCGTTTCGCTGGACCCGCGGCACCGAAGCCGGAGTCCTCGTCCAGCTGGTGAGCCCCCGCCCGCTGACGGTGGAGCTGCGGGCGATCGCTGCGGTCACAAATCTGACAGGGAAGTCGGTCACGGTCGAACTGTTCATCAATGGCGTCTCTGTCGGGGAGTATGGGATGGAAGGTGGCGAGGGCGTCTATCGCTGGGAGGTGCCGATTACGCGTTGGCGGGTCGGCATGAACCACCTGACTTGGCAACTCTCCGCCGCGGTCAGGCCGGCCGCACTGGGTGTCAGCGATGATCAGCGGGATCTGGGCATGTCGGTACGGGCACTGCGGCTGACGCCGCAAGGCGGGAGCCGATGAATGTCTTCCTGGTTGACGGCACTTACGAGCTCTTCAGGCATTTTTTTGCCATGCCTTCGGCCAAGGACGCTGAGGGCCGGGAGGTCGGCGCGGTCCGAGGGGTGCTCGGTTCGCTGCTGTCGATGGTCGAAGAAGGCGCGTCACACCTGGGCGTCGCTACCGACCACGTGGTCGAGTCGTTCCGGAACCATCTGTGGGAAGGCTACAAGACGGGCGAGGGCATCGAGCCGGCGCTGGCCGAGCAGTTCCATCCACTCGAAGCGGCGCTTGAGGCGCTCGGCGTGTGCGTTTGGCCGATGATCGAGCTCGAGGCCGACGACGCCCTCGCGTCAGCCGCGGCGAAGGCCCACGATGACCCACAGGTCGAACAGGTGTTCATCTGCACTCCGGACAAGGACTTGGCGCAGTGCGTGCGAGGACGGCGCGTGGTCCAGTTCGACCGACGCGCCGGGGTGATGAGGGATGCTGATGGGATCCGGGCGAAATTCGGCGTCTCCCCCGAGTCGATTCCAGACTATCTGGCGCTGGTCGGTGACACCGCAGACGGTTTTCCGGGTCTCAAGGGATGGGGCGCAAAGTCGGCCGCACGGGTGCTGGCCCGGTACGAACGGCTCCAGGCGATTCCGGACGCGGCTTCAGCGTGGGACGTCGACGTGCGCGGTGCCGCGCGTCTGGCCACTGAGCTCGCCGGAAATCGCGATCAGGCCGATTTGTTTCGCGACCTGGCGACCCTGCGAACCGATGCCACAGTGTACGAGTCGCTCGACGAACTTAGGTGGCGAGGGCCTCATCCCGCCTTCTTCGAGTATTGTGCCCGGCTGAACGCCCCCGGGCTACTGAAGCGCGCTCAGGCGCTGGCCCCTTAAGTGCGTTCCCCCGACCGGCGCCTGGACAGAGACTCTCCTCGGACAGGGCGCGCCGAGCCTGGCGGTAGCAGGTCAAACTCCGTAGTATTCTGGGCGGTGATGATCACCCACCTCGGGGACTCGCTGGCCAACGGCGCCTTGATGAGCAAGATCACCGAGATTTCCGAGTAGATGCTCGAGCGCCTGCGAGCGCTCGGCTACGTCCGCTAGCGGTCCGGTGACCGTTTTGCCGGCGTGTCCGGGCCGCACGCCCAACACACTCCAGATGTCCCCACGTCGACTACCGCCATGGGCCCGGGAGCTGCTTGACCGTTACCCCGGCTCCACGCCACCCACGACCGACCAGCCGCTGCCGGTCTGGCTTGAGGACGAGCTTGCGCAGGTCCCTTTGTGGGCCCGCATCCGGGGCACGAATGACGTCCGGCAGCGTCATCCGTACCTCCTGATCGAGGACGTTCGATCGCAGCCCGATCTGATGCGTCAGGCACTCGACCTCCGGCCGGCGCTGGCCGATCTCGCTCACCGCCTCGTGGACCAGGGCACCCGGCACCTGGTGTTCACCGGCTGTGGGTCGGCGTTCCACGCGTCTCAGTTCGCGGCCTTCCTGTTCCGACAGTGGACACCCTGGACGACCGAGTGCTACGAGTCCCTAGAGTTCACCAGTCACTGGACGCCCTCGCACGAGCCGACCGCACTCATTGCCCAGTCGGCGACTGGTTTTACCGCCGAGACGCTTGACGCGGCCGCGCATGCGACCCACCACGGTTTGTTGACGGCGGCGCTTACCAACAGCTCCGACAGCGCGATCGAAGAACTGTGCCACGAGTGCGTAGCGTTCCCCACCGGGCAACGGTGCGGTCCGGCGGTCTCGGTGCTCACGACCCGGCTGATGATGCTCTACCTGCTGGCGCTCGAGGTCGGTATCGCCACCGGGCGACTCCACGCCCGCGAGGCTGACGAACTGAGCTTGGCCCTGGCGCATCTCCCGGAGGCGGCGGCCGAGTTCCTCCAGGAGGAGGACCTGAACATTTCCCAGATCGCCAACGAGCTCAAGGACCAGGAGGCGCTGCTGTTCGTGGGAGGCGGTCCGAACTGGTTCTCGGCCCGGGAAGGTGCGCTCAAGGTCGAGGAACAGTCCTGCCTACTGTCCAAGGCGTATCGCCCCGCCGAGTTCCTCCACTGCGCCATACCGGTGATCTCGGAAACTGTGGGCACGGTCATCATCGGCGCCGAGGGACGTTCCTACGCGCGTTCCCACGACGCCGTGCGGACGAGCCTAGCCGCCGGTGCGCCCTGTCTGGCGCTAGTGGTTGAGGGTGATGGCACGATTGCGCCGGCGGCGAACTTCGTTATTGCATTGCCGGATCCGCTCGACGAACTGGTGATGCCGTCGCTGGCCACGATTGCCTTTCAGCTGCTGGGGTACTATCTCGGCGCGCAGCGAGGACACAATCCGGACGCGCTGCGCACCGATGATCTGGCTCATGCGCGAGCCTGGTTGACGGCGTTTCCGTTCGGTACCCATTAACTTGAGGCCGTGGGAGCCGTTTACAGCAGACGCGGCCGGCTAGGACCAGCTATAATCCCGGGGTTTGTCAGGCGTCCGTGACCGGCGCCGAGAAGGAGAAGAGCAATGCCCGCGCCACCGACCATAGCTACGGTGATGTTCATCGCCGGCGCCGTGATCCCGTTCACCGTGATCGTTGTGTGCGCCGTGATCGGTCTGATCAAGCGCTGAACGGTCCGTTCCTTCCCCGGGACGCTGCCGGAGAGGGCGAGCCATGAGACGTTTGACCTCGGCCGCCGCGCTCCTGCTGGCGGCCATGCTCGCTGGATGCGGCGAGTCCAACCCTTCGAGCGACGCCCCCCGCCGCCTCGATCTCATCATCATCCTGGACGGACTGAGGCCTGACTACATCGGTCAGGCCATGCCGACCCTGACCGCCCTCGGGCGGCGCGGGGTCGTGATGCGGAGTCATCACGCCGTGTACCCGACGGTGACCCGGGTGAACGCCGCCTCGCTGTCAACCGGAGCCTATCCCCAGCGCCACGGTTTGCTCGGCAACGCCGTCTACTTTCCGGCAGTGGACGAGACTGCCTTCCTCGACACTAGCGACCGCGACAATCTGCTGCGAATCGAGGCCGCAGGCGAGCCGCTGTTGACAGCTACTACGCTGGGTGAGGCGCTGACGGGGGGCGGTGCCCGGCTGCTCGTGGCGAGCGCCGGCTCGGCGGGGTCGTCGTATCTGCTAAACCACACGCCGGAAGGTGGCGCAATCATTCACTACGACTACGCCCGCCCGGCCTCACTCCATGCGCAGGCACTCGAGGTAGTTGGACCGGTGCCGGAGGCGGATGCGCCCAACTGGCGCCGTAACCGCTGGGTGGTCGACGCCCTTCTGGATGTCGCGATGGGGGAGGTGGACCCCGATGTCGTGATGCTCTGGCTGAGCGATCCCGACACGACCGCTCACCGTTACGGGATGGGACACCAGCTTACCAGCGAGGCCCTGTTCTATCTGGACGCTGAGCTCGATCGCATCCAGGCCCGGCTGTCGGCGGAGGGACGGCTCGACACGACAAACATCTGGGTGACGTCTGATCACGGGTTTTCCGAGCACACCGGCGCCGTGGATCTCGACGCGTTGCTTGCGCCCTTCCAGGGGGTGCTCGACGACGGGACTCCACGCATCGTGTCCGGGGCGGGCGCGGTTTATGTCCGAGACGGAGACGATGCGACCGTACGGGAGATTGTCGATGTTTTGCAGAGGACTGAAGGCGTTGGGGCTCTGTTCACCGCGCCGGTGAACTCGGGTGACGACGCGGGCGCCATGCCCGGCACCCTGTCGTTCGATGTCGCCCGCTGGGGCCATGCGCGGGCGGCACAGGTGCTCTACTCTGCGGATTGGACCAACCAGCCCGGAGCCTACGGGTTTCCCGGGACGTCCGCGCAAGGGGGCGTGGCGGGCCATGGCACGACGAGTCCCTTTGACATTCACAACCCGCTGATGGCGGCTGGGCCAGATCTGAAGAGCGGCGTCATCGTGGATGTGCCGAGCAGTAACGTCGATCTTGCGCCAACGCTGCTGCATCTCCGGGGCATCGAGGCTCCGGCAAGTATGGACGGTCGCGTGTTGCTCGAAGCGCTCGACACCGGGCCGGATCCGGGGACGGTGGCCGTCGACGTCACTCAGGTGCGGATGTCGCGCGAGGACGGCGCCTACGCGGTTACAGCGGCGACCTCTTCGGCCGACGACGCGACCTACCTTGACTTCACGGTTGTGGAACGGCCGTGATCGTAGAGGCGTGCGGTCGGGACCGCCGGTAGCGTCGGAACCAGCCCCGGCGCCTGATGTTTGCTGACCGCTACTTGCCTTGCACCACCTCGTTGCTGAGCACACCGACACCCACCACCTCGACCTCGTAGGTGTCGCCAGCGTTCATCGCCTGGGTCGTGCCCATGGTGCCGGACCAGATCAGGTCGCCAGGCTCGAGGGTTACGTAGCGCGAGATGTAGCTCAGCATGTGGGCCATGTTGAAGATGAGGTCGCTGCTGTTGCCGCGTTGACGCTCCTCGCCGTTGAGGCGTCCGACGATTTCCAGGTCCGTCCGGTCGAGGCCAGAGACGAGGACGGGTCCAACCGCGTTGAAGCTGCGCGAGCCCTTGGCGCGCACCCACTGGATGTCGTTGGCCTGCCATACCCGCTCGCTGACATCGTTGCCGGCGGTGACACCGAAGATGTAGTCGACCGCCTCTTCGAGCGGCACGTTCTCGGCCCGCTTACCGACCACCGAGACGAGTTCCGCCTCGTAATGCAGGTCGGTCGACTCGGCAGGACGGACGATCGGGTCCTCGGGCCCCACGATCGAGTTGGCCGGGACGATGAACATGCCGGGCTCTTCGGCTGGTTCACCGGTGATGTGACTGTGGAAGTTGAACGCCGTCATCAGGACCAGCTTCGGGTCGACCGGCGCTTCTAGTCTCACGTCGGCGCGCTGAACCTCCACACCGGTCAAGGACGGCTCGAGATACGGCGCGTCGGTCAGCTGGCGAATGGTCTCGCCCTCGAGGACCCCCCACGACGTTTCCCCACCCTGGGAGTAGCGGACGAACTGCCCCGAGCTGGTGTCTATCGGGGTTTGGGCGGGCTGCGCCGACTCGATTGGTTCGGATGACGGGGGGGGGGCGCCACAGGCAGCAAGTATGAGCGCCGACAGCAGTATGGTCGCGACGAAGGAACGGGTGCGCATTTCGAGAGCCTCCTAGCGTCGGGATCGTACGCTCTGGTCGAGCGCGGTCGCAACCGATTTCCCGCCGCAACGCCCTGGTGGCGCAAGTAGCGTTTTTCGACAACTATCCGACGGGTTCGAAATCGTTCCAGGTAGTGGTCTCACCCTTGCGGGTGGTGCTGAGGAGCACGCGTACGTGGTAGTAGAGGTCCAGCTCGGACAGCAGCCACGGCCCGCCCGGTTCAGCCGGTCGCCGTTCGAGGTAACCGGTGGCGTCCGAGATGCTGCCGAGGATACCCCACCAGAGTCGGACTCGCTCGGTCAGCTTGAAGCTGACTCGCGCCACTTCATAGGTGGACTGGTCGATCCAGATCAGGCCCCGAGAGTTGTTCAGGGCGTGGTCGGTGCGCCGACGCACCGGGAGTTTGCCGGGCCTGGGCTCGAACGACAGCACGAAGGTTGGTCGTCCGTGCAGTTCCTGGATGCCGTCGTAGGTCGCGGTGTAGCGTTCGATCAGCTCGTCGTCGAACACCATTGCGATCTCGTCGTCGTCCTCTTCCTCAGGCTTCTCGAGCGATCCGAGGAATTTTTCCCAGCGTTTGGCCTCCTCTTCCTGATCCTTTTCAGTGAGCGGTTCGCCATTCTTGGACAGGAGGCTCGCGAAGGGCACGCCCTTGTACGGCGCGACAGCATAGTGGAAGAACTCGTCGAGTTTGACCGCGCCATCGCCATCGAACTCCCGGTTCCGCTGTCGCATCTGATAGCGGTAGCGGGCTCCGAAGTTCTGCTCTCGAGCCCAGGTTGACCGCTCAAGCGCCCGGTCGATGATCTGGCGGACATCGACGTCCGGTCCGGACGGCGGCGGGGATGGAGCGGAGGCCAGCCCGGTCAGCCCAAGGCTGGCGGCGAAGACGACTAGGGAGCCGTGGGCGAGAGTCTTCATAGCGATCCATCGACCATGCCTAACCGGCTCCGCCAGCTTACCCTATGCCGCCTTCGAAGAAGACCTTAAGGGCTCGCTCCGGCTGGGCAAGCTGGCCGACATTGTCGTGCTGTCGAAGAACATCCTGCCCATCCCCGAAAGGAAGATTCCCACCTCCGAGGTGCTCTACACCATCGCCCGCGGCAGGCCGGCGCTGGAAGGCGACGGTTTATGGGGTGGCGGCGGCCCGGGATCCGTTGGCCGGCGTGCCGTTGAGGTAACCCGCGAGGTGCGCGATCAGGTCGCGCGCGTCGTCCTCGGCGCCGTGGATGAAGCTCGATTTCCGTCGGCGTAGAACCGGCAGGCCGATGGCGTAGAGTCCGGGGGCATCGACGGCCCCGCCGTCATGTCGCAGGTGGCCCTTGCGATCGAGCACTGGTAAGTCCAGCCAAGAATAGTCCGGTCTGAAACCGGTCGCCCAGATAATGGACCGGATCTCGCCACTGTTCAGGTCTAGATCCAGGCGATGGGATTCCGGTGCGCGGGTCGCTTCGAAGCGCTCGGGGGGAGCACATTCGACGGGTGGTTCCGCGTGGTCGGCCCACTCGTCGAAGGTGTCGAGCAGCCGGTTCATCTTGAGATCGGCCAGGGCGAACTGGTTTCCTAAGCCGCCCGAGAAAAGTGCCCGGCCATCCCGGATGGTCGCCCAGCGTCCGACTAGTTCCACTCCGGCGTCGGTCAGCGTGTTGAGGTCGAGGGTGGCGCGGCTCGGCGTCCCCACCAGCTGCGGTGATGGTAGCTTGCGGGCTCGGGTTAGATCGTCGATCTCGTCATAGCGCTCATCCCATACGCCCGAGGCAGCCATCCACCAGAGCACGTCACGGCCCCGGTAGGTACGAGGCAGGCGGACGTGCTCGCCAACCGATAGGCTCACCGGCCGGCCCGATCGCTGGATCTCGTCCGTCAACTGCACCCCGGTGGCCGAGGCCCCTACTACCAGTACTCCGCCCTCGGGCAGTTGAGCCGGCGACCGGTAATTCATCGGCGTCACGCACTCGATCGACGAGGGCACGGCGTGGCAGAAGGATGGCACCGTCGGTAGATTACAGGCGCCACTGGCCAGGATGAGGCTGCGGCACCGCAGGTCGCCAGTGTCGGTCGCCACGTGATAGCCGTCGTCGGCGGGCTGCACCGACGTGACGGTCGTGTGGGTACGCACGGGGGCCGAGCGCGCTGCCGCGTAGTCAGCGATAAACTCGACCAATTCCGCGCTGGTCATGAAGCCGTCGGGGTTGGAGCCCTGGTACTTCTGACCCGGCAGCCGCGTCTGCCAGTTGGGCGTCAGCAGGCGCATGGAGTCCCAGCGTTCGCGACGCCACGAGTTCGCCACCTCGCCACGTTCGAGGACGACGTGGTCGATCGATCGCTCACTCAGGCATGTACTGGCTGCGAGACCGGCATGCCCAGCGCCGACGACGACAGTGGTTACTTGCTGATTCACGCCTGGCGTCAGGCCTTGTTGACGGCGACGGAGACGTTGGTCGGGTTGGTGATCACATCGTAGACGGCCGACCGCTTCTGCGACTGCGCCACCAGGGCTTCGATGTCGGCTTGGGGTGCGTCGGCGTCGATGTTGAAGGTCACCTTGATGTCGTCGTAACCGTTGCGGATGTCGCTGTCCATCCCCAGGATGCCCTGGATGTCCATCGACCCCTCGAGCTTCGACTCGACCGAGCGGAGCTGGATCTCACGGTTTTGGGCGACCGCTGCCACTCCCGCGGTCAGGCAGCTGGCCAGCCCGACGAGGATGTATTCGATCGGCGTGGCGCCCAGGTCTTCGGAGGCAAAGATCTCCGGATGGTCGGCGTCGAAGCTGAACTCGGTCTTGTGCTGCTGCTCTTCGCCGAGGCCGTGGAAGCCCTGGACGCTGGTAGTGCTATGTGTGCCGTTCTGCCATTTGCAGGAGGCTCGCCAGTTGAACTTTGTGGCCGCGGGGGCGTCCTTCAGCGCCTCGCGGGCGTCGAGCAGTGCTTGGACGTTGACGCCATTGTTAACCGTGGTCTCGGACATCGGTTTTCTCCTCGTTCCCTGAATGTGTCTTGTGGTAGCCGCCGGGGCAGGCCGACAGCATACATCGAGACGCCGGTCCCGGCGATCTCGTGTACGGAATTATGATCTTTGGGATGGCGAGGTCAGTGAGCGGGCCCGTGCCCGGTTCGGTCGGGGTTGTCGAGACCAGGTATCTGGAGCTTCCGGCCGGAGTGCGGCTCGACTGCGGCGCCACCGTGGCCCCGCTCCAGGTCGCCTACGAGACCTACGGCACCCTGTCACCCGATCGTGACAACGTTATTCTGGTGTGCCATGCGCTCAGCGGCGATGCTCACGCCGCGGGGCAGGCGGCAGTCCCGTCGTCAGAGAGCACGCGGGATGGATTCCGGGCCGAGGAGCGTGACGGCGCCGCGGGGCGAGGTCTCGGCTGGTGGGACGGAATGATCGGTCCGGGTAAGGCGTTCGACACCGATCGTTTTTACGTTGTTAGCTCGAATCTGCTCGGGGGCTGCCAGGGCACGACTGGTCCCGGGTCGACGAATGCCGAGACCGGCCGGCCCTTTGGCGCTGATTTTCCCGTGATTACCGTTGGCGACATGGTGCGGGTGCAGCGGTCCATGCTCGATGCCCTGGGAATTCCGCGTCTGGCGGCCGTGGCCGGCGGCTCGCTGGGCGGCATGCAGGCACTCGAGTGGGCGGTGCGGTATCCGGAGGACGTGGACGCCATCATCCCGATCGCCAGCACCCACGCGCTGGCGCCGCAGGGTGTGGCCTGGAACGCGATCGCGCGTAACGCCATCACCAGCGATCCCGCCTGGCAGGGCGGTCACTACTATGGCACTGGCCAGCACCCCGATGATGGGATGGGTATCGCACGGATGGTGGGTCATATCACCTACCTGTCGGCGGACTCGATGCACCAGAAGTTCGGGCGCCGGCTGCAGGACACTGACGAGGTGTCGTTCGACCTCACGCGCGCCGACTTCGAGGTGGAGAGCTACCTGCGGTATCAGGCCAGCACCTTCGTCAAGCGGTTCGACGCGAACACCTACCTGTATCTCTCCCGAGCCCTGACTTACTTCGACCTTGCCCGCCAGCACGGGAACGGCAGCCTCGAAAGAGCTGTCTCCGGCATCTCGGCGCGGACGTTGCTGATCGCATTCAGCTCAGACTGGTTGTATCCGCCATCCGGGTCCGAGCAGCTGGCCAATGCATTGGGGAGTCATGGGCGATCCGTCGAGTTGCACGTCATCGACGCGCCCTACGGCCACGACTGCTTCTTGCTTGAAGAGGCCCGCCAGATCCCCATGGTCAGGGCCTTTCTCGGCTGCTGACCAGGAGTAATCCAAATGGAAGAGTCTCGCGAGTTTGGGTTCGTCACCCGGCAAGTACACGCCGGCCAGCGTCCAGACCCCAACACCGGCGCTCGGGCGGTGCCGATCTACCAGACCACGAGCTACGTGTTCGAGGATCCCGAGTCGGCGGCCGCGTACTTCAACCTGCAAGAGTACGGCAACACTTACTCCCGCATCATGAACCCGACGGTGGCGGTCTTCGAAGAGCGGATGGCCAGTCTTGAGGGAGGGTGCGGCGCGGTGGCCTTCGCGAGTGGCATCGCGGGCCAGGCGGCGGCGTTGTTCACGCTCCTCCAGCCGGGCGATCACGTCGTCTCGTCATCTGCCCTCTACGGAGGATCCGTAAACCAGCTCAAGCACTACCTGCAGAAGATGTCGGTGGAGTTGACCTGGGTCGATCCAGATGATCCGGACGCCTGGCGGGGCGCCGTGCGGGACAACACCAAGGCGTTCTACGGGGAGACCATCGGCAACCCCGGTGGCAACGTCCTCGACATCGAGACTATCGCCGGTATCGCCCACGAACATGGTGCGCCGCTGCTCGTGGACAACACCTTTGCCACGCCGTATCTCTGCCGTCCGATCGAGTGGGGGGCGGATATCGTGCTGCACTCGGCCACGAAGTTCATCGGGGGGCATGGCACCAGCATCGGCGGGGTCGTGGTGGAGTCGGGAGATTTCAACTGGTCCAACGGGCGATTTCCCGTGATCGCCGACCCGTCACCGGCCTATCACGGGCTGCAATTTCACGAGACGTTCGGGACCTACGGCTATCTGATGAAGCTGCGTGCTGAGACGCTCCGCGACCTGGGCGCCGCGATGAGTCCGTTCAACGCGTTTCTCTTTCTTCAGGGGCTCGAGACTTTGTCGCTCCGGATGAACCGGCACGTCGAGAACGCGCGGGCGGTAGCTGCCTTCCTGGAGGGGCATACCGAGGCGTCCAACATCACCTACCCGGGGCTCGATGCCAGCCGCTATCGGCGATTGGTAGAGAAGTATCTGCCCGGCGGCTGCGGCGCCGTGTTTTCGTTCGATCTGCCGGGTGGTCGCGAGGCTGGTCAGGCGTTCATCCGAGGGGTCTCGCTCTGGTCGCATCTGGCGAACGTGGGCGACGTCAAGAGCCTGATCATCCATCCGGCCAGCACCACGCACCGGCAGCTCAGTGACGACGAGCTGCAGGCCGCGGGAGTTGGCCCGGGGACCATCCGGCTCTCGGTCGGTATCGAAGATGCGGACGATCTGATCTGGGACCTGGAACAGGGGTTTGCCGCGGTGACGGCCGCCGCCGGGTCGGAGGTGAACCTATGAACGGGTTTGATCTCGAGCGCTATCAGGATCCGGCGACCATCCAGCGGGTGCTCAACAACGCCAGAACGGTGGCCATTGTGGGGCTCTCGAAGAAGGAGCTGCGCGCCAGCTATTTCGTGGGCTTTTATCTGCGCCGGCATGGCTACACTGTGATTCCTGTCAACCCGCGCGAGCAGAAGATCCTCGGTGAGACCAGCTACGCCAGCCTAACTGAGGTGCCTAGTCAGGTCGACATCGTGAATGTGTTCCGGGCACCAGACGCGTTGCCCGCGATTGCCCGTGACGCGGTGGCGATCGGTGCTGGCAATCTCTGGTGCCAATTCGGTGTGGTCAACGAAGAGGGGGCTGGAATCGCCGAGGATGGCGGCGTCTCGGTGGTGATGGACCGCTGCATCAAGGTCGAGCACGCCCGCTACGTCGGACGGATGCACTGGCTGGGCTTCAACACCCAGCGCATCACATCCGTCCGAGGTGGTCTCCAGTAGCCCTGGCTGGCTAGCTGTTCACCACGGCCTTCGCCGCGTCGTAGTTCGGTTCCTGCACGATCTCGGGCACCTGTTCGGTGTAGGTGACCTTGCCGTCGCCGTTGATCACGACCACTGCGCGCGCGAGCAGACCCGTCAGGGGACCGTCGGTGATGGTCACGCCGTAGTCACTCCCGAAGCTGTCGTTGCGGAAGACAGAACAGGAGGTCACGTTTTCCAAGCCCTCGGCTTCGCAGAACCGCCCATGTGCGAACGGCAGATCGGCCGAGACGCAGAGCACAACCGTGTTCTCCATGCCGTTCAGATCGGCGTTGAAATGCTTGGTCGAGAGGGCGCAGATCCCAGTATCCACGCTGGGGTAGATGTTGAGCACGACCGTCTTACCCGCGTAGTCGGACAGGTTGGTCTCCGAAAGATCGGTCTTCACGAGGGTGAACGCAGGCGCGTCCGAACCAACGTCGGGGAGTGAGCCGACCGTATTGATAGGGTTACCTTTTAGAGTGATCTGAGCCACAACGAACCTCCGCAAGTAAGGAGTATCTGAGTGAACGGCGGACTATAGACAATAGCTCTCCGCAAGTCTAGCGCTTCCACGGGGCGTCGCCCCAAACCCTACGGGAGGATAGTGGCCCCCGTCGCCGGCAGTTCCGCTTTATAGGACTACTTGGCAGCCCTGCGGCATGTGTCCGGACTGCTCCACGCCACCCCGTAGACCAGCACCAATAAGCGCAGCGTTGGCTTGAGCCAAACCTTGATCTCTCGGTTTGGCCCTGCGCATCAGTGAGGCTGGTCGTTTAGTAGCCTGCCGATCCATCCAGGGGGTTATGGTTCGACGAAGTGAAAGTCGGCTGGGCCGTCGCGCCGAGCTAGCAGCACGACATCATCTTCCGGCGGCACAATCCAGGTGTGATGGATCTTGCCGGGGATGATGATGTAGCTCCCGGCCGTCGCGGTGTACCGTTCGCCGGCCATGATAAGGAAGACCGAGCCTTCGAGGATCATTACGGTCTCGGTATGCGTGTGCCAGTGCATCTCGAATTCGCTACCAGCCGGAAATCGGGCGAGGTAGGTCGGTCCGTCGGTGGCTGGGTCAGTGGCCACCGGTGCGTTCCGTAGACCGGCTGGAAACCGCGGCTGGTTGCTCGGCGGACCCCACTCGGCATCTTGCCAGTTCATCACCAACGGCTCCTGCGCCGCCGGTTCCTGGGTCACGGCGGGGACTCCGAGTCCCATCCAGATCAATCCGAGGGTAAGCGTCCAGCTTGATCGTGGTCTATGCATCTCGCTCCTCGTGTCCGCGGTTGCCCCTGCCAAGACGGTCATTGTACGCGCCGGCCCGTGAGACACTGCTTCCACGACACTGTTGGTGCTGATGTCCTTGTCGTCGCGTGCGGAGTATCGCTGGCTGCTGGCCCTCTTCGTCTCGGTGGTCGGTGTTCCCATGGCGGTGGCGCAGGAGGCGTCCTACCCGGGGTTCGTGATGGGCAACAGCTCGCCGCTGTCGGCCCTTATCGGAACCCCGGGACGCTGGGCGACGTCGTCCGATACCGGGTGGGATCTCACTTGGCGGCTCTCCAGTCATGCCTACGGTGAGTCCAACGACCGGGAGACGCTTTTGCTCGACGGCGAGACCCACACAGTCTTCGCCCGGTGGCGCGGACGTCTCAGCGGACGCTTGAGCATCGGCGTCGAGGTGCCGTGGGTCACGCACAGCGGCGGCTTTCTCGACCCGCTCATCGATGGGTGGCACGACTTCTTCAACCTGCGGGAGAGCATCCGACCCGACATGCCGCAGGGCCAGCTGCACTACGTCTACGTGGTCGAGGATATGGACCGGCTGAGCTTCGGCGAGCCCACGTCGGCCCTGGGCGACGTGGGGGTCCAGGCGGGCCTGAGACTAGTCGACGGCAGCGGTGATGGGCTCGGGCGGTGGTCCTGGACGCTCGTGTTGTCGGTGGACGTTCCGACCGGCCGGCTCTCGACCCTCACTGGCAACGAGGAGTTCGACTACGGTCTTGGTCTCAGGACCGGGTCTCCGGCCCGGTCGACCAGCCGACTGCGTTGGTGGCTCGATGCCGGCGTCGTGGTCCCGGGCGACGTTGCCATCGATGGGCTCAGCACCGTGTCGACTGTGCCCTACCTCGATGTGGCCTTTAGCTGGCGCGTGGCCGACTCGTTCGAGTTACTCGCCGATGTGGCGGGCAGCGGTCCACTCTATCGGGGGAAGCTGCGGATGCTGGCGGACGGACCCGTGCAGCTCGGCGCCGGATTCCTGTGGAAGCTGTCCGACCGCTACAGCCTCAGGATGGGCGTGCTCGAAGACCTGCGTCCGGATACCGCCGAGGATTTCTCCGCCGAGTTTGCCCTGGTCATCGCCCGATGATGCCCTAGCGCCGCAGAATCAGGCGGTCGAGTTCGTCCGAGGTCACCTCCCGGTAGCTGGCGGCCCGGACCAGGAAGAACAGCAGCCCGAGTGCCAGCCAGGCGGCTAGCGCGGCCCAGGAGGGCGCGCCCATGAACCCCGGCATCGCCGGCACTGTCAGCAGCAGTACGAATCCAACCGAGAGCAGCAGGCCGGCCCACGCCCAGCCACGGTCTGCCTGGGTCACACTGGACGCCCCGTCCCGGAGACGGGCCGCGGCCAGGCACGTATAGCCGTAGCCGAAGGCCGTACCCAGCGCCGCCATGTCCACCACCCAGACGATCACCTCGCGTCCGAACCAGGGGGCGACCAGTGACACCGTCCCTACGAACAACACGGCGTTGACCGGAGTGTGATGGGTCGGGTGGATCTGGGCGAACCAGAGTGGGAGAAGCCTGGCGCGCGCCATGCCGAACAGCAGCCGGCTCGACGCCATGAAGAACCCGTTGATTCCGGTGAACACCGCCATCGTGACAGACAATGCCAGGATGGCCAGCCCTGGAGTGCCCAGGCTTGTCCGCACGGCGTCTCCCGTCGCCCAGAGCGGAGCGCTGCTCACGAGCGTCTGCCACGGTGACACGCTGGCGGTGGCCAGGATCATCAGGGCGTACATCACTGCTCCGGCGCCGATCGACCAGGCCATCAGCCGGAATCCTTGCCTCGGGGCAAAGTCGAACTCCTCAGCCGCCTGGGGCAACGTGTCGAAGCCGACATAAAGGAACGGGGCGATGGCCAGCATCGCGAGCACTCCGGCGAGCGGAGCCCGCTCTAGTGAGAAGACCGGCGTTAGGTTGTCGACCGACGCTGTCGCCGACAACGGTGTGCCTATGCCGATCAGTAGCACCGCTCCCACGAGTACGGCCGTCAGCCCGACCTGGAGTCGTCCGACGTCGTGCGCCCCTCGCGTCTGGAGAAACGCGATGCCACCGATTGCCGCGCTGGCGAGCAGCACCTCGCCCGCGAATACGTCGAAGCCGGCCACGGTGTACAGGTACCCGCGCGCGAAGAGCTGCGGAGCCACGAACTTACCCAGCATACCGAGCGCGGTGGCATTGAGTGGGACGATGCTCAGATACCCGAGTGCTAGGAACCAGCCACAGAGATAAGCGTGATAGCGCCCGGCCGTCTGATAGGCGTAGGCGAATTCGGCGCCGGCTACGGGGAAGTTACGGACCATCACCCCGTAGCTTCGGGTGATGACGAGCATCGCGAGGCCACCCAGTCCGACGCC
>Ga0310344_10000400_pt1 | contig 34626 bp, 35 predicted proteins | sample HC15DNA20200_MG_FD_203801 | JGI IMG/M metagenome (GOLD analysis project Ga0310344, IMG submission 203801) | Marine microbial communities from station ALOHA, North Pacific Subtropical Gyre - HC15-DNA-20-200_MG | ecosystem: Environmental > Aquatic > Marine > Oceanic | place: Pacific Ocean: North...
TTCTCGGTGTTCTTGACATCCATGAAAGGCATATCGATGTAAATCAGACTACGGTCATAGTCTGAGGATATGAATAACTCCCTCATCTCTGTAGTCATGCTATTGTAAAAGATGTAAATTAGGAAATTATGTGCTTGATCATCCCCGGATGGAGCACCTTCCAAAGCAGCAAGAGTCTCCCAAAATGATCCATTGCCAGCAACTTCTCGACCGAAAATAAAGCCAAGTGTCTCCTTTATTTGATCGGGTAGAGGCCATTCATCGATGATGTCAACAATAGGTTGTCCTGAGACATTAACTCCTACGGCGATAGCTTTCATCAGGAAAACTATCGAAACGGCTGTAGTCTGATCTACCCGATTACAATTCTGTTCTAACGCTTCAATTCCTCTCAAACTATCATAGGGATCGTTCACAGTTAAGTCAAATAGAGAGGGGTCAGCAGAGAGTTTAGCATCGTCAATTAGCAAGAAACCAGGTTGTCCAGCCTCGAACTCATTAGAATAATCACCCATCTTTTCGACAGCCATTACAGGATTGCCGTCCGCGCCTTCTGAGGGAGCCATCTCGAGAAGATCGATATTCTCCTCAACATTCTGTCTCGAGAAGCCTGCAGATATTATCATTGCAATAATAAACAGAGACAACGCTACCTTGGTCCATTTTATCGGGACTCCAACGGCTCCAACGAATAACTTTGGAGGAGGATGTGATGGTTTCTTCAAGTCTAACATCATGGTCAGATTGGGGACCATGAGCATGGTCATTATGTAGACAACTACGATACCCCCTGCCAGAGTATATCCAACGGTTTTTATCGGTGCCATCGGGGTGAAGGTAAGCGAGTAGAATCCAATAATTGTTGTAATTGCAGATAGCATCACGGCTTTTCCTGTAGAACTAAGTGCAATTTCCATTTTCTCTCTAGGGGTTCCAGAAGCTTCGGCATATCGATTAGTGATATGTAACCCATATGAGACTCCTAAGGCCAATACAATAGGGCCGACAATAATAACAGTCATTGTGACTTCATAATCAGTAAATCCAATAATCCCTAGTGTAATCCAAACTGAACACAGTGTTGGGAGGCCTGATATTATCAATACCTTCAGTCCTTGTACCCATCGAATTCTACCAGTCTGCAACAAATCACAATGGAATATGAAAAGCCCTAGAGCAACAAATATTCCTCCAATAGGGAACACCTTCCAGAACAATTTGAAAGATTCCTCAGTTACTGCATTAGTTATCGGAACGGGGCCGGTAAGAGTCATTGTAAGATTCTTATCTGCCCAATTATTTTGCATACCAAGGGCATTAATTGCGCCCTGAGTTTCAAGAATTAATTCTGATATTTCGACATCATCAATCCCGTCACCGTTTCTATCAGATTCAATTCCAATGATAATTACGGCCCTATTCCAACCATGTCCAGAAGTAACTTGATCAGTGATGCCATCATCATTGAAATCTATTCCCACATCACGAACTAACTTGTCGAGTGCATTCTGGGGCATCTCATCTAGTATCTGATCAACTCGCTGCTGGTCAGGAATACTATAGCTCCCGATTATATCCTGCTGTTCGTCAATAGTATCATTGAAATCATCAGTTAAATCTCCATTTCCGGTGGCCTCTGCCAGCGCTGCGAAAGTAGCTTTAGCAATTCTACCAGCACTGGAATTAACTTCTTTAATTACTGTCGAAATGGATAGCAGATAGATGATGTTATCTTGTGTTCCGCGATCATTCCTTGCATAGTTCAATTCTCTTTCTATTGCGTCAATTTCCTCAAGAATCTCCACTGATGTTACATTCAAACTTTCAGACTCGACATAGACTACCATTACATTAGTTGTCCAATTTTCTTCAACACTAGCTAGCAACTCAGTGACATCATTACCTTCTGGCAGATATACCTCCAGATCACCATTGACATTCAAGGCAGACTCTTCCTGGCAATAGTCAGGGTTGTCAAAACCATCTCTACAATCAAGAATGCCAGAGTGAAGGGTGAAGAACCCTGTAATTAACAGGCAAAGTGCTACAGTGATTGCAGGCGCACGCGTCAACATCGATGTTCCAGATGTATTGGCTAAATTCCTACGAATAGCGTTAGGAATCCTCTTCAAAGAGCCTGTAACAGACTCTACATCCATATTTTCTATTGCCTCTTTACCAGTATCTATCCTAGAACTGATATCTTCGCGAACCCTCTCAATTCTAGTGCCGCGAGAATCAGTCCTAGCATCATCTCCTTCCATATTCGGTGCCATGTGCTAGCAGAGGGAACTTCAACCCCACGGAAGTAAGATTTCTCAGCATAGCGATTCCGACCCACAATATATTTCGGGAACGGTCAAGAATAGGCTATCTTACGGATGAGCGCGGAAGTGATTCGATGAGCGGACCTAGCATACCTGACAAGAGATGGTCAGTAGATCTGGAGAAGCGTATCCAGAAGGAGCACTATGAGCAAGGTTATGAGGACAGATATGCCTTCAATTCTAAGAGCGAGCGCGAAATTTTTGTTATTGACACCCCTCCTCCATACCCAAGTGGGACCTGGCACATCGGAGCTGTTGCGCAGTACAGTATGATTGATGTTATCGCAAGGAGTCAGAGACTTTTAGGTAAAGAAGTTAGATTTCCCTGGGGCGTAGATCGAAATGGAATAAATATTGAATTCACAGTAGAAAAGAAACACGGCCGGAAAATGAGGACCTATGATAGGTTTGAATTTCTTAAATTATGTGAAGAGACAATTGAATCTTACACCGAGGCGATGAGAGAAACCGCAAAGAGAGTCGGCCTCTCTTGTGACTTCGAGAACGAATACCTCACCGACTCGCCCGATTACAGGGCTGTTTCACAATCAATCTTCGTTGATTTATTCCGGCGTGGCGATATTGTGGAGGATTTACGCCCAAATATCTACGACCCTATCGAAGGAACAACTATCGCAGACGCAGAGGTACAAAGAGTGTCCAGGGAGACGCTACTCTGTGATGTTATATGGACAACTGAAGATGGCGAGAATATTGTTATTTCAACGACTAGGCCGGAGATGATTTGTGCTTGTGGTGTTGTTGTAGTACATCCCGACGATGAGAGATACAATAGCATAGTTGGCAAGAAAATCTCATTGCCTATGCCCGTCAAAGGAAGGGATTCAGAGGTAGAAGTGGTAACTCATCCTTCTGTAAAAATGGACTTCGGCAGTGGAGTTCTGATGGTTTGCTCTTATGGCGATCAGAATGATGTAGCAGTCTTCAGAGAATTGGGTCTGAAACCACATGTAGCAATCGGTTTGGATGGGTGCATGACAGAAATTTCCGGACCATTGTTTGGACATCCCGCAGAGCAAGCAAGAAGCATGGCAATAGAATTCCTTCGCGAATCGGGAAGATTATCCGATGCGAAGAAGCACATGCAGGAGGTACCTGTTAGTGAAAGAGGAGGTAATCCAGTTGAAATTATTCTGCTTAAGGAATGGTATGTTCGCCAGACTCATATTTTAGATCGATTAGCAGACCTTTCCAATGAGTCAACATTCATTCCTGAAAGAAATAGACAATATCTGCACGATTGGGTGGATGGAATTTCTATTGATTGGCCAATCAGTAGGCGTAGGTGGTACCACACCGAAGTTCCGATTTGGTACTCCGCAGACGAAACAAAAGTAGTAGTCCCTCCTCATGGTGTTTATGTTCAACCTTGGAAGGATCTACCGCCCGAGGACTCCGAAGTCCTAGATAGAGAAACTAAGAAGAGCTTAGGAACTTACAGAGACCTATCCGGTTCCCTAGGAAAATTATCTGGGGAAGAAAAAGTGTTTGACACTTGGATGGATTCTTCAAACTCTAATCTGTTCGTCTCTGGATACATTAGTGACCCAGAATTATTCGAACGCGCATTCCCAACTGCAATCAGACCTCAAGGAAAGGAGATTGTCAGGACCTGGCTCTATTACACCTTGCTGAAGAGCGCATTATTACTTGACGAGAAAGCATTTGAAAATATTTGGGTCGATGGGTTAGGTATGGATCCATGGGGTCGTAAGATGTCCAAATCTCTTGGCAATGGAATCGATGCTGACTCCGTACTAGAATGTGGAGCCGGTGGTCGAACAGGTTCATGGAAAATTAAGGGCCCCGATGGAAAGCAAGTACAACTGAGGGCGAACAAGATAGGAAGTGAATGTTTCAGGCTATGGAAAGCATGTGACGCTCAAGTCGGCGACGATTTCCAGATTAATCCTCAAGAAATTGAATCAAGATATTTCGGTGTTCTAACTAAATTGTTCAATGTTGCTCGTTTTGCAAGCCAATTCGATGTTCCCAATGATTTTGAAAACCCTCCCGAACAACTTCCAATCGAAGACAGATGGATACTTTCAGAGTTCGACGGCTCAATGAGGCGTGTTGAAGAGGCTTGGATAGATATTGATATCTACACTGCAGCACAGAATCTCAAAGGATTTGGTACTGGTGTTTTTCCCAGTCACTGGTTGGAGATGGCTAAATCTCGATTGTATGATGGAGATGCTTGCGCGGCATGGACTCTTCACAGAATAGTTCGAGACTTACTAACCGGTCTTACTCCAATATGTCCATTCTTCACTCACTATCTCTCAACCGAACTCTATGGTGAATCTTCTATTGATATTCGTCAGTTCCCTCTGTTGAGTGATGGGATACTAGCAGATGATACTGATCGACTAAGGTCACTGACAGATCATATCTCTGAATTCAACTCTTCAGTTTGGAAGGCAAAAAAGGACGCGGGATTATCTCTTAAATCCCCAATTTCAGATTTTGAAATTCCCGCCGAATTAGAAGACTTATCTGAGCCCCTGATTAGAATGCATACGCTAGAATTTAGTTGAGTGCAGAAGCAGGCTTATTTTCGTCAAAATGAGTTAGCAGATTACCAACCATCTCGAAACCGACTCTGGATTGCGCTTCCACCGTAGCAGCACCTATGTGCGGACTTCCATGGAATCCCTCATGATCTAGTAGCCTGTTTCCAATTGCAGGCTCTACCTCGAATACATCTAAAGCAGCACTAGTTAGTACGCCCAACTCCAAAGCTTCCAGAACAGACTCTTCATGCACTATTCCGCCTCTAGCACAATTCACTATGTGATTCCCACATGGCATCCCATCCGCACCAATGCCTGGCATCATGGAAATCCGATCAAGATTCACTAGATGCCTAGTCTCTTGAGATAGATTACAATGAATTGAGATGTGAGTACACTCTTTGAATAATCCATCAACACTATCATGTAATGTGCAATGTAAATCCTCAGCCAAACTCTTGCTAATATACGGGTCGTATGCGTGAATCTCCATCCCAAATGATTGCGCTATGGAACCCACTCCTTGTGCTATCCTGCCGTAACCAATAAGCCCCAATCTCTTACCCCCTAGTTCGCTACCCTTCAGGGACTTCTTAGCCCATTCAGAACGCCTCAATGAACGGTCTGCCTTGGGGATGAATCTGGCACAAGCTAGCAAATGCCCCATGGTTAACTCAACAACACTCTTCGTCGAGGCCCCGGGTGTGTTGCAAACAATCACTCCATTCGATGAAGCAGTATCTATGTCGATATTATCAACGCCAACCCCTGCTCTACCTATGAAGGATAATTTTCCTCCTTCTAAGCAACTTGCATTTATCACTTCTGAAGTCATCTTAGTCGCACTACGCACAACTACAGCATCGAATTCTGAAAGAACACCATTAGCCAACTCTTCTGGACTGTAATGCTGCTCTACCACTTGATGGCCAGATTCAACCAACTTAGCAATGGCTTCAGAAGCCATACCATCTGTCACTGCTATGCGTCCCATGTACTGTTGAGTTAGTTCAGTTCAATCAACGTTGCTGAATATGAATATCACGCTTTAACCGAGAATTGATATCTTGATGCCTATTGGGTCATTCATGACTTACGAGTTACCCGACTTGCCTTACGGCTATGATGCACTAGAGCCACATATTGATGCCCTGACTATGGAGATTCATCACACCAAGCATCATAATGCATACACCAATAATCTCAATGCTGCCATTGAATCAAATGGTATACCTGAGATGTCAATCAATGAACTTCTAAACAATCACTCTGATATCGCCGCGATTAGAAATAATGGCGGAGGGTGGTGGAACCACTGTCAATTCTGGGAAGCCTTGTCTCCCGACGGTGGTGGGGCTCCTTCTGGAGATCTCGCAGTTGCAATCGACTCTGTTTTCGGCTCCTTTGAGGACTTCCAAGCAACTTTCCAGAAAGCAGCTATGACTAGGTTCGGTAGTGGATGGGCTTGGCTTGGTGTCAAGAACGGCTCACTATGTGTGTGCTCTACTCCAAACCAAGACAACCCCTTGATGGAAGGATGTTGCGGACCTGAAATTTGCTGTGCACCCATCCTAGGTCTCGATGTTTGGGAACACGCTTACTACAAGAAATACGGTCCCGGTAGAGCCACATACATCGAATCTTGGTGGAATGTAGTCAATTGGGAAGAAGTATCCCGCAGATACGCAGATGCTCTGTGAAGTCCAAATCTGCTACTCTCGAACCGTTTTGTTATTGGTGCTGATGTTGACCAGGGCCCATGGCCACTGGCTCTGAGGGATTACTCACTTCGACTTTAATCCTGCTTGCTCCGCTATTCCTTGCTATACCGTTGTCACTTGGTTGGAGGTGGTGGATAGGTACTGAGCCAGAACACGAACATTATCGTGAAAAGGTAAGAAGAGTACTGGACTCAGGAATTCCGTTGAGGAGATATAGAGCAGAGTTGGACTCTGAGGCAAGGAGATTTCTGATAGATACTGAAAGACAAGGAAGAATAGAATCGGATTTACTATTCCCACTAAAAATTCAACACTTCCTCCTGCTACCTATCTTAGCTATCTGGCCAATTATTGGGTTATTTGCTGCCCTTTTTGCAATACCTCTGATGCCTCTGCTAAGGTTTCTAGAATGGCTATTGATTAGCAAGCGAGGGCTACTAAATTTCGCTAAACTACTACAAAATATTACAAGATGGGAGGTTATTGGAATACCAAAGTTGGATGATGGTGCTAAGAGATTGGATCAAGTACTCGCATCTATCCATAGGCTTCCAATTACTGTCTTTTTAGGCGTATTTGCATATCTTGTAGTGCTGTACCTTCCACTTGATGAGAGAGGCATAGTAATCGTAAGTGGGGCCGTATACCTAATCCTTGTTTCAATCACCTCAGTTATCCGTGCTGCAACTGCAAACACACTTGTATTTGCAGATCCGACTAAACGTAGACTAATCCCAATGGACACTTTTGTAGAAGATGCCTTGGGTCCCTTAGTTGGCGTAGGATTGGTATTCTTACTAACAAGACAGCTGATGTATGGCGGCCAGATTCATTCTGGAGATTTTCTCTCTGATCCAGTTGTATTTTCGCTTAGTGTGCTTATTGTACTGTATACGGCAACAGTTGTTGGAATCTTAGTAGAATTGACTTTCTTCAGTTATAGGGCCAACGATGTAAGGCAAACATTTCAACATCAGATGGTTGAGGTTTACGACCCTGTAGTGTATTTATTCACTAGAAATCTAGGTTCGCTGAAACTATCTCCTCTAATGCCATTGTCCGAGTGGCTTGATCGTGGGGAAAGGCTCGAACTTGAATCATCACATTCAGATTGACTCGACCTGTGCCGTGACTCCATTCTCAAACCCGATTACATCGATTTCAGCGGCTGCGAATGGAATAAGAGCGAGTGCTACGAAACCCCCTTCATATGGATGACAATCGGTAACTATGACTCTTCCTACATTCTCAATCTTCGATTTCCCTCTTGGAATCAATTCATTCGATTTCAGCCTGACTAAACACCTAGCAAGTACGCCTCTACTCTCCATTCGCGCGTGTATCTCTTGACCAGGATAACACCCCTTGTCTAGCGCAATTAACTGATCTAGACCCAGTTCCAAAGGCAGATTATCAGGATTTAACTCGTGAACATCTAGAATTCCAGTAAATGCTCTAATCGGGCCCCATTCTTTCAATTCAGAATACTGAGCACCATTGTTTTCCAGCGCTTCGACCATAGAATCTAGATGGGTTGTCGGGACAAGAATCTGAATGGCATGAGTAGTCTTCCAATGAATGGATACCAATGAATTACCTAGTTCTAACCAGTTGTTAGTTGACAATTCCTTTGGTTCAACGCCCAAGTCTATCAAACAACTAAACGGGTCTTGACCAATTAACACTAGATGAGAAATCGCCTCGTCCGCATCTTTAACGACTAAATCTTCATTCCAAGGAATCCCAGAAGTTAGATTGTGCCGAGTGTCTTTTCCTGTACCATGATTGCCCAGAATGATGGCTTGATCATCTAGATAGCAAACGGTTGCAAGATCCAGAATTCTACCATTTGCATTGCAAATTAATCCATCCCTTCTCCCAAGAATTGGCATTTCAAGAGTATCAATACTGATTATTCTGTTTAGATGTTCCAGCGTGGACGGACCTTCTATTACACTAACGGAAGAGGGTATGGAGAAAATCTGTGCCACCGGATGTAGGTGGGTCGCAGCGATCATAATTTCAACCAAACGACTGCCCGCATCCACATGCTCTGTCGGCATTGGGGTTTTCAATTTGGAAGCCACCCCCCATTAGTGAATCTTTGAAGTCAATTGTTATTCCAGTAAGTAGCATACTGTCTTTATTGTGAACTAGTACAGGCATCCCTTCTACATCCAATCTCTGGAATGATTCATCTTCGGGGTCTTCAACTATTTTCATATCGTACAGATATCCAGAACAGCCTCCAGATTGAGCACTGATTATGAGTACACGTGATTTCTCATCACCTTGAAACTCGTTGCGCATTGCCGACTTCGCTGAGTCAGTAAACAAAATATCCACTTCAACAACTTCAACAGGAGCAACGACTGGAAGGCTAAACCCCTCTCCGTCCATAATTCCCATGATACTCGCTGTTATTGGTGGTATTTGAACGGTTGTGGGACATTGTCGTCAATGGCCATAACCCAATACGATACAACCCTTGCCGAATACATGGATAAGACTGTGCGACGACCTAGTATCAAGGTCGAAAATGGTAAATCTTCCAGAAGGCCCGATTCAGTCTCTGTAGAATCTGCATTATCCATTGCAATCAATAAATCTGGAGAGACTCATGAATTAGGATTGACGATGAGAACACCCGGAGATGATCACGATTTAGTGGTAGGTTTCCTACACTCCGAAGGGGTCATCGAATCTTTAGGGTGTATATCGTCAATAGAATCTGCTGATGATAGAGTGATTGTGAGATTAGAAGAATCAACCAAATTCAATCCAGATGAACTTACTAGAAGAACTACAATGACTTCTTCATGCGGAATTTGCGGAAAGGATTCTATTTCCAATCTTCTACATATCCATGGACCGGAATTGACTAATGATTTCTCAATTACTCACATTGATGTAGGTAAAGCAGTATTAGGTCTGCGCACTATGCAATCAACATTTGATTTGACTGGAGGTTCTCACGCCTGTGGCAGGGCTAATATCGAAGGCACAATAATAGATGCTAAGGAAGATATTGGAAGACACAATGCTATGGACAAACTAATCGGGGCGGCAATCAAGAACGAAGAGGTTCCAATACACAAAGAAATGGTCGTAGTTTCTGGCAGGGCATCATTTGAGTTGGTACAGAAAGCCCTCAAAGCAGGATTTCCGATTATGATTTCAGTAGGTGCACCTAGTAGCCTTGCAGTTGATCTAGCGAATGAACATGGAATGACTCTGATATCATTTGCTAATGAAGATAGGATGACAATCTTCAGCGCTAGTAACAGGGTATCTTAACACCAAGCAGCGAGATACTGATGTAAGCAAACACCCTCGCAGCTATATGAGCAGGGATGTAGAACACCTAACTCCTGTCAAGGACAACCCTCTGCTCCAGTCTAAACCGAAGAATATCGCAGCAGGCATTCCCGCAGTGCTTTCGACAATGAATCACGGACTCACACGCATGGGGGCTATTCGCTCACTATCCAATCTGACCCGTGTCAATTCTTTCTACGGATTTGACTGTCCAGGATGCGCATGGCCTGACCCTGACGATGAGAGAACTGCCTTCGAATTCTGTGAGAATGGTGCTAAAGCGGTTGCTGATGAGGGAACTAGAGCTCGGGCAAATCCTGAATTTTGGTCTAGATGGACTTTATCCGAATTATCTCGAAAATCTGACCGCTGGCTAAATTCTCAGGGTAGACTTACTCACCCCATGATTCTCAAGCCCGACTCTCAGAATTACGAACCAATTTCATGGCACGAAGCCTTCGAAATTATAGCAGAACATCTTTCATCGGTAAATAATCCAGATGAAGCAATCTTCTACACTTCTGGAAGGACTAGCAACGAGGCCGCTTTTCTTTGGCAATTGTTAGCCCGAAGACTCGGAACTAACAATTTACCAGATTGCTCGAACATGTGCCATGAATCTTCGGGGGTAGCTCTAGTAGATTCCATTGGGATAGGTAAGGGCACTGTGAAACTAGACGATTTCAATAAGGCCGATCTGATTCTTGTCGTCGGACAAAATCCGGGCTCGAATCATCCAAGAATGCTTTCTGCATTGAAAGCAGCAAAGGTAGCAGGGGCCTCTGTAGTCAGCATCAATCCATTATACGAGACCGGTATGAAGAGATTCAAACACCCACAGGACCCCCTAGAGGTAATAGGCCAAGGGACCAAGATTGCAGACATGCACATCCCTGTTAATGTGAATGGAGATTTAGCACTTTTCAGGGGGCTTGCAAAATCAATAATCTCAGGTTTTGGAACTAATCAAAAATTCTTGGAAGAATATACTAATGGTTTCGAAGAGTACGAGGATGCGGTTTCAAACACTGGTTGGGAAGAAATTGTATCTGCATCTGGAATTGCGAGACACGATATCGAGAAGCTCGCCTCAGCAATGCGTGACTCCCAGTCAACAATTGTTTGTTGGGCTATGGGACTAACTCAACATCACAACTCAGTTGCGACAATTCAAGAGATTGTCAATACTCTACTACTTGGAGGGCATATCGGGAAGCCCGGCGCTGGCCTATGTCCTGTTAGAGGACATTCAAATGTTCAAGGAGATAGGACAGTAGGGATTAATCACAAACCATCCAATGGATTCCTTTCTTCACTCAGAAATACTACTGGGATCAAACCACCAACAAATCACGGATACGATTCAGTTACCTCAGTTCTAGCTATGCTTGAAAGTGATGCTAGAATATTCATGTCAATGGGCGGAAACTTTGTTTCTGCAATGTCAGATACTGATTCTACCTCCAAGGCAATTCAGAATTGCGACTTAACCGTACAAATTTCGACGAAACCTAACAGATCACATCTGATAACAGGAAAGACTGCTCTGATTCTACCATGTTTGGGCAGGACAGAGAGAGATGTCACAATTAAGGGCGACCAGATTGTTTCTGTTGAGAACTCTATGGGGGTAGTACACTCATCAAGAGGTTCAGCTAGGCCTGCATCAAAAGAACTGATGTCAGAACCTAGCATAGTTGCTGGAATAGCTAGTATATTAGACACCAAACTCGGTGACTCGGGTATTCCTTGGTCTGAATTTTCTGAAGACTATGACCTAATTCGTAATTTGATCGAATCTACTATCCCAGGTTTTGACTCATACAATGAAAGAGTCCGAAATCCACCAGGATTCTACTTACCAAATCCTCCCCGTGATTCTCGAACATTCAATACTGATTCTGGTAAAGCGAACTTCAGAGTTCATCCCATTTCCGTGATATCTCCGGGAGATGAACAATTCGTAATGATGACAATTCGTTCACATGATCAATACAACACTACCATTTACGGTCTTGATGATAGGTATCGTGGGATAAAGCAAGCTAGGCGTATTGTTTTGATGTGCAAGGCCGATATGGATAGACTTGGAATTAAGACAGGCGCCATGGTAGACCTAACTTCACACTTTGAAGGAGACTCTCTAACAGCACCAAAGTGGAGAGTGGTGGAATACGAAATTCCATCCGGAAATATAGCTACCTATTTCCCCGAGGCCAATTGTCTGATACCTCTAAACAGTGTTGCTGAGGGCAGCAATACTCCTACCAGCAAATCGGTCTGCGTGACTGTTCAACCATCTATGCAGAACATGAGGTTCTGGAATAGCAAGGCTACTCAGGCTGCTTGATTTCGTCTCTTCATCTGTTCCTTACTGAGCAATCTGCATCTGTTAATTTGGGTTTTGCACAATTCAACATCATCAACATCGAGGCCTCTTTGCAACGCCTGTTCAAAGCATTTGATTGCATCTGAATAATGTTCAACAGCTGCATATGAAGAACCCATGTTGTATAGGGTTCTACCTCCAACACTAGAAGGATCTAAAGAGATAGCAGCATGGTAGGCTTGGATACTTTCTGCAAATCGGCCTAGTTGGTAAAGTGCATGACCACGTCCATTATGAGATCTCATGCGCAACTCAGTTTCTTCTCTCGGAGACCCACCTATGGCTTTCTCAAAGCAATTCAATGCCTCAACTCCATTCTCCTCAGAAAGCAATGCAAGCCCCCTATTGTACCACTCTATGCACACATTCACACTTTCTTCTTCATGAGCGGGTAGCTCGGACAATCTCTCCTGAGCTTCTGCCGCGGCCTGAATAAGATCGATTTCAGCAAACTGTTCTGCTTCAACCTCTTCTTGAGTTTCCTGAGATAGTAAGAATTCTGCTCGTTGTCTACATTGCTGCGCCCTTTCGATGTGCCCAGCAATAGATAGAGCATCAGCCAAACCATTCCAAACTTCTGGAGATTGTTTGTCATCTTCCAGAACTTCTTTCCAAGCATTCACTGCACCTATCGCATCTCCGGATTCAGTTAGTTTTCTGGCCGTAGATATTCGATATCCCTGGGTGTCAGTAATATCGATATCTGACTCTTCCGAAAACTCTTCTACTGGCTCATCAATAATATCTACAGCTAAATCAGAATCAGATACACCTGGGTCTTCTGTTGTCAAAGATTCATCTCCTGCATCATCTTCGTTTTCAACAGAATTAGAATCCATTAGTTCGGCTAATCTTTCAGAAATAGGATGATCAGATTCGATAGTAACAACTCTGTTCCAATGTTGCATTGCTGCCTCATTATCACCTTCTTCTGCGAACACCTCGCCTCGGGCCACTAGACTGTTGATGTGCCCCGGATCACATAGCAATGCATTAGCAAGAGACTGCTTGGAGTCTTCTATCAGTCCAGACTTACGTTGTAATTGAGAGAGGTTGTAATGAGTCTTGGCTTCATCGTTACCAATTCGAATTGCGTATTCGAAAGCATGCATCGCATCTTCTTCATGTCCTAATTGAGCAAGACATAACCCACAAAGGGACCATAGCGATGCATTGTTGGATTGATCGCCCTCCAATCTTGGTTGAATTAGTTCCAGTGCCTCATCAGACAATTCCTTTTTGACTAACTCTTCTGCTTGAGAAATAATTTCTTCTATCGGAACGAGAACGGGAGAAGCTGACAACATCAGAGGTTCCTCCTCAACTTCTTCTTCAATTGGCCTAGCCTCGAGTAATGGTGCTTCTTCAATCACTATCTCAGAATCTTCTTCTTGAAGAGAAGCGATTCTCATCAATTCAGGTACATTTCCTACAGATTCTATAGCTAATCTTGCATAGTCGGATGCTCTCTTGATATTGCTGTTCTCTAGTAACACTGCTAGGTTTGCAGCAGTTGGTCCGTGACTAGGCTCAATTCCATGAGCAGTTTCGAAAGCCGGTATTGCCAAGTTCGAATCTCCACGCTTGGCATGAACTACGCCGAGACCATACCATGCAGTAGCGCTTCCTTGGTCTATCTCAGTGGCTTTGGTATAGTCATCAATTGCACCCAGTAAATCTCCGGACGATGCTTTAGAAGAAGCATTGTTCAACAGTGCAACTAATGTCTCTTCAACCACGTTCTCGCCTTAGCGCATTATGGTTAAACATTCTCCGTTGATGTTAGCATTGATACCTCTGTATTCAAGGCCTAACGCGCTTTCGTAGTGTTATGGCCGGAGACATTCGAATCATGGGCATTTGTGGTACTTATGGCCTAGACTCAGCTAATGGTAGAATGCTTGAGATCATGTTCCAGCATTGCAGAGATTTAGGGGCAGAATGTATCATCTGGGACAATGCAGAATCTCCACTCCCGCTTGTAGGTGCTGAGGGCAGTTGGGATGATGTAAATGTCAAATCATTCCAAGAATTGGCTGTTTCCTCAGACGCATTCGTCCTCTCAAGCCCAGAATATCATGGTACAATGAGTGGCGTGATGAAGAATAGCCTAGACTGGTTATACTCCAAGCATACATCTGGTAAGGCATTCAGTCTGATGTGTACTTTAGGAGGTCAAGCCAGTAACAATACACTCAATCATATGCGAATCGCTGCTAGGTGGATACATGGTTGGGTTACTCCTGAACAAGTGGCTGTTCCAAACATAAAGGAAGCCTTCGATGAAGAAGGAAACCTACTAGATGAAAAGATTGCTGAAAGAGTGGAAGACATGGCCAATTCTCTAGTTGATATTGCAGAGCATCTGAAATCACGGCGATGAGCATATGTCGAGCTTACCCGAGGGCTCGGAAACACTTCTGATGCTGGTTGCCATGTCAGGAGTTAGTACCTGGTATTTTTCTAACTTCAGTCAAAATCAAAATGCAGTCCGTTTGTTTGCTTTTGTTGGCGTGGCGACAATGTTGACATTACTGGGCATGGTGTTGATTTGAGACGAATTCCGAAGAAATCTTTTCCTACAAGAGCACCAGTTTGGTGGGGCAGAAGAGGGCCAGCTGGCCCCCACCCATCTGAAAGTGGTTGTACGGGGAGGATGGTAATTATTCGCCACCCTAAGTCCCTATCCAAATTTGAATCTTTGATTGCACATTTTACGAAGGCACCTAATGAGTTGAGAAGACCACTTGATGACATGAACTCGTTACTATGGGAGTTGATGGATGGATCTAGAACACTCGAACAGATCACTCAACTAATGGATTTGACATTCCATGAGAGGATTACTCCTGTTGACGAAAGGGTAGAGGCTTCTGTCACCAATCTGATGGCACTGGGACTAGCTGTAGTTAGAAACTCTCCAATAAATGGAGAATGGGATACAACGCCATTACGCGATCCAAGTGGTTTACTTTCAGACCCAGACTCGTCCTTGGGAATTATCGAGGAAGAGTAACTATTTCGCAGGCTCTGGGGTATCCATTCTCTTTTGTTCATCGATGGCATGCTTTCGTTTTGCAGAGAAATACACCAACAGGGGTAGAAACAACAGGAATGCGAAGCATCCTACCAAGGTAGCAAAGCTGTACACAGATTCCTGAATGGGATCTAACTCGAATGCTTCTACAGAAATTAGATCATGGGTCACTATATTGAATGATACTTCAACGCCCGCCGAATCAATTGTAGTATCATCTTGCATAACCATGACTCTCCATGTCACAGTTCTGTTCTCACCATTCATCAGTTCCTCTGCAGCCAATTCAGCAGAGAACTGATTTTCACTCTGTAAATAACCCAGTCCGTCAATAGGTAGTTTAAGCGAGACAATGCCTCTCATCTGATGATAATCTGATTCGATTTCTGACTCATGCAGAGTTGAATATTCGCATGTCTCAGAGACTTCCGTAGTCTGCTCACCGCAGTTGAAGTTATCAGCATCCGGCGAACCTAGTAGGGGGGAATAGTACCACTCTGTTCCTGAGGCATCAATTCTAACAGTCATCCCATTCTGGACACCTTCTAGTGTTAGATTTATCCAAGTAATTCCGGATTGAGTTGTCACAAACCAATCAGCCTTACCTTCATCACTCTCTTGTAAATCCAACCCAATCTCAGCGTTAGTTGTCGTGTAACCATAGTATTCCGTATCTACTGTGTTCGAGTAAACAGCGTAAGACAGGACCAGAACTAGAGTAAGCCCAGTACCTATCATGGTTCTGAGCATGTTCGGGTTACGCGACATCGACTTGCGCATACCTATTCGTGCTGAGAGGGGGATTTGAATACTTGTGATAGGCTACAGTTCCATATGCCACGAAGTGGCAAACGGAGTCATCACGATTAAATATAGACTCTAGGACGGCCGGACCGCGCTGTGAGCCTATGACTACTGCACATGATATCCCGGCCGATTTACTAATTGCCGAGTTGGCAAGCCGTCTAGGAGAAATGAGTGACATCTCGGCTCCGGACTGGGCGGACTACGCTAAGACTGGCACTCACCGCGAAAGACCTCCTGTTCAATCAGACTGGTGGCAGGTTAGATCTGCGGCTATTCTACGAAAGATATGCATGCTAGGGCCAATCGGTGTGAATCACATGTCTCAGCACTTCGGAGGACCCAAAGACAGGGGGGTAAAGCAGAACCGCGCTGTTGCCGGCTCCAGAAATGTAGCTCGAACAATCATGCAGCAATTGACTGCTGCTGGACTAATCACGAGCAAGCACAATCCTGCTGGGACTGTCAACCTAGGTAAGGTTCTGACCAGTGAGGGACAAAGTCTACTCGATGAGGTTGCGCATGCAGTCAGGCCACAGGCCGAAGAGAGATATCCTGGACTCTCAAACTACTGAGGTGAATGTGATGGCAAGAAACAAACCATTCGCTAAGAAGCAAAGACTCCTCAAGGTAACCAAGCAGAACCGCAGAGTTCCTGTCTGGGTAATGCTACGAACCAATCGTAAGGTGAATACTCACCCAAAGAGGCATATGTGGCGCCGATCAAAGCTACAGAGGTGATTTAATGGCTGAAGTGAAGGAGATGACTATTCCACTGCGTGCTGCTTGGAATGTCCCCAGAACTCGTCGTGCAAACCGTGCAATGGTTGAGATTCGAAATCATGTCGCACAACACATGAAGATGTCAGAGGACGAAGATTTGTGGATAGACGAGAAGGTCAACCATGTAATTTGGGCCCGTGGAATGCAGCACCCTCCTAGGAAAATCAAGGTTGTATGTACTAGGGAAGAAGGATTCCCAATTGAAGTTAAGTTGTTGGAGGCCTGAGAATGGGTAACATTAGACCTTCCTTCATCAAGATTAGAGCACTCAGACTCCTAGAGATCTACCCTGACCAGTTCACAGATGATTTCGATACTAACAAACATCTAGTCAGCGAATTTACTGATGTGGACAACAAGAGGATGAGGAACTGGATTGCCGGATACATCACTCGCTACAAGCAGCGCCGCACAGATTGAGCACGCTCTTGATGGATGACTCCTTGCGAACAGCATGGGTGACCACAGGCCAGAGCCTCTACCTGCATTCAATGAGAATGTCTGCGTTGTACTAGTCAACCCTCAGATCGATGGAAATATAGGCGCTGTCGCGCGCTCAATGCTAAATTTTGGTTTCACCGATCTACGCATAGTAGGTCGCTCTTCTGATTGGTCTGATGAGTCTAGGAATAGGGCCAAGAATGCACAAACAGTACTAGAAAATGCCCGTTGCGTCAAATCATTTCAGGATGCAATTTCTGACTGCTCGATTGTAGTAGGGACATCTGGTAAGAGAGAGGACGGCGACAAGACAACTATGAGGCACTTCCTACTGCCAGATGAACTCCCTTCAAGACTATCTGATTCAGAGGGGCGAGTAGCCTTAGTATTCGGTCCAGAAGGAAAGGGACTACTCAATGAAGAACTCTCTATTTGCGATCTATTAGTAACGATTCCAACATGGGAAGGATACCCAATACTCAACCTAAGCCACGCTGTTACAGTAATCTGCTATTCGTGGTTCATTTCCTCTGATAGAAGCATACCATTCGGTGCGGAGGAGAGGCTACTAGAGCCAGAACTCAGAATTATACTAAGACAGGAAATTACTCGTTTAACTGAGAATATGCCAGCTAAAGAGCATAGAAGAAAAGGCATCGAAGAGACACTCGCTAGAGTGATTCTTAGAGGATTGCCTAAGGATGACGAAATTCACAGATTACTAGGTGTAATTTCAGAAGCAGCAGATTCATTCGAGAAAAACGACTCATAGGGTGCCTATGATTCATTATGCCAAGAGGCCCATGACTTGGGAGTCTCCCTAACATGGAATGCCCTTAGTTTGAGCGAATTGCCATAAGATGAAGTGATGTGAGGGGCTACTTGCTCGAATGCCCACTTAGCCAGGTTTTCAGCTGTTGGGACAAATGGTACAATCAGAGTTCTATGTTCGTCTCCCATGTGAGATAGTGCCGCAATAGCTTCTCCATCTCCTTCGAATACAATGAAAGAGTGATCCACTACATCGTGTATATGCTTGTTCAGAATCTCCGATACATCAGAGAAATCCATAAGCATCCCTTCTTCTGATGTGCCGCTATGAGTAACAACTTCTCCTTCAAGTTCTGCCTCCCATCGGTATCGATGTCCATGCATGTGTTTGCACTTACTCTTGTGATTGGGCACTCGGTGACCTGTGTCAGTCTCGACCCACCTACGAATCCTACTCGCCATTGTCTACCTCCATTTTGAAATCCATACTAGCTGAATTGATACAGTATCTTTCTCCTCCATGTTGCATTGGCCCATCATCGAATACATGCCCTAAGTGAGCATCACACGAACCGCATCGAACTTCTACTCTAATCATCCCAAATGCCCTGTCCTCTAATCTCTTTATTCCAGCATCTGGATGTTCAGTATGGAATGCAGGCCACCCGCATCCAGATGAATACTTCATATCGGATGTGAATAGTAAGTGTTCACAACATATGCAGTAATAGTCACCCTTCCTATTTTCAAGATTGTATATCCCCGTGTTAGGCCTCTCAGTACCTGCTTGTCTAGTCACATGATACTGCAACTCAGTTAGCCTATCACGCCACTCAGCGTCTCTATGTGGATCAGTCCTAGGTAAGCCACTCATTGTACAGCCCCAAATTCTTTCTCAATCTCTAGTGCGTTTTCAAGTACATTTTCCCACTCATCAACATACTCGACCGGATCTACCCTCCCTATGGCATGAAATGCGAGTATTCTCTCTACATCAGATCCTGTCTTTCCTGAGCTTCTGCCTTCACTATCTGGGTTGTATGATGTATTGGTATTTGCAAATACGATATCAAAATCCAAACTCATCATCTCGCATGATTCCAATGCATCTATGAGAATTCCTTCCTTATCTGAATCGATATAAGGCAAATCAATTGTTATTCTCTCTGAGCCCCAGTTACCTGTATGCAGTGCTTGCATTAATTGATTATAGAACTCTGGCCTACAATCGGGATAGATGGCATGATCTCCTGAATGTACCCCTAGGGTCAAAGAGACATCACAATCTTCGTTTTTTGAAATGGATAGTGCATGACCATAGAGTATTGAAGTGAAAATAGCATTACGATTAGGTACTACTGTCTGCTTCATCTGCTCCTCTTCATAGTGACCTTCTGGAACTTCACTAGTGGTATCTGTAAGAGTTGAGGATATTGAGGAAATAGCACTAGAAAGATCGACTATTATTTGCTCAACATTATATCCATTGGAGGAAAGATACTCAATATTTTTCTGAGCCCTCTCTAACTCTACTAAATGCCTCTGTCCGTAATTGTATGAGATACAAGTCACAGAGTCTCCGCGTGCTAGCATACGCAGCAGAAGAGCAGTAGAATCCATCCCTCCACTAAGGGCCATAACTACCCTCATTCTACACACATCCACTTGTGAGTCTGGAGTGAAAGCCTCCAGGTTGGATTAGCTTTCACTGCCTCGTAGGTCTGGTGAAAATTGAGACCATTCCATTCTACACTTTTTCCCTCATCATAACAAGGCTGCAGGAAGAGATGTTGGAAACCTTGCTTAAGATTATCATACATCGTCATATCTTGTCCCAAGTATACTACTTTGAGCTCATCACCTTCTTGCTGTCTGATAGCCACATCAGGATACTCCTGATCTTTTGGACTTACACAAACCCAATCTATGATTCCTGTAGGTAGGGCAATAGTCCCATTCGTCTCTATGCTGATGTAGTATCCCAATGCCTTGAGAGAATTACACAGAGAAGGTAAATCTTGGAGGGCAGGCTCTCCTCCTGTCAAGATTACCCTGTCACAGTCGAATCTAGTTACAGCATCAATTAGTTGACCTAGAGTCATATCTTCCCATTCATCGAACTCGGTATCACACCAAGGGCATCTTAGGTTACATCGTCCAAATCTGATGAAAACAGATGCTTCCCCGGCATGGTATCCTTCGCCTTGAATGCTATGAAAAATCTCAACGATTGGATAAACTTGTTCGAGCCCAGAATCCGTAGGTAGTAGTACCATATTATCACTGATTGATTAATTGCATTAATTCTGCCCTAGCTTGGGGCTTATCGAAGAAAGCACCGCGCATTGAACTAGTTACCATTACAGCATTCTGTTTCGACACACCTCTACAGCGCATACAACCATGTTGTGCCTCAACAATCGCGGCACAACCTAGAGGCTGAATTATTCTCTGAAGGTCATCTACTATTGACTCTGTCAGCCTCTCCTGGTTTTGCAATCTCTTTGAGTGCATATCTAACAGTCTAGCTAGCTTGCTTATTCCAACTATCTTGTCCACTGGGATGTAGGCTATGTGTGCCTTACCAGAGAATGGTTGTAAGTGATGTTCGCATACTGAATGAAACTCAACATCCCTTAGCAGGACAATACCATCGTATCCCTCTGAATTGAATGTTGCAGACAGAATTTCTTGTGCATCATCATCATAACCGCTGTAGATTTCCTTGAATGACTCAATTACTCGTTCCGGTGTCCTTTCCAGACCTTCCCTCAAGTCACCGTCAATACTCTCTATATAGCGGATTATAGTATCCACGGCCTCAATGGCCTTACTATGTTGATCACTCATCTGAATCCCTCGATTTTCTACCGTGCAAGTTATCAATTACATCTAATTGATCTAGCAGTTTCCTACAAGCGGTTCTAACTGCATCTGCCACAGAAACAAATTTCTTCTCATCCCCAACATGAGTCTTGAGGTCATCAAGCAACTGCGATGGTATGTCCAAACTTACTTTGGGCATGGCTCGCGCACGACGAGGTATGAATAAGTATTACCCTGGTAATACTCCAGTAATATTACTGGCGAAAACTCTCAATCTGCTGGTCAATTTCTGGATGAGATGAGCAAATCATGGACGCCTTAGAAAATAACTGGCTAATCTGTTCATCAATCTCTTCACTAGGTGCACCCTGCTCGATTAAGTTTGCAACTATTGAAAGACCTCCTTGAATCGTGCCCGCATCTAAGTAGGCTTCATTGGAAATTTTACCAGAATCGCGTAGGTTACCAAGAACCTCTGAGAGAAAACTAACCTCGGCCGAGACTATGTCGGAAGTCGGCGTTCCATTGCTCGTGACTCTACTAATCGAGGTTCGCATATATGGTCGAAATTGGTCTGTCTTTTGACTGTTATGAATTGTGTTGCACGAGTTCTACTAGGACCCCTCCGGTAGAGGACGGATGTACGAATGCAATCAGACTCCCATCAACGCCATTTGTTGGCTCTTCATTGATCATTCTACATCCCGATTCAATAAGTCTGGCAATCGTCTCAGTGATATCATCCACAGAGAATGCTAACTGTTGCATTCCTTCTCCATGTTTTGAGATGAATCTTCCTACTGGGGTCTCGGGACCTAAAGGTTCCAACAACTCTACTTTGGGGGAATTAGAGTTTCCTTTCATCATCCTGATCCTAACTCCTTGTTCTTGATTGACATCATCTGCTTTGGTAACTAATCCCAATGTCTCCCAGAAAATAGTAGCATCTTCTATCGAATTGGTAGCAATACCAATATGGTCTATGATAGGTTTACTCATTATACTCCACTCGGTGAAACCCATGTTCCAAAGACATCCCTCATTATTTCATTCATTTCGCCTATTGTAGCGCCCGCTTTTGCAGCGTCAATTAATGGTTCCATTACATTGCCTCCGTCACTACATATCTTACTTAATTTAACAAGTGCTGACTCCACATCTGCTTCATCCCTATTCGCTTTATGCTCTCGTAATCTCTTGATACAGAGCTTTGTGTTCCGAGGGTCAATCTTCAATCCACTATCCTGAACATCTTCATCATCGATATGGATATTGACTCCGACTACACCGGTTTCTCCACTCTCTATTGAGTTCAGATTCTTCCATGCACTTTCGTGTATAATACGCTGTTGAATTCCAGCTTTTACACATGTCAATGCGCCTCCCTTAGAATTAATATTGTCAATCTGTTTCCTTGCCTCGGAAGCAATCCTAGAAGTCATTTCTTCGACTAGATATGAACCTGCTAATGGGTCTACGCTGTTTGGTACACCAGTTTCTTCAGCAATTATTTGTTGCGTTCTTAGTGCAATTGTAGCAGCCTCTTCTGTAGGTAGTCCGATTGCTTCATCGAAGCTGTTTGTGTGAAGTGATTGAGTACCGCCAAATACTGCAGACAGTGCTTGATAAGCAACACGGACAGTATTGTTCAGTGGCTGTTGTGCTGTCAGAGTAACTCCTGCTGTTTGTGTATGGAATCTAAGTTGGGCCGAGCGCGGATTTATTGGTTCGAAATTTTCCATAATCAAATCATGCCAGAGCATTCTCGCAGCACGGAACTTTGAAACTTCTTCTAGGAAGTCATTATGTGAACTGAAAAAGAACGACATGCGCGGAGCAAAGATATCAATATCTAACCCTGATCCAATAGCACTCGTAACATATTGTAATGCATTAGACAAAGTCAATGCAACCTCTTCTACTGCTGTACATCCGGCTTCCCTCATGTGATAACCACTAATTGAAATCGTATTCCAAGAAGGAGTATTATCGTAGCACCACCTCATTAGATCAGTCGTCAAACGCATTGATTGTTCAGGCGGGTAGATGTAAAGTCCCCTAGCGATATACTCCTTCAGAATATCATTCTGAACAGTTCCTCGCAGCTTCGCTCTATCAATTCCAGCATCGTCTGCAGCTGCTACATACATAGCAAGAATTGATGTTGCAGGTGCATTGATAGTCATGGATGTGGAAATCTCTGACATGTCAATTGAATTGAATAGCTCCTTCATATCATCTAGAGTATCTATTGGAACACCTACGCGACCAACCTCGCCCAATGAGTTAGGGTGATCCGAGTCCAACCCTAACTGAGTGGGCAAATCGAATGCAACTGATAAGCCAGTCTGACCATTATCGAGTAATGTTCTAAACCTCTCATTAGTATCCCTAGCAGTGGAAAAACCAGCATACTGACGCATTGTCCATAGTTTACTTCGATACATGTCACTATGTATCCCTCTAGTGTAGGGAGGCATCCCTGGAACTGGATGGCCTTCCGTATTGTGACCTACTGATTGTGCGGTCTCGGATGTGGGCAAATTTGACCTATCCATGCCACTCATAGTAGTAGAACGAGGCTTGTCCACGATAACGCGAGACGGGAATGCACCATCAATCATGTGCTAATGATTACTATATGAGAACCAATCAGCAGCATCCACAACTGCCATCATTGCAATCTTCGGCCTTCTGTGCATGTTCTACTCCTCCGGGGCCATGTACATGTCCATGCAGTAATTCTTCTTGATCGGCATCTCTAACAGAATCCACAGTCACTTCGAAATGAAGTGTTTTCCCAGCCATAAGGTGGTTCAAATCAACTCTAACAATTTCATTATCAACTGAATCTATAGTAAATTGTACAGGCCCTTGGTCACTATATGCAGCCATTACCATACCCGGTTCAATTGGTTGTCCCGCAGGAAATTGATTTCTTGGAATATCCTGAATCATTGCTTCATCTCTGTATCCGTAGGCCTTTTCCGGAGTTAATGTGAAAGAACGAGATTCACCTTCTGAAGCACCCATCATTTCTTGCTCGAAACCCTCAATCATATTTCTATAACCTACTAAGTATGGCAATGGTTGTCCACCAACATTGGTATCAAAAACTTCACCAGATTCAGGAAATGTTCCCGTATATGTAACAAAAGCTACCTTTCCATTTTCTATAGTACTCATATTATCTCCTCACTGTATATCTGTCTACGACACTCTTTAGTGTCGATTCTTGGTCTTCATCAAGCACTCCTTGTTGAACCTTTTCTGAAATGAATTGTTTCGCTTCAGAGGCAGTTTGCCTTTCTCCGCGGGCCCATATAGTACCTAGTAAATTTGAACGATGCTCATCTGGAATTTTCAAATCTTCCAGCAAACCCCTCATCTCGTACTTATATTCCATATGTCTACTGCGATCAAGCCTCTTGGCTCTATTAGCAGGTTGAAATGAAGATGATCTTGGTCGCCTTACCCTTGGTTTAGGTTGAGGTGCTGCTGGAGCCTCGGGTACCTTTTTTGGAGTCATTTTTGGAGTAGTTTTAGGATCCGACTTAGCACGCTCCTTGGACTCGTCGATAATTTCCTGAGCTCTATTGCTAACTACCTCCTGAGTTTCGGGCTCAACAGTTTCAGATTGCGGCCTTAGTCCTATGGATTTCCTAGTTGTACGAAGGATCTGCTCATCGACAACGTCGGCCTCAATATCTTCGATAACTTCTTCTTCCTCTAATTCGGGTTCTATAGATTCTTTCACAAGCTCCTTCGGTGGCTTAACAGGAGGTTTAGCTGCAGGTTTTGGAGGTGGTTTTGCAGGTGGTATAGATGCAGGTTTTGCAGGAGGCTTGGGCGTAGGAGTTGCAGGTATTTTGTCCGCATTCTTAGAAGAGTTTGGAGGTGCTGTTTGATTACCAAAAATATCCCTTGGGACAGCCTTTGAACGCCTCCTCCTCTGCACTAGATAACCAGTCTCCACACCTATCGCATCATCGGTTTCTCATAAGGCTCACGGAAGTGGTCAATCCCATCTGACAATGGTTTGATCAGTCCTCAAGCCTGGAGATACTGCACTATCAATTAGTTCAGTGGTCTCCGAAACACTGAGCATTCTTCGACCTAGTTCAGCTATCATCGTACCGTTATCGACACAAAATGGCCTAGGTGGGCAATAAGCAGTCGCTCCTCTTTCCTCGCACATGAGCCTGGCCATTTCATTTATTCGAGTGTTGCAAGCAACTCCTCCTCCTAGCAACAACTCATCTTTACCAGCATGTGCCATTGCTCTCTCAGCAACCTCAATACAGGATGCAAATGTGTGTTCTTGTAGCGCCCAACATACTTCCTCCAATGGATGCCCATCTGCAACTTTCTGGTTTGCAGCCGTCATTACTCCTGAGAATGAAAGATCCATGCCCTGCACCGCGTATGGTAATTTGATCTCATCCAAATTTCGCTGCTTACTAGATTCAAGCCACTTATTTGAAAGGATTTCGATTTTAGGGCCCCCAGGAAATGCCATGCCATGCGTTCTTGCAAACTTGTCTAGCATATTTCCAATACCAATGTCCAATGTCTCTCCTAGCACACGATATCTACCTCCTTTACGGGCGATAATCTGGGTATTACCACCTGAGACATATAGTAAAACTGGATCATCACAGTTGGTTTGATTGCGACCAATTTCGATATGTGCAACGCAGTGATTAACACCAACTAGTGGTACATCCCATGAATGAGATAACCCTCGTGCAATAGATGCTCCGACTCTGAGGCAAGGACCTAGTCCCGGCCCCTGACTAAAAGCAATGGCTGAGATATCTGAGGAATTTAGGGAGTTATTCTCGAATAAGTTTTCCAATAAATGACCAGCAATTTCTGAATGATGATCAGCGGCTTCACGGGGATGAATCCCGCCTTCCTCAGGTGTATACAAATCTGAACTCGAAGGTAATGCTTCACCTTGCTCAGTAACTAATCCAAATGATAGTGTATGAGCAGTACTCTCAATGCCCAGTATCATCGTCATCAGCCCCTACGTAGCAGACATTGCTTTCAAGCATCCCGCTCCCCGCGAGACATGGGATTGCTAATATTGAATGCTGGGGAGATTGCCCATCTAGACTCCTCAGTACCCAATATGCCCATTACAGGTTCGGATATGATTGATAGAGACTCTAATGTTTCACCAAGTGGATTTGGTATTCTAATTGATAATGGTAAATTCAGTAAAATCACTGACTCTGAATCACTACAAGCAGAATTTGCTTCTGACTGGGATGGTAATGAAACATCGTATGATCATACTATTATTGACGCTGAGAGTTGCGCAATTATTCCAGGATTAGTTGATTCTCACACCCACTTAATTTGGGGTGGCGATAGATCGTCGGAAATGAGGTTACGACAATCTGGGCTGACATACAGGGAAATCTCAGACAGAGGAGGGGGAATAAGATGTACTGTAACAAGCACAAGAGCTCTTTCGATAGGAGATATGGTTACTTTAGGCCTATCTAGAGTCAACGAGGCCGCTAGGTATGGGACCTGTGCAATGGAAGTCAAGAGTGGTTACGGTCTTGATTTGGAAACTGAACTAAGACTATTGGATGCTGCATCACTAGTTTCTAGTAATACGGATGTTTCAATTTTACCAACATGGCTAGGTGCTCACGACTTCCCACATGATATGGATAGATCACATTACATTGAGGAGTTATTGACCAATCAGTTACCAAATGTGGCTGAGCAAGGAATTGCTAATTGGTGCGATGTATTTTGCGAAGAAGGTTGGTATACAAACGAAGAAACAGAATTAATTGTAAATCATGCTAAGGATTTTGGTTTAGAATCCAGATTACATGTCGATGAGTTTGTAGATTCTGATGGATTGTCTCTTGCAGCTGAACTAGGCTCCGTTAGTGCAGATCATGTTGCAAAGTCCAATCACGATTCTAGGCAGAAGGCTTCGGATGCTGGCACAATGCAGACATTTCTGCCTGGGACCCCATATGTACTAGGAAACACTCTTGATTTGCCATTTGGTGATTGTATTGACAATGGATGGGCATTTTCATTAGCCACCGACTTCAATCCAAATTGTAGAATCCTTTCTCTTCCTTTTGTTGCTAATATCTGCTGTACAAGAATGAAATTAGATCCACTCGCCTCACTAATTGCGAGCACAGTAAATCCTGCAACAACATTAGGCAATGATTCTATTACAGGAAAAATTGCTGAGGGCCATACTGCAAATATGAATATTGTTTGGTCTGGTGATATTGATGGTTGGTGTCAGACACCGGGAGAGAATCCATTCTCCCACAATATCATCTCTGGCAATATTGTATAACCTCAGAGATAGTTTGTAACCAACTATTACTCTTAGTCAATAGTAAAGCACTTCTCTCTCAAATTTCACTTCCACTTTCTGTCATTAAGTAACTTGGACCAATTTAGTCCATATTTCCGAGTGATATGATTCCGATAACAATAGTTATCAGAACACGAATTAGAGATAATTGACGAAGCTGCCTTGCAGTACGCTGGTTTTTCAGAAAACAAACAAATTCACAAAAAATGCCCTACCAAATGTGTTGAATAGATATACTCAATCAAATCAACATGAGTGAGACTGGATATTGCATGAGATGCAAAGAAAATGTCAATGTAAGCTCATCGAGGATCATTACCATGAGCAATGGTAGGAAGAGATTGACAGGCAATTGTTCCAAGCCAGGGTGTGATTGCACTATCTCAAAAATTGTCTCTTGACAGAAATTTCATTTGCATCCTCCTCGTCCTGATGTCGCGGGCTCGTGGTCTAGGGGTTATGACGTCGCCTTGACATGGCGAAGATCGCAGGTTCAATTCCTGCCGAGCCCACCATTAGAATTAAATCAACTTATGTGATTATTCAAATGTGTAGGAAAATCTGATTCTGCCTTTGCCCTTATTCTTCCTAGTTTGGAATCTAATTTGGGGTATTATCGATGTATTGGATACATGAGTTCCTGCACAAGGACAAAGGTCTACTCCTTCGATCTCAACGACCCTCAAAATCTCAATCGAATCTGGAATCCTATGCATGAATTTGGTATGCCTCATTTGTTCGTGATCTAGTATTCGTTTTCTATCCCATTCGTGAATATTGACATCAATATTTGAAGAAATAATAGAATTCGTAGCATGAACTAGTTCGTCTGGATCGAACACTTCCTTATCCTCAAACAACAGGTCTACTCTTGAACTATCTACGGTTAGCTGGTTACCTACAGTTTCAGCGCCCCACAAATCTTCAGCCTGTGCTGATACTATGTGCTGTGCTGTATGCATCATAGTGTGAGCATTTCTACGTTTAGTATCAATATGGCATGTAACTCGGTCTCCAACATTGAATACTTCATGATTATTTAATGGGTGTAAAATCATCTCTCCGGCCAACACTTCATTTATTGTTGATTGAGAATTTTCTGTGGACAATATGCCCATATCACCAGGCTGGCCACCACCACGAGGATAGAAGTATGTAGACTCCAATATTGCATTGTTATCTTCGAATCCTCTGATTGATGTTTCAAAAGATGGTGGGTCGATACCAGGGTGGATAGTCATATGCAATTTTTCTTGCATATAATCACTCAAATATGGACTGTAGTCCACCATTCAATAGTTCACTGCTTAGCGTTTCACATTCTGAAGACATTACCCTATCGCCATCAAATGAGGTAACATGAGTCCTTATCCAGCGGATAACTTTCGAAACTCCTGCTCCAGAATTCTCTGGCAATCTGTCTATTGCTTCTGCAGAGCATATGAGTTCATTTGCAAGTACTTGTGACAATAATAGTGATGACTTTAATGAGCGATAAGTACCCGTTGCACCCATTGAAACATGATCCTCTTTACCCATGCTTACGGGTACATTCGAGATAGTGGTTGAATTTGCTAGTAAATGCAACTCGGCTATACAAGCAGCCGCGACATATTGAATTATCATAAATCCACTTTCTAGACCTTCTGAGTTGGCCAAGAAAGCTTTCTGACCACTCCAATTAGGATCGAGTATCTGATTTATCCTACGTTCAGATATACTAGCCAGTTCGTGACATGCTATTGCTATAGAATCACTAGCGAGAGCGAGGTTCTGACCATGGAAATTGCCGCCACTAATGACATCAACAGACTCATCGTCAACGAACACCAATGGATTATCTGTTGCACTGTTAATTTCAATCTCTAGAATCCTTCTTGTTTCAGCTATTAAGTCGATAACTGGTCCATGAACCTGAGGGGCACATCTGAAACAGTACGCATCTTGCACTCGGTCGCAATCAGAATGAGATTCATGAATTTCCGAATTTGCTACGAATTCTGATATTCTAGCTGCAGAGATTGATTGACCTCTCTGAGGTCTACTCTGATGAATTCTATTATCAAAGGGTGAATGTGAGCCCTTGATTGCTTCAACTGAGCACGCAGCACTCGCATCTGCGGCCATTAACAGTTTTTCCATGTTCAACAATGTAAGCGCTAGATATGCGCACATTTGACTGGTTCCATTGATCAAAGAAAGACCTTCTTTTGCTTGCAATTTGATAGGTTTCATGTCGACCTGAGATAAGGCTGCCTCACTAGGCATAGTTTCCCATCCTGAGGCTGTTCTAGTCATGCAGTCGCTTTCACCCATTATTGCCAATGACATGTGTGAGAGTGGTGCTAAGTCACCAGAAGCTCCCAGAGAGCCGATTCTTGGCACTATAGGGGCAATTCCATAGTTGATCATATCAAGTATCATAACAACAACTTCGGGCCGTATTCCTGATACTCCTTTAGCTAGTGAATTAGCTCGAAATACCATCATCAATAGGACATGTTCTGGGTCCATCAACTCGCCCACTCCACAGGCATGACTCCGAATTAGGTTAGTCTGCAAATCATCTAGATCACTACCATCAATCCTAACAGATGATAGAGCCCCAAATCCAGTATTTATCCCATAAACAACCTCTTCTGAATGAATTATTTTCTCGACAGCTTGGCGTGATGCTGACATCGCTTTCATTGACTCGTCTGAGATAACTGCTCTAGCTAGGCCCCTAGACAAAGCAACTGCATCTTCAATATTCAGATGATTACCATCCATCACTACTTCGCGCACGAAATAGCGACGAGTGATGTCCAAATAGAGTCATCGAGACTTGAAAATGATATCTAATACATCATCATCAACTAGATTTGGTATTGTGATTTTCAATTTTTCATCTGTTTGAACAGCATTTTTTACTGTTCTGATTGCCCCGGAATTTCTAGCCCAGGACCGCCTTGCTAGACCATTTATTACATCCCATGAAATCATTGATTTTATACGCTCAGAACAGTCATCTGTTCTATCTATAAATAATCCAAAACCACCATTGATGACTTCGCCCCAACCCACTCCTCCTCCATTATGGAGACTGGTCCATGTTGCACCGCGGAATGAGTCTCCAACAAAATTGTGTACTGCCATATCAGCTGTGAACATAGACCCGTCACGAATATTGGCAGTCTCGCGATAGGGACTATCTGTACCGCCAACATCATGATGATCTCTTCCTAGAACAATTGGGGCAGAAATTCTTCCATCTGCTATTGCACTGTTGAACTCTAGTGCAATCATTCTACGCCCTGTTTCATCGGCATAGAGTATTCTGGACTTACTTCCAACAACTAATCCATGTTTATCCGCTTCAACTATCCAGCGAATATTATCTTCATATTGGGTTTTAATTTCATTATCACAATTACTAGCAAGTTCATGTAAAATATCTATAGCAATTTGATCGGTAACTTTCAGATCTTCATCACTACCAGAAGTACAAACCCATCTAAACGGTCCGAACCCATAATCGAAGCACATTGGACCCATTATATTCTCAACATAGGAGGGATACCGAAATTTACCATCGTCCTGTAATACATCAGCTCCAGCTCTGCTAGATTCAAGCAAAAAAGCATTGCCATAATCCCAGAAAATTGTACCGCGGCTGCATAACTCATTGATGCTTGATACATGCCTACGCAAACTTTTCTGGACTTCAGATTTGAAAATTGAAGTATCGGTTCTAAGTAATTCCCTGGCTTCATCAATGCTAATTCCGGCCGGCATGTAGCCACCTAACCAAGGATTATGCAGACTAGTTTGATCGCTAGCAAGTTCAGGCGTAATATCCGACTTAACTAGGTACTCTAGTAAGTCGACAATATTACCCACATATCCAATTGAAACTGCTTCTTTGTTAGCAACAGCGACTCTTGCACGGGATGTCAACTCGTCCAAATCATCGTAAAGTTCAGTTAGCCAGCCTTGCGAATGCCTCTTTTTTGCAGCCATAGGATCTACCTCTGCAATAATACAAACAGCACCAGCAATAACAGCCGCCTTAGCTTGTGCACCGGACATACCACCGAGTCCAGAAGTTACATACAAGATGCCCCCCAGATCATCTTCATTTGGCAAATCTAAGTATTTTCTAGCAGCGTTGAGGATAGTAATTGTAGTGCCATGAACAATACCCTGAGGGCCAATATACATGTATGAGCCAGCAGTCATCTGGCCATATTGTGATACTCCTAATGCATTCATCCGCTCATAATCATCCTGAGAGGAGTAATTTGGGATAACCATACCATTTGTTACTACTGCCATCGGAGCATCATTTGATGATGGGAATATACCCAAAGGGTGACCAGAATACATGACAAGAGTTTGGTCTTCTTTGATAACTGAAAGATACTTCATTGTAAGTAGATATTGTGCCCAGTTTTGGAAAACAGAACCATTAGTTCCGTAGGTTACTAATTCATGAGGATATTGAGCAACATCAGGATCCAGATTGTTCTGAATCATTAGCATAATTGCTGCAGCCGATTCAGTCTCTGCACCATAATCGGAAATATGTCGTGCGAACATTGGGTAATTGGGCCTGAACCGATGCATGTAGATATGACCAAACTGTTCTAATTCATCAAGAAAATCAGAAGCTAATTCTTCATGCCATTCGGGTGGAAAATATCTGAGTGCATTCTTGATTGCTAACCTCTTCTCGGTTTCATCCAATACCATTGGTCTTCTAGGTGCATGTGCAATATTTGTATCCAATGATTTTCTTGGAGGTAATTCAGATGGAATTCCTTCCGAATAGTCAATCAAAATATCACCAATCTAGTCGTTCTATGTATGAGTCTCGTAATTCAATTATTGTCTGTTCACACTCTTCAATAGCATTTTCTGTTTCACTATCGATCAAATCAACATCTTCTCCACTAATATATTGAGTATTTATCCTGACATTCATCTGAGCTATTTTTGCTGCAGACAATGATAATTCTCCTGCCGCCGCGAGATCGGTTAATGCATTAGAATTGCACACACTAGAAAATGGCAATAATCGCTTCAGTAATTCCAGTGATGCAAGGACAGTTTCCTGTGGCGCTATTGCAGCTCCTATAGTGGCCTCTCTAATTGATTTAGAACGATTCGGACCTGCATCCTTAGGAATACGATATGCCGCCATTACAGCATCGAAAGCCTCAGCATCCTTCTTAGCAAGTGATATTGATTCATCTATATGTAATCTTGAAAACTCTACTATCTCATTGGCCATGGGATGACCGTCGGACCATTTCTCATTTTTCAAAGTTAGACGGGCCACCATTGTAGTCAAAGAGTGTGCATGTGCAAGAGTTAGAGCTGCCACAGATCCCCCACCTGGTGTTGGTGAATCCGATGCAATGGAATTCAATATCTGCAAATAGCCCTCATTCATTCTATCTCTCCTTAATGGCCCATTCAATTATGTTCACTTGAGGGTCGAATTCCTCTAAAGTATCTAACATGAGGCCAGTAATAGCATGTTCTACCAATACCCGCTCCTCACCACCATCATCGCTGTAATGAAGTCCGGCATCAAGCATGGCGTTCAGAGGAACTAATCCTACTAATTCACTTCCTACAACATTCAAACCAATCTTTGCAGCTTCAGTCCGAATAGAATCAGTTACATGGTGTAGCCCAGTAATGGAGTAGTCTAGTAGATTCATAGATACCTGAGCAGTATCTTCGTCGTACATCCAACCCGCGGCTTGTAAATTACTAAAAATTCCTGGATTCCTAAGTGCTTTCCCATCCTCGTCCCGTACTATTTGGCCATCTGAATCCTTTACAATCGATCCACTTGTGCGAATCTTAGAAGCAATAGAATTAGCCAATGACTTATCGCTAGTGTTAAGATTTACATTGTAAGCAATTAGCAGATTCCTAGCTCCTGTGGCAGTTGCCCCCATAGATGGAATAAACTCTGCAGGACCATAATCTGGTGTCCATTCTATAGAAGTAATCTTGTCCGATAGACCTTCATATTCGCCCTTACGGATATCAGGTAGATGTATTCGTTGATCAGTTACAGCTGACTTAGCGTAGAGGTAAACAGGCAGAGAATATTGTTCAGAGACAGCAATCGCATATCTGCGAGACAATTCTACACATTCAGCCATCGAAACCTTACTGATGGGTATGAATGGTACAACATCTACAGCACCCATTCTTGCATGTTCTCCAGAATGATTGCTCATATCAATTAGATTCAATGCGATACCAGTACACTCGATTACCGTACGCAATACTGCTTCAGGTTCACCGACCATTGTAACAACTGTACGATTGAAGTCAGCACCCATATCAATATCGAGTAGTGTAACATCGCTAGAGTCTACAATTGGCTGAACAATTGAATCAATGACAGATTTGTCTCTGCCCTCGCTGAAGTTTGGAACACACTCCACCAACGGCTGAGTCATAGCGATTGGTCTTAGCGCAGGCTGATGAGGGTTGCTGATTATCCATATAGCCCATCAGGTGAATCAACTCCTGATTCTCTCTTATCTCGAATCTTGTTCATAGCATTCGAAAAGTCATCTTCACGACAAGAATCTCTACCGTCTGCAATGGCCATAATTGCCGCCTCAGTTACAACGGATTTGATTTCTGCACCACTAAATCCTTCGGATGAAATAGCTAATTTCCTAACATCAATCTTTTCTTTCTTGGGAAGTTTATTACAATAAACATTGAAAATACACTCGCGGGATTCAATGTTGGGTAAATCAATATTGATTATTCGGTCAAATCGACCAGGTCTCAACAATGCCGGATCTAATAATTCAGGACGATTTGTTGCTGCAATAATCTTCACATCATCTAAACTATCAAAACCGTCTAATTCAGCAAGGAGTTGCATCAATGTGCGCTGTACTTCACGATCTCCTGATGTTGCTACATCGAGTCTCTTTGACCCAATTGAGTCTATTTCGTCGATGAAAATTATTGCAGGTGAGCGTTCACGCGCTAGATCGAATAACTCTCGCACAATTCGACCCCCTTCGCCAATATATTTCTGTGCTAATTCAGAACCAACTAGGCCAAGGAATGTGACCTCGGTAGAATTGGCAATTGCTTTTGCCATTGCAGTTTTTCCAGTACCCGGTGGGCCCGTGATTAGAACACCCTTGGGAGGACTGATTCCAAAATCTATGAAAGCATCAGGGTTATTCAAGGGCAACTCGATTGATTCGCGTAATTCATTGATTTGATTGTCTAAACCACCTAATTCATCGAATGTATTTTCTGGTCTTT
>Ga0310344_10000401_pt1 | contig 34559 bp, 32 predicted proteins | sample HC15DNA20200_MG_FD_203801 | JGI IMG/M metagenome (GOLD analysis project Ga0310344, IMG submission 203801) | Marine microbial communities from station ALOHA, North Pacific Subtropical Gyre - HC15-DNA-20-200_MG | ecosystem: Environmental > Aquatic > Marine > Oceanic | place: Pacific Ocean: North...
TCGCCACCGGTTGTCTGGTCCGCTCTCCGGTCGGGGCTACGCCCCTCCCTACGATCAGCCCAGACAACCGATCCTACCGGCCATCATAGTTGCCGCTCAACCGGCCATCGTAGTTGTCGCCACGCAGTCAAATTTCAGCCCGGTACAATTACATGAGACGCCCAACGATATAATTTATAAATCTTATATTTAAGCATTATATAGACTCGCGTTCCCACACGCCAGCGCAACCCTGTAATCGCTAGTTTGAATCTATGTGCCTTCATATCATCCAAAACGGAGGAAAGGGCAGCGCAGTTCATTTCGCGCAAAATCTTACAATATGGCCGCAGCAACATGAGTTTCTTTCTTGCGAGAGAAAGGAGCCACCCATGCCCATTCGAGCCAAGATCTGTCTGCAGATAATTGGAACATTGACCGCCCTGCGCAAGGAGGCCGACCGATGATCGAGGGGCGAAGCATCATAACCACGGTCAACCGATGCAGCATGATCGGGTTCACCGAGCAGCTTCAGAAGTTGCGCGCCGACGAGTTTGGCAAGGAACTCTTCACGATCCCTGCCTTTGAGATGCTGCTCGATCTCTATAGGAGCCGAAGCGCACAGCCGCGGTCGCTGACCTCACTGACCGGGGCCTCGAGCGCTTCGGAGAGAAACTCCCAGCGAATCGTCCATCGCCTCGCCGAGCGAGGCTTCGTCGATCTGCACCGAGATCCTTCGGACGGCCGCCGCATCATTGTGGTCTTGAAGGACGAGACCAGTGCGATGCTCGATCGGTTCTTCGACAAACTGGTTGAGGTGGCCGCCGAACTCCCTCTCGATCCTCCGCATCGAAAGTGAGAGTCTATCTGCTGCGTTGCGGCAGTAGAATAAGTGATGTTCTCACCTTGCAAGAGAATGAGAACCGTTGCACAATCATGACGCACTGCGGGAAATGGCTGGGGTCCGCGTGCAGGATAGTCCTTCCAGGCATACTCAAGAGCTCATCCCTGACGGTTGAGCGCAGGTTTTGGACAATATTGCCCGCCACCTCTGGGTGGACCTGTTATGCTGCCTATCGTTCAAGTCTTCTGCGGCGCGTTGGCGCCAGCCAATCCAGATCTGTGCGCCTGAGCCTATGTATCGGGAGCAAGGAAGCGATGGAGCCTGCGCGCGCGCGGCGACCATCTACGATGACCGCCAGTTCGAGACTATCTATCGCAAGGAGGCACCAAAACTTCTATCGTTCCTCCGACGCCGCATTTGGCTGGAAGAGGATCGGGACGATCTGGTGCAGGAGGCCTTCACGCGGCTGGCTGCATCACGATCGACCGCCGCGAGCAGTAATCCTGGCGCCTATCTTCAAGGAATATTGCGACATCTTCTCGCCGATCGCGTGCGCATGTGGGTCAAGACGCAAAGTTTCGACCCATTGGTCTATGCAGAAGATCAGCACGTGGCGGGTCCGGACGCGGTTGCCGAACTAAACGAGATGCAGGAGCGGTATCGGCTCGCCATAAACGGCCTCCCGCCAAGGACAAAAGAGGTATATTTGTTACATCGCGCAGACGAACTCGGGTATAGGCAGATAGCGGAACAGCTGGACATCAGCATCCGAACTGTGGAGTGGCATGTGGCGGAGGCCATTGCGCGCATCGGCAAGAGCATTGGGAAAACCCATGGCTGATAACGAACTGCCTGAGGGCCTTCCGCGTATGGATCAACTGATGCGCGAGGCATCGTTGTGGTTCGCTCGAATGCGAGGTCCAGACGCAAAGACCTATCGTTCTGATTTCGAGAAGTGGCTTTCGCTCGGCGCATCACATCGGGATGCTTATGCGCGAGCGGGAGAGATTTTCGCGATGGGGCGGTTTTTGGCCGCTCAGAGGGAGGAGATCGAGGCGCAGGCGAACGACAATGAACCCCGCAGGCGTCAGTGGATAGGAGCTGTTATTGCAGCAAGCCTCGTGCTCGCTCTCGGTGCAGGTGGCTGGTTCGCGAGCAAGGAACTGCACCCGCCTGCTGCCGGAGCGAATGCGTCAACACAACTGGCGAACGGGTCATCAATCGAGCAGGCCCGATATGACACTGTCGTCGGCGGTCGTCGGAATATACGTCTGGCAGATGGCTCCATGGTCGAGCTTGACGAAGGCAGCGAGTTGTCCACGAATTTTGGCTCGGGAAGACGCGAACTGAAACTCGAGCGGGGACGCGCTCGCTTCGAGGTGGCGCATGAGAAGCGCCCCTTCATCGTGCTCGCGGGGGGCGGCAGTGTCACGGCGCGTGGTACGATTTTTGATGTTATCCTAGGCAGTGACAAGCGGGTTACTGTCCGCCTGCTGAGGGGTGCCGTCGATGTCGAACGGCCAGAAAGTCAAAAAGGGGTTCGAGGGGCAGCTGCTGTGGCGAGGCTAGAGCCTGGTGAGGTCCTGAGCTTCGCGATGGTCAAGCCAGCTTTGTCGTCAACCGTCGCCAGCAAGGCCTCGATCGAACCTCTTCAGCTGAAGCCGGCCGAACCGTTGATCCGCGAGTATGAGCGAACGCCGCTGTCTGCCGTCGTTGCGGAAGCCAACCGCGACTCGACAACGTCGATCAGGCTGGGCGATCCGGGGATCGGCGCTTTGAGGGTCAGTGGACGTTTCCGCGTGGACAATGCCAATGAGGTTGCGGACAGACTGGCGGTCCTGTTCGACCTCGACATCGAACGCACCAAATCGGATGAAATCACCTTGCGCAAAAGATAGCCTAGATATTTTTCAACCCCTACCCCGTAGATTGCAGTTTTGTTGCGATGCCCCCTGAAAGTCCCGCCAGATTGTCGGGAATTTCAAAGGGGGCAAGAATGGTTCGAATGCGGTCACGGTCAAGTTTTCGTTGTGCGCTTCTCGCGGCGGTGGCCGCGAACACGCTTGTGCCCGCTAGCCCGGTCCTCGCTCAGGACCAGCGCCGCGCGGAATACAGAATTGAGGCCGGCGATCTCGGGGAAGCCCTGAAGGCCGTCAGCCGCCAATCGGGCAAGGAGATCATCTTCACGTCCGAGGCGGTGCTGGGGCTAAAGGCACCAGCCTTGCACGGGAGCTATAGTGCGGATGAAGTTGTCCGTGCTCTGCTTGCGGGCTCCGGCCTCGTGGCACAATACCGAAGGAACGTGATCATAATTCGGGGGCGACCGAAACCGCCGCGCGATCTAGCGGATCGCTCGGCGGAACAGACGGACATTGTAGTAACGGGGTCACATATCCGGGGCTCCGCAGCCGTCTCGCCCCCGATTGTTACAACGCGAACAGAGATCGAGAGCCGAGGAATCAGCGATCTTGGAACCTTCGCCCGTAGTTTGGTCCAGAACTACTCAGGAGGCCAGAACCCAGGGATCGCCGTTGGAGCGCAAGGGACGTCCGAAAATCTTACTTCCTCCTCAGCACTTAACCTTCGGGGGCTAGGCGCCGATGCTACGTTGACTCTCTTCAATGGCCATCGCGTCGCCTACGACGCGATCAGTCAGGGCGTCGATATTTCTGCGGTGCCGCTCGCAGCAATCGAACGAGTCGAGATCGTGACCGACGGATCTTCGGCACTCTATGGATCGGACGCCGTCGGGGGAGTGGCTAACGTCATTCTGCGTGATGATTTCGACGGCGTGGCGATCTCGGGACGAGTTGGTGGTGCTACCGACGGCGGCGATTTCGAACATCAGTACAACCTCGTCAGCGGAAAGCGCTGGGCGAACGGCAGCATAATGGCTGCCTTCGATTTCCGAGACACAACACCGATCACAGCGGGGCAGCGCTCCTACACGCAGACAAACAACCCAGCAGACACCCTCCAAAGTGGCGGCCGTCAATACAGTGTTGTGGTGGCCGGCCATCAAACAATCGCAGAAGGAGTATCTTTCGAAGTCGATGGCCAGTTTAGCGATCGTGACAGCCGCATTTGTGTCAGCTACGTCTTATCAGACACTTGCCGAATATCTGGAGCCGATATTGCAATCGGTACGCGTTCCTGGACCATGGCGCCGAGCATAAAGCTCGACATCGGACGTGACTGGCAGTTGAGGTTAACCTCCTTGGTAGGCGAAAGCAGGGCCAAGCTGCTCGCCGATGTGTCGTTCGATGGCGCCCTCGAATTTGTCCAGAAGGGCGTTTATACTAATCGCGTCAGGGGCCTGGAAGGCAGCGCTGATGGGCCGCTCTTTAGATTGCCGGGTGGGCAGGCAAGTCTTGCTGCAGGCGGCGGCTTCCGAACGACCACCTTTGACATCGACGTTGCTGCCATTCAGCAAGGAATAGCCGCTCCATACCTCGACTTCGCCCAATCGAGAACTGTGTCATATGGCTATGGGGAAGTCTCCCTGCCGTTCATCTCCCCAAGCAACAAGATAGCGCTCGTTCACCGCTTCAACGTCACCGCCGCTATTCGTTATGAAGACGTTAGTCATGTGGGCGGAGTTGCCACGCCTAAGGTCAGTGCAATATACGCGCCTTCAGGCGACGTTGCTTTCAAATTTAGTTGGGGAAAATCATTTAAAGCGCCCACCCAATTTCAATCTGGCCAACCCCGACTCGCCTATTCTCAGGTCGGTGATACTGGCTACTTTCCGCCGAGCCCGATCGGTGGATCTGTATTGTATCTCGTCGGAGGGAATTCCGCTCTTCGCCCGGAGCGCGCTACCAGTTGGACGGCGGCGACCACGTTAACGCCTTCCTTCCTTGACGGCCTTCGCGTTGAGGTCAGTTATTTCCAAATTCGTTATCGAGATCGGGTTGTCTCTCCAATTCCTCAGAACTCATTAGCATTCGCGCCAGTCTATGGTGCGTACGTAAATTTCAATCCGACGCGAGACCAGATTCTGTCCGCGCTATCCGGCGTATCGACTGTGTACGAACAAGGTGGAGGTGATCCGAGAACGTCCAATGTAGTTGCGATCATTACAAATTACCTACAGAATGCCGCCGTCCAGAGGATCGAAGGACTCGACATTGCAGCCAACTATCAGCTTGCGTTGGCCAATGGTGACAAGCTCCATCTGAGCAGCTCGGCGAGTTATCTTAAGAGCGAGCAACAGCTGAGCGCTGGGCAACCCACAGTCGCGCTCGCCGGAACACTTTACAGACCTCCCCATTGGCGTGCCTCTTCACAATTGGAGTGGCAGCACGGCCAATTTTCGTTGTCGGGCGTGCATTCCTACATAGGGGGATCTATCGATTCTCGTATAGAGCCGGCGGTTAAGGTTGGATCATATCAATCATTTGATCTGATTGGTCGTATCGCCACGCCGGATGGCACGGGGGCTCTATCCAACCTGACTATCTCTGTATCGGCGTTAAACGTCTTCAACCAAAAGCCTCCTTATATCCGAACAACTAGTCCGCTCGGCTACCACTACGACTCAAACAATTTCCCTAGCATCGGGCGCTTCCTAAGTCTCTCGGTCAGCAAGACTTTCTAATGCGCATCCCCGCTATAACCTATGCGATGGCGCTCGCCACCGCCTCGGCAGTCGTGTTCGATGCGTGCCCTGCCGACGCACAGCCTGCCACCGACCATGCGGCTGAGCAAGGAGGGCTAACTGCCCTGACCGCCAGAGATCTTCTTGCTCTATCGGACCTTGGGCCTGTTTATCCAAGCCCTGGCGAACCTATCCTACGTGTTTCGCCTAACGGTAAAAAGGTTGCCGTTCAGGTCAGGCGAGCGGATGCGGCCACAAATGAGTATCGGTTCAGCGTTCTTGTCGCTGATGTTGCAGCCAGAACGCCTCCAACTCAGATTGATTCTGGTGGCGAATTCATTTTTCAAACAGTAACAGGAGTCGGCGGTGCCACCGTCCGAACGGGCTATGTTGCCGGTGCGCAACTACAGTGGTCTAGTGACGGGAAGTGGGTGTACTTTCTGAAACGGACGCACGGCCACACGCAAATCTGGCGTGCTACCGTAGACGGATCTGTAAGCGAGCAGCTTACGAACGAAATTGACGATATCAACGAGTTTTTTATCACATCGAACGGGCAGGATGCCATCTATTCGCACAGTCCGAAGACCGATGCGGTCGCCATTGAAGGCTTGGAAGGCTACAGATTTGATGACCGCTTTGTACCTATATTCGCCAACGGCCCCGATGCGATGCCTTCTAAGCGCGTCGTCCAACGATTGCACATACGAACCAAATCCAACGCACCTCTCTCCGAAGGAGATCTGAAACAGTTCGATGATTTTGAGAGGGCCTTAGCCGCAGAACCCCGTGCGAGATCTGCCGATGGGCGGATTGCATTCGTGAGTCCATCCGAGCCCAATAACCGATTTCCACCTGGGACGATCGTTGCACAAGATCGACGCGGCGGGGACCAAAGTTGTCGATCGGAACGATGCAAAGGCGTCACGGCAATATGGTGGATAGGCAACTCAACGGTGCGCTTCATCCGGCGCGACGGTTGGGGCGACAGCGAAACGGTAATCTATGAATGGAAACTTGGAAGCGTTGAACCTCGGCGAGTCTACGGAACCACAGATTTGCTTCTTGATTGCACGCCAATTGGTCGGAAGCTCCTCTGCGCCAGAGAGCGCTCCACGACACCCCGCCATCTGGCGTTGCTGGATCCGGATAGTTCGAAGGTCCAGGTTATATTCGATCCAAACCCCAATTTTCAACGCCTCTCGCTCGGCCGCGTCGAGCGCATGCACTGGCTGAACAGATTCGGCATCGAAACGTTTGGGGACCTTATATACCCCACGAACTATGTTCGCGGACGACCTTACCCGTTAATCGTCGTCCAGTACACAACGCGGGGATTCCTCAGAGGAGGTGTAGGCGACGAGTTTCCGATACAGGCATTTTCCAATCGAGGGTACGCGGTTCTGAGTGTGCAGCGGCCAGCCCCCCCAAGTTTGCAGACCAGCTCAGTTAAAGACGCAGATGGTGCCCAGATTTTGGCCGATCGTCGGAGCGTTCTGTCGTCAGTGCAGGTTGGGGTGGAGAAACTAATTCAGCGAGGCATTGCCGACCGCCACCGCATCGGTATAACGGGCCTCAGCGATGGCTCGTCCACGGTCCAGTTTGCCCTCGTCAATACCAATATGTTCCGGGCTGCGTCTGTCAGTGGCTGCTGTTGGGAACCTTTCCAAGACGCCCTTGTCGGAACGAGTGCCGCTAGCGCGTTTCACCAATTCGGATGGCCCACACTCCTAGACTATCGGTCTGAGTTCTGGACCCACATATCGCTCGTCGAGAATGCTCGAAGCGTTTCCACACCGCTTCTGATGCAACAATCGGATGACGAATTTCGCGGCGCCATAGCAAGCTATATTGCCCTCAAGCAGGCAAATCAATCTGCGGCTCTCTTCGTATTTCCCGCTGAGCACCATGTAAAATGGCAACCAGCGCATCGACTTGCGGCTTATGAGCGCAATCTGCGATGGTTTGACTATTGGCTGAAAGGAATAGGTGATCCTGCTGAGTGGCAGGATGCACGGGTACAGTGATGCAACACACGAATTTGCGTTCGGCATGGTTAGCCGGCAAACTGGGTAAATGCTTTACCCAAACCACACGATGCCATCATGAAGCAGGAGCGCTTGAAACTAGATTTGATTGCCAATGCCGCGTCCATGCCTCGGCATCGACCAACATGAGCAGTCGCGTTATCTCTCCTACGTTAATTTTACGATTAGGTAGAAACATGCGTTCGACGTCTCTCCGCTCCAGGATGCCGTTATTTGCGAGATACCCATCCAATAACCGCTCTCGTATCTCCTCCCGATAGCGCGCAAAGATTTGGAAGCTGAATCCATGTGGGCTACCCTTAACTCTTCTCGCAATCAATGTAGGGGGCAGCATGGCCGAAAACGCGTTGCGCGCGACCGATCTGTCGATCCCTCCATTGCATTGCTGCCAAGTAGGAATTTGCAAGCAGCATTCCAAAATTGGCTGGGATGCCAATGGGTGAATAACCGGAATGCCGTCGCGCTTAGAATAGGCGCTCAGTGAATAGTGCATCCGCACCAGCATGGCTATGTGGGCGGCCTTCCCAGGGAGCCCACCTTTGTCAGAAGGACACAGCCATGGGTGATGGACACCACCCTCTTTGGCGGCCGCAATGATATCCCTTGATAATAACGTTGCCTCAGTTCTCCACTCGTATGATCGAGTTGAATTCCGCCACGCTCGGAACCCTTGTGCAAACACGTGAAAAATGCCCGCGCCAGTCAATCTGTGGATATCCCGGGCGGTTGCAAAGATCCCAGGCGATACTCCTTCCTTCAGATACCGGTCAGCAAGAGGCCTTGCGGATCGGCTCATAAAGAAAACGTTATCCCCGCCGTTCCCCGTAAATATCGCGTCCGCCCCCTCCTGCTTCGCAATTCGTGCGACCGCTGCGTCGAAGGCATTCGCATCCAGTCGCCCAAACGGTTTCGGCATATGACTTACGGATGACCGATCAAGGCTTACATCATCAAGAAGAAAGCGCTCATCGAATAGGTTTTTTCCGATGTGCTCGGATAACTGTCGCGAATAGGTGCTCTCATCTCCCATTGGATCATCGGTCGTCATTGTTATACATGCAAATTCCCGGCGGAATTTCTTCATGCACGCCCCGACGATGGAGGAATCCAAGCCGCCAGAGATGCTGAGCAGTGGTTTGTCAAACTGCTTCGACCAACCGCCAACGCAAGCTTCAATCGCACGTCGCAACCTCTCGGCGTGCTCATCGAAGCTCCGACCCGCATCATTCGCGGCGAAATGCCAAGGGTCCCAACGGCTGGAGGTCGACAACAACGCCCCCTCGATCGTGAGGCACATTCCCGGAAGTAGCTCTTGGACATCTGACAGCGCCGTCCGTTGCTCAGGCAACCCTCCTAGAAGGAGCGCACGTCCCAAGCGGACGCAATCTATTCCTGATGTCAAAAGGCCAACCTTGGCCAGATTTCTTGGCTCAGATGCCAATGTCGCGATGCCAGCCGATGCTGAAAAATAGCAAGGCAAAGCACCAGATGGGTCTCTCAGAACGAAGACCGAGCTCCCGACAATGATGACCGCAACATAGCACCCCCAGTATGACTCAACGAGATGCTGTCCTCGAGTTGCCCAAATTTTATCCATCTCGTCAGTGGGAAATGTCGACACCGGCTCCGCAGGGCCATGTCGGTGGTACAGCGAGCCTATAAGAAAGCCGCGATCCCCCGGAAACAAAGTCAACTTGCCGGGGCTGTCCGTTCCCACAGAAATGTTGGTTCCGATTTGCTCCCAAAGGTATTCTGGCGCTGCTGCTCGGTGGTCTTGCAATCCGATCACCGAGCCTCGAGGCTTCAATCTCACGAGAAAGCCGATGCTCATCCAAGCACCATGATCGGTGTGTAGGAGCGAACCTGTTCCACGGTGTCGTTCAATACGATGTCTTCGTACTGCACCCAAGCATGCGCACCAAAGGGCGCTGATCGGACACCGAGCACAAGTTGTGCCGCTATGCGGTTCCTCCTCAGTAGCGAGTACGCCGCCAGCGACCGAACAAGGCATCGGTCCGCTATACCAAAAGCCAGGGCCGTATAGTCGAACCCAGCCAGCAATACCGCGAGCTTTTTCTCAACTTCGCGCCGCGGTGAATGCGTGCGTCTGCTACTCGGAGTTGCGCGACGCAATACGGATGATAGGGGGAGAAGTCTTAGCTGAAGAAAACTCGTGGCTTCCCAATAAAATGCTTGAATAATTGTGAACGGTCCTGCCTGGTGACGTTCGTAACTGTTCACGTCAGATACGGGTTGACAGAGCTTTACGTCGAGGAAATTCGACGCGCCGGCCTCACATTCAATAAGATGGCCTCCTGCAGTGAGCGCTGATAAGGCTTCTGCTGCACCAGGGAAGCTCTCGCCATGCCTCGCCTTCAGAAGAAGAAAGGCGGCTTCGCAGGTGGCGGACACCGCGAAGTAACGATTTTGCTGCGCATCCAGGAAGATTACGCTCGACCCGGCGAGGCAGTGATAGAGTCCGTCCCTCAAGGTGTATTGCATCATGCCGTTCCTGACACAGCGGCGCGCGCCTTACGGCGCGCGCCGTCGGTTTCAGTCGTCTTCGAGCCCGATGCCATTGGCTTGCCGCTGCAGGAAGCCGTCCTGGCCACTCGCCGCGCCACCTTTGGTCTCGGCGACCACCGAGCCCAGATCGATCAGGTTCTCGGAATTGCTGTCGTCATTGCGTTCCATGTTCACACTCCTCTTCAAAGGCCGCCACCGAGCGGCGACGACAACCTACGAGAGAAGAGGCGGTCTCGAGCGAGAATATATCCGGACAGAATGACGTGATATTCGTGGATTTCGCATCACTTTAGGCCAGACGCCGCCGGAACCATCTCAGAACCAATCTAACACCATGAAATTTATATCTTATTTTATAATCTCGGTAATTAGCAAGATCTTCCGTTGATGGTCGATTTTCTTCAAATGATATGCTTCGACACGTCGTCGCACGGCCTTCGGCAGGTTCGCAACATCGACATTTGAAATTCGCGCAAGTTCGCTTGCTACGGTCGCTGGACAAGATGCTTCGGCGATACGACTATAGTGCAATCTTTCGTTAAGGCGGCGAACCTGGATTGTGGCTTGCCTATTTCCGCTGGCTTCGGCCAGCGAAGAGAAAATGTCAGCGGCATGGTTCGCGACCGAAACAGCGGAAGGCTCCGGACTGTGACCAAATCTTTGCCGGAGGGCGCCGCGAAGCGCGGTTTCTTTGAGGCCCGACAGTGTAGTCAGAATCAGCTGCATATGCCATTCGAGCAATTCGATCAGCTCTGTGGGCTCCCTAAGCGGCACGAGAAACCCACCGTCCAGATGGTGGGTGAGAAGCCCCTCCCCGACCAGGATGAACGCCGCCTCCCGAACCGGAGTCTTGCTCGAGCGGTGGCGGGTTGCGAGTTCCTGGATGTCGATCCTCTTCCCCGGAACAAACTGGCCCGCGAGGTAGTCATCCTTGATGCCGTCGTAGACACGCTCGTGCAATGGGGGATCCATCGCAGACATCATGCGACAGCCCCCGTCGGAACCGGCGCCACAGGCCATGCCGGCGTCAGGGCTCGAGTGAGGTGATCGAGATTGCGCTGGGCGATGAGTTCGATGCACATCCGCTCGAGATCGCTAAGATCGCCCGTTGCGAGCTGCCGCGGAAAGCACATCCTCTGTCCGGCGAAGAGCAGCGGAATGAGAATATGCCCCGTCGACAGGCCCAGTCTGTAGGCACAGACGAGATGATCGTCGAGCCGTGAGCGGGGATTGCCGCCCTCGATCTCGCGAAGCCAGCGAACCCCCATGCCAAGTTCCCGCGCCAGGTCGCGTTGCGTCAGGCGCCGTTTCTTCCGTGCCTCTTCAATTTGCCGTCCCGACTGTACCTTGACGTACAGGATTGGACTTTCAGCAACGGAAGTCGCTAAATCATGCGACATATCCGCGTCTCCTTAAGGGAGATACCGCCCGCCAAGGCAATTCCGTAAGTCGAACCCTAAGGTGTACTTACCACCAGTGTCAATTCACAACCTCGGCCACTTTGTCGGGATTCACCCAACAAGATCATTGTCATCACGTGAGGCCGGCGCTCTTGCTCCGGACTGTAGAGCTCGCTCAAAGGCACGAATAAGGGCCATTTGGTCCGCTTTGGGTATCTGCATCAGTGCAAGAATATAGATCCTACCGAGTTTGGGTTGCTGTTGGCCGGGCGCGCTCTGCCGGACACGCTCCGTTATGCGAGTGGCAATTTCCCAGAGATGGTGTGAGGCGCCCACGTGGTGTTCCTCCTCACCACCGAGGCAGTCGAGTTCCTGCGCTTTCAGCCGCTCGATGATCTCGGCCGTCGGAAGCGTCTCAAGATACTCTACAGCTACATGGAGCGTGGTGCCCCAGGCGATCAATGAGCGCGTGACGCGAATCAGATGGCAATGGGAATCGATGAGGACGTCCAGACCGGCCGGTGATAACCGGAGCTTGAAGCTGCGTCGCGCTCGAGCCATCACCCCTTCTCCTGCCTAGACTAGCGCTGCGTCGCCCGGTGCCGCCACCAGGCAGGTGCAAATCCGCGACGAATGGAGGCAAAAGCGGCATTATAGTGCCGCTTTTGCCTAAACCTGTTCTTTTCAACGCGTGTCGAGATCATCTGGCCACTTTCGCCCTAACGGTGCTTTGTTTCGCCGCTTCGGCACTTCAGTGCCCACCCTATTGCGGCGGTCATCGGTGATCGTCATGCCTTGAGACGCACCGGATCGGCGGAGCCCACGGACCTAAAGTCCCAGCTCTCTCGCCCGGGTCATCCAAAACCCAAACCTGAGCGCCTCGCGGCGCCACGAGGAGATGCGTGCCATGGACTTTCCATGCCCATTGCCGATGCTTGCCGGGGCATTGTTGCTCGGCATTGCTTCCATGCCGGCCCAAGCCCAGACTTACCGGCCCGACGCCGAGGCCTATCCTTGCGCAGAGAGCGCCAAACTCGTCGTCGTGCAGAGCGATTCCGGCTTCTCGATCCGTGAAAAGGTCGAGCATCCGAAGCCTCCCGTGATCCAGACGGTTATCAGGCTGGGCAACTCGCTCACCCTCGATAGCCGACTATTCGCGCCCACCTCCCTCGTGCGTCCGGAGTCCAATCATGTATCGCAGCGCTAAGCTGATCGCGGCAGCGCTGCTTTGCGCGACCGCGCCCGCCTATGCTCAGGATAGCGGCACCGAACCACTCACGGCCGCCGCGGCGGAGGCACAGCGCCAGCTACGCCAGACCTTCACCAACCTGACTTTCGAGGACTTTGGTCCAGCGCCTATCAGTGGCCCAATATATCAGGCCATCGCCGGTGGACGAGTCATCTATTTCGCGCCGGAAAGCCAGCATCTCCTCTTCGCCGCAGTCTATGACAAAAATGGCGTCAACCTGACGGCCCTTGCCCAGGATGCCAGCGCGCGGAAACGTCTCGGCGCTATCGATCCGGCAAATGCCTTGGTCATCGGTCCCGCAGGCGCGCCGAGGGTGATCGAATTCACTGACCCAGACTGCCCCTATTGCCAGGCGCTCGAGCGCTTCTGGCTGGCGAAGGAAGCGGAAGGCAAGCCGGTTCAGCGGCTGGTCTATTTCGTGAGCGGCATCCATCCTGAGGCCGCTGCGAAGGCGGAGCATATCCTTTGCTCTCCGGACCGGGAGGCAACGTTCAAGGCGGTCTATGCCGGCGCGCACCCCAGCGCGTTGCGCAAATGCCGTGCCGGCGCCGAGAAAGTCGCTCGCGACGCCGAAACCGTCCGCAAAATGGGAGTCTCGGGTACGCCGACGCTTTTCGTCGAGGGGAAGCTGGTGTCCGGCTTCCAGCAGGCCGAACTCGAGGCCTTCCTCGAAGCGAGCAAGGGCAAAGCCAGCCCCTGAGACCAATGCCAAAGATTTTGGCGGACCTCGCCCGTGCGCCCTGCTTGCGCCGGCGAGGACCGGGATGCCGGCTGGGGCGCGCCTCCGGGAGCCGTCCTGCGCCCTCGCCGGCCGGAAACGATCACTCGTCGGTGCCGGCAAGCATGATCGGGGACGGCTCCAAAGACGACCACATTTGGTCAGAAGGAGACTGTATATGTTGACTGCTCTTCGGGGAAGGACGTTCCGCACGATCGACGCGGCGGTCCTTTTTCTCCTGGCCGCGATCGCTGGCACGAGCGTCGCCTACGCCTTCCAGGCACCGGCGGCAGGCGACCTTGGTTACGACATCTACGACATCGTCGTGAACCAGGGCGTCAAGGGTCCGCTCGGCTTTGTCGGTGGCGTTGCCGCCTTCCTGTTCGGCGTTTCGCGGCTCTTTTCGAACATCATGATCGGCATTCCTACGATCGTGGCGGCGGTCTGCCTCATCAAGGCGGATTCGATCCTCCAGACCTTCGGCATGGTGATCTGAAGACCCGCCGGGCCGCCGGCTAGCCGGCGCCCGCGCAACGGAACGGGAGGCGGTGGTCGCCTTCCGCAACCCACGCCCAGTGGCGTGGTGAAGCAAGGGAGAAGAGCGTGGACGAACGTCTGCCGCAGTTCCTGCACCGACCGGTCCAGATCCTCTGGTTCGACAGTCAGGAGTTCATCGTCGTCATGAGCATGATTTTCGTAGCGGTCATCGTCGGCGGGTTCATCGGCTGGGCGCTCATCGGCGCTCTTCTCCTGTTCATCCCCTGGAAGCGGACCAAGCCGCGCGGGTTCATCCCGCATCTGGCCTGGCGCTGGGGCCTTGCCCGCTTCCGCAACTATCCGGGTCCGACCCAGACCCGCTTCTTCGAGTAGGCGCAATGGCACACCCCTTCAGGCGCAAAGCCCCGGCCGACATGATCGGCGACACGCGGCCGAGCTGGCATCTGCATCGCTATCTGCAGGGCTCGGCCAATCTCTTCGAGGAGAACCGGCTGCTCAAGGTCGCGATCGCCGGACTGTTCGGCATCACCGCGGTACTCGGTACGGTCATCTATACTTCGAACCAGAACACCCGCACGGTGGTGGTTCCATTCGGCGCGGACGGCGATCTGTATGTGACCGGCAACAAGCCCTCCGAGAGCTACCTTCGCTCGATCACGTTCAACATCGTCGCGCTCGCCGGCACCTATTCTTCCTATTCAGCGGACCGGCAGTTCCAAGAGCTGCTGCGCATCGCACATCCGAGCGCCTATAACGGCCTGCGGGATAGCCTGAACCGGCTGCTGGACGAGCTCGGCAACAATCCGACACTCTCGATCGCGACCTATATCCGCGGCGATCAGCCCGTCACCTGGACCGGCAGCGAGGTCCTTATACCGGTCGAGAAGGTCCGCGTCATCGGCGGCGTGATCCGCAAATTCCGAGGCAATCTGCGCATTCGCTACGCGCTCGAGAATGGCCGTTTCTGGCTGACCGCCCTCCAGGAGGAGAATTTCAGTGCCGATGTCCGGTAACCGAGCGAGGCTCGCCAGCCTCGCAGGGATGCTTGTCGCATCCCTCCCCGCCGCCGCTCCAGCGCTCGCCCAGTCGGTCGCGGCGCTTCCCGATCAGACCAGCCGAATCCGGCTTTCAAACCGCGACGTCAATCACATCGTGTGTGTCGGAGGCGACATCGAGGACGTCAAATTCTCGGCCGAGAAGGGATTGGCCGTCGAGCGGGGCGGATCGGACGCCTGGGTCAAGTTTCTCGTGCTCGAGACTGACGATATGGGGGCCAAGACACGCACCTATGTGACGACACCGTCGGAATTCTTCGTCTCGTGCAACGGGGCGATCTATCCGCTCTACGCCGAACCCACCGACATCCCGGCTCAGACCGTGACGCTGGTGCCCGGACACGTCCAGCGCGCGCGCGCAAACGATGCGCTGCTCGGGCCTCTCGTGGAGGAGGAACGCGCGGTCGGGATCATATTGGCGATCCTTCAGGAGCGGGTGCCGGCGTCCTTCTCCGAGGTAGCGCCTTCACGCGACCGGCTCGTCCTGGCTGACCTGCCCAGCGCCTCGCTGACCGAGCGGCGGCGGCTCGAGGTCGAGGGCGCCGGGCTCTCCGTCAGCGAGTATCTGGTCCGCGCCAATTCCGCAGTCACGTTCGATGAGCGGGATTTCCTCGATACCGCGCTCGGCGCGGAGATTTTCGCCATCACGATCGATCGGCTGACGCTGGGTCCGAATGAGACGGCCAGGCTGATCGTCGTGCGCCGGAGCGTTCAGTCATGATCTCGCCAGACGAAACTCCGCGGGCCGCGCCAGCATCGGCCCCGCATACGATCGCTGATGATGACGCAACGAATGGCGCGCCGTCGCGGCCCGCTTTACTCGATCTGCCGGCGCAGTGGGCGAAGCTTACTTCCGACCAAAAGCTGCGCGCCAAGCAGTTGGGCGTGGTGTCGACGATCGCGATGGTGGGGATTGGCCTTTATACGGCCAGCACCAGTGGTCAAAAGGAGGTGCCCAAGGCACCTCAGGCGTCGAACCTTGACATGGGCGCCGGTCTGCGCGGCGACAGCCTCGAGGTGAAGCTGCGCGGGGACTTGCAGAAGATTCTCGACGGGCAGTCTCTGCTTGGTGACCGCGTCACCGCGATTGAGGAAGGCAAGATTGTACCCGGTGCGGGAGGCGGCTTCCGCGCGCCCACGACAGGCGATGGCGGTGATTTGCCGCCTGCCATCCCCGGCGACGCGCCTGCCTATCCGCCTGCTCCGGCAGACGCGAAGGGCGCTGCCGATGAGATTCCCGCACCGCCCAGCCCGCCGGCAGCGCCGTCCGCACCACCTGCGCCGCCGACAGAACGTCAGGTGGGCGCGATCGGCGCGGCCACTTCCAGCCAGACAGCAGAGGGAGGTGCCGGCAGCTCGCCTTCGTCAAAAAAAGGGAAACGGACGATCTATTTGCCACCTGGTTTCATGAAGGCGCGTCTCCTGACCGGCATCGACGCGCTGGCGAGCCGAGACGCGACCAGTAACCCCGAGCCGATCATCGCGAGGGTCCAGGCGCCTGCCGTCCTCCCCAATGAGGTCAAGGCCAATCTCGCCGGCTGCTTCGTCGTCGGCAACGCGACCGGCAGCCTCGCCAAGGAAAGGGTCGAGATCCAGCTCGTCTCGATCTCCTGCGTGGACTTCGAAAGCCACGCAGTGGTCGACCAGGCGATCAAAGGCTTCTTCGTCGATGCCGATGGCAAGAAGGGCCTTTCTGGTAAGGTGGTGACCCGCGCCGGGGCAACGCTCGCGCGCTCCTTCATCGCTGGTACGATAGCGGGCATCTCGCAATCGGTCGAAAGCTCGTTCGGCAGTCTTTCGACCTCGGCGCTGGGCAGCGTGCGTAGTCTGGATGCCGGTGATGCGATCAAGTCCGGTGTCGCGGGCGGCCTTTCCAAATCGTCCGACAAACTCACTGACTTCTACCTCGACCTTGCCCGACAGGCGGGTCCCGTCGTCGAGGTCGGCGCGGCGAAGGATGTCGTGGTCGTCATCCAGGAGGGCCTCGCTCTCGAGATCAAGCCGACCGTCGGGAGCAAGTTCTGATGCGCCCGCCGCTTCCCTCAGGAGGTTCCGTCATGCCCAAACCGGCTTTCCCCCCGTCGCTGCATCGTTCGCTGCTCTCGTTGAGCCTGCTCGTTGCCTTGGGCGGCTGCGCAACAGTCGGGTCGATGATGTCGCCCTATTCCGAAAAGTTCGACTGCAAGAACAGCGATCACGGTCAGTGCATCCATCCTACCCAAGCCTATGAGGACGCGGTCGCCGGCGTGGTGTCGAAGTCCGACCCCAAGGTCACCAATGACCGCGCGATGCTGCGGGGACAGGATGTGGCCAAAGGCAGTCCGCGCTCGCGGGTGGAAGCGGCCGGGAGTGCCTATGGCAGCTATCGGGACAGCGTCTATCGCGAGCTCAAGGGGCTGATCGAGGCTCCGGTCACGCCGATGCTGAAGCCCGCACGGACGGTGCGGACGCTGATCCTGCCTTATGCCGACCGCCAGCGCCCCGATCGGCTCTACATGCCCCGCTATGTCTATTCGGTGATCGACAAGCCCGTGTGGGTCGTCGGCGGCGCGCTTGTCACCTCGCCCGATCGCGCGTCCCAGGCGCCGATCCTAGGGCAGGTGCGCGACGCCGTCACCTCCGATGGTGAACCCGCCCCCGAGCCGCAGACAGCCCCTTCGGTTCCGGTGATCGTACCGCCTGCATCGGAGCCGAAGCCATGAGCGCGCTCAGCTATGCCCGTTTGCGCAGCGCCGTGCGCCGCGACAGCTTCTCCGACTATCTGCCGCTGGTCGCATGGGACGAGGACAGCGAAGCCTTTCTGTGCATCGACGACACCTGGGGCCATGCCTGGGAACTGGTGCCCACCGCCTACATGTTCGCCCATGTCCAGGGCGCGCTGCAGGGCCTGCTCAACATCCAATTTCCGGACGGCACTGTCCTACAGGTCCACACCTTCGCGGACCCGCTGATAGACGACGCCCTCGATGCCTTTCTCGATCTGAAGACTCGGGACGATCCGCTGATCCAGGCCTCGGCACGCCAGACCCGGGCCTATCTCTCCGAGGGGCGTCACGGTCTCAAGGCGTTGCACGGAATCCCCGTTCGCAACTTCCGCACCCTGCTCTCGATCAAGACGCGACGGCCGCTTGGCGAGGATTTGCGCCGACAGGTCGAGGAGCAACTCTCCAAGCTCGGTATTCGCCGCCTTCCGCCGCAAGAGATGGTCGCCTTCTACCGGCGGATCTTCAATGGCGTCACGCAGAACGCACCAGGTGTCTTCGCGGACGGTACGACCATCGGCGCGCCTCCGATCGGCAAACAGATCATCGATGCGGGCCCCGATCTCGTCTTCGAGGGCGCGGAGGTATTTCTCGGAAACCAGGTGGCGCGCTGCCTCACTCCCAAGGCGCCGGCGCGGCGGATCACCGCCGAGCGCGCGAATCGGTTGATGGGCGGCATGCGCGGGGCGTCGGAGGATAGCGACCAGATTGGCGGGCCCTTCCTCTACACGCTTAACATCCTGTTCGATCACTCGCAGTTCGAGATCCACAAGCGCGCGCAAATCCTCTCGGCGCAGAAGGCTGCGGGCAGCTTCGCGGTCGAGGTCGGCAAGCAGATCGAGGAAATCGGCTGGATTCTCGACGAAGCGGGCAACAGCAAGTTCGTGCGGGTTATCCCGACGGTCTGGGTGTTCGGCCGCGACCGCGCCCATGCCCGCGACCTGGCCGCCCGCGCCAAACGGCTTTGGGAAGGCGAACCCCTTCCCTTCTCGATGCAGGAGGAAAGTTATCTCAATCCGACTTTGCTCGTGATGAGTCTGCCCTTTGGCCTCTATCCCGACCGGACGACGCTGAGGCTTCTCGAACGCGATTTCCGCATGCCGGTGAAGGCGGCCGTGTTGATGGCGCCGATCCAGACCGATTTTCGCGGCGGCGGGCGCCCAGCGCTGCTCTACACGGGCCGCAAGGGTCAGCTTATCACCCTCGATCTCTTCGACCCACGTATCAACAACTACAATTTCATCGTGTCGGCCGAGAGCGGCGCGGGCAAGAGCTTCCTCCTCAACAATCTCTGCCAGCAATATTATGCCTCCGGCGCGCTGATCCGCATCATCGATATTGGTGGCAGCTACCGGAAGCTCTGTACGCTCTGCTCAGGCCGTTACATCGACATCGGCGAAGAGCATCTGGTGCTCAATCCCTTCGACATGGGGCTGGCGCTCGACGGCGACGACAAGCAGTCGGCCATCACCATGGCCGTGGCGATCGTGGCCGAGATGGCCAATGCGTCCACCCGCAAGGGCGTCACGACCTCCGAATGGAACCTCCTGAAATCTGCCGTGCAGTGGACGATCGATACCGGGCGCGCCGATCACGGGATTGATGCGGTACGGGATTGGCTGGGCACCTATCCCGAGCTGGTCGGGACCGCGCTGGACAGCGTCGACCATCTCGTTCCCGTCGCGCGAGAACTCGCGTTCAACCTGAGGGACTTCGGGTCCGGGGGCGCCTATGGTCATTATTTCAACGGTCCCTCGACGCTCGACATCCGTCACGACGAATTCGTGGTGCTCGAACTTGAGCGCCTGAAGTCCATGCCGGACCTGTTCAACGTCATCGTCATGGTGGTGGTGAACGCGGTTACACAGGAGCTCTATCTCTCCGCGCGCGATCGCCCTCGTTTCGTGCTGTGCGACGAGGCCGCGCAGTTCATGACCCGCACTGACGGACAGGATCTCAGCCGCCTCGCCGAGGCGTTCGGTCAGGGCTATCGCCGCGCGCGCAAATATCGCGGCTCGTTCGGCATCGTTCTCCAGTCGATGAACGATCTGACGCTGTTCGGCGGCACCGGCCAGGTGATCCTGGAGAATGCCGCGACCCGGTTTCTCCTGCAGGGGTCAACCTATGATAGGGCGGTCGACAACAAGATCCTCGATTATTCGGGCTTCGTCCTCGACCTTCTGAAATCCGTCCGGAATTCCAAGCCCAATTATAGCGAGGTGTTCATCGACTCCCCGCTGGGTCTCGGCATCGCCCGGCTCGTGGTCGATCCGTTCAGCTACTGGATCAACACCTCCGCTCCCGACGAAGTAGCCGCTTTCGAGGCACTGATGCGTCAGGGTCTTTCGCCACTCGAAGCCATTTGCCGTCTCGCCGGCGTCGAGCCCTCGCAGATCCTCGGCGCGCCTGTTGCGCCCGGCCTGTTGGGAGCGTGATCGCCATGGCACGCTTTACACCGCATCCCGACCAGTTGCCGCTCAACTGGTCCGACAATGAAGCCATCGAATCGATCGTCGAGCGACGGCTCGCCGAGCGGTTCGAAGCGGAATCCTTCCAGTGGCGCTTCCGGCTCGTGATGATCGAGACGGTAATGATGGGCCTGCTCGTGCTTGTCGCGGGGCTCCTGCTCAAGCAGCCGACCATGATGGTGCTGCGCGCTTCTCTACTGATAGCGGCATCGTGTCTCGCCACCGGTCTCCTGCTGCTCAGCCTCTCGGCGGGCGCTGCGAAGCTGATGAGCCGTCTGCGCCGATGGAGAGCCAAATGAACGGCCTCACCTCCTCCTCGCCCTCGCCATCGGTGATCCGGCTCACTGTCAGCGGTTTTCTGCTCATGCTGGTCCAGAGCGCACTCTTGCTGTTGTCACCGGAGCTCGACCGGGCCTCCGGCATGCTGATCTGGATCCTGACGCCTCTGGCATTCTCGGCCTTCGTCGCCGCGCTCATCGGCATCCCCGAACCGCCCGAACAGCATTGGAGGCACCGTCATGGCCGATAGTCTGCTCGGCCGTGTTCGGCGCGGCCCGATCCTGCTGGTGTTCGCAACGGGCAATCTGCTGGCCGTCGCGGCTGCGTGCGCCGCTGCGGGACCGATCAGCGGTTCCGCCCCGTCGCGCAGCACGATCGGGCGGACATGGCCGATCGCGGAACCTGACGCGCTCGCCGAGATCGAGGCCAAGGTGGCGACACTCCCCAGTGACATGAGCAAGGCGTTCGGCCCGCGCGACAAGTGGAGCGCGCTCAAGGCCGCGCCGCTCGGGATTGCCGGCGCCGACCGGGTTCGCAGTGTCGTGCCTTTCTACACGCTCGATTTCGATATCACCTTGCCCGACGGCAAGACGCTCTATCCCAAGGGCTTCACCTTCAATCCGCTGACCTATGTGAAGCTACCCCAGCGCCTCGTCGTCGTGCATCCGCGCGACCTCGGCTGGGCGCTCCGCAACGCCCGCGCCAGCGATTTCATCCTGCTGTCTGCGCTGGGCACGCAGAACGGCGACGCGATCGACCTCAGCGAGAAGACCGGGCGGCCGATCTACATCCTGGAGGAGCGGGTCAAGCAACGGCTCGGGCTGACGGTGGCGCCGGTCATCGTCGAGCAGTCCGGCACACGCCTCGTCCTCACCGAATATGGGCCCAAGAGCCGCGGGTCCGCAGCCCTGGCGAGAGGTGCTGTGCGATGATCGGCCGCCTTCCTGTCTTCATCGTCGGTCTGGTCATCGGGCTTGCCATGACCCTTGCCTGGCCGAGCCAGGCCCATGCCTCAAAATGCGAGGCTGGCACCGTCTTCAACCCCATCACCAAGGTGCGCTGGACCTGCATCTTTCCCATCACCGTCGGCGGCATCCGCGTCGGCAGCTTCGACAAGCTCGACAAGGCGCTCGACGCACAGTCGGCCTCCAAACCCTTGTGCGCCTGTCGCAAGGGCATCCAGTTCTGGTTCGGGGTCAAGGTTTCCTACTGGTCGCCGAACCGGATGGTGGATGTCGTGACCGAACCCGGCTGCATGATGGCCTTGGGCGCCGATCTGCTGCCGACGGGCGGGAAGCTGCAGGGCAGCCAATCATCGATCTCGGACGGGACGAACACCCGCAAGATGTTCGCGCAGATGCACTATTACATCTCGCCGGTCTGGGCGATGCTCGACATGTTCACGGACCTGCCCTGTCTCGAGAATGACGGCTTCGATGTCGCCATGATCACCGAGGTGCTGCCCACCTGGCAGTCGGGGACGCTGGGCGCGATCATCCAGCCCGAGGGCATCCTGTTCGGAAATCCCGCCGCGGGGCTCGCCTGCATGGGCGACAGTGCCGCGGCGGCCGCGGGCAAGGTCATCGACCCGCTCTTCTGGTGCATGGGGAGCTGGGGCGCCACCTATCCGATCGCCGGTGACATCCATTTCGACGACAGCGTCGAAGCCTGGGCGGGCCTGGCCGCGCGCGGCGTGTTCATGATGGGGCGCCTGGGCGCTCTTACCATCAGCTCAGCTGACGGCTGCTCGTTCATACCCCAGCCTGTCTGGACCAAGTCGCGCTACAAGCTCCAGATCATGGAGCCCGTGAAGGGCGGCAAATGCGTGAATATCGGCCGCCCGGGCTCGCTCTGGTCCTCGGCCAAACACGCGCCGGGCAAGGACAATGCCCAGTTCATGCTCTTCGAAAAGGTGATCTGCTGCGCCGGGATACCGGTGCCATGAGCCGGTCACTTCCCCCCGTTCCCGCACGCGACAGCCGTCCATTCCGGAGGTCTGTTCGCCAAGGCCCCTACGGCCGAGGGCTGCCGCGCGGGACAGGAGCGGCGTCGCCAAGCCCCCCTGGCGGCGTCGCTCCACCCCCGGCCAGCGCGGCCGCAATGCTCCCCCGATGGAACCGGCGCTCCCTCTCCGCCTGTTCCATCATCGCGACCGCGCTGGCCATTTCCCTTGTTTCGCCCGCCTCCGCCCAGACGATGGAGGAGCGCGCTCGCGCTGCCGCCGAGGCGTCCCGAGCCAAGACCAGCGACAGCGATGCGCTCCAGCAGAATTATGTGACGCCAGGCCTGGCCGGACAGCAGATCTCGACTGTCGACAACAGCCGGAAGTTTGCGCCGAATATCGCCTGTCAGAAGACCGCAACGATGCTCGAGGTTTTGGTTCAGCCGTCCGGAACAGGCGACCTCGGCGCTGTCACGATAGCGCGGGACACCGATCTGGACGGGACGGTCGACAGCACGTCCAATCTCCCCATGCCTGTGTCCGGCATCTGCGCCAATGGTGTCGTCTCCTGCCAACCCGGAAGCTGGAACGGATGCAGCTTCTATCGCTGGGATGTCGATGCGGCAAAAAACCTGAAACTGACCTCGGTCGACATGCCCAAGCTCGCCGGCTGCTACTGCATCAACAACAGCTGCGGCACGAATCTCGCCTGGGGCAATATGCCTTCGGTGCTGCGCGACCTTGGCGGCGGGATGATCGGCGCGCTCACGACGGCCGACCCGCGCTATGGCGTCGCCGAAGCGGTGATCGATGGCCCCGCCATCCGCTATGTCGGTGCACAATCGACGGCTTGTTCGCCCAATCCGGATCTGCCCCAGACCGCCTATCGATCCAATCCCACCACGATCGCCTCGGATGCTTATACGGCATCGACTGGGAGCGCGGTTTTCCAGGCGCTCAAAGGCTCGGCGATCGGTTCAGGAACCTCGCTCCAATATCGCCATTGCACCGTCGAGCGGCGTGTGACGGTGCTCAAGCCCACTGCGGAAGACATCATCAGCCGAACAGCGGGCGGCTATTCGACCATCCAGAACGGCAGCTCGTTCGATTTCCTGATGGGGTCGCCTGCGGACAACAGCCTTGCGGGCGGCAGCTGCACGTTGGTCGACTTCCGTATGACGCTACACGTCACCGATCCGGATCGCATCGTCGATGCGCGCCTTACGCAGTTCTTCGCCGACGACTGGGCACAGGTGCGGATCGACGGGCAGCTTATTGGCTCGGGCCCTTCACCCTGGACCACGCTCGGGCTTCCGCCGAGCAAATGCGAACTCAAGAAGACCTTCTACGCCTATCCCAATCTCGACCTGAAGCCGTGGCTCACCGTCGGCGATCACGAGATCTGGCTCCGCGTCGCGGTTGCAGAAGGCGGAGAGGGCTTCGCGCAGGTCCATGTCGATGTCGACAACAGCTGCAAGACGCTCGAGCAGCTCGTCGATAGCTGCGGCACAATCGCCGCCGATCCGCAATGCAAGCTCGACAGCGAAATGGTCGACGGCGTCCAGACCTGGATCAACGGAGTTGCCACTGGTCTCAAACCCCTGCCCCAGACCCGTATCCTGGGTGGCCCCGCCTGCCCGACCGACCTGACGCGTGACTTCTTCCTGAAAGACCGCACCTATCGCTGCAACATAGACGACATTGCGAAACCCGACACGAGCCGCGGCGCCTATATCATCGATCATTCGACCGAGACGCTGCTTGCGGACCGGGCGCGGCAGAGCGACGGCAGCTTCGCGACGTCCACCCGCGCGTTTTCAGTCCCGGACAGGGGATCGGTACCGGCGTGCGAGCCCGTCTGCAAGACGCGCGCGCCCAAGGCAAACAGCGAAGCCGCGATCGATGGCGTGGTCGGCGCCAAACAGAATGTGCCGACCGGCTACGATACGTTCTTCCATGCCTGCACCGCCAACAACCAATGCCCGGCTGGGCGGGGCGAGGAGATCGTGTCGGCCTGCGGCTGCCTCGACGATTTCCCCGAAGCGGTCGTGATGATGCAGGCCGTCCGTCTCGCCGGTGCCGATCTCGTCTGCACGGGGAGCGTGCAATGATCTGCCTCGCCCACACAAGACATTGGCGCCTCGATCCGCGCGGCGCAGCGCTCGCGCTGGTGCTCGGCTTCGGAGTGCCCCTTGCCTCCCCCAGCGCGGCCTACGCGCAGCAAATCTGCGCCGCCGATCTCAACAATAACGGCGATGCGGCCGACGAAGGCGAGCAGGCAAACTGCCTCTCGACCACGAGCGGGGCGTGGCTTTGTCCGATCCAGGAGGTGGCCTGCATCGCCGATGCCGCAGGCCAATATAGCTGTCCGGTTGGGCCGCAATATGCCTGCCTGGTGAAGACTGCAGGAGGTCCACCCTCCTGCTCGCCCAATCAGTGCGCCGATCTTGCGACCAACCCCATCGTCAACGAACCGCCGATGGACGATCCCGGAACCGAGCCCGATGGCGGCATCGATGCCGACGGCAATTGCATGGGAACCATAGAGATATTCTCCGGGCGCGGCGTGCGCTGCCGCCCCGCGGGCCTCGGCACCACCTTCGCCAACTGCTGCAAGGACAAAGGCAAGATCGTGAAGGATGGGATGGGTTCGTCCATCTCCTCGATCGGCACCAAGATCGCGGTGGCCAAAGGCGTGTTCACCGGCATGAAGGCAGCCTATGTCGCCTTCAAGGCGGGTGCGACCGCGAGCCAGGCCGCGAGCGCCGGCGCCAATGCTCTGATCATCGGCCTCGACCCAACATCGCTTGCAGTCAGCCTCGCGATCAACTTCATGATGGAGTTCCTGTTCGCCGGCTGTGACCAGCAGGACATGGAAACCGCCATGTTGCGCTCGTCGGGCATGTGCCACGAGGTCGGAAGCTATTGCACCTCCAGCTTTCTTGGCATCTGCCTGCAGAAGGCGCGCGGCCATTGCTGCTTCAACACCAAGCTCGGCCGCATCATTCAGGAACAGGGCCGTCCGCAGCTGAAAAGCTTCAACGGCAATCTTTGGGGCACGGCCAAAAAGCCGATGTGCCGCGGGTTCACGCCTGAGGAGTTTCAGGCGCTCGATTTCAGCAAGATCGACCTCTCTGAATATTATGCGGACATCGAGGCCCGCGCCCAATCCAGCATCCAGATAGACATGGGGGAGCGCATCGATGCGTATCTCAAAGCCGTCAATCCATAGCGCCGTTCTGGTGCTGCTCATGGGTGCGGCGACCGCCGCCCTCGCACAAGATACCGCGAGCGAAGCCCCTCGCGGCAACGCCAGGCAGTCCGCTGGCGATCAAGGTCAGGCCAGCCTCGACCGGCTCGGAGAGGCAATCGCGCGCGGACAGAAGAATGCCGCGCACCTGCCCGCCCCCCAACTTCCGCGAACCGACAATCCCATCGATCGACGCCGCGCGTTCGACGGCCTCCGCAATCGGGAGCCGTCGGCGGACATGGAGGCCCGCGCCCGTACTGCCCAGGCTCAGGGCGAGGCGAGCCTCGCAGCCGAGCGCGAACGCCAGGCGAAGGCGCTGCGTCAGGCACTGGGACTGGAGCCGGCCGAAGAACAGGCCCTCGCCAAATCGTCTTCTGCCATAACCGCAAATGGATGGGTGCCGGTCCTGTTCGTGTCGTCGTCGATGCCACTCTCGACGCTGCGCAACTACGCTATCCAGCTCGAGAAGGTTCACGGCGTCATGGCGTTCCGCGGTGTGCCGGGTGGCCTCAGGAAAATGGGCCCGATGGCGAAACTGACGGCGCAGATCCTACGGCGCGATCCAGGCTGTGAAGGGCCCAACTGTGTGATGCGCGATGTCCAGCTCATCATCGACCCCATTGTGTTCCGCCAGCACGGCATCGCTCAGGTCCCCGCACTCGCGATGATCCCCGGTGATCCGACCCAGGCCTATTGCGAGCGTGACGACGACAGCCCGCGCGCGGCTCATGTCGTCTTTGGTGACAGCGCACTTTCCGGAATGTTCGAAGCTTATGCCCGCCTCGGCGGGAAAGAGGAGGTAAGCCATGCTCAGGCTCTTTTGGCTGGTCGCTAGATGGATCGGTGGTCTGTGGCCCCGGCTGCGGCGGTTACCGCGCAAGGCCGCAGAAGCTTTGGGCGCCCCCAGCGCCGCTCAACCGGCTCGACCTGATCGGCTCTGGTGCGCCATGCTCATTGTGTCGCCGTTGGCGCTGTTCGCCGCGCTGGTCATGCCGCAGGTCACGCTCGTCATGTCACCGTCGATTGAGGCGTTTGCCGTGCGCAAAAGCCCGGGTCCGATCGCCAGGGGTGACTATGTGATGTTCACGCTCCGTCACCCGATCGCCGGCCCGAAGCCTGTGTCCGTCACCAAGCACGCGCTCTGCCTGCCCGGCGATCGGCTCACGATGTTCGAAACGCCCTCCCCGCTCAGGGCGAACAGTTGGGACGGTCATTATTACTGCAACGGGCGATTGCTCGGCGTCAGCCTCCCTCAGGCCCATAACGGACTAAAGCTCACCCATATGAAGTGGAGTGGCGTCATCCCAGCCGGCATGGCCTATGTCGGCTCGCCTAGCCCACGCGGGTTCGACAGCCGCTATTTCGGGTTGCTGCCGCTCAGCGATCTCATCCGGATGGAGCGGATCCTGTGAGCGCGCGCGAACAGGACAGGTCGTCAGCCTTGCAGAGCTCGCACCGCCTCGATGGGCATGAGCAGGACGCGTTCTCCGAGTGGAGAGGCAATGAACCCATGCCGCTCGTAGAATCCGACCGCCGCGTCGTCGATCGCATGCACGATGACCGCGCGGACACCAGCGATCTCCGAGGCAGCGGCACATCGCCGCAGGGCATCGGCAAGCAGATCGGCGCCGAGACCGAGGCCCTGAAAGCCAACGTCCACGGCAAGCCGGGCAATGAGGAGCAGCGGAACCTTGTCCGGCATCCCGCGCCGCAACCTGGCGGTAGGGAGCGCGGCCCGCTCCTCCATGGCGGTGGTGATGGTGTAATAGCCCGCGACATGGCCTGGTCGGTCGGCATCGCACACGACATAGGTGCGGGCCGAGGCGCCTTCGCTGGCGAGAGCCCGCTCTGCGAGCCAGTGATCGAGCGAGGCATGCCGTCCATTCTCGAACCCATCGACGCAATGGTCGGCGTTCAACCGCTCGGGCGGCGTTACACGGCGTCTGGTCATCGAAACGGGCGCAACGTCAGATCAGCGATCCCAGAGCGGTTGACGCTTCATCAGCTCTTCAAGCTTCAGCGACGGCGCGGGCGGCGCATCAAGTATTGCCAGAAACTGCTCATGGCTCTCGGCGTCGAGGAAGAAGGTTCGTTGATCGAGGATGGCGGCCTCGGCTTCCCGACGCGCGCTCGCCAGCATGAATTCGGAGAGTTTCTGGCCGCGCAGCAATGCCGCACGGCTCAGCAACGCCTTGAGTTCCGCAGCCGCGCGGATCTGGATGACGTCATCCTTGCGCGGCGAAGCGCTCCGGTCCGAACGAGCCTGTGCCATGTCTCTAAACTCCTTGGCTCCATCTGGCATTTTGCCACGACATTGTCAATACATTTGCCGGTTGGCTGGCGCTGGCCTGGATCGGCAAGCCTGGCAGCGATAGCAATGCTTTGCGTCCCGGCATCGGTCAGCGCCCAGGGCGCCGGTCAGCCCCAGGGGCAGCGCCAGGGATATTGGTGGTACGAGGCACCAAAGCAGAAGCCCGACGAGAAAATCGAGCCCGAGACGCTCGCGAAGCCCGTCATCCCACCGATGGCGGAGCTCGCGACCTGGACACCGCCGAAGATCCGCAAGCTCATCGAAGAGCAGCGCGACTATGCCGCGACCGTGCTGACGGTCGATGCGGTCGCCGATTTCTGGCGGCTCCAGGATTTCGCGCGGCGAAAGGCGCGCGCGTTCGCTGGCGTGACCCAGATCGCCATGCTGCAATATCCCGAGCTCAATTCGAAGTCGGCCAACCCGATGGTCGGCGACGCCCGGTCCGAGCTGTCGGCCGAGAAGGACGCGATCCGGCGATCCTATCTTCGCGCGCATGCGGGCGAGTTCGCTCTGGTCATGTTATCGCGCACGACCTGCGGCTATTGCCGCGTGCAGTGGCCTATCATCCAGCGTTTCCAGGAAGAAATGGGTTGGCAGGTGACGCTCATGGATCTCGACAAGCGGCCTGATCTCAGCGCGCGGTTCGGGGTCGAGATCACGCCCACGACGATGATCATCCGGCGCGGCAGCCAGCAACGCATGGTGATCGCGTCGGGGGTCGAGGCCTATCCCAACCTCGCACAGACGGCTTATCAGGCTGTGCGCCTGCTGCGCGGCGACATACGGCCCGAGCAATTCATGACCGGCCCCGGCGAGGATGCAGGCTTCTTCGACGCGTTAGGCAACGGCCCGGTATCGGCGACCGACCCGAGAACCCTCGGCGGCGATCTCGTCGATGTCTCGGCCCGGCCGAGGCCGTGATGCGCGCCTTCATCCTTCTCGGCATCCCCGGCCTGGTCATGGGCATGGGATCGGCTGCAGCGCAGACCGTCCGCCAAGAGGACGCCATGCGCGCCGCGATCCACCCCGTCGGAGACGCGGCGACGATGCAGGCATGGCTCTCACGGGTTCCGGTGACCCGCGAGTTCCCAGATGATTTCACGGCCACGCTGCGTGGACATGGTGCCGCGTTCGTCATCGAGATGACGACGACCCCGGGTTGCCTGCCTTGTGGTGACCTCTGGACCAAGCTGAGAACATTGGGCACGCGCTACGGCTGGCAGGTGCGAACGATCAGCGCGCAGGAGGCGATGATCCGGTCCGGCCGCCTCGGCTTGCCCTGGGTCGGGCATCCGGTCGCCTGGGTGCGGCCAATGGCCGATAATGCACGCGTCGTCCCGGTGGCGATCGGGACGGACCATGCACCGAACCTCGCGCGCAACCTCTATCTGGCCGCGAAGATGCTGACGGGCGTGAGGCCCTCTGTCGGCGTCCGCGCCATGTCAAAGTTCACCGGCATCGTGGGGCTGCCGGCGACGCGTTCGGGAAGGCACTGAGAAATGGCGGGCTCAATCCTTTCCTCACCCTCCTCGATAGTCCGGAGTCCGCCATGTCCGCTTGCCGCCACGCCGTCCGCGCGCTGATCGTCTTCGCCCTCGCCAGCCTTGCCTGGACCGCGCCCGCTCATGCGCAGAGCTGGGCGGAGAGCTGGTTCGATAACGTGACCTACAGCTCGCCCGGCAGCTTCGAGGACCAGACGCGCGGCTATGTGACGGCCGGCGGCATGGCAGGCCGCGTCGACGTTCATAACGACTATCTGATGTCGGTGAGCCTGCCCAAGGTCCGCGCCGGATGCGGCGGCATCGACATGTTTCTCGGCGGCATGTCGTTCCTCGACCCCGACTATCTGGTCCAGAAACTGGAGAGCATCCTCCAGGCGGCGCCTGCCGTCGCCTTCCAGTATCTGCTCGAGACGCTTGACGAGAAGATGGGGAACATCATCTCGAAAATGGAAGCGGCGACCAACTTCCTGAACTCGATCCAGGTCAATGATTGCCGCCTCGCCAACCGCATGGTCCAGATCGCCAAGGGCGACGACAACATGGGCGGCATCATCGAGGAGATGACGGGCTATCGTTCGGTGAAGCAGGGCTTTGCCAAGAGCTACCAGCAGAGCCGCGAGAAAATCGAGGCCAACAACAACAATCCAACCGAGGATCTGAAGGACGCACTCGCCAACTGCCCCGCCGAAGTGACGGACATTTTCCGCACCGGTTCGCTCCTGGCGCATGCCGCCTCGCGCGTGGGCGCCGGAGACTGGGCCAGCGTCATGCGCGCCCGGGTGGGCGATGTCTACATGCGCTGGGACGATGGCGACCGCGTTCCCCTGTTCACGGCGATCCCCCAATGCCCGGCGCAGGACACCGAAAGCGCGCAGGATTTCCTGACCGGGCGGGTCCAGCGCCGCACGCTCAATTTCCCTCCGACCGGCGCCGATTGTGCGCAGGACGGATCTGGCCGCGGCGCGCTGGTCCTGGCTCGGGAGCGGATGCAGTCGATCGCCACCAAGATCCGCACCCGCGCCGCACTATCGGCCGAGGAACGGCAGTTCGTCGCCAATGTCCGGACGCTACCCGTTTATCGCATGCTTGAATGGGGGGTGCGCCAGGGCGTGGTGGACTCCGTGATTGCCGACACCGATGAACTGGTCGCCCTTACGCTCGCCTACCAGATGCTCAATGACCTCACGCGGACCATCGACTTCACGGTGACCAATGCCGAGCGTGGAGCGACGGTCGCAGGCTCGGCGGATGGCAACAACAAGAATGTCTGCCAGACGCGAATCCTGTCGAAGGGGATCGAGCAGCTTCGGGATCTGCGGGACGAGGTGCTGCGCCAACGTGCCCAGATGCGTCAAAGCTATATGGCGGCGCTCAATCAGGCGAACCTCTCCACCAACTACGCCGGTCTCCTCCGCGAGCGCGACCGGGATGCCCGCGACGCCGCCGGCGCCGCTGCCCGCAATCAGTAGGATCGAACCGTCATGCGCCGGCTTGCAAAGCTATTCGTCGCCCTCCCCGCCCTGCTCCTCGCTTCGCCCGCCCTGGCCGTCGATACGAGCTTCCACACCTATGACGGCTTCGCCGAGACGGTCGATGCGTTTCGCCTGGTCTCGATGATCTTCAGCGATCCGCGCTACGAGACGCTGGTGATGATCGTCGCGACGGTCGGCATTGGTCTCGGCGCGATCATCGCGAGTGTGCGCGGCACCGGTATGGGGCTCGTCGCTTTCGGGTTTCAGATCCTGATCGGCGTGGGCCTGTTCGTCGGGCTGATCGCCACAACGGGCACGGTCCACGTCTATGACCGCGTCCGCAACGCCTATCAGCCGGTCGGCGGCGTTCCGAACCTTCTCGTCCTCGTCGCTGGCGCGACCAACATGATCGAACGCGCCATGGTGGAGACGATCGACGACAACACGCTCGATCCCAATGCCAAGATCGAGTTCGGTGCAGGTGGGCACAGCTTTGACCTGTTTCTCAACGCGGTTTCTCCGCACGGTCCGATGACGGACGTCTTCCTCGACGCGACGATCAAAGACTATGTCCGCCAATGTTATCCGGTAGCGCGCGTGTCGGCCGCCTATGGCGTCGACGACGACCAGCTGTTCCGCACCTCGACCGACCTCCCCGCGTCCTTCGCAGCAATGGCCGGTCCAGCAACCTTTTCCACCGTCTACACCACGACCGACAAGGGCGGAACGACGGTCAGTTGCACCGACGCCTGGACCCATATCTCGGATCGCCTGTCCGACCCGGTGCTGTTCGACAATTATACCAGGCAGATCTGCGCGCGGACGGGCTACGACACCAGCAATGTCCAGCAAATGGCCCGCTGCCGGCAGCAGCTCGGCGAGATGGGCCAGATGATGCTTGGGCGCAATCTCAGCGCGCAGGCGTTCCTCACCCATATCCTGCTCGGCAACACGGTCGGCGATGTCCTATTCGAGGACTCCCCCGCCAGCGCAGCCAGGGTCATGGCCAATCGCGCGGTGATCTCGAACGGCCTTGCGACCATGTCGGTCGCGAATGAATGGATGCCGACGATCCGCGCGACCGTGTTCGGGATCATGCTGTTCATGATCCCGATCGCGCTGCTGTTCATCTTGACGCCGATCAACCTCAGGGTTGCGAGCTTCGCGCTCGGCATGTTCGTGTTTGTAGCGCTGTGGGGCGTGATCGACGCGGGCATCTATCAACTGACTCTCGGCCGCGCGACTGCGACGTTCGCCGAACTGCGCGCCAACGGGCTCGGAGCCAATGCCTGGTTGCTCGCACCTTCGGCGGCCATGAAGGCGCTGGCGATCTTCGGGAGCTTCCGCACGGCCGCCGCCGGGCTTGCCGGCGCGTTCGTCTTCACCGTCTTCCGTTTCAGCGGCAACGTGTTCACCTCTTTCACCTCCGGATCGCTCGGAATCGCCAGCCAGGGCACAGCTGCGGCCGCGCCGATGGGCACGGCCGAGGGGCAGGCTTCCGCGCTAGAAGCGCAGGCCTCGGCCATGGGTACGCGGTCGCGCGCCGCGGCCGCATCGAGCTTCGGGGATTTCGGAGAACGCTCGACCTTCAACGCGAACCGGACCTTTGGCGAAGCCGGCCATATCCTCGGCGAGCGTCCCGGCACTCCGGGTGGCACTGCCTTCGCACTGGGCGGTATCGAGGGATCACGGCAGTTGGGGAGCCTTGCGCCGACGCTCGGTGGACGCGATCTCGCAGACCCGGCGGTCGCGCGCGCGGTGCAGGCCAATGCTGCCACCACGGCGATCCATCAATTTGCCGAGAAGGATGCGCTGAGGGGCCTTGGAAACAGCTATTTTGGGCAAGGAGAGGCTGGAGAGAAGGCGTTTGCGGCATTCAGCCAGAATCTGGTCCAGTGGCGCGCCTTTGGGGACCAGCGCGCCTACGCGATGATGATGCAGGGCGCGCAGCGGCATTTCGAGCGCGCCGGCTATTCGTCTGAGGATGCCGCGCTCAAGGCATCGGGCGTGATCGGAGAGGCGCAGGCCGATCCGACCTTCGCCAAGCTGATCGCCAACACCTTCGATCAGGAGCAGTTGCTCAGGAACGACCTGACCTCCGCACAGGTCCAGGTGGGCGCGATGGAAGGCCGCCGCGACTATGCCGGCGGCAATATCGCAGGCGTGGAGCGCGCCAATGTCGCCACCGAACAGGGCTGGCGCAGCGGCAGCAATCAGGGGCAGCGCGAGGCCGCGTCGATGCTCGGTCTTTCAATCGATGAAACCGCGCGTCGTGTAGGCTTTATCAATGCGCTGTCAGGGGAGGCGCGCAGCTCCGCTATCACCCAGCTTTCCCGCGCCACCGGCAGGAACGAGGCCCAGGTTATGGCAGCACTCGAACGATACAGCGCAGCGACCCAACTCGGCACTGCCGATGGCGCCACAGCCGAGGCAAGCCGCGAGGGGACGAGCATCTATGGCCGAACGCGCGAAGCGGCCGGCTATGACTTTGCCGAGCGTTCGGGCAAGCTGGATGCACAGCGCGAGGTTGGAACCTCCGGCACTCGCGACGCGGCGCGGATCGGCGAGCAGCGGCGTCAGTCGGAGAATTTCGGCTATGCCGAAGGTGCCGCTGCTGCCGGAACCTCGACGCGACAGGCGGCGCGGCTGGACAGCTTCATTCAGGCGCTGAGCCGCACAGCCGGGAACCAGGTCGACATGGCCGAAGGCGGCGCGGCCGGGATCGCCGATCGGGCGCGGAACGAACGGCTGACCTCGATCGTCGATCGTGAGCGCCTGACGCGCATGCAAGGTTTGCTGGCCGAAAACGGAATCGACCTCACCAAACGCCAGATTGCGATGGATCAGAATGGCGACCTCAGCCTCAATCTCACGCCCCACACGGCAGCCGCCATGTGGAAGGCTGGCCTCATCAACGAAAGCCAGCTCGGCGCGATCGCCAATGGCGGGCACGCACGGTTCAGCTTCACGCACAATGATCTGCTTGTCTCCAGCGGAACGGACTTTAGCCAGTCGTCACGCAGCGACACCAGTACGCGGTTCGAGGCCGGCAAGCAGGCAGGCCCCGACACGATCGAGCACTTCATGGGCGGCGGAGCCGAAGGTCAGGCCATGCTCGCCAACTGGCTGCGCGGCGGGTTCGAGATGGATCGTAAAGGAGATTGGCGCCTCAAGCCCCAGGTTGCGGATACTCTTCAACGCGATGTGCAGGCGGTCATTGCCCAGACGGGCTGGAATCGCACGATTTCGAGAAGCGCCGCGCACCAAGTTTCACAGGGAACTGAAGTTGGAGGGCAGATTGGGCTCGGGGGTTCTTCCGGTGGAGAACGATCCGGCGCCGGAAAAGGTCGCAGTCCAACTGGGACCGGTCGCAGTGCTTCGGTACAAATCAGTGCCAGCAGTCGCGATTTCGGCTCCGGCACTACCGAAGCCGCCGCGAGCATCGACATTGTGAACTACGATGTCCGCGAAGCGATTGCCCACGCCGAGCGATCGGCGTCAAAATCAAGCGATCCTGCAAAAAGCTTCACCGTAGCCATACGGCGAAGGCCGCGGGGGATTATCGTTAGTCGATTTCCTGGTCGGCGATGAGCGTTTCGAGGTTCTCGATGCCGTAGTTGGTGAACGCCATGATTCCGCCTTCGTGCTCGGGGCTG
>Ga0310344_10000402_pt1 | contig 34520 bp, 34 predicted proteins | sample HC15DNA20200_MG_FD_203801 | JGI IMG/M metagenome (GOLD analysis project Ga0310344, IMG submission 203801) | Marine microbial communities from station ALOHA, North Pacific Subtropical Gyre - HC15-DNA-20-200_MG | ecosystem: Environmental > Aquatic > Marine > Oceanic | place: Pacific Ocean: North...
AATGAGGGAAACAGTGATGGTCTATTTGGATTTGTAACTCTAAAACCAAGAGGGGAATCTAACATTAAAGAATCAACACAGTATATTGATGAAATTGAACCTGATAGTCCTGTACCATTTAATATTCCAATTGAGTTTGACGGCGAAGAACGTTCCGGCAAACATGATATTACCATTGAAGTTTCTTACAAGGATTCTATGAGACAGGAACAAATTATACCTTATGAGACCACAATTGATGTTTCCAGCATGTCCATCTTAGATAGTGATAATGGTGATATACCAGTAACTGAAATTATTATAATTATTGTGGTTATTGGAATTATTGGATTCTTGTACAAGAGAATCAAATCTAAAAAAGCTAACTAAGTCAAAATTTAATGCATAAATTAACATAGTCTGGATTTGACATTTTAGTATGCATTGGAAAGACTCTCTTCCTGATTGGTATGTGAAAAAATATGGTCACCAACCATGTGTGAATATTGGTACTGCTGGTCATGTAGATCATGGAAAAACTACACTCATTCAAGCGTTAACTGGAAAGTGGACTAGTGTACACAGCCAAGAATTGAAGAGAGGAATTACAATTCGTGTTGGATATTCTGATGCAGCATTTTACAAATGTCCTGACTGTGAACCTCCAACAAATTATTCAACATCTCCAAAATGCCCAAATTGTAAACAAGAAGGTGAATTAAGCAGAGTTGTTAGTTTTGTTGATAGTCCTGGACATGAAAGCTTGATGGCTAATATGTTGTCAGGCTCTGCATTGATGGATGGTGCTATACTGTTAGTTGCAGCAAATGAGAAAGTTCCTCAAATGCAAAGTAAAGAACATCTTCTAGCATTACAAACATTAGGAATAAAACAAATTGTTGTTGTACAAAATAAAGTTGATCTCATAACATACAAAGAAGCGATGAGTAATTATTCTGATATATCAAAATTTGTACAAGGAACAAATGCATCAAAATCTCCAATAATTCCTATTTCTGCACAATCAAATCTCAATTTAGACGCACTAATTTATTCAATAGAAAATGAAATTAAAACTCCAGAACATGATGATAAAAAATTACCTGTAATGCATGTATTACGTTCATTTGATATTAACAAACCTGGCTCAAAAATTGCAAACATTAAAGGTGGTGTTATTGGAGGAAGTTTAACTGAAGGGCAATTTAGTATTGGTGATGAAATAGAAATTAAACCTGGATTACTAAATGAAAAAAAGAAAAACTATGAACCGTTAATTACCGAAATTGTATCATTAGGAACTGGTGCTGGAACTGTTGATAATGTAAAACCAGGCGGATTAGTTGCAATAGGTACTAAACTTGATCCAAATTTAACACGTGGTGACTCATTTATCGGTTCTGTTATAGGAAAACCAGGATCACTTCCAGAAAATTCTGATACTGCAAAACTAAAAATCAGTTTATTTGATTCAGCTGTTGGTTCATCAAATAATGAAAAAATTACTCCAGTTAACATGGGTGAAATGCTGAGACTGAATATTGGTACTGCTCCAATTCCTGGGAAAGTTTCAAAAGCAAAAGGAAGTGAAATTGAGGTAACATTGAGACGTCCTACATGTTTATTTGAAAAAAGTAATGTTGCAATTAGTAGAAGAATCGCTGATAGATGGAGATTAATCGGTGCAGGAATAATTGGTTAATGTAATATCTGATACAAGTTTTCTTATTCATTTAGCTACTCATAGAATAAAAAACATTGATTCTATAGAGACTGAAATTGGAACTCTTTCCTTTATTGTACCGAAAATTGTTAGGAAAGAATTAGAACATCTGGTAAATGATCCTAATAAAAAAGGAATTTCAGAACAAACTTTGAATTTTATAAAAAATTTAAAAACAATTGATATTGATGGTAATACCGCTGATATTGGCATACTTGATTATATCAAAAATAATCCAAGTATTGTAGCTACTATGGATAAAGAATTTAAAAATTTGATAAAAAAATCCGGAAGTTCTGTTCTATCTATCCACAATGATAAGATTGTTCTTGAAAACTAGTAAGCTTTATTTTAAAAATAATTATCTATTCAAACATGTCTGAATTCTCTATAACATGCTCTGATTTTGAAGATGGCGACGAAATTCCAAAAAAATTTGGTTATAAATTCGAAAATGAAGAACCAAATATCTCATTTATTCGTCCTCCACCAAACACCACAACACTAGCATTAATCATGGATGATCCAGATGCAATGGGGGCAGTAGGTAAAGTTTGGGTTCATTGGTTACAGTATCATAATCTTAATGAATCTTCTCCAGTTGAAGGAAAAACTGATTTTGGTGAGACAAAGTATGGTGGTCCTGCACCTCCAGATAAACTTCATACATACATTTTCAAAGCATATGCATTAGATACTCAACTCGATTTGAAAGAAGGTTATTCAAAACAAGAATTAGAAGATGCAATGAAAGATCATATTCTTGCAGACGCTAAATTAACTGGAACTTTTGCTCCTTAGTCATATAAACTGTAAAATAAGCACAGAATGGTGTTGAAATAATGTTATCAAATCAAAAATTATTTTCAGTTGGTTCTTTTGATTTTAGATTACAACACTTACTTGTAATTGCTGTTTTAGCACTCTCAGTTTCAATCTCAGCATTAATTCGTGCTACTCCTGCAACATATGGATTAGATCTATTTGAATTTGATCCATACTTTAACTTTAGAGCTACAGCGTATATTATTGATAATGGTTATCCTGCATACAATAACTGGATTGATGAAAAAACTTGGTATCCTTTTGGAAGAGACATCTCTGAAAATTCACAAGTAATATTACATCTTATCACAGCTGTTTTCTATAAATTATTTGGATTTGGAATGTCACTATATGACTTTACAGTGTATTTTCCATTAGTTATTGGTTCTATTACATCGATTGTTGTTTTTGCATTTGTGCGAGTTCTTGCTGGAACAACTGCTGGACTTGTTTCCGCATTGATGTTTTCAATTTCAATGCCAATATTTACTAGAGGATTAATTGGCTGGTTTAAATCTGAACCGCTCGGATTATTCCTTGGATTTATTGCGATTTATTTATTTGCTTCCGGTATTATGAATTACAAAAATAATTCATCATTAATCAAACTTGTATTAGCTGGTTTCTTTTTGGCACTGGGTTTTTCTGCATGGGGAGGAATTCTATTCTTCATAATTCCTATCACATTATTTTATTTTATACTACCATTTATGAAACGAGAAAATAATTCACTTATTTTTTCAATACCGGTATTTTCAATTTCGTTAATACTATTTTCTTTATTATTTGAGCGACCATCTGAATTTACAATTGGCTATGTTGGTGTATTAGTTAGTTTTTCTACTGCATATCTTGTAATCTGTGAAATTATAAAAAAATTTAGTAGCGAATCAAATCATATTAGAAATTGTTTAGCTGTTCTTATATCCATAATTGGTTCTATTGCAGGTATTCTTAGTAGTGGAATTGTTAATTTACCTGGATTTAGATATCTTAATGCGATTAATCCATTTCTTACATCCTTAGATCCATTAACTGATTCTGTATCCGAACACCAAACTACAGATATGGAGAGTTCGTTCATCTTTCTTTCTGTTTTCATAATTTTTGCTCTGATTGGAATTTGGTTTCTTTTTTCAAAGAAAACAATTGATATCAAAATTGATAAACGAGTTTTTGCATTAATTATAGCTATCACTGCATTTTATCTTAGTTCTGCTTTTGTAAGATTAGAACTCTTTGCCTCAGTAGGAGTAATAATTTTAGGATCTATTGGTTTATCTATACTTTTTAAGAAATTATTTGATTCGAATATTATTATTCCAACAAAACTTCTATTTTGTGGCGTAATCATTATTTTATTTATTATTCCTGTTACTTTACCCGAAAATAAAAATTGGATTTCATGGGCAGATTTTCCTCCTACCATATATAATGGTGGTACGTTTTTTATTACAACCAATGATGATTGGGTACATGCTATGGGTTGGTTAAAACAAAATACTTCTGAAGATGCAGTTATTGCTTCTTGGTGGGATTATGGATACTGGATCACAACATTATCTGATAGGACTACGATTGTAGATAATGCAACTCTGATTGATTGGCAAATTAAAAAAATGGCTTATGCGTTGATAACAACTCCTGAAAATTCTGTAAAAATCTTAGGTTCGCATTATAGTGAAGACATAAGTGAGTATTTAGGTGAAGAAAATATCCTTGCTTGGGGCGGTGATATTACAAACGATCCAGCATGTAAACAAGTATTCAAATTAGAAGCATCAAAGTTAGGAGTTCCTGAAGAAAGTTGTAATCCAGTTACAAAAGGTATGGATGCAGATTATGTTATAGTTTTTGTTGCTGGTGAAAGATTTGCTGCTGAAGGTGGAAATTTTTTCTTCTATACTCTTGATGGCGGTGCAGATGAAAGTAAGAACCCTTGGTTTATGAAAATCTCAAACCACCAATTTTCGACATTTCTTGAATCTGATAATATGACACCTAAACCATATTTCATGGAAAATTCAACATTAGGAAAAATGATTCCATTCTCAATTTGGAATTATGTTGACCCAGTTACCGATATGATTCATGAAGAATATAGACCTGGATTCATACCCATTTATGTTAAAGACATAAAATATCTCGACCCTGACAAAGATCCATTTTATCTTGTATATGCTTCACCAACTTTCTATAGTCAAATTCCAGGTCCTACAACATCTGTTTTGATCTATAAAATTAATCCTGACTACCAGCCATGATTATTTCTCAGCTATTCTATATCTGAGATATTTATCATCTGGTGAAAATTTTGCTGGATGAACATTCTTTGTTTCCCCACCACATTTCTTACATTTTTCTTTCAATGTATAAGTGTCACATTTAGGACATTTTCTTAATTGAAAACGCAATTAACCTTCTCCAGTCTTTATTGATTCTTCTCTTGTAAAATTGTATAATCCATTTTGTTTCTTCACACTTTTTTCAATTTTTTCTAAAATCGGTTTTAATGATTTTTCAGCAGTTTTAAAATCTTGAGAAACTAAGCCTAATCTATATTTTGGAGCACCTAGATATGTAATCTCTATTTTTGCATCATCAGAATTCTCTGCTTCATTTAATATTTTTTTAATTATTTCAACACCATTAGATTGATTGTTAGAAATTTCTAAAATTCCTCTTAACTCAACTGATGGTAGTTTCATTTTTGAACAAATATCTTCAATTGTTGTAAGAACTTTTTTCTGTAATTTTAAATCTGTAATTTCATCACTACCTTTTATTGCAATGTTAAGCATAGCATCATAAACAGAATCATATTTTGACAAAAACTTATCCTCTATCTCTTCAATTTGTTTTGTAGTTAATTTTGCTTTTTCTTGAATATTTTTCAAAATACCATGTTCCTTTTCAAATCTTTTAACATCTAACAATTTCTTTTTTCTTTGATCTTTAGAAATCTGTTTTAATGACAGATCAATTTCTTTTCTACCACTTTCAACTTTTTTTACTAATAGAACTTTCTTCTCTCCTTCTTTTACATACTTATTGACTTTACGAACCCATCCTGGAGCAATTTCTGATACGTGCAAAAACCCCTGAATCTTATCATATTCATCAAGTGTAACATATGCACCATGATCACTAATTTTATTGATTGTTGCAATTACAATCTCACCTGCTTCTGGTAATTCTTGTTGTTCTGATGACATTAAGAGACATCAATTAATTGAGGTTAAAAATCAATTCCTTTCTTTGCTTTTATTCCAGATTTGAATGGGTGTTTGATTTCTTTCATCTCTGTCACTAAATCTGCTAATTCAATAATCTCATCTTTAGCATGATTTCCTGTTAAAACTAGATCTAATGTAATTGGTTTTTCTTTAATTAATTTTATAACATCATCTATAGTGATTAATTCTAAATCAATTGCATAATTTATCTCATCAAGTATTACAACATTATATTTTCCTGATAAAATTTTCTCTCTACAAATTTTCAATGCTTCAGCAGCATATTTTTCATGTTCTTCTCTAGTACTATTATCATCTAATATTCCTACAAATCCCTTACCAACTGCAATTAATTCTAAATTAGGTTCTAATTTTTTAGAAGAATCCATTTCTCCATAATGCCATGAACCTTTAATGAATTGCAGCATACACACTTTATGATCATACCCAACTGCTCTTAGTGCCATGCCCAATGCGGCAGTAGTTTTACCTTTTCCATTTCCCGTATACACAATAACTAATCCTTCATCACTCATATCAAAACAAGAAAACCATATAGTAAAAACATTGTAAATATCAAATTGTATCCATTTAAATAAAAAACAAGATTACCAAAAGAAATTGAGAATTCCAAGATTGGTAATTGCTGGTTCCACTAGTGGTGTTGGAAAAACATCAATAACAAGTGCAATCATCTTTGGTTTGAAAAAGAGAGGTTATTCAGTACAACCATTCAAAGTTGGACCTGATTATATTGATCCTAGTTACCTAAGTTCTATTTCAAAAACTGAAACAAAAAATCTGGATGTTTGGTTAATGGGAAAACAAGAATTAATTCAAAGTTTTATAAGAAATTCAAAATTAGATATTTCAATTATAGAAGGCGTAATGGGTTACTATGATGGATTTGGTGGAAAAACAAATCTTGCAAGCACACATCACGTTGCAACATTATTGGATTCGCCTGTAATCTTAATTCTTGATGCAAGTAAAACATCACGCTCAATAGCAGCAACTGCATTAGGATTTACTAAATTTCATAAAAATTCAAGGATCTCAGGAATAATCTTAAACAAAATTGGAAGTAACAAGCATGAAGATTTGTGTAGAACAGCATTACAAAATCTAAAAATTCCTATTATCGGTGTTATCCCTAAAAATTCAACAATTAATTTAGAATCAAGACATCTTGGATTAATCCCAGTTAAAGAAGAGAAAAACTTGGATGAGAAAATTAAAAAAATTTCAAAAGAACTTTCTGACTATCTTGATTTCAATTTAATTGAAAGAATTTGTAAAAACACTTCCTCACTAAATTCTGTTAAATCTTCTAAAACTAAAAAACCAAAAACTACTGTGGCAATTGCACTTGATAGTTCATTTAATTTCTATTATCATGATAACATAGAAGCATTAAGACGTGAAGGTGCAAAGATAAAATTTTTTAGTCCAATCAGTGACAAAAAAGTACCAGTCTGTGATTCTATCTATATCGGAGGCGGTTTTCCTGAAATTTTAGGTAAAAAACTGAGCCAGAACACCTCAATAAAAAAATCAATCAAACAAGCTGCTGAAAATGGAATACCAATTTACGCCGAATGTGGTGGATTGATGTATCTAACAAATTCAATCAAACATAATAATCACAAGTACAAGATGGTTGGCTTGTTCGATGCTGAAACTGAGATGACTAAAAAAATGATATTAAATTACACTGAAGGACGAATTACTTCAAACTGCATAATTTCTTCACCAAGAAACTTCCGTGCACATGAATTTCATTATTCAAAAATTACTAATATTTCTAGAGATGCAAAATTTCTTTATGATCTAAAAATTGGTGAAGGAATATCATCACACAAAGATGCATTAGCAGAATATAATGTATTGGCATCATATTGCCATCTCTATTTTGATAGTGGAAAATTTGCTGCCAATCTAATTAAAAATTCTAAGACTTGGCATACTTAATTTATCTAGATCATCCTTGTCTTAACAATTTGTAAAGCGCATTTACAATTGCTGACGCACAAGGACTACCACCTTTACGACCAATATTTGTAATAAATGGAATATCAGTTTTTGATAATTCATCTTTTGATTCTACTGCAGAAACAAATCCTACTGGGATTCCTATAACTAATGCCGGTTTTACAAGTCCTTCTTTCACCATCTCCATCACCTCTAAAAGCGCTGTTGGTGCATTTCCCACAACTACTATTCCTCCATCAATCTCTTTCTCAGCAACCCTCATTGACATTTGTGCTCTAGTCTTACCTGCTTTCTTTGCAGATTTCATTAATGTTGGTTCAGAAATATTACAGATTAAATTATTTTTAAAATCTTTTGGGTTTTGTTTATTCATTAATCCAATTACACCGTTTACATCTGCAACTATACTACATCCATTCTTTAATGCATTAATTCCATTTGAAATTGCATCTTTATGAAATAAAAGTTTGTTTTCCCTAGCAAAATCAAAATCTGCAGTTGAATGAATAATTCTTCTAACAATTGGCCATTCCATATCATTATATGGATGGGTTCCAATTTCATTCTCTATTATCTTCATGCTTTCGTCTTCAATTTCCTGGCCCCTTCTAGTTTGCATTTTCAACCTCTCTTGCTCTATCCAAAATTAAATCAATCATCTTTTCATCTGCACCTAAATGTTTTGTGACACAAACTTTTTTCAAATTTGCATTTTCTAAGGCTGGTAAAAGATCATTATTGACATCTATCTTAACATGAGCACCTTCATGCAAGAAATAAAAAACAATAACTAAAACTTCTGGTCCATCTTTTTGACATTTTTGTATCCCTTGTTCAATATTTGGTTCTTCAATCTCTAAATAACAACGACTAACGTTTCTGTAAGATGGTTTTAGCTCATCCACAATATAATCAATAGAAATTCCGGAATTTGGATCTTTACTACCGTGACCAATTATCATAACATCAACTTTGCTTTTTTCCAAATCAATTGAATTTTCTTTTAATGTGGTGGTAACACGATTATCCACTAAATCTACTAGTGTTTTGTGCATTGTCATTGGTTTTGAGACAAGAAATTTGATCTTTGTGTCTTTCTGATATTTCATTGCATCAGCTACTGCAATCTTGACTTTTCTTCCTGGATAAAGAAAATAAGGAATAATCGTCATCTCATCAATATCTTTTTTCAAACATTTTTCCATTCCATCTTCAATAAATGGCGGAAACACTTCTAAAAAGCAGAATTCTGAAAAATCATAATTTCCTTTTTCTTTTATCTTTTCACAAATAATCTCTAATTCTTCTCCAGCTTCTCTTTCTCTACTTCCTCTATCAATTAACAATAATCCTCTTTTCATTTTGTTATCCTCGCTACAGCAACTGTCAAATTTGGAGGAAATTTTTGTTTTTCAACAATTAATTTACCATTAGATGATTTTATTGCAGCAGCTTCTGACACACTTGCAGTACCTTCAAACGCTTGAACTGTTTTGGAAGGATTTGGAGTAGTAATAGTTGCAAGTTCTTCTCTGTTAATATATTCTACTGGTATTCTCATCTCTTTACCCAATTCAATTAATCCTATGACGTCTTTGTCCTTTTTAATAGATACAAACCTAGCTATCATACTTTTTTTCAATTCAAATTTCTCTAATGTCTCTGTTATCCCATTTGAAATAGTATCTTTAGATGTATCCCAATGTAATCCAATCCCAATAACTAAATTTGGAACTCTATAAACCACCGAATCTTTCAAAATTTCTTCATCATTAATATCATCATTTGTAATTATCAAATATCCCTTGGATTCTGAACTCTTCATATCTTCCATACTTGAAAATAATGTAATATTTTCTGGAAGCTTTTCTTTCCACCATTCTTTTTCACCTACATTTTGAAAAACACCAATTTTTTCTTTGTTTACCATGAATGCGCTAATCCTAGTTACATGTCTATCGTCTTCAATTTTCCATCCAAATTCTTTTCCAACAAGGTCTACCGCAATTGTTTTGTTTACATCTGCTGCTGTAGTAATAACTGGTGTTGCACCTATTTTCTCAGCAATTTCATTTGATAACTCATTTGCTCCTCCTAAATGTCCAGACAGAACACTAATTACAAAATTTGCATTATCATCAATTACAATTACCGCAGGATCTGTTTTTTTGTCCTTGATATGCGGTGCAAGTAATCTGATTACAGCACCTAAAGAAAACAAACAGATTACTGCATCATTATTTTTGAATAAATCCACAATTTTCTGACCACTTGATTCTTCATACCAATGAATTTTCTCATTATTATCTGAAAATTTTATTGGAGCAAATATCTCAAAATCAGAAAAATTTTCTTTTAATTTTAAACTCATTTGTATTCCATTTATCGTAATTGCTAATACAGCGACTTTTTTCATATTGTTAAAAATCCTGAATTAATTAAATGCCTTACTCTTTATGTCTGGATAAAACCTCTCCATCAAAATCAAAGAGTATGACTTCTACTGGAATTTTTTCTTCTGAATGTTGCCTCATCTGATTGTATGTTTCTTTTGTTATCTCATCAAAAAATCCCTCGACCTTATCTTCCATAATAATTTCTTGAACATTTCTTGCAGTATTTGCTCCCAAAATCTTTGCAATTGTATCTGAATTTGCATCACATCTTTTTGCAAGTTCTGAAAGAAATTTCATATCTACTTTGCCACCTTTTACATGAGTTTGTTTTACACCTGCAGCCATCTTTGCTAATTTTCCAATAAATCCTGCAACGTATGCTTTCTTTAATCCCTGTTTTGCACACTGTTTAATTGTATAACCTGAAAAATCACCCATTTGAATAAATGAATGATCTGGTAAATCTATAATCTCTCTTGCATAATCCTCACTTCTTCCTCCAGTTGTTAATACAACATTATCATCATTCATAGTATTAACAACAGAAATTTGTTGTCGTATAGCTGCTGCAAATGATGCAGTAGAATATGGAATTACAATTCCACTAGTTCCTAGAATAGAAATTCCATTCATAATTCCGATTCTTGGATTATCTGTCTTTGGACCAAGCTCTTTTCCTTTTGGAACAGAAACTTTTATCGAAACTCCATTTTTTTTCAGTAACTCTTTCCCCACTTCTCTTACATTTTCTACAATCATCTTTTTTGGTGTTGGATTAATTGCTGCACTACCAATTTCTAACCCTAATCCAGGTTTAGTTACTCTGCCAACTCCTTCTCCTCCATCAATGTCAATCTCTCCCACATTGTTTGTTAATTTAACATCAACAAAAATTTCTGCACCATGAGTAACATCCGGATCATCTCCTCCGTCTTTTATAACTGAACATTTAGCTGAATCTAATGAAAATTCACATGAATTAATCTTAATTTCTAATCTAGAACCTTTAGGCAATATGATGTTAACTTCCTCAATTTTTTTTTGATTAATTATTGATAAGATTCCTGCTTTTGATGATGCAGTAGCACAACTTCCTGTTGTATATCCTGTTCTTAATTTTTTATTAGTTTCATTGTTTATGTCCACGGGAAATTTTTAATTTTTTATGTAATAACTTTTGTTAAAGATGAAGAATCTCATTGAGGATTATCCATAATGCAACAACGCCTAATCCTCCATAAAGTAAGAAATGTGTTGTTTTTTGTGAGATTGGTTTTTCTCTATTATGTGTCTCTTCGTTAAAATCTCCCCCAAACTTTTGAGTATCATTCTTATAATTTTCAAAATTAAATCTCATCTCATCACCCATTTTCTCTCCTTGCGATTTCCAGAAATTTTGATAATCCTCGCCTGAAACTTGTTCATCTTTTCTTGATTGACTTTTTCTGTGTGATTTCAGATATTGATATGCTTCTGTAATCTCTTTGAATTTTTTCCCATCGTTATTTTGACTATCTTTGTCAGGATGATACTTTAATGATAATTTTCGATAAGCTTGTTTGATCTCTTTATGACTGGAATCCTTATTCACACCCAAGATCTCTCTACATTCTTGTGCATTCTTACCAAATTTCATATGAATTTTTGTTGTCATCTATAATTTCCTTGGTATCTTTAAAATAAAATATTTTATCATCCTAAATATGTGGGTCAACATGCAAAACCACGTAGCAATATCTGGCGCAAAGGGATTCGTAGGAAAAAATTTACGAAAATTCCTATCTAATAATCAAATCAAATCAATTTCCATTTCTCAGAATCATTTTAATAAAAATCAATTTCCATCATTAAAAAAATCATCAAATTTTGTTCATCTTGTTGGAATTGGTTCAGAATCTATGAATCAAAAATTCGAAAAAGTAAATGTTCAAACAACAAAAAAAGTAATTGATCTTTGCAAAAAAAATAATATAAAAAAAATAATTTACTTCAGTGGTTTAGGCGTATCTAAAAACTCACGTTCATCATATTTCATTTCTAAATTTAACGCTGAACAATTGATCAAGAAATCTGGATTACAATATACTATTTTTCGACCATCGTATATCTTAGGAAATGATGATTATCTAACTAAAAATATTTCAAAACAAATAAGAAAAAAACGAATTATTATGCCAGGTTCAGGAAAATTTATTCTACAACCTATTTCTATAGATGATGTTTGTTCTTGTATTGGTATAGCATTAAACTCTCCAAAATTTTCAAATAAAATAATTGATTTGGTTGGACCAAAAAAAATCCCCTTTCAGAATCTGATTAAAAATTCAAGACCATCTAATGTGAAAATTCAAAAAATTAATCTTGAATTGGCATATAATAAAGCATTAAACGACATTAATTTTGAATACGGTATAGAAGATCTAAATATTCTAGTTGGAAATTATACTGGAAACCACAAAAAATTACAAAATCTTTGTAATTTTTCTTTTAAGAAAATTGAATCACTAGATACCTGATTCTGCTTTTAATTTTTCAGCTTTGTCAGTCTTTTCCCAATTAAATTCAGGCTCATTTCTACCAAAATGTCCATATGCTGCTGTCTTTTTATAAATCGGTCTCTTCAAATCTAACTCTGCAACAATTCCTGCTGGTCTCATATCAAAATTATTTCTAACTAACTCTTCAATTGTTTTTTCATCAATTTTACTTGTGCCAAATGTGTTTACCATTAGAGAAACTGGTTCAGCTACTCCAATTGCGTATGCAACTTGAACTTCACATCTATCTGCCAATCCTGCAGCAACAATATTTTTTGCAACATATCTACACATGTAACATGCTGATCTATCTACTTTGGATGGATCTTTTCCTGAAAATGCTCCGCCACCATGTCGACCCATACCACCATAGGTGTCCACAATAATCTTTCTTCCAGTTAATCCAGCATCTCCATGTGGTCCTCCAATCTCAAATTTTCCTGTTGGATTCACATGAATTTTGATATCGTCATTCCAAAGTTGTCCACAAACTGGCTTGATCACATGTTCAATTAACTGTGATGTAATTTCCTCATTTGTTATTTCTGGAGAATGTTGTGTTGAAACAACAATTGCTTCTATTGCTTTAGGCTTGTTGTCTTCGTATCTTACTGAAACTTGTGATTTTCCATCTGGTCTTACCCAGGTTAATTTGTTATTTTTTCTGACATCTGTTAATTTTTTTGTCAATTTATGTGCCAATAGTATTGGTAATGGCATTAATTCCTCAGTTTCATTAGTTGCATATCCAAACATCAACCCTTGATCTCCTGCTCCTTGTTCTTTTTCATCATTAGCAGTAACACCTTGTGAAATATGTGGACTTTGTGGATCCAATTTTATCATTACTTCACATGAATGAGAATCAAATTTCAAATCTGGATTGTCGTAACCGATTTCTGTTATTGTTTTTCTGATAACATTTTCAATATCAAAACTTGCTTTTGATGTAACTTCTCCTGCTACACCAACAAAGTCTGTTGTAGTAATTGTTTCAACCGCAACTCTCGAATCTGGATCACCCCTTAGATATTCATCCAGAATTGAATCTGATATCATATCACAAACTTTGTCTGGGTGACCCTCAGTAACAGACTCAGATGTAAACAAATAGTTTTTCGTCATTTCTCAAAATTAGATTTCATCTTCTAATTTTATGAACAGTACGTTGTTGCCTCTTAAAATCACTCTAGCAAATTTACCAACTGTTTTACCCTCGCTTAATTCCTCAGCTTCAGTCATAATCAAATTCATGTAGGAATCTACATTTTTCATCTTACCTTTATACTCAATTTCATTTTTTAGTCTAACTACTACAGTTTTCTTCACATTTTTTTGTAAAGTTGTTAATGGTCTTTTAGCAGCTGTTGTTTGTGACATAAATTTTCTCTTGTGATGAATCGAATTTTTAGAGAATATAAAGTCTTGCTTGGATCATCATAGAACTTTTTATTTTTAATTTTCTTATCCATGGTATGATATCCTCTCAGATCGGTTTATTAGATAAAATATTTTCTGGAGGACTGAAAAATGGAACAATCACTGAGATCTCTGGCTTACGTGGAACTGGAAAGACTCAACTTGCTTTACAATTTGCAATTCAACCACTGTCTAATAATAAAAAAATTTTATTTGTTGATACCACAGTTGAATTTAGACCCGAAAGATTTCTTCAAATGATAAAATCTAGAAATTTATCAAAAAACTTACTAGAGAATTTACAAATTTCACGAGTGACAAACACACAAGAACAATTAGAAATTTTGAATAATCTACCCAAGCAAGACTTTTCACTTTTAATAATTGATAATATTACTGATCTATTTGCATTTGAATATACAAAACGAGAGCATTCAATTGAAAAAAATAATAGTTTTGCTAACTTCATGATGAAACTTTCAAAAATTTCTCTTCTACAAAACATTCCAATTATAATCACTAATCAAACGCTACAAACCGATAACAGTAATTATCAAAGAATGTATATGCAACTTGAGAATTATTTACACCAAAAGATCCAACTTGAGAAAATCAAAAATGATTTTTCATGCAAAATCACGTCACCATTTATACATGATACTAAATTTAATTATAAAATAACAAATTCTGGTATAGAAGAAACTTAATCTATTTAACGTGTATTGAATTTACTTAATTATGGCAGATATCTTTGATTCTATTCCTACAATCTCAGTAATTTTGCTAGCATTAGGTGTTGCAGGTGTAATGGTTTATGAGCGAACTAGACTTAGACAAGAGAAAAAACAAGATACTTGATCCCATAATTTCATCTAAATTCAAATCATTGGGATTTGAAAACCTAACTGAAATTCAAAAAGAAGCAATACCGTATATTCTAGAAGAAAAAAACTGTTTAATCATTGCACCTACTGGTTCTGGAAAAACCGAGTGTGCAACTCTACCAATATTTTCTAAATTAAAAACTAGAAAAATTCCAAATAAAATAAAAGCTCTTTACATAACACCATTACGTGCTCTAAATCGTGATGTTTTTAAAAGAATAATTAATTATGCTGAAAAAGAAGAATTAAAAATTGAGATTAGACATGGTGATACTTCTCCAGCAAATCGAAAACGAATCATGGAGTCTCCTCCTGATATTCTGATCACAACACCTGAAACACTTGTAAATTTACTCTCTCAAAAAAAACATCTCGAGGCATTATCGGATTTAGAGTGGGTAATTATTGATGAAGTTCATGAATTACTTTCAAGTGAAAGAGGGTCTCAGTTATCTCTTAGTCTTGAACGTTTACAACTAAAAACAAAAAATGAAATTCATCGAATTGGATTATCAGCTACCGTTGGAAATACTCAGGAAGCAGGACATTTTTTGGTTGGTTCAGAAAGAAAATTTCAATTAATTCATGATACATCTCTTAGAAATTATGATGTAGACGTGGTATTTGTTGATGGAATAATGGATGACGTCGCAGTTGAAATTATTGAATATATTAAAAAACAGAATATTACTTCACCAGTTTTATTATTTACAAATTCCAGAGGAGAATCTGAGAGATTATCGTCTATCCTAAAGCAAAAAACACTGATCAATGTTGAATTACATCATGGTTCACTTTCAAGACAAGTTAGAGAAGAGACAGAGGATATACTAAGACAAGGAAAGTCTGGAATAGTTGTTTGCACTTCGTCACTGGAATTAGGTCTTGACATTGGCTCTGTAGAATTAGTTATTCATTATGGATCTCCCAGACAAGTCTCAAAATTTATGCAAAGAATTGGAAGAAGCAAGCATAGCAAACGCTCTTCAGCTAGAGGGCTAATGATTACTGAAAACGCTGATGATGAATTTGAGATTCAAGCCATAATTGAACGAATTAAGGAGGGTTCAATTGAAGAACAAAAAATACACAATGGATCTTTAGATGTACTTGCACATCACTTAGTTGGTCTATCCATACAAATAGGGAATGTTCCTATTGAATCTGCATTTAAATTAATAAAACGTGCATACCCATTTCATAATATCCAACTAGACGAGTTTTACGATGTATTAGAGATACTTGCCTCACGTAAACTCATACTTTTCAATGAAGAAAAAACTGAATATAAAAAAAATAGTGCTTTCTTTGCAACTAAATACCATTTTCAAAACCTATCTACAATACCAGATATTCTAAAATTCAAAGTAATTGATACCATAGAGAATAAATTTATTGGCACATTAGATCAAAGATTTGTTGGTGATCTTGATAAAGATCAGATTTTTGTTTTACGTGGTTCACAATGGAGGATTCTAAATATAGATGAAAAATCCTTCAAGGTAAACGTAATCCCTATTAGATCTTCACAAGAAATACCTGTTCCTAAATGGGAAGGTGTAAACATACCTGTTGATTTTAAAACTGCTAATAAAGTTGGAAGTTTAAGAACTAAAGTTCGAAACAACTCATTAAAAATGATGAACACTGTAATTACTGATTTAGATCTAACAACAATACCTAATGAAAAAACAATTGTTATAGAATCACATAGACTTCCACAAAAAAGTGTATTAATTTTACATTCATGTTTTGGAACAAAAATTAATTCAACACTAAAAGTTATTTTAGAAACATTGTTAGATGCTTCTTTAGCTACCAGAGTTAAATCTAGTTCTGATGCTTATCGAATTCTTTTGTCTGTAGAGTCAAAATTCACAAAAAAACACATAATTGATGCATTCTCTTCTGATTTTGACATAAATGAGATAATGTCTGTAGCTCTTAAAGGTAAGAATGATGTTACATGGAAAACGTTCTGTGTAGGAAAAAAATTTGGTTTTTATGATCGAGGTGATATTTATGTAAAGAATGAAATTCGATATGATTTTGAACGAAATATTGGCACACCACTTGTAAAAGAGGCTTTTAGAGAATTGTTTCATGAAAAATTTGAACTTGAAGGCGCTCAAAAAATTATTGAACTAATTAAAAAAAATGAAATAAAGATTGAATGGATTGATGTTGATAAATTCTCCAAACTTGCAGAACCGATATTAGATCAAACTATAATGTCATATGCAAATCCTGCAAATATAGATAAAGAAGTATTGTTAAAAGTTCGAAAACGCCTTATGGAAACTAAACAACGATTGATTTGTGTACGATGTGGACTTTGGCAACGTGTTATGAATGCTAATGAGACACATCCACTGCGGTGTAAATATTGTAAGGGCCAACAAATTACCTGTACTTATGAGTATGATCATGACCTTGTAAAAATAATTCAAAAGAAACATCAAGGAAAAAAATTAAATTCTGATGAGAAAAAGAATTTTCAAAAAGCTTGGAAAGTATCATCATTATTGTCTAGTTTTGGAAAAACAGCTCTAGTAGTAATGGCTGCTCATGGAGTTGGTCCTGACACTGGGGCAAGAATTCTTAAAAATAGAGTAGAAGACGACGACGACTACTTGATAAAGCAAATCATTATTGCAGAAAAAACCTATACATTAACAAGAGGATTTTGGAAAGATTAGTTTTTCTTAATAATTTTTGAATAAGGTGTTAAAACAAGATCTAATTTTCCTTCTAATCCTGGTCTAGCATTAACTCCTAAAATTGTAATAATATCTCCCAAAGTGAAATTATCCATCAAATCAGCTTGTTGTCTCCACCCTTTAATCCACACCTGACCACTGTCATCTTCCACAAACATTTCACACAGTTGTATGTTCTCTCCACTTTTTGTTTGAATATCTTTTCGTTCTGGCGCCTTTAGAACTATCGCTTCCACAGAATAATCATTACCTTCCGAAACATCAATAATTTTTGTTCTAATCTCTGAAATTGTTGGAACAGAATCATCATCAATTTTCCTTACAAATGAATCTTGATCAATTTGCATTGTATTACCAAAAATTCTTGATGGCATACACTCCAGAATATTATCTTTTTCAAAACTACCTATTGTATTAGCAACATCTGTAATTCTAATTATTTTTTTTAATTTGTTTATGGCTAAACCTGTTATAGTACCTGACTGATCTTTTTCAACTGCTAATAATCTGACTGTGACTGGTTGAATCTCAGTATCTCCTTCAACATCAATTAATGTTGCATCATTTCCATGAATCTCTAATCCTTGCATACCTATCTTAGTTCTAACTCCAAACAGCTTAATTTTTGCATCTTGAGAAATAATTTTTGGTAGAATTGACTCATCCTTTCCCCAAAGTACCACATTTACTAAATTCTTGTTATCTCCTCTAAGTCTAAATTTCAAAGCCTTTGAAGGTTGGCCCTTTGAATTTGTAAATTCAAGTAAACTCATTGCACTACCTAATGTTCCTGAAACAATCAAATCTCTTTGATCCTCTTTAATTTCACTTGCATCCGTAATCTTTGAATCAATTGATACAATATCGCTTTCTGACTTTGATGTTTCTATTGATGCACCTGAACCAATATTTATTGTGGGGGCTCCTGTCAAATCAGATTTTACATATGCCTTTATGATTTTGATCAAATCTCCAGGTTTTAGTTCATCTAGTCCAGGCAGATTTGCCTTTTCATCCCAAAGTTTTACACTCGCAGTTGCATTATTATCATAAACTGTGATTGTTCTCAAAGAAAATGATGAACCATCTTTTTTAGTAAACTGTTTTGTCGGAGAAATATTCAAAACTCTACTTTCTAGAGTGACTTCTTTTGCACCAATATACAGATCTTTTATGGCAACTTCAGTCTTTTGTGATTGTTCTAATGTTACACCTAAATCTGCTGCCACTAAGAAAATTGCTCCTTGATCTGTTAAGTATCCAGCACCAATTTTTTCTTTTTTCTCATTAATTCTCTCTTCTATGACCGATCTAGATAATTCTGGAACTTTTTCCAATAATTTCGATATTAACTCTTCAAATTCAGACAATTATAACCATCACAAACAGATTGTTAATAAAATTATCATTAAATACATTAGTAGTTTCGTTAAAGATCTATTGTGCTTTGTATTGAAACTACCAATCTAACAAAGAAATACGGTTCATCATTAGCAGTAGATGGAGTTGATCTTGAAATTAAATCTGGTCAAGTTTTTGGATTTTTAGGCCCAAACGGTGCTGGAAAATCGACCGTGATTAAACTTCTAACTACTCTTATGCCTCCTACTAAAGGAAAATTATCTGTTTTAGGAATTGATGCATCTAAATCTCCATTAGAAATCAGAAAAAAAATTGGTGTTGTCTTACAACAACCTAGTTATGAAATGACACTATCTGTTGAAAATGCACTAGACAAATATGGAATGATGTGGGATGTTGACAAAAAAACTAGAAAACAAAGAACTGAGGAATTACTCACTTCATTCGGTTTACAGGATATTAGGAAAAAGAAAAATGATGATTTATCGATCGGTCAGCGAAGAAGGGTTCAGGTAGCACGAGAGTTTATGCATGATATGGAATTATTATTTCTAGATGAACCAACTGTAGGTTTAGATCCTAGTGCAAGAAGAGAATTACTTGATTTTCTTAAAAAACAAGTGCAAAAAACAGGATTAACTATATTTTATACAACACATGTTCTTTCTGAAGCTGAATATCTTTGTGATAATATTGCAATTATCAATAAAGGAAAAATTTTAGCTGTTGATTCACCAAATGAACTAAAAAATAGATTTGGTCGTGAAAAAACCATCAAAATCACTCTAACAAAAACATCTATTTCACTAACTGATTTACTTTCAGACATACCAGATTGTAGAATTGATTTTGAACCTGAACCAACTATAACTATCAATTCATCAAATTCAGAAATTGTCTTGATGGATATTTTGAAAATTTTAAACCAAAATAACATCACAATTAATGATCTTTCTGCAATTCCTACAAATCTAGAAGAAATATTTCTTAAAGTTGTGAGTGACTCTAATGAACCAGATAATTAGATTAGTTTATAGAAATCTAACAATTTCTATCAATCCTGGTTTTATAATTTGGCAAATTTTATTTCCATTAATCTACATTTTTGTTGCAGGTTTTGCATACACCTCACTTATTCAAAATGTTCCATTTGGAACTAAGGATCTAAGTTATCCTGCATTTTTAGCATCTGGCATGATAGGATTCAATATAATGAATAGCACATTAATCTCTGGAATAATTATCTGGAATGATCGAAGACATGGTATGTTTGAACAAATTATGTCTGGTCCATTCACACGTTCTGATTACATACTAAGTAACATTGTTACAATTGGGATAATTGGTTTAGTAAGTGCTGGTTTAATCACAGCAGTTGGTTATCCTGTATTTTTTGAATCAGTTGATTTTTCTATTGTAACTATTCCTTTGCTAATATTTGCTTCAGTTGTTGGTGCAATATTATTTGGTTCAATCGCTTCAATAATCTCAACTAGATTACGTTCAAGTGAAGGATTTAATGTAATTATTAACACAGTTTTTCTATTTTTTGCATTTGCAAGTACAGCATTTTATCCTGCACAAGGTGCACCTCAACCACTCGCAACTGCATTTTATATCAATCCACTTTCATATCTGGTTGATGTTGTTAGAGCTGGTATTTTTGGTCAGATCACTGATTTTGTAATTCTGGAAATGATCTTTCTAATTGTTCTAGCATCAGTTTTATTTGTTATTGCAACAAAAAATCTAACAAAACTAGATTTTTAAAAAAAGTATAGCCCGGCCCGGACTCGAACCGAGGTCAAAGGCTCCAAGGGCCCCTATGCTTGCCGCTACACTACCGGGCTTCTTAATAAAAAAATGATACACCCCTATAATATTATTTTACAATGTTCTAATTGTTTTTACAAGAATTTGATATGGATCTTCAAAAGATCTGATTATTTTTTTTGCTCTGATCTTTCTTTTTTTCATGAAATCATCATCATTCAATGCACGAAAAACTTCTTTTGAAATTTTATCTGTAGTATCTGCTCTCACAATTAATTTCTTTTTCACCAAATAATCCTCTATTTTATTAGGAATTGAATTAAGAGATATGGTTGGAATTCCTAACAACCCTGATTCAGCAGTCATTGTTCCACCAGAACCTACAAAACAATCAGTTTTTCTTAAAAATTCTTGTCCATTTATTGGTTTTGAAAAAAGTGAAATCTTTGAACCAAAAACTCTTTTCAATTCTTTTGATTGATTTTCATATCTTGACAAAACAACCTTTTCTTCATTTGGAAATTTTTCAACGATTTTCTTAATAATTTTAACAGTTTTACTATTTTTTGAGGCATATGCAGCTTCTACTTCTTCAGGTCGAATAAGAATAATTTTCTTTGATTTTGAGTTTTTCTTTTTAATATTTTTATAATTTTTAATTATTAAAGCAGCATCAATCATTTTATATTTAATAATATTTTTTGAATCAATTCCATATCCAGTAAAATCATTTTTTGGAATAACCCAAGGTGTAAGTAATTTTGTTACAAAAGGTAATGATAATTTCATTACTGCTTTTGCATGTGGTGAGTCAGAGAATGCTATATGAGGAATATTTGATTCATATGCAACCCTTGATGCTTCAGGAGAACAGAAACTAATCAGTAAATCTGGTGACAACTTATCGATTTTCTTTTTTAATCGTTTACTTCTTTGCAAACTAGCCAATATTTTATTCGATTTTTTACCTCCCCCATGCTTTCCTATCAGTATTGGATTTATTGAACCAAATTTCACAATATCGTTAACTTGTTGATATTTTCTTGAAGTTGCAAAAATTTTGTGCTGTTTTCTAAGTTTTTGAATGAAATATTCAAAAAACAAGTATTGTTTTGGTGTTAAAATATCAAACCAGATCTTCAAGTATTTAGCACTTGATAGATAACTGCAATAAGTATTTCTTAGTCTTGATATTACTAATCAATCATGGCAACTAAAGTCGTGATTTATGGTCTAAGTACTGAAGGTTATTCTCTTGCATGTCAAATTGCATTAAATGGTGGTGATGTTCAAATTATTGATGAATCCACTCCTTCTGCTATATCAATTAAACAAGATATTGCAAAATCATATCCGTCTGTTCAAGCACTAAAAGATGATGAACCATTATTGGCTATGACTTCAATAGATGCTGCAATTTCTAAAGCGCAAGTACTAATTTTTGCACCACGATTGCGAAAAACTGGTCAAGATATTAAAATTGAAATAACCTCAAAATTCAAAGATGCAGTATCAAATATCAAGAAAGGTTGTAATGTAGTTTATGGTTTGGCTACTGGATTTGGTGGTAATACGGAAAACATGTCATTATTGGAACATGTTACAGGGTTAAAAATAGGTAAGAATGTTTCATATTTCTATTACCCATTATCAAAAGACGCTACCACAAAGTCATACATAGGTTCATCAGATGGAAAAGAGAATGATATTTTAAAAAAACTATTTCCTAACAATATAAATTTAAAATTTTTAACACTGAGTTCATCTGAATATTTTCATGCAATAGATATATTGAAGCAATTCTCCACTCAAACAAGTATTTTGGAAGTTTGTAAATTTGCTAAAGATTCAGTAACTAAATCTGATTTAAATTCAGAAAACTTAGGAGAAATATTTCTTGATGATATGATTAATGGTTTATTTGATTTAAGGTCACTAAGTAGTTCATTTGAAGGTGCAAGTAGTTTGATGTTTCTAATTAATGGAAGTCTAAAAGGCATGGATGGATACATCAAAAGACTAATTGATGAAACTAGATTAATTTTAAAGAAAAATGAATTAAAAGCTAGTAGAACAAAAATCCTACTTTCATGGACTTTAGATCAGCACGAGATGAAAGGAGAAAAAATTGAAAAAATTCAAGAATTAGAAACTAAACTTAAAGATTACATTAGTGATGTTGAAACAATTAGTCAACCTACTGATATATTTTCAAACGATAAAACTACAATTATAGTCGTTTGTTCAAAATATGATTTTGACTATCTCATGAAAAATAATAAAGATGATGAGATAATTGTACTCAAGGCTAATCCTCTATGTCAATTGGTATCACAAAAATAATATTCCCATGATTGAACGAATTATTATGTCCGAAGATAAAGATCAGGGTGGTGAAAAACTAGGTGAAAAATTAGAAGATGTATTTAAGAAAGTACAAGAAGAAAACTCTGATTTAAAGGAGAAATGGCAACGTGCATTAGCCGATTATCAAAATTTAGAAAGAAGGATTCAAGTTGAAATTGCTCAAAAAGTTTCTAACAAAACTAATGATCTTTTATTAAATTTCATTAATATTTATGAAGATTTTATTCGTGCTGTTGAGGTCTTATCTAAAGATAATGTGGATACAAAAGGTCTTCAAGCTATAATAAAAAATATGGAATCACTACTAGATGATAACAATATCAAACCAATAAATGCGGTTGGTGAAATCTTTGATCCAGAAAAACACGAAGCAGTATCCATAGTAGAAGATGCTTTATTGGATGATGGTACCATTACTCAAGAAGTTGCAAAAGGTTACATTACTGAGAAAGGTATTTTAAAACCATCTAAGGTAATCGTGTCGAAGAAAAAATAATTAAAAAAGTGTAAACTATGGCTGAAAAAATAATTGGAATTGATTTAGGAACAAGTAACTCTGCTGCTTCTGTAATGCAAGGAGGAAAACCAACCCTTATCCCTGCAGCTGAAGGAACTACTGTTGCTGGAAAGGCATTTCCATCTGTTGTGGCATTTTCAAAAGATGGCGATCTTCTAGTTGGAGAGCCAGCAAGAAGACAGGCTGTAACAAATCCTGATAACACAATCCGAGAGGCAAATCGTAAGATGGGTGAAGATTTCTTATACAAACTTCAAGGCAAAGAATACAAACCTCAACAAATCTCTGCATTTATTCTTCAAAAAATTAAACGAGATGCTGAAGCATTTACCGGTGATACAATAAAAAAAGCAGTAATCACAGTTCCTGCATATTTTAACGATAATCAAAGACAAGCAACAAAGGATGCTGGTACAATTGCTGGATTGGAAGTCGTTCGAATAATTAATGAACCAACTGCTGCATCATTGGCATTTGGATTAGATAAAAGTAAAGAAGATATGAAAATTCTTGTTTTCGACTTTGGTGGAGGTACTCTTGATGTTACAATAATGGAAATGGGTGGTGGTGTATTTGAAGTGATGAGTACATCAGGTGATACAAAATTAGGTGGTGCAGATATGGATAAAGCCATAATTGATTATGTTGTTGATGAATTTAGGAAAAAAGAAGGAATAGATCTTTCTAATGATAGTACTGCAGTTACCAGAATCAAAGAGGGTGCCGAAAAGGCAAAAATTGAACTATCCACTGTTATGGAGACTGAAGTAAATCTTCCATTCATTGCTCAAGATTCATCTGGCGCAAAAAATCTTGAAGTAAAAATTACAAGAGCCAAATTAGAAGATTTAGTTAGCCCAATTGTCAATCAATGTAAATCATCTATTGACAAAGCATTGGAAGATGCTAAACTTTCTACATCTGATATTACAAAAATTGTTTTGATTGGAGGTCCAACTCGAATGCCTATTGTCAAAAAATTTGTTAGTGGTGCTGTTGGAAAAGAGGCTGAATCTGGAGTTGATCCAATGGAGGCTGTAGCATTTGGCGCTGCAGTTCAAGCAGGAATTATTGCGGGTGATGTAACCAGTGATATTGTTTTACTAGATGTTACTCCATTAACTTTAGGTATTGAAACATTAGGTGGTGTGAGAGAACCTATCATTGAACGAAATACCACAATTCCAACTTCTAAAGATAAGACATTCACAACTGCTGCTGATAGTCAAACTGCAGTTACTATCAATGTTGTTCAAGGTGAAAGACCAATGGTTGCCGATAATGTATCATTAGGTACATTTAATCTAACTGATATTCCGCCTGCACCAAGAGGCGTACCTCAAATCAATGTAAAATTTGACATTGATGCAAATGGTATACTAAATGTAACTGCAAAAGATATGGGAACTGGAAAAGATGCAAAAATTACTATTCAATCTACAACAAAAATGTCAGATGATGAAATAAAAAAGATGCAAGAAGATGCTGAAGGTCATGCTGAAGAAGATAAAAAGAAGAAAGAAGCCGTTGACATCAAAAATGAGGCCGAAAGTTTCATCTATACTACTGAAAAATTAGTAAATCAAGATCTTAAAGATAAAATCCCTCAAGAAAAAGGAATCCAGATTACAGATGCAATTAAAGAACTAAAAGACTCATTATCACAAGATGCCGAACAGATTAAACAAAAACTTGAAGCATTAAAGACAATTGTAAACGAAGTAACTACAGAATTATACAAAAATGCATCACCTCCACCAAAAGAACAACAATCTGACTCTAACGAACAACAATCTGACTCTAACGAACAACAATCTGACTCTAACGAACAACAATCTTATGCTAACGAAGAAAAATCTGATTCTAATTCTGAACAAAAATCAGAAAATAATTCAAATTAGTTAATTAATCCTTGATTAATCTGGTTAATCATGAGTGCAAAACGCGATTATTATGAGGTTTTAGGAGTTGACAAATCATCATCTGCCGATGATATCAAATCTCAATATAGAAAATTAGCTCTAAAATTTCACCCTGACCGAAACAAATCATCTGATGCTCAAGAACATTTCAAAGAAATTTCTGAAGCATATGCAGTTCTTTCTGATTCATCAAAACGTGATCTATATGATAAACATGGCCATGAAGGTGTAGATGGGAGATATTCAACTGAAGATATCTTTAGAGGCGCAGGTGGTAATTTCAATGATATATTTAATGATCTATTTGGTGGACGAGGAAGACGTAGCGGCGGCGGATTTGAATCCGTTTTTGAAAATCTATTTGGTGGAGGTGGGTTTAGCGGATTTGGACGTTCGCGTGGAAATGACATGTTACATGAATGCTATATCACCTTAGAGGATGTATTACATGGAAAACAAATTGAACTTGATCTTCAAAAGTTTGTTGATTGCCCTGATTGTAATGGTACAGGGTGTAAACCAGGTACTTCAAAATCAACTTGTAAGGATTGTAATGGTAATGGGCAAGTTAGAGTTGGTAGAAAAATGGGATTCTCTACATTTGTTACTGTTCAACCATGTGGGAAATGTCAAGGTATGGGAGAAATTATTGAAGATCCATGTAAAAAATGCCAAATAGGAAAAGTAAAAGGAACAAAGCACATTTCATTTAATCTTCCATCAGGAATAGATAATGGTGATTATGTCGTTCAAGGAGAGGGTGAATCAATTCCTGACGGTGAAAGCGGGGATCTTATAGTTCGTGTTAGAGTTCAACCTCATAAATTGTATAGACGAGATGGAACTGATCTATATTGTGATGCAAGAATTTCCATGGTTGATGCAACACTTGGAACAGAAATCAATGTAAAAACACTTGAAAATACAGAAAAACTTAAGATTGGATCTGGAACACAACCAAATTCCATTCTAAAGATCAAATCTCAAGGACTACCTAATCAAAATTCAAATAGACGCGGTGATCTATTCGTGCGTGTTGTTGTAGAAATTCCAAAAAAATTATCAAAGGAACAAAAATCACTATTGGATGAGTTTCAAAGATCTGATTAATCCTTTTTTGATGATCTAATTGTTAGATTATGTCCTTTTCTGATCTCTTGTTCGTATAACTTCTTTACAATCTCACCAATTTTTTGTTCAGAAAAATATTCTTTATTGTATCTACCAAGTATCTCTTTGTCATCATCTAGAACAACTTCCCAAAATGGCATAAATTGGGATATTTTCTCTCTCATTTCAATATTTTGTGAATAACGAACTTATTCTACAAATTCAAAAGTTTCATGCGGGAATTGCCCAGCCTGATCAAAGGCGTAAGGTTCAGATCCTTATCTCCTAGGAGTTCGGGGTTCAAATCCTACTTCCCGCATTAATTTTTTAGTTTTCCTTATGAACAACTTTAAAACACTGTAGTTTGCCTATTTCCCATGGCAAAAGTAACCCGCGTTGGTGGTAGAGGTACAACCCGTCGAAAGACCGACACTAAAAAGAAATCTACCTTCTCTGGAGATTCTTATAGAGAATATCAGGAGACTAAAAGAAAAGCAGCAGGTAATCGTAGTGTTTCAACTGGTCGTGGTACGGGAAGAAGAAAATTATCATCAACTACAACAACAAAAAGAGCATCTTCCAAAGGCAGAACACGTGTTACTGGAAGAGGTACTGGTTCTAGAAAAACAAAAAGTTAATCCCCTTAACTTATTTTCTTTTATTAATTTACCAGTATCTTTCTAATTCAGAATTTTCTGAATCTTCTCTTTTAGTTTTTCATTAATAATTTTCCCAGATGCTTTACCTCTAACCTCTTTCATTGCAATTCCCATTAATCCACTTAGGGCTCGCATCCGCTCTTCTTTGATCTTTTCCATATTTTTCTGAATTATTTCATCTAAGATTTTTTCCAATTCATCTTCTGTTAATTGTGTAATTGATGCATTTTTTAAAACCTGTTCAACGCTATCTACTTTATTAGACATTATTTGTTCAAAAATTATATTAATGGATTCTTTGTTTATTCTTCCCTGTTCTAATAAATCAAATACATGTCTTATTTTTTCATCATTTAGTAAGCTAGAATCTAATCCTTGTCTTTCCAAATTAGTTATAGTAGAGCATAGAACTGATGCAACAAAATTGGGAGATTGTTTCTCTGAACAAATTTTCTCAAAAACTTCAAAATAATCAGAATCAAAAATTTGTTCAGCAAGTTGATTATTTATCTGGTATTTCTTTTCTATTTCCTTGATTGAGTCTTCCCATGATTTTGGAATGTTAGATTTTACTTCAATCAGTTCCTTCTCAGAAACTTTTACTGTGGGAATATCTGTTTCTGGATACATTCTTGATGCACCAGGTCTTGGTCTTAGAAATACTGTGTCTCCATTTTGTGTAGCAGCCCTTGTTTCTGCAGGAGGACCATCTTTTGCAAGTGTTATTCTATTAATTATTGAATCAATTGCAAAACCAACTGAAATCTTTTCACCTGCAATAATCAAAAATGCATCATTAGTTTCAAGTTTCAATTTTTCAGTAACTCGTTTTACATCATCGTCTTCAATTCCATAATTTGGTAATTCATCAGAATGAAAAACACCACCAATTCCAAAAAATCTTACAAGTTGACCAATTTCTTTTCCTAATCTTATGTCAGAATAAGGCTCAAATCCTAAAATTCCTTTTAATTTTTTTATCTTCATTGCAAAAATTTTCTCTTGTTTTTCAATGGATTTCTTGATGATTTTGGAATCACATTGCTTCATCATATCTGTAACATCGAATATATCCTCGTTACGACTAATTCCTGTAAAACCTACTTGATTAATTTTATCAGCAATTAATTTTAGTCCATGTTGACGTTTTGCCTCAAACTCTATGATTTTTTCTAATTGTTCTAACTGCTGAACGCCTTTTACTTCTATAACTCCTCCTCCTTTGATAGAAATATTCACATCTTGTCTAATACTTCCAATTCCACGCATCACTCTTTTTGTAACACGAAGTAATCTGCCCAAGGTTAATGCAATGTCTTTTACAAATTTTGGATCACCTTCGACAGGATCTAACGCAATTTCAACTAAGGGAACTCCTAATCTATCTAAACTAAAAAATCTATGATTTCCTTCATCTTTGATTAATTTACCGGCATCTTCTTCAAGACATATAGATTGAACGCCTACTTTTTCCCCATCAACTTCTATATGTCCTCCTTGTGCGACAAGCATTGTTCTCTGAAACCCAGTTGTATTTGATCCATCGATAACGGTCTTTCTCATTACATGAATCTCTGAAAAAATTTTTGATTCTAATGCAGAACTAATTAAAAGTGCAATATTTTTTGCATCACTGTCTAATTCATGTGGTGGTTCTTCATCTTCTTCAACTAGACAACTACTCTTTGGATTTGCATAGTAAATTATGGTCTTTGATTTAGTACTTTCAAACAGTGCTGCTGGATCAATCTTTCCTAATTCACTTTTTGCAGCTCTCAATCTTCTTGAAAATTTTCTTGAAAACTCATCTTCTTCTATTGGTCTGCAGTCACAAAATAATTTCTTTTTAGTATCTAATTGTTGGTGAATCTCTAATCCTACTTTTAATCCAATGTTATTAATATCAAATTCAGTCATTTTACTCAAGAAAATTCAGATGAATAACTCTCCAACATCATCTTTTTTATTTCATCGTCAGAATTTGAATTTCCCAAAACCCACATTGCCTTAACCAACGCAACTTCAGGAATCATGTTTTCTAAAGGAACAATTCCCATATCTAACAAATCTCTTCCACTTTCATACACTGTCATACTTATACGTCCATCAATGCATTGAGATGTCATTCCAAGAAAAACTCCATTCTCTTTTGCTTTTTTAATTGAATCATACATTGTCTTTCCTACATGACCTAATCCAGTTCCTTCAAAGATTATTGCTCTATACTTTAGTTTGATTAATGATTCAATTATCTCTGGATCAAATCCAGGATGATATTTTACTAAAGCAGCTTTTGTGTCAAGATTAATTCTTGGATTATAGTCTTTTCCAGAAAAGAAATCTTTTTCCAAATTCTTTAGAACTTTATCATCATATACTATAAATGCTGGATCTGAACCAACTGTTTGAAATGCACTTCTTTTACTAGTGTGGTTTTTTCTTACTCGTGTTCCTAAATGACATGCTATTGAATCATCACTCTCATTTTGATGCATTACGACAAAAACTCCTGGAGATTCTGTACTAACTAGAAATTTTGTTGCTGCAATCAAATTTAATGCAGCGTCTGATGATGGTCTATCCGATGATCTCTGTGACCCAACTAAAGTAATCGGTTTCTTAAAACCAGATAATGCAAATGATAAGAATGCAGAACTATAATGCATTGTATCTGTACCATGTGCAATAATTATCCCTGCATAATCTGAATCTGCTACACTATCTACTTTTTTTGCAATCTCAAGCCAGTGTTCTGGCTGTAAATTCTCTGAATATTCTGAAAATAATACTTCAGCATCAACATTTGCAATCTTTGCAATCTCCGGAACAGCTTCATACAATTCTGTTGCAGATAATGCAGGAGTAACTGCACCTGTTCTGTAGTCTACTTTGCTTGCAATAGTTCCTCCAGTTGACAATAACAAAATCTTTGGCAATTTCTCATCTTTTTCTATCATCTGCGAATTTTCTACATTTGATTCTGACTGTCCAATTTTCTCAATTTTTTCAATTTTCTCAAATTCTATTCCAATATTGTAACCACTCTTTAATTTTAGAACAACATGGGATTCATCTCCACTTTCATATCTTGGCATTAGGATTCCTGAATATGTCAATTCAGATGTAATTTTGATTAAATCTCCAACCTCCACTTTATTTTGAGTTAATAAATCATGAATCTTGCCTTTGTATCCTTTGAGTTCTGACATTTATGAAAAATAGAGTATGTGTATTTTATTAAAACTACCTGTAGTATGATGCAACTAGTTTTTCGTTTGTTTTGAGATCTTTCTGTTCTCTTACTTTTCTAACTGCTTCTTCAAAATGTTTCATGGTTACTGTAGCGTCTTTTGCCTTATCTTCAATTTCTTTGGCAAGTTTCTTCTTTTCATCATCGCTCATATTTTCATCCGAAGCTGCATCATCTAGATGCTCATGAACTACAAGTGAAACTGCAGTATTTGCTATTGATGCTACATCTGCGCTACTTAATCCATCAGTTAAATCTCCAATTTTATCAAAATCAACCTTATCAGCACCACTTGCTAGAGGTATGTCTGATGAGTGAATCTGAATCACTGCTTTTCTACTCTCTTTATCTGGTAATGGTATTGAAATAATTTTATCAAATCTACCAGGGCGTAACAATGCTGGATCAATCATGTCCGCTCTGTTTGTAGCAGCAAGTACAACGACTCCATGCATATTTTCCATTCCATCTAATTCTGTTAGTAATTGACTGACAACCCTCTCTGTTACGGCAGTTTCTCCACCTGCTCCTCTAATTGGTGCAATTGAATCAATTTCATCAAAGAAGATCACACATGGAGCAGACTGTCTTGCTCTTTTGAAGATCTCCCTAATACCTCTCTCTGATTCTCCTACCCATTTTGATAGTAATTCTGGTCCTCTAACTGATACGAAGTTAGCCTCACTTTGTGTAGCTACTGCTTTGGCCATTAGTGTTTTTCCTGTTCCACTTGGACCATGTAACAAAATTCCTCTTGGCATCTTGTGTCCTAGCTTGTCATAAAGACCAGGATATTTCATTGGCCATTCTACTGCTTCCATTAATTCACGTTTAACTTCCGCAAGACCGCCTACTTTATCCCATGACACATCTGGGTTTTCAATAAATACTTCCCTCATTCCAGAAGGCGTTACTTCAACTAGAGCCTTTTTAAAATCATCTGAGTTTACAATTAATTTGTCTAATGTCTCTGGTGGAATTTTTTCTTCTTCTAGATTTAATTCTGGAAGTAATCTTCTAAGACATTTCATAGCTGCTTCTTTACATAGATATTCTAAATCTGCCCCAACATAGCCGTGGCTAACTGCTGCAATTTTTTCAATATTTACTGGATATTCTTGGTCATCTGCGGCCAAAGGCATGTTTCGTGTGTGAATTTGTAAAATCTCCTGTCTTCCTTTCTTATCTGGAACTTTGATTTCGATTTCTCTATCAAATCTACCAGGTCTTCTCAATGCAGGATCAATTGCATTTGGTCTGTTAGTTGCAGAAATGACAATTACTTTGCCTCTTGCTTCTAATCCATCCATTAATGATAACATTTGAGATACGACTCTTCTTTCCACTTCACCAGTTACTTCTTCTCTCTTTGGTGCAATTGAATCAATTTCATCTACAAAGATAATTGAAGGTGCTTTTTCTCTAGCTTCTTTGAAAATTTCTCTTAATCGCGCTTCACTTTCTCCATAGAACTTGCTCATAATCTCTGGACCAGAAATACTAATGAAATGTGCATTGCTTTCATTAGCTACTGCTTTTGCCAAAAGTGTCTTTCCTGTTCCCGGAGGACCATAAAGCAAAACACCTTTTGGTGCTTCAATTCCTAATTTTTCAAATATCTCTGGATGTCTTAATGGTAATTCGATCATCTCACGAACTTTCTTGATCTCATCTCTAATTCCTCCAATGTCTTCGTAAGTTACTTGAGGAACTCCTCTAAGTGTCTCACCTTTCTCTGCGATATGGAATGTTGTTTTTTGTGTAACCAATACGGCATCTGCTGCTGGGGTAACTCCAATTACTTGGAAGGTTAGTCTTCCTCCAAAGTATGGAACCATCACATTGTCACCTTTAATCAATGGGACACTTTCTAGAGCATCTGCCAGATATCTTTCATCGATTGGTGGAATTGCTTCTAATGGAGCAACGACCACTTTTTCTGCTGGAACTGCTTTGATCTTTTTTACAGTAATTGTATCTCCAATAGCAATTCCTGAATTATTTCGTCCCAATCCATCAATTCTAATAATTCCTTTGCCTTCATCAGAAGGATACAAAGGTAAACATTTTGCAACTGTACGTCTCTTACCTTTTAATTCAATTACATCACCAGTTGATGCATTTAGAGTATCCATAGAATCATAATCAATTCTTGCTACTCCTCTTCCAACATCTCTAGTATATGCTTCTAGCACTTTTAGGGATAAACCGTTCTCGCTCATGTATATTCACTTGACTCTCTTTTTTTATATATTTAGCGTATTATTCTACCGATCTAACAAAAACTAATCACAAGCTTAAAATCCTGATCCTAGGCACAAACGAATACTATGGGTAAAAGACCAGGTGTTCGTAGACGTGGGCGTGGAGGAATGCAGTTTAGAGCTGCAACAACTCAAAAGCTAAAAGCTGCAAAATATCCAAGTTTTTCATTAGATGAAGAGCGTCAAGGAGAGATCATTGATTTGGTTCATGAATCTGGTCGTGATGTGCCTCTATCAAAGGTAAGATTTGAGGATGGTACTATTTCATTCATCCCCGCACCTTTAGGAACTAGAGTTGGACAAAAAATCAATTTTGGTCTTAATTCTGAAATTATTGATGGAAATGTAATAAGTATTCAAAATATACCTGATGGAACAATTGTTTGTAATGTTGAACAGCAGTTTGGAGATGGTGGTTCTTTAATGAAATCAGCCGGGGCTGATGCAACAGTATTTTCTCATTCTGATGATGGTGTTGTTCTAAAGTTAGCATCTGGTAAATTCAAAAAACTTAATCCAAAAAATAGAGCAATGATTGGAACTCTTGCAGGCGGTGGAGTTGGTGATAGACCTCTAATGCGTGCAGGAATTAAGATGAGACGATTTAGATCAAAAGGTAAGAAATATCCAATAGTTAGAGGAGTTGCTCAGGCAGCATATGTACATCCACACGGTGGTGGAAGACACCAACATGTTGGCCAGTCATCTACAGTATCACGTGATGCTCCTCCAGGTGCAAAGGTTGGTTCAATTGCCGCCAGGAAGACTGGTAGAGCAAGAATCAAAGAAAGAAAAGAATCTATCAAATAATAGACTGTGAATCTTTAGTATGTCTATGAAGCAAATTCATATTTTTGTTACTGGTAGAGTTCAAGGTGTATTTTTTAGGCAATCAACTAGAGTTATGGCTATTAAAAATAATGTGAGTGGTTGGGTTAGTAACCTTGATGATGGTAGAGTAGAGATTGTTGCGCAAGGAGAAACAAACAATGTAGATAATCTAGCTGATTGGTGTAAAACCGGTCCAGCTAATTCTCGTGTTGATGAGTTTGAACTATCTGAAGAAAATATCACTAACGAATTTGAAGATTTTGAAGTTAGGTATTAGCGAATAGTTCTAAATGCATCTTTTAATATGGATTTTATTTCAGCAAGTTCTTGTTCTGGAATCACCTCTAAAACTTTAGGCTCAGTTTTACGCTCTTTTTGAATTTTAATTATTATTGATGATTGTGTCGGTTCTAAATCTGCAAACCATCTGAATGCCATTGTTTTACAAAAAACTATTCTATGCATTCTTACATCTTCTATCACTTTTTCATCAAGCGACAAACAGTATGTTCGTAATTTATCAAACAATGGCTTTACAGGTTCAGGAATTTGTCTCTGAAAATCATCATATGTTCTTCCAGTTCCAATCAGGCCTTCCATATACACCGTCTACAAATTCATAATTTAATGTAGTAGTTCTGCTGGCTCCAGTCTAGGATGATAGTCCCATTTCGAGGCATACAAGATCCCCCACGTAGACGAGGAAGCGTGGATGCTCCACCTTAGGATTGCTCCCTCCCGGACCTCATCCCTT